>Ga0070737_10005558_pt1 | contig 11984 bp, 11 predicted proteins | sample Coa_R1_10_FD_66438 | JGI IMG/M metagenome (GOLD analysis project Ga0070737, IMG submission 66438) | Surface soil microbial communities from Centralia Pennsylvania, which are recovering from an underground coalmine fire - Coalmine... | ecosystem: Environmental > Terrestrial > Soil > Unclassified... | reverse complement strand
TAGGTCAGGTGATTGCTGCAAGGCAGCACCCACGTGCTCACCCGCTGAATGTTTGCCCGTTGGAGATTTTCTGCCACAGATGGCAGATTCTTAAGCCCCTCGCTGAACGTTGCATCATCCTTGCGAAAGTCTACCGGCAAACCTGCCGCCCCGAATTTCAGATTTTTCGCAGCCAAATCGTCGAGCAGGCGCCTCAAGTCATCATCCGACAGTCGCGCGAAAAGACTTTCATCAGGGTCAACGCCTTCAAAACCATATTGGTGTGCGAGTTGAACGGACTGCTGGAATGTGCCATGAAACCCCAGCCGTCCAAGGCTCAAAACTGTATAGAATTGCCGCCTGGGGGAGCCTTCGGCGGAGGCATCGGCTGGAATCATGCCGGCGGCGGAAAGCCCGCCCGCTGCGGCGCTGGCTTGCCGTATGAAATTCCGCCGGCTGAGCTTGGATGGTGTCATGTAGAAAGCCTCAACGCATTCAGTTTAAGAAAGCAAAGTCTGCCAGATTCACGGCCAGACGGCAAGGGATACGAAATCGCCGGAGCTTCGGGGTAAATTCCACTTGTATCCTGCTTGAGATGGCTTAAACTTTGGACTATGGATTTCGACATCCCGCTTACCGACGACGAACTCCAGGAACTGGACGACTTTCTGGCATCCGATGACGTCCCTGAGGACTGCATGGATATTGCCATGCTTCACGGCTTCCTCACGGCCATTGCGATCGGCCCGGCGCTCGTGCGCCCGAGCGAATGGATTCCGGTGATCTGGGGCAAGGGAGAACCTGAATTCGAGTCGCTCGAGGACGCCAATCGCATCCTGCAACTCATCACCCGGCTTTTGAATAGCACGATCAGCACGCTGAAAGATGACCCTGAAGAATTTGCGCCGATCCTTTATCAGGTGGACGCCGCCGACGGGGAACGCAATATAGGAGAGGAAGAATGGTGTGAAGGGTTTGCCTTAGGCATGCATCTTCGGCTCGAAGATTGGAAGCCAGCCCTATCCAGTGAGGAAGTGATGTTATGGCTGGCTCCGATCGCCGCTTTCATGGATGATGAAGCCTTGGCGGATTTCACGAGCGGCTCCGAAGGACCCAAGGTGACGCGCGAAGACCTGTCGGCCATGATTCCACTTTGTGTCACCAATCTCTATGATTACTGGGAAGAGAAACGGGCGAGGCGCGGAGAAGGCTTCACCCCGGATCAATTCCCTTACGCTAGCCGGAAGATCAGCCGCAATGAGCCCTGTCCCTGCGGCAGCGGGAAGAAATACAAGAAGTGCTGCGGAGCAATCCAATAGCGCAGCGCTTTGTTGCTTAGAAACTCTGCCGCGTTCATGCTGTTAGCTTGCAGAACGCTTCTTACCACAGAGACCGCAAAGGCTTTTTCTCCGCTTCCTCTGTGCTCGCTAGGAAAAGCTGCTGCTACGTATTTTTCAACAAATCCCCAGAAGTCTGCCGAACCTCGTTATATCTGAAACAGTCCACCAAGTGGTCGTTCACCATTCCAACCGCCTGCATAAAGGCGTAGCAAATGGTTGACCCGACAAAGCGAAAGCCGCGCCGGATGAGTTCTTTGCTCATAACGTCCGATTCCACACTCCGGCTTGGCACTTGCTTCATGGTGCGCCAGGCGTTTTGCCGGGGCTCCCCATCCACAAAGCGCCATATGAACGCGTCAAAGCTGCCGAATTCATCCTGAACCTGGAGAAACATTCTGGCATTTTCAACGGCTGAATGAATTTTGAGCCGATTCCTGATGATGCCAGGATCAGCCAGCAGTTTCTGGATGCGCCGCGCATCAAAGCGCGCTACCTTGACGGGATCAAAACCGGCAAAAGCTGCGCGGAAGTTCTGGCGCTTTTTGAGAATCGTTTCCCAACTCAGCCCCGCCTGCGCGCCTTCGAGAATCAGGAATTCGAATAAGAGCCGGTCATCATGAACCGGCGCGCCCCACTCGCGGTCATGATATGGAATCCCAAGCTCAGTTACCGCCCACGGACAGCGCTTGCGATCGTTATGACTGGTTGGGTTGCTCATCTCGAATTTACCAGGCTGATTTTTCGCACGATATCAACACTTCAGAACTGATCCCGTTCCCGTGCGCATGGAGGAGTGATCCAAGATTCCAGATTCAAAATTCAAAACCGGACTCCATTCCTGAATACGCAGAGGCGAAGCCGGATACTCGCTCCTGTCAGTAAAGCCGAATTACGGCAGCGATTGTCTATCCGGCGGCACCCAACCTGTTCGCGCAGTTTCCGTCGCCAGAAGCTCGGGCGAATAGAAAGACTCGATCAGGCGTTTATCGAGCAATCTGGGATGCGCCATCGCGAATGCATCGAAGTTGTTTTCCAGCGGGCTTTGCTCTAGCGCATGTTGCACCAGCCGCATCCAGGCCAGGGTCATGGTCTTGTGATACATTCGCTCGACGTTGTGATGCCTGGCGAAACGCTTGATGCTTTCAAGCATGCTGATGGTGGCCTGCTCATATCCCTGGCGGCGCAAGTAAAGCCAGGCCGCGCGAATGTGGTCACGATGATGGAAAGGAACTATGACGCACTCCTCAAAACCGCGCAGGAACTCGTCATCCGTGAGGAGTTGTCGATTTTCAGTCGCTGCTCCCATTGTGCTTTCCCTCTCAATCCAACCTGGCAACTTGCTCAGGCGTGCTGTCTCCCAAAAACCTCCTTAAAGGCCTGATCCAATTCCGTTAAAGCGCGGGCGCAATCGCCGCTAAAACTCGATCCGTGCATGATGGCAAGCGTCTTCGGCTGCAAATCGGCCAGCTTGCGAAGGTTCTGAGAAGTGAGCGGAGTATAGGGAACGTATTCGGCAAGGATTCCGGCCTGATACTCGCGCATGGCCTGATGCGAGCGGCCCACGACATCCGATTGCGTCAGCGGTTCAACGTCGCCTGTCTGATGAAACAGGTCGGAGCACAGGAGGGTCTTCTGAGTCTCCTCGAACAGCACGCCGGCATCCCAGCCGTGCGGCAAGTGCGGCGTCTGGCAGTAACGAAAACGGTATTTTCCGGTTGCTAGTGTCTCCCCGTCGGCAAGCGCGCGAGCCGGGCGGCCGATGAAGTCATTCACTGAGACGAGGGCTCCAACTTGGCTGCAAACCACGTCGGCCGCGGGCGCAACCGTTAGCCACTCGTTGAGCGATCCGCACTCGTCGGATTCAAAATGGCTGAAACTGATATGGCGCAAGTCCGGCAGGCTGATCAGCCTGGTCACTGCGTCCCGAACTTCAGAGAACATGCCGCGCAGACCGGTGTGAAACAGCAGCGGTTCGTCGTCCTTGATCAGGAAGTGATTGAACTGCAAATTAGCCCAGGAGGCGTAGATCGAAATTCGATAAACATCCGGAGCAATCTCATGGATGGCTGCCATATTTCACCTCGCCCGAAATTTTCCCAGGGTCACCGTGACGCTCATTCTGCGTGCGATTTTACCATCAACGTTGAGTTTCATCCTCATGCAGTTTTGTGACAGCGATGCCGAGGCGTACAAGCCCAGCGTCCCCGGAGAAGCTTGTGCGCGGTTCTGCCACCGCCACAACCTTATTTTGAGCTGGTTTTCTCTTTTTCCTGGAGGGAATAGCGTTGGACGCGGATTTCGGCAGTTACGGCATGGGCCAGCATTCTTTCGACTCTGCATTGGCGTTCTGTCACCTCGCCAATCAGCTTGCTGGCCGCCGGAGTCATCCGCTGGTAGGTGACTGTCTTCAGAAATTTCCCCACCCAAAGGCCGCCCGTATAACGAGCCGAACGGCTGGTGGGGAGAATATGATTCGTGCCGATACATTTATCGCCGTAGGCAACCGTGGTTTCCGGGCCCAGAAAGAGCGAACCGTAATTCCTGAGATTTTTCAAATAGTATTCAGGATTCTGGGTATGAATTTCGATGTGCTCAGGCGCATAGTCGTCGCTGAGGCGCGCCGCTTCTTCGTGACTGTCTGCAATGTAAATCCTGCCGTTATTTTGCCAGCAGACTGCCGCTACGTCGCGTGTGGGAAGGGTTTGCAGTTGCTTCTCGATCTCCTTCTCGCAGCGCGTTGCGAACGTTTCGCTGAAGCAGATTAAGGCCACGCCGGAATTGGGATCGTGCTCAGCCTGTCCCAGCAAATCACAGGCCACCCAGGAAGAATCGGCAGTGTCATCAGCAACCACCAGAATTTCCGTGGGCCCGGCCAGTAAATCGATTCCGCAGCGGCCGAACAATTGCCGCTTGGCTTCGGCAACGTACTTGTTCCCTGCTCCGCATAGCAGGTCTACGGGCTCGATCACACCCATGCCGAAAGCCATCATGGCGAAGGCGGGCACTCCACCCAAAACAAAAATACGATCGGCTCCCGCCTTCTTGATAGCATTAATGGTGGCGGGATAATAGCCCGTTCCCCTGACCGGCGGCGTGAACGTATAAACGTTTTCAACGCCCGCTATCTTGGCCGGGATAATGCTCATCTGAGCCGACCCAAACATGGGATAGCGGCCGCCCGGCACATAAGTGCCCACCGATTTCACGGGAATATGCTTGTGACCCAGAATGACGCCGGGACGAATTTCTGTCTCCAAAGGCAGCAAGGTCTTGAGTTGGGCCTCGGCAAACCGGCGGACATTGGCCTGGCAAAAGTCGGTATCCCGAATGATCTGTGGGTCCAACTGGCGGATGGCTTCATCGATCTGTTTTTCATCAAGCTCGAAATTGTCCGGGTTCCAATCGTCAAACTGTTTGCTGTATTTGCGGACGGCATCCATGCCGTTCTTTTCCAGATCGAGGAGCATTTGCGAAACGACTTCCGCGGTCTCCGGATCTTTCTCAAACAAGCGATGTCCGCCGTCCTTGAAGATTTTCATCGAAAGCGCCTTCCGTCACGCATCGGCCTGCCTGAGAATTAACCTAACCCCAAATATTCGAGCGCCGGGCTGTGGATGAGGTTTTCAATCTCTTCACTTTCGAGCCGCGGCAGGTTCGTTCCCTCCGCCATCTTATTGAAATTGCGCAACGCCTCGATGGTCGCTTCCGGCGTTGTATATGGATAGTCCGTTCCAAAAAGCAGTTTGCCGAGAACGCCGTACTCCTTTGCCAGAATCAGGCTGTTATAAAACTGCCAAGGCCGGTAGTGGAGCGCGGAGATGTCCGCATAAAGATTGGGCTGCTTGCGGATTAACACCAGCGTATCTTCAACCCACGGATGACCCAGATGAGCGATCACCATACGGAGGTTTGGGAACTGGAGCGCGACATCTTCCAGAAGGATAGGAAGAGAATATTTCAAAGGCGCAAGGCGCGGGAACGTGGTCCCCTGATGAATCATGATCGGCAGTTTGCGAGCCTCACAGAATTCATAAACTTCCATGATTCTTTTGTCTGTCGGGTGCACATTCTGATAGACCGGCCCGAGTTTCACTCCTTTCAGCTTCAGTTTGTCTGCCGCATATCCCAACGTTTCGCGCACGTTGTCGCGCGCAGGGTCTACGCCCGCGAAACCGATCACTTTTTCCGGATGGCGGTTGGCGTACTCGGCGACATATTCGTTGGGAACCATAATGCCGGAATGAAACGCCCTCATGCCGAGAACAATGACTTTATCCACGCCGCCCATCGCCTTCCAGTGACGGTCAGCCGTCACGCTCACATCCACCGGCGTGCTGCGGCTTCGGGCCTGAGCCTCGCGGACGAATTCGTCTGAAAGATGCCCCGGATACTCATGAACATGCGTGTGGCAATCGACAATCATCAAATAAACCCCTTAAGTTGTCTGGAGTTCCTAACATTCAACTCCGCAAGTTCGACCAAACCTCAGCACACTGTCATTCTGCCCTGAAAAATATGTCGATATTTCGGCAGACAACGGGACATTTGCCAATCTCCCGTAATTTTCATCCTTCGGGGTGTCGCAGAGCGACATGACAGACTGAGCGCGGCGAAAAATCCCTGTATTTGTAAAATCAAGCAAATACTGAATGATTCGCGGAGTTTACCCTGAGTGTCTGCCCGCCGGTTGGTGGGTCCATAGTGCCAGAAACTTCTGTTTGCCTCTACGCAGAATCAACAACTTACGTGAAGTTTCTGGAGAGCCGAAATGCGGGAATTCTTCACGGTCGCCCAGAATGACAGGCGAAGGGCTCAGAATGACACGCTGCAGGAGTTTCTCTCCAGCTTGCTAAAAATAAGCTTCCGCTCTCAGTGAGCGCGATGGATTCCTGATTTCAAGAACCTCCACGCTCGAAGGTTTTACGCTCACTCCGTTAACCGTTGCGGAACGCAAGGGCTTCTGCTCAGGATGATACAGATGCAGGCGAAGCCAGGCCAGGTTCTCACGATCCGGCCCCTCAATCTGAATCTCCACCTGGTTTGCGCTGACCGCGCGAAGAATGTAGCTCACCAAACCAAAATAAGTAGGAGCCTTTTGCACGCGAACCTCTCGCCCGGGCCGCAGCCAGGCGCGGGGCGAATTGCGAAGCAATTCAATGCCCTTCTCCTCAAAGTTCTCAAACAACAGCATATTGCGAAGGTGATTATCCAGCACTGCATTGGTCGCCGGCACCGCCTGAATCCCGTTGCGATGTTCGACGCCGCCCAGAAACTTCCGGGATACCGATCCCGCCGCCATCGAATAGAAGCCCTCCAGGAACTTTTGCCGCTCGTTGCGAAGAAAGCGAAGATAGATGTTCCACGAATAACAGGGCTCGAGACTTGACATCTCAAACCGCAGACTCGGACGATGATTCCAGCTAAACCAGTCTGGATTCCCCGTCTTCGAGTCAGGCCCCTCAGTCAGCCACTTCATGGCCCAAGTCATCGTTTTGTCAGTGGGATCGACCAAACCAAAAGCACCCAGGGCCATGGGACCACTATCAACGTAGAAATATGTGAGATTAGCGTCACTCATTTGGTTTAACTCCAGGGGGATGAAAGGAATCCAGTCTCCCGACGGGTCGCGCCAGCGCATGGTTCGCTCGATCTGCCCGTGAAAGATTCTCTGGAATGTGGCCTTGTACTCAACGCGCTCAGCGGCCCAGCGTGCTGCGTCCTTGTGATGGATAACCTCCAGCACGCGGCAAACGTCCGACAATCCTCGAAATGCCCAGGCGTCATTAATAAAGAAACTCCCTTGGATGTTTTCATCGCTGAAACGTCCAGCCGGCATTAGCCCCGCATCCGGCTCTCCGCGGAGCTTTGTTCGCGCTCTTTCACGAGCGATCCATTCCAAGCTGGCCAGCATGGTGGGTAGCCAGCGATCCAGAAATACGTGATCTCGTGTCATAAGATAGTATTCCGAGGCGGCCCACAGCGCCGCTCCATTATCACTAATCCAATTAACAGCCAGATAGTCTCGCGGAGCGCCGATGCATCCATTCGTAGAAGAAAAGCTGGAGCCGGTATTCGGCACGGGTTGCTGCCGCTCGGGCCTGAGCAGCGGCTCGAGATAGGCAGCCGCCTCCTGAAAGTAGCCGCGTTGAATCAGATCGACGATATTGATGGCCGTTGGCGTGGTCCAAATGGCTTCGTACCAATGCGAGGAAATCTTAAGGGCGTGGTCGCCATTGGGATAGGAGTCCGCCGTCATGAACGTCAGCGGCACAGCGAATCGCCACAGGTTGTTTAGCGCCTCTTCAGGAACGCTCACCTGCATGCCGCGCCCAAGCTCCGCTTTCCAGGATTGCGCAACCGAAGCCTGCGCCTGAGTAAAAGTTTTTCGGCGACTAGCGGAGATCTCCTCGGTCGCAGCGGGGAGGTAGGGAAGAATCATTTCCAGGGCAGCGCCCGCTTGTCGCGGCAATGTGAATTCACAAAGATTTCTGTCGAGTTGCCATTCACGCGAGGCAATCGAGTCTAAAGCGGAAGGCAGCTTGGGATGGAACCGGAATTCCTGTTCTGCAAACATCACCACGCGGCCCTGGGAATCCACTAGGCTGTTCCCTTGCGCGCGAAGACCGCCGGGGTACAACGGCGCTATCAAACTGATTCGCACGTTGCTGACTTCTCTCATTGCATAGGTGATGTGATTCTTAGCGAACTGAGCCCATAACCGGATCGGCGAAGCGCCCACGCCCGGATCCTCGACCGTAAAGCGCAGCCGGAGGAAGACCGGCGAGTTCCACGCGCTGACGTGGCAAGTGCCCGAATCGCTCGCGACAAAAGCTTCCTGCAAGAGTATGACGCCATCGCGGTGAATCCGGATCCGAGTCATGGGAAGATAGCCTTCGCGGAGGGATGGGATTGTGGAGCCGTCGTCCGCATCACGATTTCCAAAGTCCGGCTTCTCACCGACGGCAAAGCTAACCTGAAGCGAAGGGTCGGGTCGTGTTTTAAGCAGCTCCCGATCGGCGTCGCACATCCCGAGCGTGTGCAGTGTAAGATTGCCGTTCCACATCACGCCGAATTCATCGAGATGATCCTTACACCCCAGAAAAGTGATCGGGCGGGTCAAATCCGGCCATTCGGCCACCGCCAGTTCATAGGACGGCTCTTCCGTATCATCTTCCGAGGTGCCCGCGCTCGTCGCCCTCTTTGCCTGCGGGCGCGCCAAACCAGCAGGCGCGCCGAGAGCGGCCCAACTGACTCCCCCTAAGGCAGAATCCTTTAAAAATTCACGGCGTGATAAATCAGTTTTTGTATTCATCGTGTCAACTCAGGAATCGTGAAAGCACATTAGCAGTGATTCTGGAAGTGTATTCATCCACAAGCAGGCTCGCGACATAAGTAATCGAGCCAGCCGAGAAAACCTCGCCGCCCGAAGGCGTCTGGAACCAGACCATTTCTGCGCCTCCATCATCAGGATTGGTTCCCCGGGCCAGCAGGCGCGTGCCCGACGGCGAGGAGGCGCTCTGTTTATCGGTTTCGTGACCGGAAGCTCCGTGAGGAACTCGCTCGTGGAGCGTTTTGGTTCCGAAGAGATCGCCATTTTGAAGCTGTGTCCCGGCAAACGCCCAATGGGAAGCGTCCATCACCCGATAAGGAGCCGCTGTCATGATTCCACGGTCGTCATAAACCACTCCCAGCAAACTGGCCTCGGACTCGAAGGTGCGATGCATACGGCTTTCAAAAACCTGGCCGGGCCGCTCGCGGTCACCCACCCGGCCTCCTTCAAGCGTGTGGAGATGACTCAAACACCGCATGGTTCCGTCAGCCGCAATAGTCACTTCGCAATTCAGGCCGTTCCCTCCCAGGTACATCAGCCGTCCGCCGGACTCAAATACCCACTTCTTCACTTGCATCACCATTTGCCGCGTCCAGTACTCAGGATGGACCGCAAGGATCAGCACACGATATTTTTCCAGGGGGAGTTCCCCCAAGTGAAGCTGAGCCTCGGCATAAAGGTCATAGGCAAAACCTTCTCGCTCAAGCCAGCCAAGCAAGCGCCATTCTCCCGGAGCCGAAACGCAATGGAGCCGGCCGGTGATTGGATCGGTTACCTGCATATCTTCCGGCACATGACACGAAATATCCGGGCGATCGAAAGAAAGGGGAAGGTATTGCGAATCAAGAGGATTCCACACCCCATACGCTTCCGGGTTCTGATATCGGAGGAGATCCAGGCGGGCATTAACCACCGGAGTTTTGGGAAGGCCGTCGGGATTGATGTAATTGCTGCGACCGCCAAAATTGTTGTAAGCATTCCAGGTATTGGTCGAGGCCAACACTGCAACCGGCGCCGCCGGCTTGGCTGGCGCTACGATCCAGGGAAAGGAGAAAAATCGGCCCGACAAGGTCTTCGCATGAAGATAGTAGAGGCCCGACTGTTCCGGCGCAGTCAGCATCTGCGCCTGATGCACATTCCCGTAACCCACTCGATTCCATTTGGCGCCGGTCTGCGTATAGTCTCCGTCCGGCGTGATTTGCATGGTGGCTCTCGGACCGTGCTCGTCGTACCAGCCAATCAGACGAACAAACTCTTTCTTCCACCCATAACGCCAGAGCGAGAGTTGATATTCCTCGACCGCATGAACGCGAAACTCTGAACGTTGTCCGCTCTTAATCCATTGCGGCCACATATAACCCAGTAGGCCATCTCTCAAGAGGCGAAACAGGTAGGGCGCAGTCTGAGTGACATGAATCGACACACTTTTCGATCCGAAGCCCTCCTTTGAAAGAGTCACTTCGTAAGCGCCGGGAATGAGGTCAGCAAAAACTTCGCCTCGGGGAGTTGAGCGCACGATGACAGGTTCTTTAAGATGCGCCCCCTGAAATTCAATCAGGGCATCGGGTATAGCCACATAACGCTCGTCACTTACGAATCCAGTCAGCACAGTTTAAGACTCCGGTCCCTTTGCGGCCGACTCCTGATAGCGCCAGGCGCGGAATTCGTCAATGAACGCGCTCACCGCCTCCACCGCAGCTTTCAAAAACTGTTCCCCCTTCTCGCGGCTGGCATATTCGGGCATCCCGATGGTCCCGGTTCGGGAGATCTCATCAAATTCATTCACCAGATGGTAAGGTTGCCCCGCCAGCATGTCAGATACTCGATAGGAGCCCTCACTAAACGGGCCGTCCGCCGAGGCTTTTTCCATTCGGACCAGTTCCGGATGGATTGCCTGCATGACAGAAGTTTCCATTTCACCCGCATGGCCCATGCCGCCGCGAGGCGACGTCCGGATGGCGCTGAACTCCCGCGCTGCAAGGTTCCAATAAGTGGCGTAAACAATGTAAATATCCGGCCTGTTTTCAAACTCTGACTTCAGCTCGCGCAGCGCAGCCTTGCACGGAATATCGTTGCCGCCATGGCCATTCAACAACAGAATCTTCCTGGCTCCAAGCGCAACCAGCGATTGGCAGAGACCGCAGATCATCCCGATGTAAGGTCCGAGATCGAGACTGACGCAGGCAAACCGCCGATGGTGAGGGGAATGACCGAGCCAAACGGCGGGCAGCAGCACGACTCGCTCCGGATCGCGCTTCTCGACCGCCCGGCTGATTTCGCTGACGATGGCGGTGTCGGTAAGTAAAGGCAAATGCGGCCCGTGTTGTTCCATGGAGCCGAGAGGCACAAGAAACACGCGGTCCGCAAGCTTCCGGGCCTCGTCCCAGCTAAGACGCTCGATCAGCATAGAAGCCAGCCGACACTGCCGGAATAGGGTGTTCTGCGAGAGTTTTCACGGAAACGTATTCAGCTCGCGGAGTCTCCGGCGCTTTGAAGTGGTCAGAGATGGAATGCGCCGTCACCATCACCAACTGAGCCAGCATCGAACAATTCTCCGGATAGATCTGGCCCGTTCGGCCCACCACGCTGAGCGCCGCCACGGCTTCCTGTTTTTCGTTCAGGATGGGAGCTCCGATGCAACGGACTCCGATTTCCTCCTCTTCGTCGTCCAACGCGTATCCGCGCCTGCGAATGATGGCCAGACTCTCTTTGAATTTTTTCACGGAGCAGATGGTGTTCTCGTTATGCCGGAGCAAACCGTGACAGGAGAGCAGAGCGTCAACCTGCTCCTCGCTCAGATACGCCATCAGCGCCTTGCCCAGCGCGGTGCAGTGCAGGCCCAACTGCTTGCCGACCCAGGTTGCTACCCGAATCGAACGCGGCGACTCAATCTTTTCGATCAAAACCGCGGAACCCTGTTCAAGAACGGCCAGATGGACGGTGAGACCCGTCCGCGCCGCCAATTGGGTCAGGAAAGGCCGCGCATGGTCGCGCAAGCTGATTCCGTTCAAAGCCATGTTGGCAAGATCGCAGAGATGCAAGCTGAGACGATACCTTCCCGTGGGGCCGTCCCGATAAATGTAACCGTAATGCTCGAACGTGTTAACCAGACGATGAACGGAACTTTTGGCGCAATGAAGCTGGCGCGCAAGTTGAGAGATCGTGAGACCGTGCTTGGACCCGGCAAGCGTCTCAAGCAACGCAAGCGCCCGCGACAAAGCGGGCACCAGGGGTGTCTTGGATGTTTCCATGAGAAACCTCCTGAAAGCGCTTAGCAAAATCCTGAAAATTTACACAACTGTCATTCTGAGCGGCAGCGAAGAATCCCCGTATTT
>Ga0070737_10005557_pt1 | contig 11984 bp, 12 predicted proteins | sample Coa_R1_10_FD_66438 | JGI IMG/M metagenome (GOLD analysis project Ga0070737, IMG submission 66438) | Surface soil microbial communities from Centralia Pennsylvania, which are recovering from an underground coalmine fire - Coalmine... | ecosystem: Environmental > Terrestrial > Soil > Unclassified... | reverse complement strand
AGCGGGCGGACGACCCGGACGTCCCACACGGTGGCGTCGATCCCGTCGGCGGCCAGGATGTCGGCGGCCTCCTCGGCCGCTTCCAGCATCTTGCCCACGGCCAGGATGCACACGGTGCCGTCACCCTGGCGAGCCTTGCGGGCCTGCAGCCCGGTGCCGACCTCGTCGGGGCCGACCTGGCGGGCGGCGGTGTTGGGATAGCGGATGGCCGACGGGCCGGACAGCTCGAGGGCGGTGTCCAGCTGGGCCTTGAGTTCCTGGGCCGAGGAGGGGGCGAACACGGTGATGCCCGGGATGCGCAGGCACAGGGCCAGGTCGAGCACCCCGTGGTGGCTGGGCCCGTTGTCGCCGGTGATGCCGGCGCTGGGTAGGGCGAACACGACCGGCAGGCCGTGCAGGCCGACGTCCAGGTTGGCCTGGTCGAAGGCGCGGGAGAAAAACGTGGAGTAGACGGCCACGACCGGGCGCAGGCCACCCATGGCCATGCCGGCGGCCGAGGTCACCGCCGTCTGCTCGGCGATGCCGACGTCGAAGAACCGGTCGGGCCAGCGCTGCTGGAACGGCAGCAGCCCAGTCGACCCGGGCATGGCCGCGGTGATGGCGACCACTTCCGGCCGTCTTTCTCCCAAGGACAACATCGCCTCGCTGAAGGCCTGCGTGTAGCCCTTGGGCGCCCGGGAGGCCTGGCTCGGTCCGACGGCCGGGTCGAAGACCTTGGCGTCGTGCCAGCAGTTTTCGTCGTCGGACTCGGCCGGCCCGTAGCCCCGGCCCTTCTGGGTGAGGACGTGGACGACGATCGGCCCGTCGAAGGCGGCGGCCTGGGCCAGGGCGGCTTCGGTGCCGATCATGTCGTGCCCGTCGATCGGTCCGACGTAGCGGACCCCGAGGGCCTCGAAGAAGGCCCGCGGCTCGATGACCTCGCGCACGGCCGAGTACACGCCCTGCAGGCCGGTGTAGGCCAGGTTGCCGACCTTGGGCAGGTCGCGCAGGGCGTCCTCGACCCGGGAGCGGACCGCCGACAGGCCGGGGTGCAGCCGCAGCCGGGTCAGGCCCTCGGACAGGCGGGAGACGGTCGGGGCGTAGGAGCGCCCGTTGTCGTTGAGGATGACCACGACCCGGCTGTCGCTGTGGCCAAGGTTGTTGAGCCCCTCGAAGGCCATCCCGCCGGTCATGGCCCCGTCGCCGATCACCGCCACCACCTTGCGGTCGGGCTGGTTGCTGCGGGCCACCGCCGCGGCCAGGCCGTGGGCGTAGGCGAGGATGGTCGAGGCGTGGGAGTTCTCGACCAGATCGTGGACGGACTCGGCCCGCGACGGGTAGCCGGAAAGGCCCCCGGCCTGCCGCAGCGTGCCGAACAGGTCCCGTCGCCCGGTCACGATCTTGTGCACGTAGGCCTGGTGGCCGGTGTCCCACAGGATCATGTCCCGGGGCGAGCAGAACACCCGGTGGATGGCGAGGGTCAGCTCGACCGCTCCGAGGTTGGAGCCGAGGTGGCCGCCGGTGACCGAGACCGCCTGCACGATGAAGTCGCGGATCTCGTCCGCGAGTCTCCGGAGCTGTGCCTGGTCCAGTCGCCGGAGGTCGGTCGGCGAGTTGATCGACTCCAACAGCATCGACTCACGCTACCGCGCCGGCCCTGGCGCGGAGGGGCGGACCCCGTCGGTACGCTCGGCCGGCCATGGACCACTTCCAGTACCTGCTGGTCCTCGCCGGCTGCCTGGTCGTCACCCTGCCGCTCGAGCTGGTGCTCGGCGCCCGGGTGTGGCGGCGGCCCCGGCGGCTGGTCAAGGCGCTGGTGGGACCGGTGGTGCTGTTCTGCTTGTGGGACGCGGCGGCCATCGCCGACCACCAGTGGAAGTTTGCCCGCCGGTACGTGACCGGGGTGGACCTGCCGGGACGGGTGCCCATCGAGGAGGTGGCGTTTTTTGTCGTCATCCCCATCTGCGCCCTGCTGACCTTCGATGTGGTCGACCGCCTCCTCGGGCCGGGCCGGCGGCGTCGGCGCTGAGTGGGTGTACACGCTGTGGGCGGCGGCCGCCGTCGTGGTCGTCGTGTTGATCGAGCTGCTGTGGGCCCGGACCGGCATCTTCCGGAGAGTGTCCTACTGGGTGACCCTGGCCGTGGTGTGGGCGTTTCAGATCCCGGTCGACGGGTGGCTGACCAAGCTGTCGGCGCCCATCGTCATCTACAACCGGGCCGACATCGTCGGCTGGCGGGTGGTGCTCGGCATCCCGGTGGAGGACTTCGGCTACAGCTTCGCCCTGGTCACGCTGGTGCTCGTTCTGTGGCTCCGGCAGCGAGAGCCGGAAGAGCCGGGTGAAGGTGAGCCGGGGTGAGCGGAGGGCCGCAGTAGCGTGGCGGGTGTGAGCCGCGCCGCGGAGCCTCGTCTCCGGGTCGACCCGGAGCTCGCCGTGGCGGTGGGTGCTTTTGTGGCCATGGAACCGGTCGCCTACGCCGCCCACCGCTGGGTGATGCATGGCCCCGGTTGGGGCTGGCACCGTTCCCACCACGAGCGGCACGCGGTGGCCGGCAGCCCCGACCAGACCGAGCCCGCCGGCGCCGACCAGCCCGCCGGCGCCGAACCGCCTGGGGGCCTCGAGGAGCCTGGTGGTCTCGAGGAGCTCGAGGGGTTGGTGCGGCCCGGCGGGTTGGAGGCCAACGACTGGTTCCCGATCGTCTTCGCCGGCTTCACCGTCGCGGTCATGGCCGCCGGGGCCAGCCGGAGCCAAACCCGGGCCCTGCTGGCCGCCGGCGCCGGGGTGACCGCCTACGGGGCGGCCTACCTGTTCGTCCACGACGTCTACATCCACGCCCGGCTGGGCCGGCTGCCCACCCTGCCCGGCGTCGAGCGGCTGCGGGCCGCCCACGCCCGCCACCACCGCACCGGCGGGGAGCCCTACGGGATGCTGCTGCCCATCGTCCGGGCGCGCCGCGGCGGCGAGGTCACCCGGACCACGACGGCGGCCTTGCGCCACGCCGGCACCCGGGCCCGGCGCGAGAAGACGTCGTAGCCGGCGGCCTCGATCCGCTCGAGGATGCCGTGGTAGAGGGTGCGGGCGGCCGCCACGCAGCGGGCTGACGCCGGCGGCAGCATGGCGATCCCGGTGTCGGCCGACTCGTACAGCCGGCGGGTCCGGGCGATCTCGTAGGCCATCAGCGCGACCCATTCCGGGGTCACCGCCCGCCGGGCCAGGGCGTCGCCGGCGCCGAAGCGCTCGATGTCCTCCCGGGGCAGGTAGACCCGGCCCCGATCGAGGTCCTCGGCCACGTCCCGCAGGAAGTTGGTGAGCTGGAAGGCGAGCCCGAGGTCGCGGGCCGGGCCGATGGCGTCGGGGGAGAGGGGCTGCAGGACCGGGAGCATCATCTCGCCGATCACTGCGGCCGAGCCGTCCATGTAGACGAGCAGGTCCTCGTAGGTGTCGTAGCCGGCGACGGTCAGGTCCATGGTCATCGACCGCAGGAACCGGGTGAAGCACTCGCCGTCGACCCGGAGCGTAAGTATCGAGTGGACCACCGCCTTGAGCAGCGGATCGTCGCTGTCGCCGGCGGCCAGGCCGGCCTGGAGGCGCCGGCCGAGGTCGGCCAGGGCGGCGGCCCGTTGCTCGGTCGGGGCGGGGGCGAGGTCGTCGACGATGTCGTCGGCGTACCGGCAGAAGCCGTAGAGGGCGTGGACGTGGGGGCGGCTGGCCGCCGGCAGCAGTCGGGTGGCCCAGAAGTAGGAGGTGCCGTGGCGGCGGTTGATCTCCCGGCAGTAGCGGTAGCTGGCGGCCAGGGTGACCGGCCCGGCCGGGACGGGCACCGGCGCCACCGACGCCCGGGGGGTCACCGGCCCCGCGGGACGCCCATAGCCCCCACCGACGCCCGGGAGCCCGCCGACGCCAAGACGGAGGTCACCGCCCCAACGCCAGCTCGTCGACCCGGTCGGCGGCCAGCCGGCCGGAGGTCAGGACCATGGGCACCGACACGCCGGGCACGGTGCCGGCGCCGGCGAGAACGAGCCCCGGCACCCGGCGATCCCGGTTGGGCACCCGCCACGGGCCGCTCTGGGTGAAGGTGTGGGCCAGCGAAAACGGCGTCCCCCGGGTCAGTCCCATCGCCTCCCAGTCCAGCGGATCGACGAACCGGTCGGTGACCACATCGCCGACCGGGTACCCCCAGCCGGCCAGCCGACCCCGTAGCTCTTGACGGCAGCGGTCCCGCTCCGTCGTCCAGTCGACCCGGCCGTCGAGATTGGGGACGGGTTCGAGGGCGTAGACGACCTGCCCGCCGGCCGGCGCCGCGGTCGGGTCAGTGAGGGCAGGGAGGGAGACGAGTACGGACGGGTCGGGCTGGCGGGTGCCGGCGTCGACCAGGGCGTGGAAGGAACCGCGCCACTGGCTCCCGAAGTGGACGTTGTGGTGGGCGGCGCCGGCCGGCGGGGCGCCGCGGGTGCCGGCCAGCCACAGGGCGGCGCTGGGGGAGTAGCGGCCCTCGGCCGCCGGCCGGGGCACGGACGCGCCCGGCACGAGCTGCGTGTAGGCGGAGAACACGTCGGGGGTGCACACGACGGCGTCGGCGCCGAGGCGGGTGCCGTCCGCCAGCCGCACGCCGGTGACCGGTCCGGATCGGCCGAGGCGGCGCATGACCTGGGCGGCGGCCATGCCGTAACGCAGCTCGACTCCCGCGGCGCCGGCGGCGGCGGCGAGGGCCCGGGCCACGGCGTGCACCCCGCCGACCGGCGCCCACACGCCGGCGACGGTGTCCATGTAGGTGATGATCGAGTAGATGGCCAGGGCCTGGAAAGGGGCCAGGCCGGCGTAGAGGGACTGGAAGGAAAAGAGCTGCCGCAGGCGGTGGTCGGCGAACCGGGAGTCCACCACCGAGGACATCTGCCGGAACGCCCCCATTCGCGCCAGGGCCACGGCCGGGCCGGGCGGCCGGACCAGGTCGAGCGGGCCGTCGTAGTTGCGGGCGATGAAGCCGGGCTCTTCCACCTCGTACAGCCGGGTCAGCCAGTCACAGAACCGCCCGAACGCGGCCGCGTCCCGGCTCCCGCACGTCGAACGGATCTCCTCGGTCATGGCCTCCCGGCCCCGCCGGACCCGGATCACGCTGCCGTCCGGCCAGCAGGCCCGGTAGGCCGGGTCGAGGGAGCGCAGGTCGAGGAGGGCCTGCCCCGCCTCCCGACCCACCCCGCCGGCGGCCGCCAGGGTGGCCGAGACCAGGCCGGGCATGGTGAGCACGGTCGGCCCCGTGTCGATGCGGTAACCGGCCGAGCGCCACTGGCCGGCCAGGCCCCCGGGCGACTCGGCCCGCTCGACGACGGTCACCCGGTGGCCGCGCCCGGCCAGGTGGCAGGCGGTCGACAGGCCGGCCAGGCCGGCCCCGACCACGATGACCCGCAACGACGGGACGCTGGCCCGCAACGACGGGACCTGGGAGGGTGCCACCGTCGACGGCGGCCCGGCCGGGATCAGCGGGCCTTGTGCAGGAAGTGTTCCCGGTCCACCACGATGCGGGTGATCTTGCCCGCCGCGACGAGCCCGCTCGTGTCGCTGACCGACACCGCGAACACCATCCGCCGGCCCTCGGTCCGCTCCAGGGTGGCGACGGCCCGCACCTTGCCGCCCACCGCGACCGGCGCCACGTGCGACACCTCGACCCGGCAGCTCACCGACGTCTGGCCCTCGGCCAGGTAGCCGCGGAGGGCGGCGACGGTCGCTTCCTCCGAGAGCCGGATCACCTCCGGGGTGCCGAGCACGGGAACGTCGCCGCTCTGCAGAGCAGCCGCCGTATCGGCGATGTCCACGACGTGGTCGACCTCGCCGTGGAGGGCGCCTCGGACCGTTACGTTGGCCACGTTGCCCACGGTATGCCGGTAGCCTCCTCTGAGGCCAATGCCCGCCGTCTGCGGCGGGACCCAACCAAGGGCCTCTCCAGCCAGCGTAGGCCAAACAGGAGTGTTCGCCGGTGATCGACGGGGATGTGGTGCAACGGGTCATCGAGGGCGCTCTGCGCTCGGGTGGCGACTTCGCCGAGGTGTTCGCCGAGGACCGGCGCAGCTCGTCGGCCCAGCTGGACGACGGCAAGATCGAGGACCTGTCCTCGGGTCGGGAGCGGGGCGCCGGCATCCGGGTCGTCTCCGGTGAGACGACCGGGTTTGCCCACACCAGCGACCTGTCCGAGCGGGGGCTGCTGGAGGCGGCCAAGGTGGCGGCCGAGGCGGCCCGGGGCGGGGGCGGCGGCGTCCGGACCGTGGCCTTGCAGCGCACCCACCCGCCGGCGCCGACCACCGTCGAGGTGGCCCCCGAGACGGTCGCCAAGGCGGCCAAGGTCGAGCTGCTGCGGCGGGCCGACGAGGCGGCCCGGGCGACCGGCGCGGCCATCCGCCAGGTAAGCGCCGGCTACGGCGACAGCCGCCGGCAGATCCTGGTGGCCAACAGCGACGGGGTGTACGTCACCGACGACCAGGTCCGCACCCGGATGTCGGTGGCCTGCGTGGCCCTTGGCGACACCGGCATGCAGACCGGCCGGGAGAGCGTGGGCGGGACGGTCGGCTTCGAGCTGTTCTCCCGCCACCAGGTCGAGGAGTTGGCCCGCGCCGCCGCCAGCCGGGCCCTGACCAAGCTGCAGGCCCGGCCGGCGCCGTCGGCCACCCTGCCGGTGGTGATCGCCAAGGGTTCGGGCGGGGTGCTGTTCCACGAGGCGTGCGGGCACGGCCTGGAGGCCGACCACATCGCCAAAGAGCTGTCGGTCTTCGCCCACCACATGGGCGACACGGTGGCCAGCCCGCTGGTCACCCTGGTCGACGACGGCACCATGGGCCCCGAGTGGGGGGCGCTGGCCGTCGACGACGAGGGCACCCCGGCGCAGCGCAACGTCCTCATCAAGGACGGCGTGCTCACCGACTACATGTGGGACTGGCTGCGGGCCCGCAAGGAGGGCCGGCCCACCTCGGGCAACGGCCGCCGCGAGAGCTACCAGCACCTGCCCATGGTGCGGATGACCAACACCTACGTGCTCGGGGGCAAGGACGACCCCGACGAGATCGTCCGCCAGACCCCCCACGGCGTGTACGTGGCTCAGCTGGGCGGCGGCCAGGTCAACACCGCCACCGGCGACTTCGTCTTCGGCACCACCGAGGCCTACCTGATCGAGGACGGCCGCATCACCGAGCCGCTGCGGGACGCCAACCTGATCGGCAACGGCCCCGAGGTGCTCCGCAACATCGACGCCGTCGGCAACGACTTCGCCATGGGCTCGCCCGGCACGTGCGGCAAGAACGGGCAGGGCGTCCCCGTCGGCACCGGCCAGCCCACCCTGCGGGTGTCGGCCCTCACCGTCGGCGGCACGGCCCGATGAGCGTTTCCGAAACAGCGGGGAAAGGTGACCTGCTCGCGCTGGCCGTCGAAGTGGCCGGCCGGGCCCGGGACGGCGAGCAGATAGAGGCCTACGCGGCCCGCGGCCGGGACAACGAGATCCAGGTCTTCAACGGCGACATCGAGTCGCTGTCCTCGGCCGAGTCGGCCGGCATCGGCATCCGGGTCGTGGCCGGCAACCGGCAGGGCTTCGCCTACGCCGGGTCGCTCGACCCTGACGTGGTCGACGACGCCCTGGCCGAGGCCCGCGACAACGCCGGGTTCGCCACCCCCGACGAATGGGTCGGCCTGGCCGAACCGGACGGGGTGGCGGCCGCCGACCTCGACCTGTGGCGTGATGACCTGGCCTCCTACCCGACGGCCGACAAGATCTCCCGGGCCCTGGAGCTCGAGCGGGCCGTCCGGGCCGGCGACCCCCGCATCCGGCAGGTCGACAACGCGGGGTGGGGCGACTCGGCCTTCGAGTCGGCCGTGGCCACCTCGACCGGCATCACCTCCTCCGGCCGGCGCACCACCTGCTACCTCACCGTGTTCGCGGCGGCCGGCGACGGGGACGACACCCAGACCGGCTACGGCTACTCGGTCGGGCGCAGCCCGGCCGACCTCGATCTCGACGAGGCGGCCAGCGACGCCGTCGAGCGGGCCACCCGGCTGCTCGGCGCCACCAAGCCGGCGTCCACCCGGCTCACCGTCGTGTTCGAGCCGAGGATCACCTCGACCCTGCTGTCCATCCTGGCCGGCACCTTGAACGGGGAGGCAGTGCTCAAGCAGCGGTCGCTGTTCGCCGACCGCCTGGGCCAGTCGGTCTCCGTCCCGGCTCTCACCCTGGTCGACGACCCGACCGACCCGGAGACGTTCGGGGCGGCCGCCCACGACGCCGAGGGCCTGGCGACCCGGCGCAACGTGCTCATCGACGGCGGCGTCCTCCAGCAGTTCCTGTACGACACCTACGCCGGCCGCCGGGCCGGCAAGGCGTCCACCGGCTCGGCCGTGCGAGGCGGGTTCAAGGGCCGGCCCGGTCCGGGCGCCCGCGCCCTCACCGTGGTGCCGGGCACCGCCAGCCCGGAGGAGATCTACCGCCAGGTCGGCGACGGGCTCCTCGTGCAGTCGGTCAGCGGCATCCACTCGGGGGTCAACCCGATCAGCGGCGACTTCAGCGTCGGCGCCGAAGGGGTCCTGATCAAGGACGGCGCCCTCGACCGGCCGGTCCGGGAGATCACCATCGCCTCGACTCTGCAGCGGATGCTGCAGGGCGTGTCGGCCATCGGCTCGGACCTGACCATCCTCCCGTCGTCGGCCACCGGCGTCACCCTGGCCATCGACGACGTGTCGATGAGCGGCACCTGAGCCTGCCCCGTGGAGACGTTGCACCGGCGGGCCGCCCGGGTGGCGGTGCTCGACCCCGACAACCGGGTCCTGCTGCTCCGGGCCACCGACCCCGCCGACCCCTCGGTGCCGGCGTGGTGGGAGCTGCCCGGCGGCGGCCTGGAGCCGGGCGAGTCGACCGAGGAAGCCGGCCGGCGCGAGGTGTGGGAGGAGACCGGGCTGGCCGATCTCGAGATGAGCCCGGCGGTGTGGGAGAACCACGCCATCTTCGACTTCGGCGGCTACCACTTCGACCAGTACGAGTGGATCCACGTCGCGCGCCATCCCGGCGGCGGGGAAATACGGCCCGGGGGGCTGGAGCCGCTCGAGATCGTCGCCTTCGTGGGCTGGAAGTGGGTGCCGGTGGCCGAGATCGGCAAGCTGGTTGCGGCCGGCGACCGGGTCATCCCCGACTGGCTGCCCGAGCAGCTGCCCGCGGTCCTGGCCCGCGGGTGGCCGGCGGAGCCCATCCCGATGGGTCTCATCGAGGGGCGTTCGTAGGCCGGAACACCTCCCCTCGCCCAAGCGTTCACCGCATCGACAAGCACGGTCCAAGGGAGGCCCAACAAATGACAACCGAGCGAGCGATCCTGGCCGGCGGCTGCTTCTGGGGCGCGCAGGAGCTGCTGCGCAAGCGGCCCGGCATCATCTCCACCCGGGTCGGCTACTCGGGCGGCGACACGCCCAACGCCACCTACCGAAACCACGGGGACCACGCCGAGGCGGTCGAGATCCTCTTCGACCCCGACGTGATCTCCTACCGGGACATCCTGGAGTTCTTCTTCCAGATCCACGACCCGACGACCCGGGACCGCCAGGGCAACGACGTCGGGCGCAGCTACCGGTCGGCCATCTTCTACACCAGCGACGAGCAGCGGCGGGTGGCCGTCGACACCATCGCCGACGTCGACGCCTCCGGCCTGTGGCCGGGCAAGGTGGTGACCGAGGTCGCCCCGGCCGGCGACTTCTGGGAGGCCGAGGAGGAGCACCAGGACTACCTGCAGAAGTATCCGTTCGGCTATACGTGCCACTACGTGCGGCCCGGCTGGGTACTGCCGCACCGGCAGACGGAGGCGGCCGGCTCGTAACGGCTACCGCTCCACCCAGCGGCGGAGGGCGTCGGCCCCGGGCCCTTGGAGGTCGGCTAGCCGGGCCCGCCGACCCATGAAGGCGAGGGCCAGGGCGGCGGCCGGGGCCCGGACTTCCTGGTCGCCGGCCCCCGACGACCAGCCGGTGTCGGTGGCCACGTAGCGGAGGGCGGGCAGCTGGCCGCGGACGAAGCCCCGGCGGGCCTTGGGCGAGACGAGGAAGGCGAGGACGGGGTCCCAGCGCTCGGCCGGCCGGTCGGCCGGCAGGGCGAGCGGGATCCGGATGTCCTCGCCGTGGACCAGGATCTCGGTCAGCGAGGAGGCCACCCCGAGCCCGGGCGGGGCGAACGTGGCGTCGGCCCGGGCCCCGAGGTCGGCGGCCAGCTCGGCCGCCGGGAGGGAGGCCCGCTTGGCCGTGGCCGCCCGGTTGGCCTGGTCGAAGTCGCCGCGCGAGGCGGCCAGCAGGGGCAGGAACCGCAGCAGCGGCCGCGGCTGCACCGGCCAGTCCAGGTGGGCGACCACGTCTTTGACCGTCCAGCCTTCGCACAGGCTCGGCGTGTCCCACTGGGCCGGCTCCAGCCCGGCGGCCAGCTGCGCCAGCGCGCGCCGTTCGGCGGCGACGACTGCCCAAGCATCCATCGGCCCCGACTGTAGGGACCTCCGGCGCGGGCGGACCCGCTTTAGAGGACGGGGGCCAGGGAGGCGGGCATGCCGGTGGCGGCCTCGAAGCTGGCCATGCCTTGGCCGGCGGTGCGGAGCAGGTCGACGGTGGTGCCGATCTCGATCTTGCCGCTGCTGTAGTAGCTGAGGATGGTGGCGACGTTGTCCCAGGTGGAGGCCAGCACGCCGTAGGGGCCGCAGGCCAGCTTGGCCAACTCAGCCACCAGCTGCTCCTGGTTGGCCGCGCTCGGGTCGAGGCAGGTCTGGGCCGTCTTGACCGCCGCGCCCCCGCCCGGCAGCAGGCCGACCAGCCCCTGGAGCTTGTCGGCGACCGTGTACGCCTTGCCCGGCTCCCAGGCGTGGCTGACGATCGACTCGGTGACCGTCGGGGCGGGGTTGCTGACGACGCTGGTGGCGGTGTCAGCCACCACGTTGGTCGCCGTCTCGGTGGCCACGGTGGCGGCCGTCTCGGTGGCGCCCTGGGTCAGGGCGGTCGCCCCTTCGGCCAGGGCACCGCCGTCGCCGGTCGGGACCTCGGACATCGGCACGTTGGGGGCGTTGCCCTTGGAGTAGGCGTAGTAGGCGATGCCGGCGGCCAGCACCACGCCGGTGCCGAGAGCGATCTTCCACCGGTTGCGCCACGCCCATTCCGACCAGGTCTCGGCCGTGGTCGTGCCGGTCGCCGGCTCGTCGCCGTCCTGGCGCTGCACGATGATCCCCGACGGCGAGACGTCGACGTGGCGGAGGAGGTCGCTCGTCGCCCGGTTGCCGGCCGCTCGCTGCAGGGCCAGGGCCCGGCTCACCCCGGGCGAGGCGCTGGTCATCCTGGTCGGCCGCACCCCGGCGACCGCGGCCGCCCGAGGCGCCGGCCGGACTGACTCCCGGAGTCGAACGTCCATGATGTGTCCCCCTTGTTGGCCCGGCCCTGACCTTACTGCGAGCCACCAGGACCCGCGCTATGAGTAGCAGGCTGACCGCACTGACTAGGTTTCGGGGCCGTGACGAGCGCCCAGGTAGTGATGATCGGCGCCGGCCAGCTGGCCCGGATGTCCCAGCAGGCGGCGGTCGACCTGGACGTCGAGCTGCACGTCCTGGCCCAGCGGGGCGACGACCCGGCCGTGCTGGCCGGGGCGTCCTACCGGGTCGGCCGGCCGGACGACGACGACGCGGTGCTGGCCGTGGCCGAGAACGCCGAGGTGGTCACCTTCGACCACGAGCTCGTCCCGCCGGGGGTCCTGGCCCGGCTGGAGGGGGCCGGCCACCAGGTGCGGCCCTCGCCGCAGGCGCTGCGCTTTTCGCAGGACAAGCTGCACGCCCGGCGGCACCTGGCCGAGGCCGGCTTCCCGGTCCCGCCGTGGGCGCCGGTCCACGGCCCCGCCGACGTCGCCGACTTCGCCGCCGAGCACGGCTGGCCGGTCGTGCTCAAAGCTCGCCGGGGCGGCTACGACGGGCGGGGCGTGCTCCTCGCCGAGGGCCCCGACGACGTGCCCAAGGACCTGGACTGGGGGACGCC
>Ga0070737_10005556_pt1 | contig 11987 bp, 9 predicted proteins | sample Coa_R1_10_FD_66438 | JGI IMG/M metagenome (GOLD analysis project Ga0070737, IMG submission 66438) | Surface soil microbial communities from Centralia Pennsylvania, which are recovering from an underground coalmine fire - Coalmine... | ecosystem: Environmental > Terrestrial > Soil > Unclassified ... | reverse complement strand
GAGTGAATACGCGCTCCGCCAGCGCTTCGCTGACGGAAGAATTAGAAATACTTGAGAGGAGAATGAAATGCCAGCAAAGAAGAAGGCAAAGACAAAGAAGAAGAGGTAAGAAGGCTTCGGAAAAGCCGATGTAGAGAATTCGGGGATGCAGCGATGCATCCCCGAAGTTTTTTAAGGGGCTTGTGAGCCGCGCAACGACGGAGAGCGCAGAGGAAACGGAGATAAAAAACTCTCCCCCTGGTGAAACAATCGCGATGCCTGGAACCGGAAGTTTTCATAAGGACTCCCTCGGATCGCGTGCCCTCAGAGCTCCGGCCTATTTTCAGGAAAGGACACATTGACCTCATTTCGCGGCATTCTGAGGACGCACGCTTGGATTCATGGCTCCGGTTGCGTGAATATTTATCTTCCGATTACAATGAGCGATCTTGACATGCCGGAGCGGCAGATTGTCTCACTTTAGAATCTTTATCAGTGCCTTAAGTCATTTCTTCAGCCACTATGGAGGCTGGGGACTTTTTGCCATTTCCTTTCTCGATTCTTCCTTCCTCGCCTTTCCCGTCATCAATGATCTTCTGCTGATTAAACTGGCAAGCGCCCATCCTCACAAGGTCGCCCTCTACGTCTTGCAGTGCACATCAGGATCGGTGATGGGCGCTTATATGATTTATTTTATTACCCATAAAGGTAGAAACCTTTTTGCGCGGCGCGCTTCGCCAAGCGAGAAGACATTCATCCGGCATTGGATCGAGCGAAACGATTTCCTTTCGATCCTTGTGGCTTCGCTTCTTCCCCCTCCGGCCCCGTTTAAAGTCTTCGCGATCATGGCAGGCGCGCTGCAAATTGATGGGGGGCGGTTCGCGACAGCGCTGATTGTCGGCCGGGGATTGCGGTTCGCTTTTGAGGGATGGCTTGGGGTCTACTACGGCCTGGCAGCTCAGCGATATCTCAGAAGAAACATTGACTGGCTCTCCCTGGTCATTATTGCCGTCGTCGTCGGCTGTGGGTTGATCCATTGGTATCTGAAAAGGCGCTTCAGGCCGCCCTACGAAAGTTGATTTGACAACGGAGTCCTGTCCGGATCGAGCGATCCTACCGCAAAGGCGGCTCTCGCGCGAAGCTGAATGATTGCCCGCGCACTTGAAGACGGCTATCCAAATCAATTTCCATGACAAATCGCCAGATATGCGAGCCTGGAGTGGCGAAACGCAAGTCGCGGAGATATACTTCAACGCCCTCGTCATGAGACGTTCTGACGGTCGCCAGCGGGAATCGGGCAAAATTGAGAAATATCCTTGCCGCCCGCGATTTTTTCGCAGCCACGAGAGTCGGTGAAGGGGCGGGCTTATACAATCGAGTGGCGTTTTGAGCGCCGATGTTGCTCATGAGCGCATCGACATCGAGCAAGTAGTATGAGGAGGTCGTTTCGACTACTCCGTTCCACTGAAAAGGATTCAAAGGAGACGGAAAGGCCCCTGATCGCAATGGAATCTCCTCTCCATAGAGGCGCGCATTCAGCATGCCCAGGGCTCGCCGATGAGAAAAGTCACGAAGCCCCCAAAGCGCTATCATGGCGCATAGAGAAAAAATAGCGCCGTTCCTCGCCGCTTTCGTAGTGGATTTGCCTGCCCCCACTTCTTCTGTCACCAGTTTCAAAATCGCCGGGAAACCTAAACCCACAATCAGAAAAAACAAGAGATAGGGTCCGACGATAGGCATGATGTCCCATGCAACCCAGCGGCCGCTGAAAGGAAGAAAAAGGCGAACACCGTACTGGTTGGTGAAATCCATCAGCACATGGCACGCTGTAGCGATCCAGCAAATCAGGAAAAGCCACTTAAGGCTGACAGGCGGGGCGTGCTTTTTCGGAGCGGCCTTGCGCCCCAGAAAAAAAATGACAGCCGCAAGAATGACGGCTAGGCCGGTAAGCCCCAGCAACGAATGCGTGATTCCGCGATGATACGCAAGGTAATCAACGCTGGCTCTTGTGGCCCTGATGATATCGGCATCCGGCAGATTCGATGCAATGATGAGCGCGAGCATGGCGTAGCGCGTCTTGTGCTTCAGTCCAGCCTGGCCCAGAGCGATGCCCGTGAGCGTATGAGTGAGATTATCCATTTTTTGCGCTTAGCGAAAAATGTCCCCAAATCGTGTCATTCCGAGTCTTTCGCTTGTCATTCTGAGCGTAGCGAAGAATCCCCGTATTTCTTCAGCCTTTTAGTAAACAGCGCTCAGCTTTCAGCAGGAAAGTCCCGGGGCGAAAGGCTGAAAGCTAATTGCTGATCGCTCGTTCGAGATTTCTCGCCGCCTGCGGCTCCTCGGAATGACAGGCTTCGAGAATTTTTCAGCATTTCGTCAGACCCCTCGCGCGCATTATACCGGTCTATCTCAAGCTGAGACAGTTAATTTTTTCGCAAGAGACAAAGCCTCAGCCGGGCCAGCGGCAGGCGCTCGCCACATTGTGATAGAATCTCACTTTAAATTCACGCAAGGAGTCATTCATTGGCAGCTATTGATTTGATCATGGGAAGGGAAATTCTGGATTCTCGCGGGAATCCCACAGTAGAGGTGGACGTTCACCTGCGCGACGGTTCAGTGGGGCGGGCGGCTGTGCCCTCCGGCGCTTCCACCGGCGAACATGAAGCCATCGAGTTGCGCGATGGCGATAAGAAACGCTATCAGGGAAAGGGCGTTCTGACAGCCGTCGAAAATATTAATTCGATTATTGCCCGGGAATTGGGCGGGCAGGAAGCGGGAGAGCAATCCGAGATCGACCGGCTTTTGATTGATCTGGACGGCACTCCGAACAAGGGCAAACTGGGCGCCAATGCGATTCTGGCTGTTTCCATGGCTGTCTGTCGCGCCGCCGCGCATTCAGCCCATCTGCCGCTTTACCGATATCTGGGAGGCTTGCAGGCGCGGCGCCTGCCAGTGCCGATGATGAACATCCTCAATGGCGGCGTCCATGCCGATAATACCGTTGATTTTCAGGAATTCATGATTATGCCCGCAGGAGCCGAAAGCTTCTCGCAGGCGCTTCGGATGGGCGTGGAAACGTTCCATACGCTCAAGAGCGTATTAAAAGAGCGGGGCTATCAGACCTCGGTGGGCGATGAAGGAGGCTTTGCGCCCAGCCTGAAATCCAACGAGGAAGCTCTGGATCTGATTCTTGAGGCCATCGAAGGGGCTGGCTATTCGGCAGGCCATGACATCTGCATCGCTCTTGACCCGGCTTCAAGCGAGATGTATGACGGAGGCCGCTATGTTTTCTTTAAGTCCGATGAATCAAAGAAATCTTCCGATGACATGATCAGGCTCTATTCGGAGTGGGTGCGGCAGTATCCGATCGTCTCCATTGAAGATGGGCTGGCGCAGGATGATTGGGAAGGCTGGGTGGCGCTTACCCAGGAACTGGGCGACAAGGTTCAGCTTGTGGGGGATGATCTGTTTGTTACGAATACCGAGAGACTCGAACACGGTATTGAGGAAGGCGCGGCGAATTCGATTCTGATCAAGCTGAATCAGATCGGGACTGTTTCAGAGACGATTGCCGCAATCGATCTGGCCCGCCGCCACGGGTACACTTCGGTGGTTTCTCATCGCTCGGGCGAGACCGAAGACACTTTTATTTCGGATTTTGTCGTCGGCCTGCATACCGGCCAGATTAAAACGGGCTCTGCCAGTCGCACCGATCGAGTGGCTAAATACAATCAACTGCTGCGCATCGAAGAAGAACTGGGGCCAGTGGCGGAATTCCCGGGCAAGTCTGCCTTTAATGTCAGGGATTTGGCGAAGCAGGAAAGCTAGCGGGCAAGCCGTAGGGTGAAAATTAGCGATTGCCGAGAACGCCCCAACGGAGCCTTCCATCTGTCATTCTGAGCAACAGGGAAGAATCCGTGCATTTCGGTTTAGGGCAGGCTCCGCAAGAAATCTCAACGACCGTGACGAGCAACGAACAAAAGCGACCAGACCACGGATTGATTTGTGCTCATCACTAATCACTCGTCACTCATCACTTTTTTCAGCTCCTCGAAATGACAGACTGCAAGAGTTTTCAGCGACGCTTCAGCCCTGCTGTCTGAATTTGACGGAACGCGAACGCGACTTGGACTTCGGCTGGCGAGACTGCGCAGGCAAAGTGGATTTTAATAGTTCAAGCTTGCGACTGGTGCGCTTGCCGAGCTTTTGATTTAAAAACCGCCCTTTACCCATTGTAGGTGGTCATTCCCTCGCTCTGTGATTGAGAGCGATCTCCTGGCTGGGTGCTCAATCTTCAACCAGCAGCGTACCCGAGATATGATCATGCCAAGCCAACCCATCGCTATCCATGACAGCCCACAGAAAGCCTAGCATCAGAGAGCCCAGAGAAACGAGATATCCGAAGGCTCGAAGCAGCGCTTCCTGAAGGGTGGGAAGATTTCCTTCCAGCGTGCGAACACTCAACCCCATCGCGGCCTGCCCGGGCGTACCGAAGCTCATGGCGGTGAAGAGCGCAAAATAGGCAAAAATCCAGAAGACCGCCAGGAATGCAATCACGATTAATCCCATGGACGTCATCTGAATGCTGCCTCCCACCAGGGTAAACAACAGAGCAAAGAGGCATCCGGCAAGCGCCAGCAAGAAGGCATCAATGATTCCCGCAGCAAATCTTTTGCCGATCGGCGCACAGACCACTTCTGGGTAGCTGGAATCCTGAAAGCGGCTATCCGCGGCCAGGCTGGCATCGATGGAGTCTATCGGAGTCGTTTCCAGGCGCGCCGCTCCGTCGGAACGGGTTGTGGAGCCTTGCGAGCGCCGGAAGCGGGAAGGGAAGTCTGACCTGCGGGTCTCCACAGGGATCGATTCCAGATTGATCTGACCCAGACGGGTTGCCTGCTCATCAAAAGCTTTATCCAAAGTTCCCGCGGCGTTGGAGACGGAGCGGGAGCGCCCTTGCGAGGTCGCCGGCATGGGTCTTTCTGTATCCGGCTCCGACCCAAAATCGAATTGCAGGCTTTCCTGTTCGGAGCGGCGACGACGATAACTGGCTACGCGCTCTGAGAGGTCATGCCCCCCTCCAGTCTCAAAAGCATTCGCCTGACGAGATAAAGATTGTTGAAGCGGGGAGGTTTTTTCGTCCCGCTTATCCCAAACTTCCCGGCCAGATCGCAGGGAAGCCTCAGAAGGAAGGTTTGGAGAAGTTTCCATACCGGTCTCCAAGCGGGGGGAAGGCGATGCCTGGCCGGCGGGAGAACGATCCTGAAGCAAAACAGAATCAAGGCTTCGCGGGTTTACCGCATCTTTGGGTTGGGCAAAATGGTAGCCACAGTTTTTGCATTCGAGGAGATCTGGAAAACTGACGTATCCGCATTTAGGGCATTTCACGTCGTGTTCCCGCCTTCTGAAAACTCAATGTGGCTGGGGCTCCAGAGGCATCATAGCAAATGGCTTGATCAAAACAAAGCTCGTTCGGGTAAAATGACGGCTTAAAGCATGCACATCGAAACCAGCGCCCTTGCTCATCATTTCCGGACCGGCAGGGGCCCTCGATTTCAGGCTCTGTGGCTGGCGTTCTTATTCGGCATTTCCTGGCAGGCGCAGGCGCAGCAAGGGTGCTTTATTCCTCCAGAGTTCCGGAATCCCCAAACCACGCTTACCATCCGCGCTGATTCACAGGAAAAAGTGAAGGATATTTACACGCTGCGCGGGCACGTGGTGATGACCTATCGCGACATGCGAATTTCGGCAGATCTGGTTTCGTATGACGATTCCACGGGAGAAGTGCGCGCACGGGGGCACGTCGTCTTTGACGACTCCAAAGGCCATTTGGAGGCTGACCAGGCGCAATATAACGTCTACTCCGATCAGGGATGGTTCTCTCACGCGCACGGCTATGTGAAATATGCCGCGCGCAGCGAAACCGAAGAAACCTCCGCTGCTTCTCTCTTCATGCGCGCCGAAAAACTTACCCGCCTGGATCAGAACACGTTTACGGTTAAGGATGCGCGCGTAAGCTCCTGTCAGAAGGAAAGCCACGGCTTGTCATTTGGGATGGGCAGCGCCAAGCTTGAGGTCGGGCAAAGCCTGACGGGACATGAAGCGGTATTTCGCTTTCTGAATATTCCGGTCCTGTATTTCCCCTTTGTCAAGGTCTCGGCCTCGCGCAAACCTCGGCAAAGCGGATTTCTTTTGCCGCGAATCGGCGAGAGCACGCAGAAAGGATTTGTGATTGGCGACGGCTTTTTCTGGGCCATCAATCCCAGCGCAGACCTCTTGCTTGGGTTGGAAAATTTCAGCCTGCGGGGTCTCGGCGTTTCAGGAAGATTCCGAGCGCAGCCTAGCGCATCGAGCAGGATCACCGCGGATTTTTTTGGCATCGACGACCGGGGCAGCGGGCAGCAGCGGTCGGCTCGCGCGCCGGGGGAAAGTTTTGACGTGGAAGGCGAGTCGGACGATTTAGGCCACGGATTCCGCGGTGTGGTGAACGTGGGCTTTGTCAACTCGCTGGCATTTCGGACAACCTGGGCCGAGAATTTCAACACAGCGGTCTTCTCTGAAGCCCGGCAGACAGGCTTTGCTACAAAAAATTTTGACGCTTATAGCCTGAATTTCTATGCGTCACGCTATCAGGATTTTCTCTCGGCGGCGCCCGTGAACGAGAAGTCCATCATCATTCGTCAGGTTCCGAGCGTTTCGTTTTCCGGAGTGGATCAGCAGATCCATCACTCGCCTTTTTATTTTTCCTTTGATGCTTCGCTCGATGGCGTTGGGCGCTCAGAGCCGGATTTCGCAACGCCTACGCTCAGCGAGCGGGTGGATCTTTTCCCTCGCATCACGCTGCGATCCCGCCCTTTCTGGGGTTTCCACTTGACGCCCACGCTCGGATTGCGTGAGACGTTTTACGGCACAAGCCTCAGACCCGACCATAGCCCGGTGAATCGATTCCTGGGTGATTTTTCCGCCGACCTTCGGCCGCCTTCGTTTGAAAAAGTCTTTTCGCATCCTTTGTGGGGGCGCAGATTCAAGCACGTGATCGAGCCGGATATTCAATACCATCTTGTCAAGGCTGGCAGCCCACAGAATATTTTTGACATTGTCAGGTTCGATGCCACGGATATTTTCACTGAGGACAATGAGATTCAATATTCTGTGACAAATTCCATTCTGGAACGGAAGGATACAGCCGGCGGCCACGACAAAAAAACGCAGGCGCGCGATTTGATTTCCTGGACGCTGACGCAAAAATACTTCTTCGACCCTACTTTTGGCGGAGCCATCCGGACTGGCAGCCAGGTGGCGATTGATCCCACTCTTTCCTTAACCGGGTTTTCCTTTCCGGAAGGGCGGCATCTTTCCCCTATCGATTCCATTCTGAAATTTTCCCCAGGCTCTCGCGTGGATGCCGAACTGCGAACGGATATTGACCCGCAGCATGGCGGGGTGCTGGATGCTGGCATCACTTCTCGCATTCAGACGCATACGCTGGATCTGGCGCTAACGGATTTCTTTGTCGACCACACCGTATTCCTTCCTGCGCCCATCGCTCCAAACATTCCGGTAACTCTGCTTCCTACTTTTCATCTGCTGGATATGACCGCGAGCCACGGCGACGTGAGCCATAAAGGATTGACCGAGGCTTTTCGCATCGATTACAATTTGTCGCAAGGCATCGCGGAAGATTTTGTCGGTCAAGCCAGTTACAACTTTGGCTGCTTTACGCTCAACGCTCAGTTTGAGCGCTTCAATCTCGGGTTTATCCGCAATGAAAATTTATTCCGACTCTCGATTACTTTAGGCAATATTGGAACCTTTGGCAGCCTCAGACCGGGCCAGCTTTTGCAGCGGCAGTTGCGGCAAACTCCGTACTAGACTGCTAGAGCCGGCAGACTTGCAGCGCTTGAATAAAGTCCCAATGACCTCTCACCCGAACTCTCTCGCCATCGGGAGATGGTGGACCGCGCAGCGGGACGGGTGAGGGGCATAAGGCTCGCCAATCTAAGGTGAAATCTCGCTATAGACTCAAGGAAAGGGGCCATCATGGCTTTTCCCATCCACCGGCTTCGGCGACTTCGACGCACAGCAGCTTTGCGCGCCCTGGTGCAGGAAACGACGCTCACCACGCAGTCTCTCATCTATCCGATGTTCGTCTGTCCGGGTGAAAAGATAAAAGATGAGATTCGCTCAATGCCGGGCAATTTCCGCTGGTCGGTGGATTTGCTGGTCGATGAGTGCAAGGCCATTTCAGAATCGGGAATTCCAGGCGTCATTCTTTTTGGCATCCCGGAAAGCAAAGATGCCACGGGCTCCGGCGCCTACGATCCCCAGGGCATTGTGCAAAGAGCCGTGCGCGCGCTGAAAAAGGCTGTTCCGAACCTTCTGGTAATCTGCGATGTCTGCCTGGATGAGTATACCGATCACGGCCACTGCGGGCTGATTAAAAACGGAGAGGTGGATAACGATTCCACGCTGGAGTTGCTTGCCCGGACAGCGTTGACCCAGGCGGAAGCCGGCGCGGATATCGTAGCCCCTTCCGATATGATGGACGGCCGCGTGGCGCGAATCCGAGCCGCGCTCGATGACCGCGGCTTCCAGCACGTTCCGATTCTGGCTTATTCGGCTAAATACGCCTCAGCGTTTTACGGCCCTTTCCGCGAAGCGGCAGATTCGGCGCCCAAATTTGGCGACCGCAAATCCTACCAGATGGACCCTGCCAACCAGCGCGAGGCGCTGAGGGAAATTGCTTTAGACATTGAAGAGGGCGCGGACATCATTATGGTGAAACCCGCCTTACCCTATCTCGATATTCTGGCGCTGGCGCGGCGCGAGTTTGAAGCGCCGCTTGCTGCGTATCAGGTGAGCGGCGAATTCTCGCTCATTGCAGCCGCTGCTGAAAAAGGGTGGATAGACCGCGAGCGCATCATGATGGAGAGCCTGACTTCGATTAAGCGCGCAGGGGCGGATTTTATCCTCACTTATTTCGCCAAGGAAGCGGCCCGCCTGCTTCGGTGATCGGTCTCTGCGTGATTGCGGGCCTCGTATAGCCCGTCATAGAATCGAGTTCGAGGGCCTCAGTGCACGAACCTGCTCATTCGCATGTGGCAAAGAGTTGGTTGAAAGTGGCGCTGGCGATCACTGCGGCGCTTGTGGCCACGGAGTTTGTCGCCGGCTCTATTGCTCATAGCCTTTCTCTGATCAGCGACGGATGGCACAATCTCTCGGATATTCCCAGCCTGGTCTTTGCCTGGCTGGCCGTCTATTTTGAAGGCAGGCCGGCAGGCCCCCGAAAAACCTTCGGATACCAGCGGGCGGGCGTGCTGGCGGCTTTTGTCAATGCGCTGATTCTGATCGGTGTGGCCGTCTTCATCTGTTACGAGGGCTACGAGCGCATCCTTCATCCGAAGCTCATCGCCTCCAACGTCATGCTGGTGGTGGGAATCATCGCTCTGATCATCAATGGGACGATCACGCACGGGCTTTCACACGATCGGGAAGACCTGAACGTCCGCGCTATTTTCCTGCACAATCTGGGCGACGCGCTGTCCAATGTGGCGATTATTATCGGCGCATGGATTATTCATGCAACCGGCGAAGGGATCATTGATCCCTTGCTGGCTTTCCTGATTGCGGGAATGATCGTGTGGAGCGCTATCGGTATCATCGCGGAATCCATGAATATCCTGCTCGAAAGCTTCCCCAAGGGAATGACCATTGAGCAGGTGGTCAATGCCATGCTGGAGGTCGAAGGGGTCCGTGATGTCCACGATGTCCACGTCTGGAGCTTGAATCCTCATTCCCACGCGCTGGCCTGCCACGTTCGCATTCTGGACATGCCGACCTCGGAAAGTGAACGAATCGGCGAGCGCATCCGCCAGGCGCTTTCAAGCCGATTCGGCATCGAACATTGCACAATTCAATTTGAGCATACGCACGCGCCCGGAGAATTCCACACTTACATGCCGGAGCCTGCGCCTTCCAGAGGCCGCGAAAAATAAGACGCCGCAAGACGCGATTCCGTCCTTGAGGTTAGCAGGATGCTGAAAAACGGTTTTGCGAGTTATCATTCCGAGTCCTTCGCTTGTCATTCTGACGCCGAGCGAAGCGAGGCGGAAGAATCCCTGTATTTCCGCTCAGGTGCGAAAATTGTGTCAGCGCCGATATTGCTCGTCGGTGACCTGCTCCATCCAGTCAACCACCTTGCCATCCTTCTTTTCCTGAATAGCAATGTGCGTCATGGCCGTGGTCGGCGTGGCGCCGTGCCAGTGCTTCTCGCCGGGCTGGAACCAGACCACATCACCCGGCCGAATTTCCTCAACCGGGCCTCCCCAGCGTTGAGCCCGGCCGCAGCCTGCCATAACAATCAGAGTCTGTCCGAGCGGATGCATGTGCCACGCGGTTCGCGCGCCCGGTTCGAAAGCGACGCTGGCGCATTGAACGAGTGCCGGATCGGGGGCCTGGAAAAGCGGATCGATCCGTACCGTGCCGGTGAACCACTCTGACGGTCCCTTCGCAGAAGGTTGCGAGCCAATTCTTTTAATTTCCATCTTCTGATCTCCTTGAATCGAACGACTTCAACGATGTAGACGGACGTATCACTTTGGCGGGGGTAGTTTCATTTGTTCGGATTTGCCCGGCCACAGTTCAGGATCGCATGAGGCATGGTTCTCTTCGAATGTTCATTCTTGAGTCTTGCGCGGCATGACCTTGACGGTCGCGGCGCGAGCGCTAATCATGGGGCTGAGATACGGGCTGCCTTTGTACTTCTTCCTATACGCATCGTCGATACGGTCGTTGATCGGCCCGTTGACCGGCTCGAAGGTGACTTCTCTCGTCATGCCGGCGGCAGTGATCCGCCCCGCCTTCTGTCGCATCGCAGCCTGGTACCAGCGGGATTTCTTCCCGTTGTATGCCCGCACGTAGAGTGCATCATCGACCACGACCGACCAGATCCAAGTAGGGGTGCCATAGGTCTTGCCGTCCTCGCGGAATGGCGAAATGTGCAGGTCATCGGTTTCAGCGATCCTGCGGAGTTCGTCTTCAGGCCACGAAGTTATCGTGAAATTTCTTTGAAACATTTTCTCTCCTCGTATGACCTTAGAGCGTTTCTGAAAGAGTCACCAGGCGTGTCATACTGAGCGCAGCGAAGCATCCCTGCATTTGTAAAATCAAGGAAATACAGGGATCTTTCCTTCGTTTCACTCAGGACCGCCTTCGGCTCCTCAGGATGACAGTAGCGGGAGGGTTCATCTGCTAGGGGCGCAGCAGCGTCTTGATCGCGCGGCGTTCGTCCATGGCGCGGTAGCCCTCCGCCACCTGATCGAGAGGCAGAGTCAGGTCGAAGACCTTGCCGGGGTTAATCTTTCCGTTTAACACCAGCTTGACCAGGTCAGGCAAGTATCGGCGCACCGGCGCAGGTCCACCATGCAGGTGGACGTGAGAAAAGAACAATTGCTCACCATCGAGCGAGACACCATGCGGCACGCCGACGTAACCGATGTAGCCGCCTGGGCGCGTTGAACGAACTGCCTGCATCATCGACTCCTGCGTGCCGACGCATTCCAGCACCGAGTCGGCGCCGATTCCGTTCGTCATATCTTTGATGCGAGCCACGCCCTCGTCGCCCCGCTCAGTCACAATGTCAGTGGCGCCAAATTCGCGGGCAAGTTTCTGCCGCGAGGGGTGGCGGCTCATCGCAATGATTCGCTTGGCGCCCATCTGTTTCGCGGAGAGCACTCCCAGCAATCCGACCGCGCCATCATCCACGGCCACCACCGTCGAGCCCGGCTTCACGTTCGCCGCATCCGCGGCGAACCAACCGGTGCCCATAACATCAGAGAGCGTTAGCAGGCTCGGGATTAAGTCCTCGGAAGGAAAATCCGGTGTCGCGACCAGGGTGCCATCCGCGAGGGGGACACGCAGGAAGGGAGCCTGGGCGCCGCCGACCAGCTCACGATGCTGGCAGGACGACTGGTATCCGATCTGGCAGGTGGGACAGGTGTTGTCCGACGCGA
>Ga0070737_10005554_pt1 | contig 11991 bp, 10 predicted proteins | sample Coa_R1_10_FD_66438 | JGI IMG/M metagenome (GOLD analysis project Ga0070737, IMG submission 66438) | Surface soil microbial communities from Centralia Pennsylvania, which are recovering from an underground coalmine fire - Coalmine... | ecosystem: Environmental > Terrestrial > Soil > Unclassified... | reverse complement strand
GCCGTTGAGCCAGGAGGACTGGACTACAACAGGGCACCCGCCCCACGGAGACGATACCTCAGCAAAATAGGTCGTAATCCAGGACTCCCAGCACAGCGGAATAGTCGAGTTGCGGCCCGGCCCTCACGTATCGGCAAGATCGTGATCTAAACGCCCTTCAGGGCCGGGAGGATGTCAAAGCCTCAGTGATCAGATCTCGGCCATGCCCCACGGACTACCACTGAGCCGTGACTGCGGCTGCTGAACTCCTCGATTTCATTGACTGTGACCGTCCGTCCGGCCCACCACAGGTCACATGTACGGGCGAGGCGGAACCCAAGGACATTGCCGTCGCGATCTTTCCACACAGAATGGAGCGTCCCTGTGATGGGGGAGCCGTAGCTGCGCAGTGAGCCGACTACGATCTTTCCTGAAGCGGGTGCGACGGTCACGGTTTTGCCGATGTGTGGGGCTAAGTCGGCCTCGGTGTACGCAGCTTTCTTGGTCCTAGGGTCCGTCCCCGAGCGTCTAATAGTGTTAGTGTCTGCTTGCTCCAACGGCGGGTGCTCCGGGCCCGGTGTGTCCCGCAGGGCAACCACCCTGGCTCTAGTCCTGGCAACGTCGTTCCGGAGCCGCTCAATGTCGCGTGTTGTGGGTGGTGGGCCGATGTCTTGGAGCATCCGCTCACGTAGCCAGAGGTCGCGCAACGTCGCCTCGCGTTCATCCAGATCGGAGTGGTGTACCCACACCGACACATGGGCCAGGCCGTCCTTGGTTGTCCACACCACTCTGTCCGAGCCCGGTAAAGGCACCGCGTCCCATCCAGGGAACTCCGATCTTAGGGCCTCTACTGCTGCAGCCTCCATAGCTGCGTACTGCTCGGCCAGGGCAAGCGCCCCTTCCATAGCCTTGAGACGCTGGGTCGCCGCGACAAGGTTGGTAAAGCGTTTAGCTAACGGACCGGTGGCAAAGGCGCAGCTCGTCCCCACGATGTGCTCCTGGCCGTGTTGGTCTTCGATGAACGCGTGAACAACATGGTCTCGACCGCAGCGGTCGCACTGGTTCAGAGTTCCAGTATCTGGCACGGGGTGCATGCGGTTGTCTGGGCCAGGCTCATACTCTCGCGTGTCGACGATGTCGAGGATTTTGACCGGCACCCAGGGATCGGGTTCCCGAGTTAAGGGACCGGGTTCCCGAGTTAGTGCAATCCTGCCCTCGGGCCGGGCGGTGGCTCGCCACTGGCCGCCGGTGGGCACGCCGCGGGGTTGGCGGGGCTGGCTGGAGCTCATGCGTTCCTCCTGTCCTCGGGCTCAACACGAGCCCTCTACCCGGGTTAAGTCCACGCTGGAGCCGAAGCGCGCACCTGGCAACCGAAGGCCACGGATGGCCTAGCGTTGCGGACGGCAGGGATCGAGCACCAGGTCCCAGCGGTCGAAATCGGCCGGGGGGGCCGTGCTCGGCAGCTTCGTGAGCAACAATCCACCCGAACATGTCGGCCAGGTCCCAACGGTCGAAGCCGGGCGGCAGCGTGCCGTCCCTGGCGGCTTGCGATGGGTCGGCAACCTCAGTCGGGCTTGGTCCTTTTGGCCGGCCAGTTGCTCGCCACTGGCCGCCGGTGGGCACGCCTCGGAGCTGGGTGATGCTCGTATCGGCCCTCCTGTGGTTGGGGCGCGTCCTCTACCCGGGTTCAGTCCACGCGCGCGCGGCTGTGTTCTGAGCCGGACTACCACATCGTCCCGGCATAACCACCCGCTGCCACTCGAAGTCGTCGCCCATTTCCCATGTCTCCACCACCCTCACATCCCGGCAGAGCATGGTTTCCCCCGCGCACCTCCCGCCCAGCGGCAGGTTGTGGCGGGGCGGGTCGCCCCACGCCTTAGCCAAAGCGATCACAGAAGCCAGGTCGTTGCGCACGAAGCCGCCCTGGGTACCCAGCTCAATACGACCCCGGCCAAGGCCGACCAGTATGGTCTTGTTGCATGAGGCACAGGTAACCTCGGCCAGCACGGCCAACTCATCGTACACACCAAGCAGTGAGGGATGGAACGGGGCATAGCGAGGTACACCGGCCTCGTCGAACCAGGCTGGCTCACCCACGCCCGCCCGGTGAGCTAACGCCAGGATGTCCGGGTACTGGGGCAACATCAGAACAGACTGCCTTGCGCCGGTGGCGCGCAAGCAGGTGAAAACCAGATCACTTCGTCGTCCCGGTTGGTCCCAGGGCCACGCCCCCCCCAGCCGTCGGAAGCATCCACCCACTCCATCGTCGTCCAGCCAACTTGAGCCAGCGTGTCATGTTCGCCTCGCAGGCCGCATAAAGCCACTCGCCAGCCAGCGGGTGCCTGTTCGAGACACCAGCGTCGCACCTGGTCGGCCAGGGCCGTGTCATCGTGCGCGTACAGATGAGCGTAACGCGTGGGAGCAGCATAGGGTGGATCGAGGAACACCGCCACGGGCCCCCGGTCCACGCCGTCGATGTGCACATTGGTAGTCGCGAGCACTCGCTCCCATGAACCGCATGTGATGCGCACGTCCGTTAGGCGGCGAGCCAAACGCTCTAGCCAGGCTGCCACACCTTCGGGCGGTGGTCGTTTCACGCCCTGTGGCCCGGTCAGGTGCACTGGTCGGCGCAGGACACCGCCTGGCACTTTCCGCCCATGACGCACAGCCAGTCGGTGCCCGTCCGGTCCTGGTTCAGCCGTCCAGGTGCCACTACCTGAGCACCACCCCTCTCCCATCCAACACGCCAATCCCCATAGCCACCAGCCGGCTGCCTGGGCGTCGTACCAGCAGGGGTCGGCTTCCAGGCTGTCGATCAGACCTGGCCTGCGCTCCACGAGCCAGAGCTGGCGGGCCATCATGTCCGTGGCAGACAGCGGCCAGTCGACCCAGCGGGCTACTTCGCTAGGCGCGGCCCGGATGGCTCGGTAGGCGTTGACCACCAGCCCGTCAAGGTCGTTGATCGTCTCCAAGGCTCCTGGGTGCCAGTTGGGCCGGCCGAGCAATACGGCGGCCGAGCCGCAGAAGGGCTCGATGTAATGGCCGGGATCGCCCAGGCGTTCCCATACGCGGGCCGCGATAGGTGCCTTGGAGCCGAACCACGGGAACGGGGCCTTGACAGCGGCTTGCATCGGGTGCTTTACCCAGGTGCCACCTGACTGAGCCACCAGGCGGCGTGGTCAGCCAGGTGGGATGCATTGACCTGCGCCCCGCCTGCTACTAGCCGGGCCACTATGGCACCGTCCTCAGTCTGGCCGATCACGGCGTGGCCGCAGCCTGGGCAGGTTGTGAGCCAGGTGAACTGGTGGCCCATGGTCACGGTTACCTCCTCCACTGGCACGGTCACCTGCCCACAGGAGCGGCAGGACACGATTGCCTGGGGACCGCCCTTGCCACCGAACGCGTTCATGTCCTGTATGTGGGGTCGGCAAGCGGCCCCGCTAGCAACTAGGTGGCTAGCGGGGCCGCTGGTGCCGGTGCCTAGCCGCCCTGTAGGCCAACCGAGGCACAAATGCGGGCCGGCGTCGGTCGCTAGCCACGCTTCGTGGTCGTCATGTCGGAGGTCCCTGTGCCGCCTCAGAGGTGCCCACTGGCCCACCGGGACCTTGCCGCTCATCCTGGTGGCCGCTGTGAACAGCCATTTCTCTTACGGCGATAAGTGGCAGCACTCTCTACCGGGCCGTGCTCACTTGGCGTCGTGCCCCTTACCACCGGTGCTTATGGCTTGGCAGCGCCACTATGCGTGGTACGCCAACCTATCCGTATCTCACTTCCCTACCTACGGGCGCCACGTCCCATAATCACGATTATGCGACACGACCCCATGGTCATGAGCAGCCTGGTCGAGTGATGGCTGGAGCGGCACGTTTACCCAGCTCAGGCCATGTATCGGTCGTCTGGGTACAACCTGGGCCGCGTGCGCCGCAGCCTACTTCAGGGAGCTTCGCCAGATCGGCGATGAGGCCTTGTTGTGGCCTTATTGGTGCTCCGTTGCTTGCGCGGCTAAGGTAGGACCGGTAGCATTTGGAGCATGAGTAGCGATAGTCCTGTACCCTCTACGTTGGACAAGGTGCGGCGGCTCCTGATGGCGCACTCCGGTGCCAGGCGCGCTATCGAGGTCACCTGCCAGGTGGCACGCGAGAACGAGGCCTACGGCGAGTTCGCCGGCTCTGATGTGATAAGGAGGCTATTGGGCGAGCCCGGGGGGGCCGCTATCCCCAACCTCCGCATGCTGGTCAGCTATGGTCTCCTGGAGAAGACCGGTACGGCGAGAGGCCACCGTCGGGCCTACTACCGGGTCGTCGACTTGGCGGGTACCGAACAGGCTCTGAGGTTATTGTGAGCAGCGACCAGATCCTAGGCCCCAGTGGCCTGCCTGAGGTCCCCTCCGCCTTCGACGCCGTCGCCGCACAGTTGGCCGCGCCGCCAACCAACCGCAACGAGGCGGACATACAGTCCGACGTGAAAGCACTTCTCTTGGCAGGCGAGTTCCTGCCCGGCCACACGCCCGGCCTCGAGGCACGCGTAGGGAGCGGGCGCATCGACATCGAGTACGCCAACTTGCTGATCGAGTGCAAGCGCGACGTGGGCGCGGCGGGCAGCCGGGCGCGGCGCGAGCACGAACGGCAGCTCGAGCGCTACCTCGCCGACCGAGAAAAGACCGGTGCTCGCCTGCTGTGCGGCCTGCTCACCGACGGGCGCACTTGGCTCCAGTACCGGCTCTCTGCCGACAGCACGCTCAAGCTGTGCTCCGAAGCAGTATTGCCGCCTGCCGGTTCGGCAACGAGGGCGTTCAGGCAATGGCTGGGTTCCCTGCTCTCCACCGACAGCGCCGTACGCGCCGACCCGGAGACAGTGCTGGCTCGCCTGGGTGCCGACAGCCCGACCTACAACCTTGCCCGCTCCACTTTAAGAGACCTTCTGGCCGCCGGCTCAGGCAACGACGAGGTGAGGCTGAAGAAGCGGTTGTGGGCACGTCTGCTGGTTGGGGCCTTCGGGACCCAGTTCCCCGGAGACGAGTACGAGCAAGATGCTCTTTTCGTGGACCACACCTACCTCGTCGTAGTCGCCACGCTCATCGCCAGGGCCACGCTGGGCCTCGACCCGAACGCCCCTGCGCACCGGCAGCTCTCCGGGCGAGAGCTGGCCGACATGGGGATCAGTGGGGTAGGCGAGGCAGGCTTCTTCGACTGGCCGTTGGCCCTGGACGGCGGGGACCAGGTCGTGTCCGACCTCATGGCAAGGGTGTCCTGCTTCGATTGGTCGAGCGTCGACCGCGACGTGCTGAAGGCGCTCTACCAGTCGATCGTTACCCCGGAGGCACGACACCGTCTCGGTGAGTACTACACGCCGGACTGGCTGGCAGACCGGGTCGTCTCTGAGGTGTTCACGGACCCGCTAAACCAGCGGCTCCTCGATCCTGCCTGCGGCTCCGGCACCTTCCTCTTCGCTGCGATAGAGCGGTTCTTCGACGCGGCGCAGCGAGAAAGCACGCCGATGGACCAGGCCCTGCAACGCCTGCAGGGGGCAGTGACCGGCTTCGACCTGCACCCGGTGGCAGTCGTGCTCGCTCAGGTGACGTTCATGTTGGCCGTGGGCGAAGATCGCCTGAGCAGGCGCCGGGGCCACTTCACGGTCCCCGTCTACTTGGCGGACTCCATGCGCTGGGCGCAGCCAGCAGAGCTCGACGGCACCCTGCTGGCGCAGAACCCCGACGTCGTGGTGTCCACCCTCGGGGACACGGACCGGCCCTCGCTGCGCTTCCCTGCCGAAGTAGTGGCTCACCCCGACTTCGACTCCCTATTGGCCGAGATGGTCTCGCGAGCGACAGATCGCGACCGTGGCGGGCGCTGGTTGCCAATAGACGACGTGATAGCGCGCTACACCAACAACCCCCAGACCACGGCCACCTTGCAGGGCACCTACAAGGTTCTCTGCGACCTGCACGATCACGAGGGGAACCACATCTGGGAGTACTTCGTCCGCAACCAGGCTCGGCCCGCCTGGCTCGCACAGCACCCGGTCGACGTGCTGGTCGGGAACCCGCCTTGGCTGGCCTATCGCTACATGCCGGTTTCGATGCAGACGGCCTTCCGGGAGCGCTGCCGGAAGCGCAACCTCTGGGTCGGTGGCAAGACGGCCACACAGCAGGATCTCTCAGCCTTTTTCGTGGCCCGCTCGGTAGAGCTGTTCCTCCGGCAAGGGGGGCGGTTCGGCTTCGTGGTCCCTCTGGCCGTGCTGTCACGTCGTGCCTACGAGGGCTTCCGCTCGGGGCGATGGACCACCATTCCCGGAGGGCACCCCTTCGCGGCTTTGGGCACCCCTCTGTCGCTCGAAGCGGTGAAACCGGGCCCGTTCCCGGTCCCATCTGCGGTCGTCTTCGGCACCAAGACGGACGAACGGCACTCCAATCCGCTCCCCGCTGCAGCGACCCATGCGACGGGCAGGGTGAGCGCAGGGGCAAGGCACTGGGCCGACGCTCGTCTCACCGAGAGCACGGACCAAGTGCCGGTAGCCGGGGACAGCCACTCGTCCCCTTACCACGACAAGTTCCGCAACGGTGCCACGCTCTTCCCTCGCATGCTCGTCTTCGTCGAGGATGCACCACCATCTCGCTTCCAAAGGAACGACCAGCGATCGGTGCGCTCCCGTAGGGCCCCACAAGAGAAACTGCCCTGGAAAAGCCTCCCGCCTCTGAGGGGCGTCGTCGAGGAACGCTTCGTGCGACCCGCCCTTCTCGGGGAGTCCATCGTGCCGTTCGCCGTGGTGACGACTTTCCAGGTGGTCATCCCCTACGTCGAAGGGGCCGGGCTCATGGAGCCGAGCAACATGCTGGGGGACCACAGGGGCCTCGATCACTGGTGGGACGAAGCGAGCAAACTATGGGACCGGAACAAGTCGCCAGCGACGAAGCTCAGCCTGCTGGAACGGTTCGACTACTACAAAAACCTCTCGGACCAGTTCCCCAGCCGTCGATACCGTGTCGTCTACTCAGCTTCCGGCAACAGCCTGGCGGCAGCCGTCATCACTGATGAACGGGCAGTAGTAGAACACAAGTTGTACTGGGCACCGGTAGAAAGCATCAAGGAGGGCCGGTACCTCTGTGCGGTCCTGAACGCCCCTTGCTACACAGCCCTGGTCGAGCCCTACCAGTCGAGAGGAGCGTTCGGGCCTAGGGACTTCGACAAGTACGTGTGGGTGCTGCCGGTCCCGCTCTTCGACGCCTCGGACCGTCTCCACAGGCACCTCGCCGAGCTTGGGCAGGAAGCGGAGCAGGTGGCATCAACCGTCTCCGCACCCCCAAAAGGCGGCTTCCAGGCGCACCGCCGGTTAGTGCGAGAGGCGCTGGCCTCGGCCGGCCTGGCCGCCGAAATGGACGACGCCGTGAAGCGGCTCCTGTCGGCCCGGGACTGAGTGGTCCGGACAGGGCCATCGACACAGGCCGAGCCGGTGGTATGAACTGGCTTACCTGTTCAGCTTGGCGATCTGCTTCTCACTGCAAGACTCGGTCGCGCCGTTGTCGAAGTCGACACGGTAATAACGCGTCAACCAGCCGCCCTGATCCTCGGTAACAACGCCGTGCGTCCCTTGAGGGACGTGAGTAAAAAAGATGCCCCCGATCTTCTCGGTCGCTATGACCCGGTCGCCCACCTTGATCATCGCGCTCAGCCCTCCTACCTCCTCGGTGCCCTGGCGTGGTTCGAGCGCAACTACGGCCTTACGCCTGCCGCTAAGGCGCGCGCGCTCAAGGACATGTCTCATGTATTGAAGTACTCCCGATAACCGCAGGTCTTACAGTCGAACCGCCTGTACCGTATACCGCGGACCACATCTGAACCAAGGTTGCTGCTGGTTATGGCGATCGTCTGCGATCCGCACTTCGGGCATGCAACGGCCTTTTCGCCAGGCCATGTGTCGCTATGGACCAGTGGCCATGAGTCGCGGCGACTGTTGGCAGGTGGGGCTGCCTCCATGTCCGTACCTTCAACGCCTGGGCCCTCGGGCCGGGCGGTGGCTCGCCATTGGCCGCCGGTGGGCACACCTCGGGGCTGGCGGGGCTGGTTGGCGGTCATATCAGTCCTCCTATCAGTCCTCCTGTGCTTTGGGCCTGGTTTGGTACAGGCCCTCCACCTGGGTTAAGTCCACGCGCAAGCCGAGGCGCTCACCTGGCGAGCGAGACCCGCGACGGCCTAGTGCTCCGGACGGCAGTGTTCTAGCACCAGGTCCCAGTCGTCGAAGCTGGGCCACGGGTGGTCGTGCTCGGTGGCGACATGGGCAGCGTGACGCCACCTATTGGCCTTGTTCTTCACGGCGTTCAAGCTCCTCCATGCTCACGGCTAGTTCTGGTTCGTCGCCCGGCCCTACCAGTGCCGCCAAGGACGACCCTGGTGGTGGCGGCGGCCGCCTAGCCCTTAGAGCCTCAGCCAGGTCATCCTGGGAGGCCCACCAACACTGGACGACCTGGGGTGGGCCAGACAATGGCTCGAACCAGCCGCGCCCCTTGGGCACCTGTTCACCAAGCGAGGGGGCAGATACGCCGTCGCGAAGGGCAACCTGGCGCTCAGGCAAGCTGGCTCGGCCAAGTAGTGCTCTGGCCAGGTTGACCTTCAGGTCCTCGGCTCCCACCATGCGGTCGAGCATGGCAGCAGATAGGCGTTGGGTGGCTAGCAGGAGGCTGACGCCGGCCGAGCGCGCCTCTCGGGCAACGCGGGCTATAGCCATGGCGATGCTACTACGCGCCGCTGCCTCGGCTTCTAGGGCCTCTCTAGCTGCTGTCTGGGCGGGTGTCTCATTGGGGGACGCTGGAAGTTTGGCTCCGGCGACCGTGAGGCTCGTGAACTCGTCCACCATGACCACTAACGGCGGCGGCGGCTCTGCCAGCTCGGCCCACGATCCCACACCAGCAGCAGCATTGGCCGCCTTGCGCCGAGCGACCTCAGCCAACAGCAGGTCAAGGACACTAGCTGCTTCGGTGATGTCGGTCGCGAAGGCTGCCGTCCAGGCGCGCAGGAAGGCAAAGTCGGCTCCACCTTTCACCGGGTCGATCACTATCAGTGTCGCTCCGGCTGCGGCCGCTCCCCATAGCAGCGCCTGGGCCGCAGAGGACTTGCCCGAACCAGTCGCTCCGGCCAGTAGGAGGTGAGGCGACTCAGTCGGGCAAAAGCGCACCGTCTCCCCCTCTACGCCAGTGGCAAAGGGCAGGCCTGTGCTCCATGATGCCTCAGCCGAGAAGTCGAAGGCGACAAAGCCAGGTAAAGGATCGGTCTCGGCGACCAACAGCCTCAACCCACTTGGCCCAAGGGGCGAGGGCCTAGCTTCGACCCAACCATAGGACATGGCAGTAGCCAGTTTGCCGAGGCCGGCTTTGGCTGTCGTTGTGTCGAGACCCGGCGGCAGGACGAAGTCGAGGGCCTCCACTTCGGGATTGGCAGGCAATGGTGCCATCGCCACCAAGCGCGGTCGTAGGCCCTCGGTACCTCTCAAGCCAGCGGCCCCCCAAGCCGCCTGCCATTCGGCATTGGCCAAACGTAGGCCGTCCACGCCAGGAGCAAGCACCAATGAACGCGAATGTGGCGACGGCCCCATGAGCAGGACCGCGCCCTCGCCTCCTGGTTCCACGACCAGCCAGGAGACGCCCATCACTTGGCGCAGGACAGGGGCCTTGCTTGCCACTTCCGCCATAGTTGCTCCCCCGTGCAAGCGCAGCACAACCTCCCAGAGCACCGATTGGCTGTCCGGTCCCGATAGGGACCGAGCAGCCACGACCTCGGGACGAGGCAGGCGAGCAGCGTCGAAGGCCATGTTCACCTGGCCTGCCAATACCCATACTGCTCCCGGTGAAGGGGCCAGCTGTTCCGGGGAGCTCGGCTGGACCGTCTCAGACCAGTACACGGCGAACGCTTGAGGATGACGGTCACCCGGTCTACCTTGTCCCGGCCAGCCACAGATCGCCACAAAGGGGGCAGCATCAAGGACAGTAGCCAACTGTGGCTCGAGGCGCTGGAAGCTGGCTGGGTCCACGCCTGAGCGGGAGACAAAGGCCAAGCGGTGGACCATGGCCCCATTGGCGAGTGGCAGGTCCTTGGCCGTGGACCACTGTGGTGTGGGTGGGTTGGCTCCTTGCTTGAGCACAAGCGCCCAGCGGCTGTCCCACTCGTCCTCGTCGGCCACTCGCTCCAGTGTCGCTGCCTCTTCGTCCGACAAGCCCGCTTCAGCCTCCCCAATGGCACCGAAGTACAAGACATCGGAACGGTGGTCGATCACCACCGGGCAACCGAAGCGCTCTGCCAGCTCACCCCGCAGTGGTCTGACCTCGGCCAGGCTAGGGCCAGCCGGCCAGGCCCAGCGGGATTGCCAAACAGCTCTGGGGGCATCGGGGGAACCCATGCGCGACGCCCCTAGGGGGACGGCTCGACCATAGCCTCGCTCTTCCAGGGCTAACACCATGGCGCAATGAGCGCCTAGCGTCGCCTCCTCAGGACTAGTCCCGGGGTCGCAGTAGTCGGGCAAGCCACCCGGCCAGACGGCAACGTCGAAGCGCAGAGCATGGCGAGTACCAGCGATGGGGCCATTGGGCCCTTGGTCAGGATGCTCGAGGATGACTACCACTGCCTCAGGCTCGTAGGGCCCGAGCTTGGTCGACAAGGGCCAGAAGGTCCGAGCCCCATGCACGGGAGCGGCCTGCCAAGTCATCACGGTTGCCCGACCCACCTCGCGCATGGTCATGAGCACGGGTGCTGGGTCGTAACGCAACTCGGCCCACGCCTGGCCCCACCGGGCTCGCATGGCTTCAGTCTTCCTCCAGTGCGCCAAGGCCGGCCGCGACGCCCCTGCCCATCCCCCGCAAACGGCTCCCAGGGCGACCAAGGTGGCTAGCCCGGCCGGCTTCGGCCACGACATTGTGCTGGTGGGTACCTGCCAGAGCGCCAACGCGCCTGCTAGGCCCACCACCATCCCAGCCCCGGCTCCAGCTAAGGCCTGCCAACAGGCGAGATGATTGACTCGCGTGCCTGGGCAAGCCGTTCCTGCTGAGGTGCGCAAGCCCCAAGCCAGGCCAGCAGTAACCCACCAGGCAGCCACTGCGTTCACTGCTCGCACCTCGCGGATCGGCATATGCACATGCCCCCAAAGGTGGGCAATGGGCAATGACCAGCCAGCGGTGGCAGCCACCAGGGCGGCCAGAGCGGCTACAAGAGGAGGCCAGCCTGGAGCGAGGGCTGGGAGCGGGAACGTGGTGCCAACGGCTACCTGGTGCCAGCGTCGTTGCTCGCGTTGGGCTGCTGTTGCCTCAGGGCTGGGTGCTGTCCCCTTCTTTGGCCGCTCATCCAGACCGGGTCGTGTTGCGGTTGCTTCCACCCACGCCCCTATAGCCATGCCGGCCACAGCCAAGACCAGCCCAGGAGCGCCAGCGGCCTGGGCCAGTGCTGCCGCGCCCAAAGCGACTGCCATCAGCAGGGGGCCGGGGATGGCTGGCCTGCTCGGAGCGCGAGCAGCCCTGCGAGCAGTCAACGTGCGCCTGTGCCGGCCACTACTTGTTGTCGATCCATGCCTTGATGTGGGGGTGGTAAGTGCTCAGCACGGCTGCGCCCAGCGCACCATGCGGACCTTGACCGGGTGGCCGTCCTCCACCCGGCCAGTGTCCTCCACCTCTTTCCAGATCAGGGCCGGTCGGCCCTTGCAGGCACGCAGTTGCCGGTAGACGAGCTGGCCGAGAGGGTCGTCGCGTCGTTCGGTGCGCAGGGTTTCCTGACGCGCTTCGCCTGTGCGCGGGTCCTTGGCCTCAAAGGTGACGACCCAGCGCTGGGAGCGCTCCTCCAGCTTGGCGTCGACTGGCGTAGCCACGAACACCTGGTCGCAGCGCTCCAGGCTGGCCATGGCCCGGGACACCACGGACCGCTCGGACATGAGCGCGGTGATGACCATGGCCGAAGTGGCAACAGCAGCCTCCCAGCCCTCGTCGCCGATGAGCTTGCCCTGGGCGGTTGCCTGAGCGACCGCGGCCAAGGTGACCTG
>Ga0070737_10005553_pt1 | contig 11991 bp, 11 predicted proteins | sample Coa_R1_10_FD_66438 | JGI IMG/M metagenome (GOLD analysis project Ga0070737, IMG submission 66438) | Surface soil microbial communities from Centralia Pennsylvania, which are recovering from an underground coalmine fire - Coalmine... | ecosystem: Environmental > Terrestrial > Soil > Unclassified... | reverse complement strand
TTCCCGTTGGAAATTGTCACCCGCAGTTGGATCGTGCCGAACGTGCGGAAACCCTCGGTCACCGGGACAGCGCTGCCGGTGACCGTCACCGTACCGCCGGCCGATGAACCCGCACCGGAGTTTGTCGGCGGCGCAGGCGCGGCACCCGCGGTGGGCCCTGCTGCGGAGGAATGTCCGGCCGTCCCGCTGTTGGATGCCGAATTCGCTGCCGTCCCGGCCTGCGAATTTCCGGCACCCGACGACGTCGAGCCGCCGGCCGTCCCCAGAGCAGTGTTCGCTCCGCCGCCAAGGGGAGTCGTCTTGAACTGCAGGAGCAGAACAAGACCGATGACCGTTGCGGCCAATGTCAGAAAGGCCCGTCTCATCGATACCGTCCTAGAACTCGAAGGCTTCCGTATGGATGCGACGACGCGGAACCCCAAGCCGGCGCAGGGCCGTCACCGCCGCCGTGATCATTGGCGGCGGGCCGCAGACGAACACGTCGCGGCGGCGCACGTCCGGCACCAAAGACCGAAGCCGCGTACCGACGAACGGATCCCCGGGACCACCGGGCGGCCCGACGAGATAATGCACCGCGGCCTTTCGATAACGGGCGATCTGGTCGAGTTCGGCGCGGAAGGCGAATTCCTGTTCGTGATTTGCCCTGTAGATCAGGGTGAGATCCCCGCGGCGTCCCGGCAGAGTCTCGAAGAGCGCGCGGAGCGGAGTGATGCCGATGCCGCCGGCGATGAGCAGAACGCGGGGTGAGGTCCGCCGCGCCGCGGTAAGCGCCCCGTAAGGTCCTTCCGCGAGGACACGCGTACCGGGAGGTATGCGCCGCAACGCCGTGGAGTGGTCTCCCAGGGCCTTGACGGTGATCCGCAGCAGGGATCGGGTCGGCGGTGCAGACAGCGAGTAAGGGTGGGATTGCCACCATTGCCCGGCGCAGAGAAAACGCCACCGGAAGAATTGCCCCGGTTCAATCGCGAGTTCGTCGAGCCGGCGTCCGCCGATGTGGAGGGAGAAAATCCCCGGAGCCTCATCCACGACACGGACGACGCGGAACCGGTGGCGCAGCGCGAGCCGGAACGGGGTGAGGAACCGGTACCACACCAGCATGGCGCCGACCACGATGTACAGCCCCGCCCAGAGCACGCGCGCCGGGAGATTGCTCATGAAGTCGGCGCCGGTGGCGAATTCATGGCTGAACGAGAGCGCAATCGCCAGGTACGTGTAAAAGTGCAGGTAGTACCAGGTCTCGTACGCGAGCCGGCGACGGAGCGCGCGGGCGGAGACAATTCCGATCCCGACAAAGAGTCCGAGGGCGACGGTGGCCATCAGGACATCGGGATAGTGCAGGAGCAGATCACTCGTCTGCCGGATGAGACCCTCGTGAGCGCTCACCGCATAGCCCCAGATGATGAGCGCCGTATGGGCCGCCGCGACTCCGACCAGGTAGCGGCCGCCCATGGCATGCCAGCGGGCCAGCCGATCCGCGCCGACACCCCGCTCAACGGCGGGTACGCGCGCCATCAGAGCGAGAACGACGATCACGACATACCCCGCGAGCAGTCCGGTGATCCGCCCCGCGTTGGTCAACCACTCGCCCCAACCGTGGATCGGCGGTGTGTCATGCCACCAGAGGGCGAGAACAGCGAGGCCGCCGAGGTAGATCGCGGTCAGGACGGCGCCGGGGCGCACCCGGATCAACGACACCCCGGAGGTTGCCCGGCGGGCGGGTATCGCGTTCGTCGTCATCAGCCTCTCCCGTCGCGACGGTGCGCGTGTTCGCGGCGGCAGGCACGGCCCGCGCACCAGCGCCGAGTCTCCGGGGGAAATCTGAGAACAAGCTGGGACGAGCCTGAACGGACGGCGAAATCACCAGTGGAACATCGTGCCGTCAAGAAGCCGGTTCACCGGCAGATAGGCGCGTCGGTACGGAAACGTCGCCGCGAGTTCTTCGTCCAGTGTGACACCGAGACCGGGTTCGTCACCGGGGTGCAGGCAGCCGTCGGCAAAGTAATACGCATGGCGGAAAACGGCGTTGGTCTCCTCGGTGTGGTGCATGTACTCCTGCAGTCCGAAGTTTGCTATCGACATGTCGAGGTGGATCGCGGCGGCCATACAGACCGGTGACATGTCCGTCGCACCGTGGAAACCGCTTCGCACGCCGTAGAGGTCGGCGAATTCGACGATGCGCTTCACGTGACTCACGCCGCCGGCGTGCACCGGCGTCACCCGGATGAAATCAATGAGTCGCTCGCTAATGAGCTGGTGGCAATCCCAGATCGTGTTGAAGACTTCACCGACCGCGATCGGGGTCGTCGTGTGCTGCTTGATGATGCGGAAGGCGTCCTGCGCCTCAGCAGGGGTCGGATCCTCCAACCAGAAGAGGTCGTACTCTTCAATCCGCTTGCCGAATTTTGCCGCCTCGGTCGGCGTCAAGCGGTGGTGGGCGTCGTGCAGGAGGTGGAAATCGAAGCCGAACCGGTCACGGACCGCGGCGAAGAGCTGCGGCACGAAATGCAGATACGCCTCGGTTGACCAGCGGGTCTCCTCCGGCCGGTCGGTGCCGGTGGCCGGTTCGTAGAACGTGCGGTCCTTGCTCACGCCGTACACCGCGCCCAGGCCGGGAATGCCCACCTGGACCCGGACGGCCTTGTAACCGCGTTCAAGGAAAGCGGCGACTTCGTCAAGGACTTCCGGAATGTCCCGGCCGTTCGCGTGACCGTAGACGGTCACACCATCGCGGGCCCGGCCGCCGAGCAACTGGTAGAGAGGCATTCCAGCGGTCTTGGCCTTGATGTCCCATAAGGCCATGTCAACGGCGGCGATGGACGCCATCGTTACCGGGCCGCGGCGCCAGTAGGCCCCCCGGTACAGGTACTGCCAGGTGTCGTTGATCTGCGCCGGGTCGCGTCCGAGGAGCAGGGGGCAGACGTACTCCTGAAGATACGTGGCGACCGCAAGCTCGCGTCCGTTGAGCGTCGCGTCGCCGAGACCGGTGACGCCGTCCGCGGTGGTGAGTTTCAGCGTGACGAAATTACGGCCCGGGCAGGTCACGATGACCTTGGCATCGACGATGCGGTCGCTCACTCGGACGCCGTCCTTCCCGATCCAGGCGATCCCCTGCGTCGTTTCCCGTCCCGACAGTACAACGTGGTGCGTTTCCCTTCCGGACGGTGCGACGTGGTCGTTTCCCCTCCGGACGGTACGACGTGATGGAATGGCAGCCATGGTCGCGGTTTGCTTTGTGTGCTTGGGAAACATCTGCCGATCGCCGATGGCGACGGTAGTCACGCGGCAATTGCTGGCTGAGCGCGGACTGTCCGGCGCCGTACAGGTGTCCAGCGCCGGCACCGGGGACTGGCACGTGGGTGAGCCGATGGACGAGCGGACCGCGGCGGTGCTTCGGCGTCGCGGGTACGACGGGGCGGAAATAGCACGTCATCGCGCGCGTCGCTTCGAACCGGCATGGTTCGACGAATACGACCTCATCCTCGCGGTGGACGAAGAGAATCTGCGCGCGCTGCAACGCCGGGCCGCCGCACACCAGCGCGGGAAGATCCGACTGCTTCGGGAATTCGATCCGCTTGCGGACGGCGACGTCGACGTTCCCGATCCGTACTACGGTGGACCGGAGGGATTCGACACGGTACTCGCCATGATCGAGCGGTCGTGCACCGCCCTCGTCGATGAGCTGGAACGCCGACTGGCCGGCCGGTCGGCTGCACCGACAAGCCCGGCGGAACGTCCGGTCGAAGCGGCCGACGCCGGTGACGGACCGCTCGGCACGCCTGGGCGGCCGTCCGGACCTTCCCCGGCATGACACAGTCCGGACCTTCCCCGGCATGACACAGTCCGGAGCTCGCCCAACATGACACGCGACGAAGCACCCCGGAGGCCGTATCAAGAAGCACCCGGGATGCCGCCTCGGGAGCCGCCCGGGATGCCGCATCAGGAGCCGCGTTCCCTGCCGGGATCCGGTGTCTCGCTCGCCGGCCTCTCCGTCACCCTGGTGAGCCGCGTATCCGGCGGTGACATCTGTGAATCCTGGCGCGGAGCCGATCGGCACGGACGGCCAGTCTTCGTCAAGACCCTCCGCAACGCGCCGGCGGGGTTTTTCACCGCCGAGGCGCGCGGCCGGGAGTTCCTCGCCGTGCCAGGCGGACCGCCGCTGCCGGAGATCCTCGCCGTGACCGAGGACGCGTTGGTCGTGTCGTGGATCGAGGAAGACCGCCCGAATCCTCGGGCGGCCCGGGAATTCGGCCGGCGGCTTGCCCGAATGCACGCCTCGGCGCCGCCGTACTTCGGCGCGGCGGAGCCTGGTTTCATCGGGACTTTGCCGCTGCCGAATGAACCGACCGCGTCGTGGCCGGAGTTCTACGCCAAGTGCCGTCTCCGGCCGTTTCTCCAGGCGCTCCCGCGACGACAGCGTGACGTGGTTGAAGAGGTCTGCGACGTCATCGACCGGCTCGCCGGGCCCACGGAACCACCCGCGCGAATTCACGGCGACCTCTGGTCAGGCAATCTCGTCTGGGCGGCGGACGGCCGAGTCTGGCTGGTCGACACCGCTGCGGCACATGGCGGACACCGGGAAACCGACCTCGCGATGTTGGCGCTCTTCGGGACGCCGTACTTCGACGACATCCTGGCGGGTTACCACGAAGTCGCGCCGCTTGACCCGGGCTGGCGCCGGCGGCTGCCGCTCCACCAGCTTCACCCGTTGCTCGTCCACGCGACGCTCTTCGGCGGCGGCTACGCCGAGCGGGCGGTCGCGGCGGCCCGGACCGCGCTGGAGATCCTCAGCTGATTGCCGGCCGGAGGGCGTCCGGCGGCAACTCCGGCGGACGCCAGTCCGGCGGCCATCCCTTGTGATTGGAAAACTCGATGAGCCACCGCCACCAGCTGTGATCAGCGGCATGCTCCCAGTAGCGCAGGACACCTACCTCACCGCCGGCGAGGATCACCGGAAGTCCGTAAAACTCCGGGGTGGGCCATACTTCGTCGCGGCGCACACGTCCGTCGGCGATGGTGAGGAGGGTCATCGGGGAGTACTCCCCGTCACGGTCCGCGTCGGAGCGGGCGACAAGCTGGTCGTCGTCCAGGTGACGAACCTCGACGGCGAGCTGAGCGGGCGCGGCATGAACCAGAACCCGGTAATGCCCGCCGCCCGTGACCGCGCTCGCGAATTCGAGTCCGGTCATTCCGCCGTCCCGGGCCCGTAACGACCAACGCCAATTCATCTCCGTCTCCTCTCATCACCACCGTGATGTAGCCAGTATTCGCGCACAGCGCGTCGGCCGCACGACCGACGTGCCGTTGGGACGGGCACGGTACGGGTTGCGGTCGCTGGTCCGTCAGGATTCGCCGGGTTCCAGGCAGCCGACCGGTGCCGCGACCACTGGAGCAGATGCCGCAGCGGGCACGGCGTCACTTCGATCAGCGGCGTCGAGAGCATCACGGGCGCCGGCGAGGCTCACGATTCCAGCCAGCACAACGACAGCGCCGATGACAAAAGGCACGTGAACGCCGACGTGCTCGACAAGCTTGCCGGCGACGTACGGGGCCAGGCCGCCACCGATGAAACGGACAAAACCGTAGGCAGCCGAGGCTACCGGACGGGGGACCGGCGCCACGCTCATCACCGCGGTGGTGACGAGGGTGTTGTTGATTCCGACGACTGAGCCGAAGAGGATGACGGTCACGATGATGACGAGCGGATGGGCCGCCCAGCCGCCGATGACCAGCAGGCCCACGGCCACCAAGGCCAAATTGACGTACAGGGTTGGTGCGGTACCGAAGCGACGCCGCAGCATCGGCGCAATGATGATGGCAAAGATTGCAACTAGTACGCCCCAGCCGAAGAACACCCAGCCGAGGTCAAGCGCCGACAGGTGCATCAGGAACGGGGAGTATCCGAGCACGGTGAAGAATCCCCAGTTGTAAAAGAGACCGGTCAGACTCACGCGCGCCAAGGGTCCGTGCTCGAGCGCGAGGATCGGATCCCGTAACCGGCTGCGCACCGCAGGCCGCGGCGTCGGCGGCAAGAGAACGAGAGTGGCGACGAGCGCGGCGGCCATGAGGACGGCGACACCGAAGAACGGCCCCCGCCAACTGACGTTGCCCAACAGTCCGCCCAGCAACGGTCCGGAGGCGATGCCGATGCCGAGGGCGGTCTCGTAGAGAATGATGGCCGCCCCGAAGCCGCCCGCGGCCGAGGCGACAATGACCGCCAACGAGGTCGCGATGAAGAGCGCGTTTCCCAGGCCCCAGCCGGCCCGGAAGCCGACGATCCCTCCGATGGTGCGACTCGCCCCGGCGAGAGCCGAGAAGATGACGACGAGCGCGAGGCCGACCAGGAGCGTGTTCTTCGAACCGAGCCGGCCGGCCACCCAGCCGGTAATGAGCATGGCGACCGCGGTGATGACGAGATATGAGGTGAAGAGGAGTTCCACCTGGCTTGGGGTGGCGTGGAGTTTCGCCGCCAACGCAGGCAGGATCGGGTCGACGAGGCCGATCCCCATGAAGGAAATGACGCAGGCGAACGCCACCGCATATACGGCGCGCGGCTGACGGAGCAGGCTGTTCGACCTGTCAGCGCTTCGCAGCACGCATTCTCCTTTCGCGGTCTGGTGATGACGAGCTTCGGCGACGTAGGGCTGCGCCGCGGGTACGCCCGCCGGAGGGTGCCTGGTGGCCTGGTGTCCGCGCAGGCTCGTGCCATCCGGCGGCCTCCGATGATTCGCCCCGCACGGACACGGCGAGCGCGCAACGGAGGGCGGCAAGAGCCGGGTGCGCGGCACGAAGCTGGGCACGATGAGCCGGTGAAAGGGCGGCGAGTGCGCGGGCGAGCGCCGACGCGCGCTGCGTCCGGAATTCATGCAGAACGTTGCGACCGTCACGAGTGATTTCCACCACGGTGGCGCGGCGGTCGACTGGATCGCCGAGCCGGCGGACGAGCCCGGAGTGTTCGAGGCGGCAGGCGAGCTGAGTCATGCCCGGTTGACTGATGTGCTCGCGCGTGACGAGGTCGCTGATGCGCAGCGGCCCTTCGCGGTCGAGCGTGTCAAGAACGGAGAGCGCGGTGGCACTCTCCGGCCTGGGTGTGATGGTCCGTAGTGACCAGAGGATGCGGTCGAAGAGTGCGGCTAGATCGGCGGCGTCCGTTTTGGCCACGCCGTCATTTATATCACGCGCTTATGTAATCGAGAACGGTGCGTCGGCCCGAAACGAGAGGCCGCGGTCGGCGGTGGTGAGGGGGCGCACAGGAGTGACGGCCTCGTCATCGCCCGGTGGCGTCGCGTTCGGGCGAATCGACGCGGGTCGCGAACGCAAGCAGGTCCGCCGCCAGCCGCTCCGGGTACTGGGCGTGCAGATCGTGGTCAGCCCCGACGTACCAACGGACGTCGACATCCGCCAGCATGTTCAGCGCATCGTAGAGGCCGGGCTTGGCTTCGATGAGCTGCTCGTCGTCGGTTGCCGGGTCGAAATTCGGCGGAATTGCCGGAATGACGAGCACCGGAACATCGACCAAGGGGTAGAGGTCTCGGGGATTTTCCGACCAGAGCGAGAAAAGAATGCTCCGGTGGTGGTCCCGCTCAAGGCGGGCGCGCACGGTCCCGTCCTCGAGAATGCGGAAGTTGCCGAGGACGGCGTCACGCGCCTCCGGTGACCAGTCGGGATGCATCTCCGCCAGGTGACGGCGGACGTCGTCGAACCGCACCCCGTCGAATTGCGGCGGGGCGAGAGCGGCCCAGCAGTCGTCGAACGTGGGAAACCGGTCGGCGAGGTGGAGCCATCCGCCGTCCACCAGGACAAGACCGGCCGCGCCGCCGTGCCGCGCGGCCAGGGTGAGGACGACGTTCCCGCCCCACGACTGGCCGACGGCAATGGGTCGGCGATTCCCCGTAAGGTTCATCCGGCGGCAGAGTTCGTGCACATCCGCCGCTGCGGTGGCGGTGTCATATCTGGCTGCGGGAGCGTCGGATTCGCCGTGCCCGCGCAAATCCACGGCTACCGTTTCGTGACCCGCCGCGGCAAGATGCTGGGCGACGCCGTCCCACAATCGGGCATTCGACGCGAGGCCGTGCACCAGGAGAAACGGCCGGCGCGGTCCCCGCAGTCGGCGAACCGCCAGCCGAAGCTCAGCCGACACCTGCACCCGCTCAACCTCGAACACACTGGTCACGAGACAACCCTAGGCGAGCGGTCGGACGATGCTGCGTCAGCGAAGCGACGCGTGCAACCGCCTAGGTCGTGACGCCTGCCGTTGGTACAAAGACAATCGCCGCAGCTGGTGGAACAGCGCCGCCGCAGAGTTACGGATGCGGCTCAGCAACCGGTGGCGCAGCGGACTCCGGCGAGACAATCACCTCGACGTCGATACCCGTGCGCACGCTTTCGGTCACCACACAGAAATCCTCGAACAACTGACGACAGCGCTCCACCCGGCCGCTCGTCTCGTCCGTCACTCTGGGCTGCAATTCGACACGGATCGCGCTCACCCGAAGCCGGCCGGCTTCGTTGCGCGCGAGGCTGACGCGGACGTCGGTGTGCATGCCGTCCACTTCGATCCGGGCCTTCCGAAGGCAGTACAGCAGGCTGGCGCTCAGGCAGTTGCCTACCGCAGCCGCGAGCACGGCAGATGCGTTAGGTCCGTCATTGTTGCCCAAGGGTGGCGGTTCATCCATGACCAGCGGCTCGTGATGCGCACCGAAGTCGACCCGGAAGCGGTAGTCGTGCTCGAGATCCAGGCCGACATGTGTTGCCTTCCCCTGGCCTTCCGTACGGGCGTGTTCCTGGCTCATCCGCTGCTCCCGGGCAGGTTGCGGCCGTTTGCGGCCGGCAGGCCGTTTGCGGCCGGTGTCGCTGACGACATGAATGTCACGTGTGACAGAGAGCCTACGCCGGTCGGGCATCTGCACAGCTGCTGGGCGATACGTGCATCCTTATCGCAGCACCACGTGACTGTCGCTTCTGCCGCCGTCCGGTAGATCCACAGCGTCCAGGGTCGGTACCGCCGACACGTGGTCCTCTTCGGCGGTGGCGCCCCGCACGTCGTCGTGAGACTCTTCCTCCCCATCTTTGGCGGAAGCATCACGTGAGGGCACCGGCACGAGAACGAGGACTCGATCTCCTGCGCGCAGTGTGGTGCTCGGGTCGACCGCGGCCCGGCCGTCGGCTTCGCCAGACGCACCGGCTGGTTGCAGACGACCTTGACCGTCGAGCACCGTCAGCGGCTGCATGACGTCGGCCACGGTGAGGACCTGGAGCATGGAGGAGGACTTCGGCCGCTCGATGTCAATGCCTCGGCGCAGCAACTTCGTCGTGTAGATCGTGCCGTATGTCAGCCGCTTCGACAGTCCGGCCGCCAGCCCCACGGCGAGCATGACCGGGAGCGTCAGAGTGAAATTGCCGGTCATCTCGATAACACTGGCGATCGCCGTCAACGGGGCTCGCGCGGCGGCCGCGAAGACGGCTCCCATGGCGATAATTCCGTAGATAGCGGGGGAGCCGACCTGCGGGCCGAAGAGATGCTCGGCGACCGCCCCAAACGCCGTCCCTGCGGTAGCCCCGATGAACAGCGACGGGGCGAAGACGCCGCCTGAGCCGCCGATCCCGATCGTGAGACTTGCCGCGACAATCTTGCCGACCATCAGCAGCAGGAGGAACCACAAGGCGTACTGGCCCGCAACCGCCTTGTCCATAACCGGATATCCCACGCCGTAGAGCTGAGGCAGCGCGAGCAGAAGGACGCCGAGGACAATCCCGCCGACGGCCGGCCGCGCCCACTCCGGACGGTTACCCCAGACCCGGTCGCAGACGTCTTCGATCCGGTAGAGCGCGGACTTGAATCCGACTCCGATAACCGCGGCGATGAGCCCGAGAACGCCGACGAGGATGAAGTCCATGTCGTGGGGAAGGACGAGATAATGCGGCACCTGGCTGAGGATCGGACCGGAGCCGAAGAACGCCCGGCCCACGATGTCAGCAAGCACCGCCGAGACGATGATCGGAAGCAGCGCGCCGATCGAGAACTCCCGGAGAATCAGCTCGAACCCGAAGAGAACCCCGGTCATCGGCGCGTTGAAGGTCGCCGAGATTCCCCCCGCCGCCCCACACGCGACCAAGATGCGCAGGCGGCTTTCGGGTAGCCGCACGATCTGCCCGATGCTCGACGCAAAGGCGGAGCCGATCTGGACGATCGGACCCTCGCGGCCGACCGACCCCCCCGTGCCAATGCAGAGCGCCGAGGCCAGCGCCTTGACGACGGTTACCTGGGAGCGGATCCGGCCGCCGTTCTCGGCCACCGCGATCATCACTTCCGGCACACCGTGACCGCGGGCCTCCGGGGCGAAACGCTGAATCAACGGACCGTAGAGGAGGCCGCCAACCGCTGGAATCAGGAGCAGGAACCACACGCCGAGCGCGGGCAGATGAGAGCTCCCAATGTGGCCCGCCTGCCCAAATTCCTTGTGCCCCGTCACAAGCCAGGTCACGGTAAATATCAGCCATCGGAATCCGACAGCGCCGAGGCCGGCGCCAGTCCCTACGAGAAAGGCAACGGCGACGGTCCCGAGCCGGGAGCTGCGCAGCCAGTTCGCGGTTGCCGACGTCAACCGGAGGGGCGCCGACGCGAAAGCACGATAGCCGAAAGCGCGCCAGGAGCTCTCCGCGTCCCGACGTCCGGCGTAGGAATCGACCTCGTTCATGTGTACGTGTACGCATTCTACCGGTCCTGTTTCCGGGTCTGTGAGCAGGGTCGCTCGTCCCGGGAGACACAGCGAGGGTCGCTCGTCCCGGGTCAGAGGGCAGGGTCGCTCACGACGAGGCGTTCGTAGAATCGGCGCATGCCGCGATCCGGCCCTTCCCGAGCGCCGCGGACCGGACACGAGGTTCGCCGGACCCGTACCCCGTGGGGAACGATTTCGCGTGAGACCGTCGTCGACGCCGCGATAAAAGCGGTCACGTCCGGCAATTACGAGGACATGAGCATCCGCAGCCTGGCGGCCGATCTCGGTGTCGCACCGATGACCCTTTACCGGCACGTGCGGGACAAGGATGATCTGCTCGACGAAGTCGTGGACCGCCTTCTTGCGCGTGTCTGGAAGCCGACGGTCTCGCGCAGCGACTGGAGGGCGTGGATCATCCAGGCGGCTGACAAGCTCCGGCGGTTCCTCGTCACGTCACCAGTCGCACTCTACGTTTACCTTCGCCATCCCGTCGTGACGCCGACTGCTATCCGCCGCATGACGGCGATGCTCGCCGTCCTCCGGCAGGGCATAGGTGACGAGGAGAAGGCGCGCCGGGCGTACGCGGTCATCCATGCGTACACCCTCGGCTTTGCCGCACTGGAGGTCGCCCGATCCGGATGGTCATCTGCGGAAACGACGGTTGACGAGGTGACCCGCGAAGTAGCGGCTTTCATCAGCCCCCGCCAATTCCGCGACGGACTCGGGTATCTCCTTGACGGAATTGCCGGCTGAACCGTCGCAGCGGCGTGTTTTTGTCCGCTGGTGGGCCGGACTCAGAATGTCAATGCGTCGCCGTGTGTTCTGCCGGTCGCGGGGGAGCGTCAGCCGGCGGTCACGATGCGTAGGCGTAGTTGATCATCCAACGGATGCCATACCGGTCAAGCGTGACACCCCAATACGAGCCCCACGGCATGTCCGCCATCGGGGAACCCTCCGAGCCTCCCGCTGACAGAGCCTGGTAGAGATGATCCGCGTCCTCCCTGCTGTCGACCTCTAAGCAGAGCGTGGTGTTGTTGCCGACCCTAGTCTCATGCCCCATTGACCGCAGCATGTCGGTAGCCATCAGCATGTGACCCGCCATAATCGGCAGCTCGGCGTGCATAACGAGGTTCCGCTCCTCTGCCGGCAGATTCTCCAGCGGCATATCTGGTACGTCGGCATACCGGACCAGCATGCTGATTTCCGTACCAAAGATGCCCGCGTAGAACGTGAACGCCTCTTCCGTTTGGCCCTGGAAGTTCAGGTAGGTGCTAAC
>Ga0070737_10005552_pt1 | contig 11995 bp, 8 predicted proteins | sample Coa_R1_10_FD_66438 | JGI IMG/M metagenome (GOLD analysis project Ga0070737, IMG submission 66438) | Surface soil microbial communities from Centralia Pennsylvania, which are recovering from an underground coalmine fire - Coalmine... | ecosystem: Environmental > Terrestrial > Soil > Unclassified ... | reverse complement strand
AGCGTGTGCGTCGCGTGCGGCACCACGACGTGACGCGCGTTCGGCGCGACCGCGAGGAATTCCCCCACCGTTGCGTCGGACACGAAGTCGCTGCGACCGCCGGAAACGAGCAGCAGCGGCACGTCGATCTTGCGCGCGGCATCGAGGAGGCGCTGCTGGTGGCGTTCGCCTTCATGCGCGATCGTGTCGAGCAGCGCCGGATCCCAATGCCAGCGGAGGCGGCCGTCGTCACCGCGCTGCAGCAGTTGCGCAAGCTCGTAGCGGTCCTTGCGCCGGCGCCTCTGCGGCAAGTACGCCGCCACCTGTTCCGCGGCCTCGTCAAGTGAATCGAATCCCTGCGGATGCGCGCGCATGAATGCGAGCATGCGTTCCACGCCCGCCGCTTCCCAGCGCGGCGTGATGTCCACCAGCACCAGCGCGCGGAACGGATCGGGCCGGATTTCGCCGGCCGCGATCAGCCCAAGCAGCCCACCCATCGACGCACCGACCAGCACCGGCGGCGCGTCGAGCGAATGCGCGACAGCCAAGAGGTCGTCGACGAACTGTTCGAGCCGATAACACCCGTCGGGCAACCTTTCGCTGTCGCCGTGCCCACGCGCATCGAAGGTAATCGTCCGCCAGCCATGCGCCGCGAGCGTCTCGGCCGCTCGGGTCCAGGCGTGCCGGCTCTGGCCGAAACCATGCGCAAACACAACCGTCGGCGCATCTGCACGGCCGCGCGTTTCGAGCGCCAGCCGCAGATCCTCGCCGACGGGCAATTGGCTCAAGGTCGGAGCCGAAGAGACAGCATGCGATTCCATACGCAAAAGTATTGATTTGTGCCGCCCACCTGTCAATACGCTACAGTATGGTGATGTCGACCGAAGCTGCGAATCCTCCGCCCGAACACCCGCGTCACGGTCGCACGCACCCTCGTCTCTGCGCCGCCGATTGGGAGCATGGCGCGCTGGCAATGATTGCCGACGAAGGCGTGGCGGCGCTGGCGGTCGAGGCGCTCGCCCGGCGCCTGGGCGTCACCAAGGGCAGCTTCTACTGGCACTTCAGGAACCGCGAAGCGCTGCTGCAGGCGGCACTGACGCGCTGGGAAGCCGACGACACGCGCGAACTGGAGCAGCACGTCCGCGCCGCCGGCGAACACCCGCGCGAACGGCTCGGCGCCTTGTTCCGCTGGGTGTCTGGCGAGGCCCAGTCACACCGCATTTATGCTGCACTGCTCCAGGCGCTGGATCATCCGCTGGTGAAACCCATGATGACGCGGGTCTCGCAGCGCCGCATGGATCTGCTGGAACTCGCGTTCAGGCAGGCCGGTCTCGATCACGACGCTGCGCGGCACCGTGCGCGCCTGACGTACGCCGCGTATGTCGGATTCCTGCAACTGAACCTCACGCTGGAACTGCCGCACCTCTCGCACGAGCAATACGACGCCTACGTCGAGCACGTGATCGGCGCGCTCGTCCCCTGAACGCAAATATCCGTTTCTCTACCACGGATTGACACGGATAAACACGGATCAGGAGCAAAGGCGCCGTGTGGCTCAAAAGATTCATCCGTGCGCATCCGTGTTGATCCGTGGCAAATGATGCGTTGCTCTTCCGCCGGATTGACACCGGACACTTTGCGCGGAGCGCCTCTGGCTCAAACGCTAGCAGATTGCTGCGCCGCAACAGCGGCTGCGCCCCGTCGCCTTGCATAAACCGCGTACTGAGACTAACGTCACAGACCCTCCCTTTTTCGGCGGTGCTTCGGCACCGGAAATCCCAGATGCCAAGCAAACTCGATTCTCTGAACCGATGGGTTGACGACGTCGCAAAAAAAACCAGACCCGACCGCGTCCATTGGTGCGACGGTTCCGACGCCGAATACAGGCAACTCGTGGACGGCATGCTGAAGACCGACGAGCTGATCGAACTCAACCAGAAAACCCATCCGCGCTGCTATCTGCACCGTTCCGATCCGAAGGACGTGGCGCGCGTCGAAAAACTGACGGTCATCTGCACCCGAAACAAGGACGACGCCGGCCCGAACAACAACTGGATGGATCCGGCCGAGGCGAACGCGAAGATCGATGCGCTGTTCGACGGTTGCATGCAGGGCCGGACGATGTACGTGATCCCGTATTGCATGGGTCCGCTCGGCTCGCCGCTGTCGCGCTGCGGCGTCGAGATCACCGACTCGCCTTACGTCGCCGCGAACATGCGGATCATGACCCGCATGGGCACCGCCGCCCTGGAACGCATCGAGCGCGAAGGCCGTTTCATCAAGGCGCAGCACTCGATCGGGCAGCTCGATCCCGAGCGCCGCTGGATCATGCATTTCCCCGAAGAACTCACGATCAAGTCGTTCGGCTCCGGCTACGGCGGTAATGCGCTGCTCGGCAAGAAATGCCACGCGCTGCGCATCGGCTCGTGGCAGGCGCGCAGCGAAGGCTGGCTTGCCGAGCACATGCTGATCGTCGGTATCGAGAATCCGAAGCACGAGATCCATTACATCGCGGCGGCGTTTCCCTCGTCCTGCGGCAAGACCAATCTCGCCATGCTGATTCCGCCGGAAGGCTACCGCCGCGAAGGCTGGAAGATCTGGACCGTCGGCGACGACATCTGCTGGATGCGGCCCGGCAAGGACGGTCGGCTGTACGCGATCAATCCCGAGGCCGGCTATTTCGGCGTCGCGCCCGGCACGTCGAACAAGACCAATCCCAACGCGCTGGCGATGCTGCAGCGGGACACCATCTTCACCAACGTCGCCGTCACCGACGACAACCAGCCGTGGTGGGAAGGACTGGACGACCGCAAGCCGGCGAAGGACTGGCAGGGCCGCGACTACGACCCTGCGAACGGTCCTGCCGCGCATCCGAACTCGCGCTTCACCGTGCGTGCCAACCAGTGCCCGAGCTGGTCGCCGGAAGCGGAAAACGACCTGGGCGTGCCGATCGACGCGATCATCTTCGGCGGCCGCCGTGCCTCGCGCGTGCCGCTGGTGTTCGAAGCGCGCGACTGGACCCACGGCGTGCTGGTCGGCGCCTCGATGGCGTCGGAAACCACCGCCGCCGCGACCGGCAAGGTCGGCGTGATCCGGCGCGACCCGATGGCGATGAAGCCGTTCTGCGGCTACAACTACGGCGATTATTTCGCGCACTGGCTGTCGTTTGACCAGCCGGATGCGAAGCTGCCGAAGGTCTTCCACGTCAACTGGTTCCGCAAGGGCAAGGACGGCAAGTTCCTGTGGCCAGGCTTCGGCGACAACATGCGCGTGCTGGAGTGGATGCTGAAGCGCGTCGCCGGCGAAGTCGACGCCATCGAAACGCCCATAGGCAACCTGCCGCGCGTCGACGATCTGAATCTCGAAGGCTTGCGTCTCGACGACGCTGCGATCGACGAACTGTTCCGCGTCGACAACACCGAATGGCGCAGCGAGCAGGCCGACATCGGCGAATACCTCGCAGGCTATGGTTCGCATTTGCCCGATCGATTGAAGGCCGAACACCAGCGCATCGCGGATGCGCTGGATGCCGAAGCCGAACCGGCCGCGGCACCGGCGCGCGCCGCGGCGGCGAGCTGATGTTGAATTCCTTCCCCCGCGTACGGGGGAAAAGCCTGCCCCCGAGGCGCTTCTGATCGGGGGTGCCCGAAGGGCGGATGGGGAGATTCTTGTGGTGCAATCAGGTGCCTTGCGGCAGACCCATGTCTTGATTCCGCGCGTCTCCAGACGTGCGGATTACCCGGTGAGAACCTGACCCGTATGACAACAGGAGATAATCATGAAATACCTTCCGCTGGTTTTTCTGATTGGGCTTTCATTGGCATCAAGCCCCACATTCGCACAAACGCCGACAGACGCTACAGCAGTAGCGCAAGCCAAACAGGCTATTCGACAGCAATTTAAGCGCTTCGCAAAAGCGCTGGAACAAGGCGATGCTGGCACTGTTGCGAATATTTACGCCTCTGATGCGATCTTGCTTCTACCGGATATGGAGCCGATCAAGGGACGGGCTGCTTTACGGTCCTTTTTTGCCAACAGCTTTAAACAAGTGGATACCGTAAGCTACAAGTATACGGTTCATCAGCTCGAAGTTGAAGGTAACTGGGCTTTTGGGTGGGGAGAAGCAACAGGCATCGAGCGACCCAAAAACCCTAAAATGGGCACCAAAACTGAATATGGGCACCTTAAATTTATCGATATTTGGAAAAAAGGATCAGATGGCAAATGGCATATTTATCGCGACAGTTCGGTCATTGACAGCGATCAATACACCAACTGGAAAATGATGAAGGCGATCCATTTGCCGGCAATCGAACTCGAAAGGTATGTCGGCACGTATCAACTTGCTCCCCAATTTTTTCTAACGATCGCGCTAAAGGGAGACCAACTCACCGTTCAGGCAACCGGACAGCCTGCCTTCCCAATATTTCCAGCAACGAAAACGGAGTTTTTTGCAAAGGCGTTCGCGGCGAGCTTCACTTTCAAGGTTGATGACAAGGGCAACGCGACTGGGCTCGTATTGCACCAGGACCAGGGCGGGCGTAACCAATCTGCAAATAAGATCAAATAGGAATCAATACATGCTATCGCGCCGCCGAATTCAGACGTTGAGTTCCCCGTGCTCCGGTGCGGTAAAATCGAAGCAGTTACTTCTACGGACACTGTCATGTCTACCGAACTTGCCTTCCTTGAAGCCGAAGCCCTGAAACTCTCGCCCGAAGACCGCGTTTTACTTGCCGATCATGTCCTTGCAAGCTTGGCGCAGCAGGACGATGTAGAGGAAGCTTGGGGCGTGGAGATCGATCGGCGCCTGGCGGAAGTCGAAGCGGGTGATGTCAGCCTCATCCCAGTGGAACGATCCATCGAGCGGGCTCGTCAGTACTTAAGTGAGATTCAGGCCGCCGCAGGCGCGTCCGGCTGCGCTTCGGGCGCGGCGCGCTTGAACGCGTCGAGCTTCGCGCACGCGGCGTCGATAGCCACGATGATCGGGTACAGCGACAGCGAGACGCCGAAACGGCGCGCGTTGTACACCTGAGGAATCAAACAGCAGTCCGCGAGCGTGGGCGTGTCGCCTTCGCAGAACCGGCCGGGGTTTTCGCGCGCCGCCAGCACGGCTTCGATCGCGGCGAATCCGACCTCGATCCAGTGCTGCGACCACGCGTGTTTCTGCTCGTCGGCTGCGCGCAGTTCGCGCTGCAGGTACTGCAGCACGCGCAGGTTGCCGAGCGGATGGATGTCGCAGGCCACCATCTGCGCCAGCGCCCGCACGCGCGCGCAACCGAGTGCCGCCCGCGGCAACAGGCGCGGGGTGTCCGGATGCGCCTCTTCGAGGTACTCGATGATCGCGAGCGACTCGCGCAGCACGTGCTCGCCGTCGACCAGGGTGGGCACGAGCTCCTGCGGATTGAGCTTCCTGTAGTCGGCGTGGTGTTGCTCGCCGCCGTCGCGTACCAGGTGGACCGGCGCGATCGCATAGTCCATGCCTTTCAAATTGAGCGCGATGCGGACGCGGTACGCCGCGCTCGACCGCCAGTAGCTGTACAGCGTCCTCGACATGTCTGCCCCCCGCATCGATCCAAAAACGGCGAGGTTAACGCAATTGCGCGCGGACGGCGTGGCGCCGACAATGATTGGCTCGTCGACCGAACCACTGCCGGAGCGCACGCCATGGCTTTCATCCGCATGACCGACCTCGACCTCAGGGACAAGCGCGTGTTGATTCGCGAGGATTTGAACGTGCCGATCGAGGACGGAAAGATCACTTCCACGCAACGGCTCGACGCCGCGCTGCCGACAATCCGCGCCGCGCGCGATGCAGGAGCCAGGGTGCTGGTGATGTCGCACCTCGGCCGACCCAAGGAAGGCGTGTTCGACGAAGCGCAGTCGCTGAAGCCCGTCGCGACGTGGCTTTCCGAAAACCTGGGCACGCCGGTGCGGCTGGAGCGCGATTACCTCGATGGCGTCGAGGCCGAAGCCGGCGAAGTGGTGTTGCTGGAAAACTGCCGGATGAACGTCGGCGAGAAGTCGGACGACGAGGCGCTGGCGAAGAAGTACGCGGCGCTGTGCGACGTGTTCGTGATGGACGCGTTCGGCACGGCGCATCGCGCGCAGGCATCGACGCACGGGGTCGCGAAGTTCGCGAAGGTCGCGTGCGCGGGCCCGCTGCTCGCGAACGAGCTGGATGCGCTGGGCAATGCGCTCGACAAACCTGCCCGCCCGCTGCTCGCGATCGTCGCCGGTTCCAAGGTTTCGACCAAGCTCGAACTCCTGCAGAACCTGGTCCAGCGGGTCGACCAGTTGATCGTGGGCGGCGGCATCGCCAACACCTTCATCGCGGCCCAGGGTCACGGGATCGGCAAATCATTGTCCGAACCCGACCTGCTGGAGGCCGCGCGCAAGGTGATCGAAACGGCCTCGAAGCGCGGCGCCGACGTGCCGATTCCGACCGACGTCGTCGTCGCGCCGGAGTTTTCGGCCGATGCACCCGCCACGATCAAGAAGGTGGACCGGGTCGGCGCCGACGACATGATCCTCGATATCGGTCCCGACACGGCGAAACGCTATGCCGCGCTGATCGCCAAGGCGGGCACCGTGGTGTGGAACGGCCCGGTCGGCGTGTTCGAGTTCGACGCGTTCGGCCGGGGCACCGAAACGATTGCGCACGCGATCGCCGATTCCAAGGCGTTCTCGATCGCTGGCGGCGGCGACACGCTCGCCGCGGTGGACAAGTACGGCATCGCCGACAAGGTGTCCTACATCTCGACCGGCGGCGGCGCGTTCCTGGAGTTCCTGGAAGGAAAAAAGCTGCCGGCGGTGGAGATCCTGGAAAAGCGCGGTGATGGAAAGAGCATTTGATATCGCCTGGCAGCGAGACACATCTGCTCCAGTCCGGTGTCGGGAACCTTGCTTAAAGGTTCGGCTACAACTCGTCGTCATTCCGGGGCCATCGCCCGCTAGTCGGGCGATGGAACCCGGAATCCACTTTGCTCGACAGAGAGCAGCGAAGAGCTGGATTCCGGGTTCCGCCCGCAAAGAGCGCGGGCGGCCCCGGAATGACGAAGTTTCGCGACCTCCCTGCCTTCGATCGCCCTATGGTGCGGCCATGAGCGTGAAACTCGCGCTGTTCGTCGCGGTCGAGTGGCCGCCGACATAGACGTCGAAACGGCCCGGCTCGGTACCCCACGTCATGTCCAGCCGTTCGAACGCGAGCATCGTTGGCGTGATCGTGAACGTCACGTTCTCCGATTCACCCGGATCGAGCGTGACGCGCTGGAAGCCGCGCAACTGGCGCACCGGACGGCTGACGTCGGCGACCTCGTCGCGCACGTACAGCTGGACCACTTCGGTGCCGCGCCGCTTCCCGGTATTGGTGACGAGCGTGCTGACGTGCAGCCTGCCGTCGGGCAGCAGCCGATCGCTGTCCAGGTGCACGGGACCGAAGGCGAACGTGGTGTAGCTGAGGCCGTACCCGAACGGATACAGCGGTGAGTTCGGCGCGTCGACATAGCGCGTGGTGTAGGTGTCAGTGGGCCTGAACGGTCGGCCGGTTTCCAAGCGCGCGTAATACAACGGCACTTGGCCGACGGTGCGCGGGAATGTGATCGGCAGCTTTCCGGAAGGATCGTCATCGCCGAAAAGCAGATCCGCCACTGCGTTGCCGCCCTCGTCGCCGGGATTCCATGCTTCGAGGATGGCGTCGGCGTGCTTCGCCAGCCACGGAATCGTCAACGGCCGTCCGTTGATGAGTACCACGACCATCGGCGTGCCGGTGGCCTTCACGGCTTTCGCAAGTTCGAGCTGGGTGCCCGGCAGTCCGAGATACGCGACGCTGTTGCCCTCGCCGATCATCGGGCGGTCCTCGCCCAGCACCAGCACCGCGATGCTGGAAGTCTTGGCCAGCTTCACGGCGGCGGCGATTCCTGAAGTTTCGTCGCCATCGACGGCGACGCCCTGCGCAAATTCGATCTGCACGCCCTTGCCGGCTGCGGCGCGGATGCCGTCGAGGATCGTCACGACGTCGGCAGGTTTGCCAACCGCGGACATCGTGCTCTGGTAAGCGGCTTGCGCGATGCTCCCGGTGGCGAGCGGCCCGATCACCGCGATGCGTCCACGCCGCTGCAAAGGCAGCACACCGTTGTGGTTTTCCAGCAGCACCATCGATTCGCACGCCGCCTTGCGCGCGAGGGCGAGGTGCGCGGGCGATCGTTCCACGCGCTGTTCCACCGCGCGGTTGCCGTAACGGGACGGATCCTGGAACAAGCCCAACCGGTACTTCGCCTCGAGCACGCGGCGCACTGCGGCGTCGAGTTCCGCTTCGGACACCGCGCCGCTCTTCACCAGCGCCGGCAACTCCTTCATGTAGGTGCCGCTGTTCAGGTCGATGTCGACGCCGGCGTGGAACGCCAGCCGTGCCGCATCGGCCAATGTGCGCGCCACGCCGTGGTTCAACAGGTCCGGAATCGCGTCGTAATCGGAGACCACGATGCCCTTGAAGCCCCAGTCGTCGCGCAGGATGCCGGTCAGCAGCGCGCGGTCGGCGGTGGCCGGCACATAATCCAGGGCGACGAACGCCGGCATCACCGTGGCCGCCCCCGCATCAATCGCGGTGCGGTAAGGGGGCAGGTACACATCGTGGAGCTCGCGCGGCGGTATCCACGCCGAGTTGTAGTCGCGTCCGGCCTCGACCGCGCCATACCCCGCGAAATGCTTGACGGTCGCGAGCATCGTGTCGGGCGCCGCGAGGTCATCGCCCTGCAAGCCGCGCACCTGCGCTGCCGCCATCGCGCTGCCGAGGAAAGGATCCTCGCCCGCGCCTTCGACTACCCTGCCCCAGCGCGGATCGCGGGTGATGTCGACCATCGGGCAGAACGACCAGTCCACGCCTGCCGCCGTCGCTTCGACCGCCGCCGCGCGGTCCACGCGTTCGTACAGTGCCGGATCCCAGGTCGCCGCCATTGCGAGCGGCACCGGAAAGATCGTGCGGAAGCCATGGCAGACGTCGCCCATGAACCACAACGGGATCTTGAGGCGCGAGCGCATCGCCTGTTGCTGCATCGCGTGCGTGTAGGCCAGCACGTCCGCCTGTTGCAGCACGCCGTTGGTGCCGCCCACGCGCCCTTCGCGGATCAGTTTCTCGAGCTCGCCGCGGGGAATGCCGCTGCCGATGATCGTGAGTTGCCCGGCTTTTTCCTCCAGCGTCATGCGCTTCAGCAGGCCGTCGACGAACGCGTGCATCGACTGCGCGTCGCCGGGTCCGGGCAGGGCCGCCGGTGCGGCCGGCGCGATGGCCGGAGCTGCCAGCAAAAGCAAGGTCGCCAGTGCAGGGATACGTGACAGTTTCAAAGGCTCTCCGTGCAACGTTCCGTTCGCGTTGAGCGTAGCGAGGGGAGTCGAAACGCTGGCGACCCTTCGACTTCGGCGCCAGCTTTTTCAAAGCCGGCGCCTACGCTCAGGCGATCGGATTTCCAGCTGACGCACGACCGCCTTGCATAGCGGCTGGACGCGGGCCGGGCGTTGCGCGAGACTCGGAACCTGAGTGTAAACGCTTTCAATGGACTGGATGGGGAGTTCCGACATGAGGATTTCCGGGGTATCGAGACGTCTGGCGCCGTGGTTCGCGGCGCTCGCGCTGCTGTTCGCCGCCGGCCTCGTCGCGGCGGCGCCCGCACCTGTCGTGCAGATCAAGGTCGACGCCTCGGCGCAGGGCACGCCTTTCCCGCACTTCTGGGAGCAGATGTTCGGCTCCGGGCGCGCGGTGCTGTCGCTGCGCGACGACTATCGCCGCGACCTCGACGCGGTGCACCGCGCCACGGGGTTCCAGTACGTGCGCTTCCACGGCATCTTCGACGACGACGTCGGGCTGGTGCAGCGGGGGAAAGACGGCAAGATCACCTGGAACTTCTCCTACGTGGACCAGATCTACGACGGGCTGCTCGCGCATGGCGTCAAGCCCTTCGTTGAATTGAGTTTCATGCCGAAAGCGCTGAGTTCCGATCCATCGCGGCAGCAGAGTTTTTCGTACCACCCCAACCCGATGCCGCCGAGAAACTACGCGGAATGGAACGCGATGATCCGCGCGTTCGCGCAACACCTGATCGCGCGCTACGGCATCGACGAGGTCGCGAACTGGTACTTCGAAGTCTGGAACGAACCCAACCTCGACTTCTGGGGCGGTGAGCCGAAGCAGTCGACCTATTTCACCCTGTACGACAACACCGCCCGCACGCTGAAGGCCGTCAATCCGCGCCTGCGCGTGGGCGGGCCTGCAACGGCGCAGGCGGCATGGGTGACGGCGTTCCTCGACCATGTGCACAAGGACCACGTGCCGGTCGATTTCGTCTCGAGCCACATCTACGGCGACGACACCGCGCAGAATGTGTTCCACACCGACGAGCACATCCCGCGCGCGGACATGGTGTGCCGCGCGGTCGCGAAGGTGCACAAGGAAATTCTGGCGTCGCCGTACCCGAAGCTGCCGTTCATCCTCAGCGAATACAACGCGTCCTACGCCAACCTGCCGGACGTCACCGACAGCGTGTTCATGGGGCCGTGGCTCGCCAACACGATCCGCGAGTGCGCCGGGAACGTGACGATGATGAGCTACTGGACGTTCTCGGACGTGTTCGAGGAACAGGGCGTGCCGACGACGCCGTTCTACGGCGGATTCGGCCTGATCGCGGAACGGCGCATCGACAAACCCGCCTTCAACGCGTTCGCGATGCTGCACCGGCTGGGCGACGTGCGGCTGCCGCTCGCTTCCGACAGCGCGCTCGCGACGCGCCGTGCCGACGGCACGCTGGTCCTGGCGTTGTGGAACTACGCTCCACCGGTGGGCGACAGCGCCACCTACACGCCCGGCCCACCGAAAGGGGCCGTCAAGCGCTTCGACGTCGATGTCGCACACCTGTCGCCCGAAGCAACCGCCACGGTCTGGCGGCTCGACTCCACGGACGGCAACGTGATTGCCACCTTCGACCGGATGGGCCGCCCGGCCTTTCCGACGCGCGCGCAGATCGAGCAACTGCGTGCCGCCGGGAAGGAACCGCCGCCGCGCACGCTGGCGGTCCACGACGGCCGGTTCTCGTTGGACCTCCCGCCGCAAGGCCTGGTCGTGGTGGCCCTGAGCCCGGCCGCGGCCAAGTAGGAAATTTCGCCTCGCCGCTTCGGCGTGGGACCGGAGCATGCCCCCGCGCCATTTAGCAAATATTTTGCAATTGCCGATGAAAACGTTTACATTTCGCGTATCGGCTCAGGGGCTGCGGCAACGGGAGCGACGCATTGGTCACGATCAAGGACGTCGCTCGGGAGGCAAAGGTTTCAGTGGCGACCGTGTCACGCGCTTTGAACGGGAGCCTCGACGTCACGCCGGATACGCGCGCGCGCATCGAGCGTGTCGCCGCGCGCCTGCGTTACGTGCCGATGGGCGCCGCGCGCAGCCTGGTCACCCGCCGCACCCAGACGATCGGGGCACTCCTTCCCGATCTTTTCGGTGAATTCTTCTCCGAGCTGATCCGCGGCATCGACCTCGCGGCGCGCGCGCGCGATCTTCACCTGCTGGTGTCGAGCTCGCACGGCGACGCGGACGAAGCCGCCGCCGCCCTGCGCGCGATGCAGGGGCGCGTGGACGGCGTGTTGATCATGTCGCCGCACGTGGACGCCGCTTTCCTGCGCAAGCACCTGGCTGCTTCGCTGCCTGCGGTGCTGATGGACAGCGCACCGCGCGAGCGCCATTGCCCGCACGTCAACATCGACAACTACGGTGGTGCCTGCGCGATGACGCGGCACCTGCTGGGGCGGGGCCACCACCATCTTGCGTTCATCGAAGGACCGGCAGGCAACCACGACGCTCGCGAACGCCGGCGCGGCTTCGAGGAAACGATCGCGGGACGACGGGCTGTGACCGCGCGCTATCTGCAAGGCGACTACAGCGAGGAATCCGGCTACGCCGCGGGCCGGGCGCTGTTGTCGGCGCGCAAGCTGCCCGATGCGGTATTCGCCGCCAACGACATGATGGCGA
>Ga0070737_10005551_pt1 | contig 11998 bp, 12 predicted proteins | sample Coa_R1_10_FD_66438 | JGI IMG/M metagenome (GOLD analysis project Ga0070737, IMG submission 66438) | Surface soil microbial communities from Centralia Pennsylvania, which are recovering from an underground coalmine fire - Coalmine... | ecosystem: Environmental > Terrestrial > Soil > Unclassified... | reverse complement strand
CGTCAACGGCCTGACCACCTACAAGTTCACGCAAAACATCGGGTACGACGACGACGGCAAGCTGGTCGACCCGGTGAAGTACCCGTCGCTGTACGCCAACGACGAGGACAGCAAGGTCACGGCTACCGCCGCGATGTGGGACGTCCCCAGCGACAACCCCGACGAGAAGATCGCCATGACCCGCTACTACGCGGCGCAGAAAACGTTCTGGGTGGACCCCGAGTCGGGCACGATCGTCAAGGAAGAACTGCACGCCAACCACTACTTCGCCCGCGACCCGCTGAAGCCGGAGGTGGCGCTGGCCGACTACAAGGTCACCACCAACGAAGAGACGGTCGAAGGGCAGGTCAACGCGGCCCGCAACGAGCGCGATCGGTTGGCGCTGTGGTCGCGGGTGCTGCCGATCACTTTCACCGCCGCCGGCTTGATCGCCTTGATCGGCGGGGTGCTGCTGGGCTCGTTCAGCCTGCGGACCGAGGCGGCGTTGCTCGACCCCGGCCTGGACACCGCCGACCATGGCTTCTTCGGCCGCGGCGGGCCGCCGGCCGAGCCGGTGCCCGGGGCTGAGGCCGAGACCGAGAAGCTGCCCACACCGCCCGCCGACCTCCAACGAGACGCCGGTCCGCCGCCGACGGCCCCACCCGAGCCGGGTCCACCCGACCGGACCTAACTCTTGACCGGGATCGGCCGCTGGGTTCTGCAGGGGTCCCGTCCCGGGTACGCGCTGGCGCTGGCGCTGCTGGTGGTCGGGCCGCTGCTGAGGCCGGGTTATCTGCTGCTGCGCGACGCGGTGTCCACGCCGCGGTCCTATCTGTCCGACACCGCGCTCGGTCTGTCCGAGTCGGCGCCGCGCGCGACGCCGCAGGATTTCGCGGTCGCGTTGGCCTCGCATCTCATCGACGGCGGCGTCGTGGTGAAGGCGCTGCTCGTCGTCGGGCTGTGGCTGGCGGGTTGGGGTGCGGCCCTGCTGGTCTTGGCGGTGTTGCCGGAGGCCGGGGCGAGCGGTCAGTTCGTCGCGATCACGCTGGCGATCTGGAATCCCTATGTCGGCGAACGGTTGCTGCAGGGGCATTGGAGCCTGCTGGTGGGCTACGGCTGCCTGCCCTGGGTGGCGACGACGATGCTGGCGCTGCGCTCAGGAGGCGGATGGCCGCGGTTCTTCGGGCTGGCGTTCTGGATCGCGCTGGCCGGGCTGACGCCGACCGGCCTGATGCTGGCTGCGACGGTGGCGCTGGTCTGCGTGCTGGCGCCGGGCGATGGCCGCCCACGTTGGCTGTGCGGTGCGGCGACGCTGGCCTGCGCGGTGGTGGCGGCGTTGCCGTGGCTGACGGCGACGGCGCTGGGCTCCTCTTTGCCGGCGGAGCAGGGTGCCGCGATAGCCGCGTTCGCGGCGCGCGCCGAGCCCGGCTTGGGCACGCTGGGCAGCCTGGCCAGCCTGGGCGGCATCTGGAACGGCGATGCGGTACCACCCTCTCGCGCAACGCTTTTCGCGGTAGCAGGGGCAGTCGTGATGCTCGGTGTGGTGGCGGCTGGACTGCCTGCTGTGCTGCGTCGGCCGACGGCGGTGCCGCTGCTGGTGCTGGCTGCGGTGTCGGTGCTGGTGCCCGCGGCGTTGGCCACCGGCCCGGGTCTGCACATGCTGCGGACGGTGGTCGACGTCGTGCCCGGCCTCGGTGTCTTGCGCGACGGGCAGAAGTGGGTGGCGCTGGCGATGCCCGGCTATGCGTTGGCCGTCGCTGGCGCTGTGCTGACGCTGCGACGTTGGGTGTACCCCGCCGTGACGGCGCTGATCTGTTGTGCCGCACTGTTGTTCACGCTGCCTGACCTGACGTGGGGGGTGTGGGGCAGGGTGGCGCCGATACACTATCCGCCCGGCTGGGCCGCTGTCGCGGCGGCAGTCAACGACCATTCCGGGGCGGTAGCGGTGCTGCCGGCCGGCAGCATGCGCCGCTTCTCCTGGTCAGGTCCGGCGCCGGTGCTCGACCCGCTGCCGCGCTGGGTGCGCGCCGACGTGCTGGCCACCGGCGACCTAACGATTTCCGGGGTGACCGTTCCCGGCGAGGGCACGCGGGCACGTGGCGTGCAGCAGCTGCTGTTGGCCGGAGCAGATCCCGCCATGCTGAACCGCGCCGGGGTGGCGTGGCTGGTCGTCGAGCGGGCAACGCCCGGCGAGATCGGCTCGGCAGCAAGGATATTCGAGCACCTCCCCGCGGTCTACCGCGGGCCTGACCTGGCGTTGTATCGAGTCAGCGGCGAGAGTGTCGGCGCCCCTGCCGGTCGGCGGTTGACCGTGCTGATCGCGCATTTCGCGTGGCTGGCGACGCTGGCCGTCGGGGCTATCGGGATGGCGGCAGCCGGCTGGCGCCGGTGTCGGCCGCTCGGTAGTCGGAGGACATGACGTCGCCGATTGCCCCCAACCGGCCGGGGAACCGCGCATCAGGGTAGCGTGACAGCAACAGCGAGGACGGATAAGCATGGCCATAAAGGACTGGCGGGACGCACCGGAGATTCATCCGTCGCAGATCCGCGTCGGTGACATCATCGACACAATGCAGCCCAACCACCTGCGCTACACGGTCAAATTGATCAGCGGGCCGCAGACAAGCCCGCGGCAGTGGACATTTTTCGGCCGCGACGCCCACGGCTTGCAGCACACGAACACATTCGGAGAGAACGACTTAGTTCGCAGGTACACCTGAACATCGCGCCAGTCGGACATTCGCATGAGCTTGTCGAAGGCCGAGGTGCGCCACGTCGTCGATGTCTATCTGCAGGCCTGGACCACCCAAGACCCCGACCTGATCGTCACCATATTCACTCCTACCGCCACCTACCATGAGCGCGTGCTGGGCGAGCCGGTCTGCGGCGAGGCGGGAATCCGCGACTATTGGCAGACCAAAGTGGTTGCGGGACAGGCCAATATCGAGGCCACGTTGCTCAACCTCTACCTCGACGGCACGACGGCCGTCGCCGAGTGGGAAGCGCGGTTCGACGATCTCGTCCAAGGACACCGCAAGCTGATGCGCGAGGTCGCGATCCTGGAATTCGACGGCGATCGGATTCAAAGCTTGCGGGAGTACTGGGCGTCCGAGCGACTGAGTTCCTAACTGGTGTCGGGGTGGTCGGTGTCGGTGCCCCAGCTGCTCGGCATCATCGGCATGGCCGGGCCGCTGAGCGCATCGTCGGCCAGCGTGGTCAACCCGGCGGCTTGTCCGGCCCCGGCCTTCCGCGCAGTACCGGCGAAGCCCAGTGTTCCCGCACCCTGGTCCGAGGCTGCCACGTCGGGCTCCAGATCCATGTATTCGTAACCGCGCCCCAGCTGTTTCGCTTTGGTTCGGCGCCTGCGGTGGCTCGCATCTTCTCGGGTAGCCGCCGCGGCCCCAACAGCCGCCGAGTCGGGCTCTGACGCATTCATTTTGGCTCCGGCGCGGACGCTCATCGGCGCGCCGGTCCCCACTCCGGGCGGCCCGACCACGTACGGGTAGGCGAAACCCGCCCCGCCGGGCGGGGGCGGTGCCGGCGGGCCGGTGGTCGCGACGGCGCTCGCTGTGGGCGCGGTCGCGGGCGCCGGGGCCGCAGCCTGGGCGGCGGCCGGCGTGGGCGCGGGTGAGGGCGTGATTCCGGCAACCGGCTGGATGTCGGCCGGCGCCGGCGCGGCCGCCACAGCAGGAACCTCGGGCGTGGAGACCGAAGCGGATTGGGGCAGGCCGGCCAGCCCGGCCAGGCCCGCGGCGCCCGCCATCGGAATGGCGGGCGCGATCAGGCCGAACGAGAGCTCCGATAGTTGCGTCAACTGGGGGGCGAAGGTGAGATACACCTCGCCGCCCCAGCGAGGGATCCAATACGTGAATATCTGATACAGCACCTCGGCGTTGGTCGGGCTCGGGTGCAACAACTCATTCTCGATGGCGGTGCCGATTTTGCCTAAGCGCTCGGTCCACCAGCTCGGGTCGGTGGGACCCGGCCCCTCGTCTTGGCTTCCGCCGGAGTTGTTGTTGCCGTTGGTTTTCTGGATCACCGGCGCAGGGTCGGTCTGCGGCGTCGACGCCACCGCGGTGCTGGAGACCGCTTGATAGGTCGTCATCGTGGTGGCCGCCTGAACCCACATTCGCGCGTAGTCGGCCTCGTTGAGCGCGATCGGAATGGTGTTGATCCCAAAGAAATTCGTCGCTACCAACACCGCGTGCATGGCATGGTTGCCGGCCAGTTCGGCCAGAGTTGGCATCGTCGCCAGCGCGGCGGTGTAGGCCGCCGCCACAGTCTCATGCTGAGTGGCCGTTGCCGCGCTGTTCGCGCTGACGTGCATCAGCCACGCCAAATACGGAACATGGGCGGCCACATACGATTCCGCGCTGGGACCCTGCCACGCCCCGGTTTGCACCGCCGCCAACAGCGAGCTGAGCTCCTCGGCCGCCGACTCGTATTCGACGCTCAACGAGTTCCACACTCCGGCCGCCGCCAGTAACGACTCCGGCCCCGGACCGCTGCTCAGCAACGCCGAATGCACCTCCGGTGGCGAGGCCATCCAGATCGGCGCGGTCATCGTCGAACACCCACGGGCACCCTCCCGGGGTAATTCTTCCGCGGCGGCAGCGCCTTCGCAATAACGAACTGCGGATGATCTGGGTGCTTTGGTCCGCTTTTCCGGACTTTTAGCCTTGATTTCTGCGCAAAAGCACTTTTAGTCGTCGGGCAGCCGGACAAGGAACCCGGTCGTGATCAACGTTCGGGCCAACGCCGTCTGCTGCTCGGGACTCAGTCCGGGCAGTTCGCGAACTCGAAATGGCTTGCTACTCCCCGCCACGAACTTAATCGCGGCTTTGTGATCCGGACCGACCTTTATCAGCAGCTGAGCAAACTGCAGACCAACATTCCCAGTGTCGGCAACCACTCGGGAGTAGAGCGGCTGGTACTTGACCACCAGCGTGTCTCCGTCGATTCCCACGGCGTTGGAGACCTGTCCGACCGGTGGGCAGCGGCCGCGCCGAACCAGCACCTCCTCCATGGCGCCGAGACCGTCCGCGATGACGCTCGGGTCCCCGACGGTTCGGAGGATGTCGTGCACGACGTCAGTCAAACTCGCGCGCACCCCTGCGTCATCCAGATGCCGCGCCGGCAGACGGGCGTGGATGCCGTCGTCGCGCAGACTCAGCGAATAGAGCACGTGGGTCATGAGCGTCAGCACAGTGGGCGCGTGAATTCCGACGGTCAAGTGGACGGACGGCTCCGACTGCGTCTCCGCTCCGTGAACTTGGCCGCGCGGCAGGTACAGCACGTCGCCGGCCGCCAGGCGCAACTCGGTCGGCGACGAGAGTTCAGGTGTGGCAACCGCATCCGGGTGGTGCATCTCGTGAGGCGGGACCGCGGCGTCGTTGGACAGGTACCAGACCTTCGATCCCTGGATCTGGAGAATCAACACGTCGTGCGGGTCGTAGTGGGGGACGAAGCCCGCCGATCCGGGTGGCGTGATGTAGCCGTTGACCCGTGTCGGGAAGTTCAGCTCGACCTCGATGGCGTGCGACAACGTACCGATCGCACGCACGTACTGCTCAAGCCTGTTGAGGACGATCGTGTACCCGTCGGCGAAGTCGTTGCGGACGCGAGCCACATCCAGGCTGCCGTCCGCAAGCCGGTAGGTGCCGGGGTCCTTGTCCTCGCCACGGCGTACCAGGCGCACCCCGGACGGCTCCGGCCGGACATGCTCGAGAAGTTCGTCGATCACCGACGGCCCCTGCAGCAGACTGTCGAAGTAGCCTGCGTTGCTTCGCTTGACGTGGTGATGCGTCTGCCCCCATACCTCGTCGAGAAAGGTCTGCACACTGAGAGGTTGAAGCAGCCAGGCTAGCGACGTGTCGGCCACGGCTACACCACGCCGCTGATCCGCTTTCCGGCCAACACGGATTCCAGCACCGTGCGCATCGCGTCGGCGCTTTGCGGCCAGGAGAATTCGGCGCTGCGCGCTTGCGCCTTGCCGCCGAGCTGGTCGCGCAGCACCGCGTCGTCGAGCAGTTGGTGCAGCCGATTCACCAGCTCAGTCCGGTCGTCGACCAGCACTCCGGTCACTCCGTCGATGACCGAATCGGCCAGCCCACCCGACGACCGGTAACCGATGGTGGGCACGCCGTGCTGGGCCGCCTCGACCACCGCCAGCCCCCACCCTTCCTTGCGCGACGGCAGCACGTGCACCCAAGACTGTTGCACCACATGGTGTTTGGTCACATCATCGACATGGCCGTGGAATGTCACCGCGTCGCTGATGTCGAGGCGTGCCGCATGGTCGACCAGCCGCTGCCTCCACCAGCCGCCGCCGACGATGTCCAAATGCAAGCCCGGTATCCGCGACCGCAGTTGCGCCACCGCATCCAGCGCGTCCTCGATCTGTTTGTGCGGCACCAGTCGGGACAACACCACCACCCGCGGGGTGGCCGCGCGCGGCCCGGACAGCGACGTCGCCGGTGCCTCATCAAGACCGTTGCGCACCACCGCGATTCGCTGGTAGTCGACACCCAGTGCCACCAAGTCGCGGGCCGACGGAAGCGAGACCGTCACGTATTGGTTGCGCCGGTGCACTCGCGGCGACAGCCACGACTCGACGAACCAGCCCAGCCGGCCGAGCATCCTGCCGGCCACCGGCCACTGCTCCCGGTGGCAATGGTGCACCAGCACCGCCACCCGTCGTCCATAGATCAGCCGGGCCAGAAACGGCAGACCGTTCTGGGTATCGATCACCACGTCGGGCCGTACATGCCGCAGCGGTCCAAGTCCGAGGCGCGCCGCCGCCATCGCCAGCAGCGCCCACACGTACACCGAGTAGCGCCCGCCTGCGCGGCTGATCCGCACCCCGTCGATCACGTCACGGCGGGCCGCGCCTGGGTAGCGGGCGGTGCGCAGCGTGACGGCGATACCGGATTCGGCGAGCTGCGCGCCGATGCGCTGCAGGTAGGTTTCGCTGCCGCCGCCTTGCGGGTGGCCGGTGTCACGCCAGCACAGCAGTAATACCGCCCCGAGACCCTGGGATCGGTGGCCCGAGGGCCGGGAGCGCGCAAACATCGCGGTCCAGCCTAACGCCACCCCGCGACGGTGCGTGTTTGCACGCAACACGCCGTATGAATGCGTACAACTACGCACGTTCGCGCAGGATTCGGTCCGCCCATAGGCTTAGGGCGATGGCCGTGACCGACGTGTTGGCCCGGCGGGCGACGCTGTCCCGCTCGCTGCGGCTGCTATCGGAGTTCCGCTACGAGCAAGCGCAGCCGGCCCGGTTCTACGGCACGCTGGCCGCCGACACCGCGGCGATGGTCTGCGACCTCTGGCGCGGCATGCACGGCGAATCCCCGGTGGGCCGCACCCTGCTCGACGTCGGCGGCGGGCCGGGATACTTCGCGACGGCGTTTGCCGACGCCGGAATCCGCTACATCGGCGTCGAACCGGATGCAGACGAAATGCACCCGGCTGCACCGACTTGCACCCAGAGCTCGGGCGCATTCGTGCGGGCGTCGGGCATGGCGCTGCCGTTCGCCGACGACTCGGTGGACATCTGCTTGTCATCCAATGTCGCCGAACATGTTCCGCGGCCCTGGCAACTGGGCGCCGAGCTGCTGCGGGTGACCCGGCCCGGCGGGCTGGCGGTGTTGTCGTACACGGTGTGGCTGGGGCCCTTCGGCGGACATGAGATGGGCCTGTCCCACTATCTGGGGGGCGAGCGGGCCGCCGCACGCTATGCCCGCAAACACGGCCACCCGGCGAAGAACAACTACGGGTCGTCGTTATTCGCGGTCTCGGCGGCGGACGGCCTGGACTGGGCGGCCAGCACCGGGACGCTGGTCGCCGCATTTCCGCGCTACCACCCGCGATGGGCCTGGTGGTTGACGTCCGTGCCGGTGCTGCGGGAATTTCTGGTGAGCAATTTGGTGCTGGTGCTGCGGCCGCAGCCGCCACTTGACTGAAACCTGTTCTCGTTTTGCCGGTCGCTGGGTAGGGTTGGCGCCATGACCGACAGTCAGAAGACCGAATACGACAAGCTGTTCATCGGCGGCAAGTGGACCGAACCGTCGAGCACCGACGTCATCGAGGTGCACTGCCCGGCCACCGGCGAATACGTCGGCAAGGTGCCGCTGGCGGCCGCGGCCGACGTTGACGCCGCCGTAGCGGCGGCCCGCAAGGCGTTCGACACCGGACCGTGGCCGTCGACCCCGCCGGCGGAGCGCGCGGCCGTCATCGCCAACGCGCTCAAGTTGATGGAAGAGCGCAAGGAGCTGTTCACCCAGATCCTCGCGGGCGAGACCGGCCAGCCGCCGACGACCATCGAAACGATGCATTGGATGAGCTCGATCGGAGCGCTGAATTTCTTCGCCGGCCCGGCCGTCGAGCAGGTCAAGTGGAAAGAGATCCGCACCGGCGGATACGGGCAGAGCATCGTCTACCGCGAGCCGATCGGCGTCGTCGGCGCGATCGTCGCCTGGAACGTCCCGCTGTTCCTGGCCGTCAACAAACTGGGCCCGGCACTGCTGGCCGGCTGCACGGTGGTGCTGAAGCCGGCCGCCGAAACACCGCTGAGCGCAAATGCTTTGGCGGAAGTGTTCGCCGAAGCCGGCCTGCCCGAGGGTGTGCTCTCGATCGTTGCCGGCGGGATCGAGACGGGGCAAGCGCTGACCTCCAACCCGGACGTCGACATCTTCACCTTCACCGGCAGCTCGGGTGTCGGCAAGGAGATCGGCCGGCGCGCCGCCGACCTGCTCAAGCCGTGCACGTTGGAGCTCGGCGGCAAATCGGCGGCGATCGTCCTCGACGACGTCGATCTGGCCTCGGCCATCCCGATGTTGGTGTTCTCCGGGATCATGAACACCGGGCAGGCCTGTGTAGCCCAGACCCGCATCCTGGCTCGGCGCTCGCGATACGACGAGATCGTAGACGCCGTAAGCACTTTCGTGCGGGCGCTGCCGGTGGGCCTGCCGTCGGACCCGGCCGCCCAGATCGGTTCGCTGATCTCGGAGAAGCAGCGCGCCCGCGTCGAGGGCTACATCGCCAAGGGCATCGAGGAGGGCGCCCGGCTGGTGTGCGGCGGCGGACGCCCCGACGGGCTGGACAGCGGCTTCTTTGTGCAGCCAACGGTTTTCGCCGACGTCGACAACAAGATGACGATCGCGCAGGAGGAGATCTTCGGACCGGTGCTGTCCATCATTCCGTACGACACGGAAGACGACGCGATCAGGATCGCCAACGACTCGGTGTACGGCCTGGCCGGCAGCGTGTGGACCGCCGACGTGCCGCACGGGATCGAGATCGCGGAGAAGATCCGCACCGGGACGTATGCGATCAACTGGTACGCGTTCGATCCGTGCTGTCCGTTCGGCGGCTACAAGAACTCCGGCATTGGCCGCGAAAACGGGCCCGAGGGCGTCGAGCACTTCACTCAGCAGAAGAGTGTGCTGATGCCGATGGGCTATACGATCGACAGCTAGCGTCCCGAGCGTGAAGCTAGGCGCACAGTCGAGCTTGAGTGTGAAGCTAGCTTCACGTTGAGCGCCGAAAGAGGGCTAGCGGCCCTGGAAGTGGGCCTGCCGGCGCTCGACGAAAGACTGGACGCCCTCGGCGGCGTCGGCGGTCCCAAACAACGCGGCAACCTCCGGTCGCAGCCGTGCGATGGCGGCCGCATCACCGTGTTCGCGGGCCAGCTGCGCCGACGCCAGAGTGGCCCGAACACCCAGCGGCGCAGCATGATTCGCGATGGTGTGGGCGATCTCACGCGCCCGGGCCAGCGCGGCCGTCGCGTCGATGGCCACCTCCTGAACCAGGCCGATGCGATGCGCCTCGTCGGCGCCGAACTCGTCGCCGGTCAGCAACCAGCGCATCGCATTACCCCACCCGGCGTCGCGGGGAAGCCGGATCGTCGCGCCGCCGAACGGGTAGATCCCGCGTTGCACCTCGATCTGCGCGAACCGGGTACCGGTGGCGGCGACCCGTATATCGGCGGCGAGCAGCAGCTCGATGCCCAGCGTCATGCACCAGCCCTGGGCGACGGCGACCAGCGGAGTGGTCCAGGAGCCGTCGAGGCGCCACGGGTCGCGCCCGTCGTCTGGGAACTCCAGTTCGCCGGCGGCGATGGCCGGTGCGACGTCGACCAGGTCCAGCCCGCCGGTGAAGTGCTCGCCATGGGCGAACAGCACCCCGGCACGGATCTCGGCGTCGGTCTCCAGCAGCGCATATGCCCGGGACAGCTCGGCGAGCATCGCGCGGTTGAAGGCATTGCGTTTGTCTGGCCGGTTGAGACCGATCAGCAGCACGTGGCCGTCCCGCTCGAGGGTGACGGTCTGCATAACGGGCAGTGAGGTTTCGGTCATGGGCCGAGTCAACCGCAGGTCTAAGTAATATGCAATAGAACATAGACAGTGCGGCGTGCTTAGCGTGGCTTGCGCTTATGAGGCGCAGTTATCCCTTGTAGGGCTACCTACTTGTATAGAACCCCTAGCTTGTTCTATGCTGTCTTGCATAATCATGGGCCTCACCGGCGCATGAGGCAGGAGACAGATCATGTGGGTCCTCGAGTTGAACATCGTCGGTTACCGCTTCACCCGTGAGGTTCCCGACCTGCCCCACACGTCCTTGAAGTCGGTGCGGTTGCACCCGCGCAGCGTGCACTGGCGGATGCCGCAACTACGCCACTCGCACGCCGCCTGAGAGTCGGGATTCCCGGGGGAGTTCGCCATGTCGTTAGCCACGCGCACCAGACGCGCCAAACGAGGCGGGACGCGCACCAAGATGCTGGTCAGCGCCGCGGAGGTGATGCGGGAACGCGGGGCCGCCGGCGTCACCATCGACGAAGTGCTCAATCGCAGCGGCGCGCCGCGCGGCTCGGTCTACTACCACTTTCCCGAGGGCCGCAACCAAATCCTCACCGAAGCCCTACGGTATGCCGGTGATGCCATCACCGCCACCATCGATCAATCCGCCGAGCGTGGCGCGATGGTGCTGCTGCGCGAATTCGTCGAGTTGTGGGAACGGCTACTGGCCGATAGCGACTTCGCCTCGGGCTGCCCCGTCGTCGCGGCTGCGATCGGCTCGGCTGACGAGGAACCGCCTTTGACCGCCGAAGCCGGGCAGATCCTGGACCGCTGGTGCGCCGCATTGGCGCGGGCATTCGTCGCCGACGGCTTCCCCGAAACGGATGCGGCATCGCTGGCGGTGACTTCGATTGCGGCGCTGGAGGGCGCCGTCGTGCTATGCCGTTCGACACGCAGCGCCGGCCCGCTGCGCGAGGTGCACAGCCAGCTCGAATTCCTCATCAAGGCAAGGGAATTCGTCCGTCGTAACGGCGTTACCAAGTAATCGCGGGAAAGTCAGTCGCTGGCCGGCAACGGCTTGGCCTCTTTGAGGCTCAGCGCGGTCTGACCGATCGCCAGTGTCCCTGCGCCCGCCTTGGTCACCAGCACCTCGGCGCCGTTCTCGTCCACATAGCGCTTGCCCATCACGTTGCCGTCGGCGAACGCCGGATCCAGTTCCCCGGAACGCTCGGCGCCCAACGGCACCATCGGCGCGCCGCCGCAGCGCAAGTCGTCGAGGCTGTCGGCGCTGCGCACGACGATGACCTGGGTGTCGCACACCTGGCTGGCCAGACGGGTTCCGTTCTTGATCATGATTTCGATCCTAGAGTTCTTAGGGATTCCACGATTTCGCGGCGAAGCACCTTGCCGGTGGCGTTGGTGGGCAGCTCGTCGCGAAAGACTACTCGGTCGGGAGTGCGTGAACCGCGCAAGTGTTTGCGGACATGCTCGCGCAATTCGTCGGGGTCGGGGTCGACGCCGACGGTGGGCACGACCACCGCGACGATCGCCTGACCCCACTGCGGATCGTCGACGCCGACGACGGCGACGTCACGCACATGCGGGTGCTCGATCAGCACGTCTTCCAGTTCGGCAGGCGCGATGTTCTCACCGCCGCGGATGATCGTGTCGTCGCTGCGCCCGCCGATGAACAGATAGCCGCCCTGGTCGAGCATCGC
>Ga0070737_10005550_pt1 | contig 11998 bp, 9 predicted proteins | sample Coa_R1_10_FD_66438 | JGI IMG/M metagenome (GOLD analysis project Ga0070737, IMG submission 66438) | Surface soil microbial communities from Centralia Pennsylvania, which are recovering from an underground coalmine fire - Coalmine... | ecosystem: Environmental > Terrestrial > Soil > Unclassified ... | reverse complement strand
TTCCAATCGCTAAAAGGGATCGCGCTCGATAGCAAGGGCAGAATCTACATAATGTCCCGAGACCGCATCATCCGCATTGACGATATGAACGGCACCCACTGGACGACGTATGGCACCTCTGGAACCACCAAGGGGACGTTCTCGAACCCCGAACAGATCGCCCTCGACAGCCACGATCGCATCTATGTCTGCGATCTGAGCAACAATCGCATCGTTCGCATCAACGACATGACCGGTGATGGTTGGGTCGCCTTCGGAACGGCCGGCAGCGGCACCCATCAGTTTAACTTCCCCTGTGGTGTTGCCCTTGACCCCCAAAACCGCATCTATATAGTGGACCGAGGTAACTATCGAGTCGTGCGAGTAGACGATATGAACGGAACGAACTGGGTGACCTTGGGATCACAAGGAACGGGTGAGGGCAAGTTCTACAATCCCTCCTATATTGCCTATCGCTAAAAAAATGGGGAAGCGGCAATGACGCCGCTTCCCCTCGCCATTCCCTCCTTTAGTTTCCGACCGCCGTCGCCTCAACGACTTCAGGTGCACGCTGGAAGGAGAGAACCCCCTCCGCGTTTGCGTCTACAAGAATGTGGTCGCCCTCACGAAACTCACCGGCCAGTAGTTTCTGGGCCAACGGGTCGGCGATCAACCGCTGGATCGCGCGTTTCAGCGGCCGCGCCCCATAGACCGGGTCGTAACCGGCCAACGCAACCGCCTCACGCGCCTTAGGCGTAAGCGTCAGCGTGATCTTCCTCTCGGCCAGGCGCTTGCGTAAAAGCCCGAGCTGTATCTCCACAATCTCCCGAATCTCCTCCATCGTCAAGCTCTTGAAAAGAATGATCTCGTCAATACGGTTCAGAAACTCCGGCCGAAAGTGGGCTTGTACCGCCTCCATCACCCGTTGTCGCATGAGCGCGGGATCGGTGAGTGCAAGCTCCTGAATGATATGGCTGCCGATATTCGAGGTCATGATCACCACGGTGTTGCGGAAATCCACCGTACGCCCCTGCCCATCGGTCAAGCGTCCATCATCCAGAAGCTGCAGCAGCACGTTGAAAACGTCTGGATGCGCCTTCTCGATCTCATCGAAGAGGATCACCGAGTAAGGCCGGCGCCGAACCGCCTCCGTCAACTGGCCTCCCTCCTCATAGCCCACATATCCCGGCGGGGCACCGATTAGGCGAGCGACGGAATGCTTCTCCATATACTCGCTCATATCAATGCGCACCATGGCGCGTTCGTCATCAAAAAGGAACTCCGCCAAAGCGCGCGCCAACTCCGTTTTACCCACGCCGGTCGGACCGAGGAACATGAAACTGCCGATGGGCCGGTTCGGATCGGCCAAACCGGAGCGCGAACGCCGAACCGCGTTGGCCACCGCCGTAATCGCCTCGTCTTGCCCAACCACGCGTTGGCGCAGTCGCTCCTCCATGTGGAGCAGCTTCTGCATCTCGCCCTCCAACATACGGCTTACGGGGATGCCCGTCCACTTGCTGACGATCTCGGCGATGTCGTCCGCCGTTACCTCCTCTTTTAGTAGAGCCTGACCGCCCTGCTGTACCTCCCGCAGCTCGGCCTGCTCCTGCTCTAAACGCTTATTCAGCGCGTGCATGACCCCGTACCGCAGTTCGGCCGCCTTTGCCAGGTCACCCTCGCGCTCTGCGGCTTCCGCCTGCAACCGGGTCTGTTCGATCTCCTGTTTCGTTTTGCTGATCTTTTGTATCACCCGCTTCTCGTTCTCCCAGCGGGCCTTCAGTTGCGCCGACTGCTCCCGCAGGTCGCTCAATTCCTGCTCGATCTTTGCAAGGCGCTCTTTACCGGCCTCATCGGTCTCCTTCGACAAGGCCATGCGCTCGATCTCTAGTTGGCGTATCCTCCGCTCCACGGCATCAATCTCCGCCGGCATCGAGTCGATCTCGATGCGCAGGCGCGAGGCCGCCTCATCCACCAAATCTATGGCCTTGTCCGGCAAAAATCGGTCGGAGATGTAACGATGCGAAAGCACTGCCGCAGCAACCAGGGCGCTGTCGGTGATTCGCACGCCATGGTGAACCTCATAACGTTCCTTCAGACCTCGCAAAATGGCGATTGTATCCTCTACAGATGGCTCACCAACGTAGATCGGCTGGAAGCGTCGCTCCAGAGCGGCATCTTTTTCGATGTGTTTCCGATACTCATCCAACGTGGTGGCGCCGATACAGCGCAGTTCCCCCCGCGCCAACATCGGCTTCAGCATGTTGGAGGCATCCATGGCGCCCTCGGCAGCTCCCGCTCCCACAATGGTGTGAATCTCATCTATAAACAGAATGATGGAGCCTTCAGCACGCGCGATCTCTTTAAGCACGGCTTTGAGACGCTCCTCAAACTCTCCACGATATTTCGTGCCTGCAATCAAAGAGCCGAGATCAAGGGCGATGATGCGCTTATTACGTAATCCCTCAGGCACATCGCCCTCAACAATGCGCTGCGCCAAACCCTCCACAATGGCCGTCTTTCCTACTCCTGGCTCTCCGATCAAAACCGGGTTGTTCTTCGTGCGCCGTGAGAGCACCTGAATAACACGGCGAATCTCCTCATCACGCCCGATCACCGGGTCCAGCTTCTGCTTTCTCGCCTCATCGGTCAGATCGCGACCGTACTTTTCCAAAGCCTGGTACTTCTCTTCAGGGTTGGGGTCAACGATCCTTTGATTCCCGCGAACGTCGCGTAATGCCTGCAGTAAGTTATCCTGGGTTACTCCCTGAGCCTTAAGAAGCCGCGCCGCATTGCTCTGGCCATCCACAACAATGCCGAGTAGCAGGTGCTCCGTGCTGACATACTCATCCTGCATCCTCTCGGCCTCTGAAAAGGCGATGTTGAACACATTGCGAAGGCGCGGGGATATCGTTGACCCATGCTCCGCCGAGCCGGAAACCTTTGGCAACTTTTCGATCTCCGCTTCAAGCTGACGTTCCAGCACCGGCACGTTCACTCCGAGTTTCTGGAGAATGGGTTGGGTTACACCGTCCGTCTGTTGAAGTAGGGCGGCGAGCAGATGCTCAACATCAATCTGCACGTTCTGGTGCGTTACTGCCTGTTGCTGGGCATCCTGTACCGCCTCTTGAGCCTTAATAGTCAATTTATCCATGCGCATAGGGTATCCCTCAACCTCTTCAAAATTAGTGTCTCGTTATAATACTACCTTAGTGTGGTATTATAAAGTTCCAAGCAGACATTCTCTCCCAAACCTACTGTGGCTCGCGGCGGGGAACCTCATAAACCATAAAGTCATGGGCCAAAATGGTGTTGGGGAAAACCACCTGCGCCTCCTGCAACAGCGCATTCATCTTCTCACCGGTTTCGTAGCGTGCACTAAAGTGAGTCAATATCAAACACCGCACTCCGGCCTCGGCGGCCGTCCGTGCCGCCATTTCAGCGGTAGAGTGCATGCTCCGTTTGGCATGTTCGATCTCGTCTTTCGTATAGGTTGCTTCATGAATTAAAAGATCGGCCCCCTGAGCCAGCTCTACGGCTTTTGGCGTGTAGGTGGTGTCCGTACAATAAACCACCTTACGCCCGGGACGCGGCGGCCCGACGAGGCTTTTGCCATCAATAATACGGCCATCCTCCAATTGAATTACCTCACCGGATTTAAGACGACCGTAGAGCGGGCCCTCCGGTATCCCCAGCGCCCTTGCGCGCTCCACATCAAAACGCCCCGGCAACGGTTTCTCTACCACAGCATAGCCGTAACATTCCATGCGATGCCGCAGAGGGGCTGACCAAACTTCAAATCGCTCATCCTCATAGATCAAGCCGGGACGAACCGTTTGCACCGTAATAGGGTAGCTCGGTCGCGAACGGCTGATATCCAACGACAGCCGCACGTACTCTTCCAACCCCGCCGGTCCGTAGAGTGTGACCGGTGTGATGCCTCCGTTTTGCATCGCCCTACTTGCCAGCAACCCCGGCAACCCAAAGAGATGATCGCCATGCAGATGAGTAATAAAGATGCGCTCGAGATGGCTCAATCGCAATGGAGAACGCAGAATCTGGTGCTGTGTTCCCTCTCCGCAATCGAACAACCAGAGCGTGCCCTGCTCCGGCAGTTGCAAAGCCACGCTGCTCACATTGCGACTGCGGGTCGGAGCACCGGAACTCGTACCAAGAAATGTTATTCGCATACGTCGCTAACTAAGAGTCACCCAGTTGGCTTCGGCCACCTCCTTCCAGCGCCTGCGTATTTCCTCTATCTGCTCCGGCTCCAGCCCCCCGGCTTCCAGCAGTTTGGCGTTTTGCTGCCAGCGCTCCGGCTTGGTTGTGCCGACAATGGCCGTATGAACTCCTGGCAAACCGATCACGAAACGCAGTGCCGTTGCCGCTGCTTCCTCAGGGTCCGCCAGAAAACGGTACTGAAGTTTCTGCAAACGCTCCCAGTAAGGGGCGATATAGCCGTTTGTAGGCCGCTCTTTGTACAGCCAAACCGCGTTTGCAATCGGCCGCTTCACGATAACACCGATGTTATTTCGCCGAGCTACAGGCAACAAGAGATCGATGCCACGCTGGTCGGCAATGCTGATAGAGGTTTGTAAGGTATCGAAAGCTCCACACTCAAGCGCGTAGAGTGCCGCCTCATTATCTCCACTGTAGCCGATAAAGCGCGCTTTGCCGGCATCCCGCGCCCGCTGTAGCACCTCGATGACCTCGCCACGTTGTAAAACCTCAAGCGAGCAGGTATGAAGCTGAATGAGGTCGAGGTAATCCGTACGCAACCGCCTCAAACTCCGCTCAATAGACCTCTCCAGCAAGGTCGGGCTCCAGTCTGGGTAGTCTAGCCCAGAGGCGTGGCCGCATTTGGTGAACAGATAACACTCGGAGCGCCGGTGTGCGATGGCCTGCCCAATCAGTTCCTCGCTTGAAACCTGGCCGTTGGAGTAGCACTCTGCCGTATCAATCACGTTCAAGCCAGCATCCAAAGCGCTATTGAGTAGGCGTTCCACCGTGGAAGCTTCTGCCCCCAGATAGCCTATCTCCGCTCCACCAAACCCAAGCACACTCACCTCTAAACCGGTCTTCCCTAAAACTCTTCTTTCCATGCAAATTCTCTCCTTTCTCGGCAAAATTCTCTTCTGAACAAAGCGGTACTCCCTCATGCACTCTGAATAAGCCTCTCTAAGTACTGGCGGCCTTTTCGTAAATTCTCCCTTCTTTCCGATTCAGTATAACGCCCAAGCGACTCGTCCTCCATGCAGAGATCGCGAGAGTATCCTGCCTGTTTCAGCAGGCGCACATAGCGCGAGAGGTCAATATCCCCCTCATATATCGGCGAAACATAGCGCCCATACTCATAGCCGATAGCGCGCTCGCTCTCTCGAATCTCTTCCGGATAGGCGATGTTCTTGATGTGCGTATGCTTCACATCATGGGCGAAACGCTCAAAAATGGCATAGACTTTGGAAAGGGGCCAGCCCCGCCAATAGAAGTTGCCCGAATCCAGCGTCAACCCTAAACGCGGTGAATTGACCGTAGACAGCACATAGCCCAGAAATTCTGGGTCGTTGCCAATCCCGCCATGGTTCTCTATCCCCAAATCCACCCCGATACCGGCCGTGCGCTGTAGTATCTCGCTTAAAGCATTGACAACAATGGCCTGCGTCTCCTCCGAGCTTCGATGAGGCTCCCCTTTCAGAAGAGGGTCAATCCGTACCACCGGCACCCCTAATTTGGCAGCGGCCTCCACAGTACGTACCGCCCATGAGATTTCAGCTTCCCAGTCCGCAGCGTTGAAGTTATTGCCCATACATAGGGCGCAAATCTGTACATCCATGCGCTCCGCTTGGCGTTTCAGCTCCGCCAACCCCTCCTCGCCGGAGAGCCGAAGGCGCTCCCTACCCTCTACCGGCTGTAGCGCCGACACCGTGTCATCGCGGTGCACCAGAAGCTCCACGGATTGGTAGCCTAAATCCTTCAACCCTTCTCCGAGCTGCTTATATCCCGCAGCGAAAACGATCTCATCTCGAATAGAGACAAACATAGAACCTCCAAATTCGATTTTTTGACACTAGGCCGATACATTCTACACCTTTTCTGCCCTATTTGCGACCTGTCCCTGCGAGAGAATCCTCCAAATAGAGCAGCCCCCACATCGAGACCTCCTTAAAGCCCAATCGCCGATACACCCTTCCGGCCACCGGATTCTCGTAAAACAGACACGGCAGCTTACCATCCTTCTGGAGATCGAGGGCGAGCGCCGCCGTACATGCTGCCGCATACCCATGACCACGCGCCTCCGGTCGGGTATAAACTCCTCCGATAAGCCCAACGTGCTCGCTTTCCACATTTAACAAGGCACAAGAAACAATCCGTGCCGATGAGGAATGTCCCGACATCTCCTCCACCACAAATACTCGCCCGCTCGATAGCTTGCCCATAACGTTGGGACGACTACGATACATGTTGCCGGCGCCGGCATAGAGATCGGCTAACTTATCGAGATCGCCCATCGTGGCTCGACGCGCCAGCCGCAAAAGAGACTCCTCACACTGTGGAGGGCCGTCCAAACGCATAAAAGGACTCACCTCTAGGCCTACTACCCGGTAGCGCCGCAAAGAAGCCCGTAACCCATAGACCGCCTCTAAAGACCCTCTTGCACCCAACAGCCCCTCCTGCCCGTCTACAATGGAAGCGAAACTTGCCGCCGTGCGCCCATCTCTATCCACAACAACCACCATATTCGCATAGCGAAACAGCACTCCTTCCAACCTTCCTCCCTCAAATGCTCCCCAAGCCGGTAGGGCTTCATTTTGATAACCGTAAACCTCCAGGTTGATACGGGCTGTCAGAAAGCGGTTTGTATCGCTATCAAAAAGGCGCGCGCAGGCCTCCACGTCCGCCGCCACGAGAGGACGTACAAGCAGTACAGAGGTCTCGCGCACCATCTGTTGTTTAACACCCCTTCCCCAAAGACTTCACATATTCGGGCAAGACTTCCATTAAAAGGCTCTCCACATATTTTCCAATGAGATCGCACTCTAAATTCACTCTATCCCCAGGCAGGCGCTTGCCCAACGTGGTCACTTCACAAGTGTGCGGAATAAGCCAAACAGTGAACGATTCAGCATCCACGGAAGCTACCGTTAAACTGACACCATCTACACAAATGGAGCCTTTTTCAACAATATAACGTCGCAAAGTAGGAGGGAAAGCTATCTCCATAATCCGTGCATTCTCAGACCTCTTTATCTCCCTAACGTGCCCCACCCCATCCACGTGACCCTGTACAATGTGGCCGCCGAAACGCCCCTCTGCTGCCAGCGGACGCTCTAAATTCACCGGGGAGCCGCTGTGTAAGTCGCCTAAATTCGTTCGCATCATTGTCTCAGGAACAACATCGAAACGAAGTATCGCACCGGAAGGGGCCTTGCCATCTATCTCCTCCCTACCAACGACGGTCAGACAGCAACCGTTTACCGCCAGGCTATCTCCCACGTCCGTGCCTTGGACGGTTCTGGAGGCCTCTATCTCGATAAGAGCCGACCGTGCTCCACTCTTCACAGCAACAACCGTTCCGATCTCTTCGACGATGCCCGTAAACATAGAACGTCCCTATTTTCTCCTTCCTAACATAATACCGAATCTCAATTCGTTTTAACCTACCCTTAAAAAGATTCGATGTTGCTGCTCCGTGGGGCAGCAGGGAGGAGCCATGCCGCTTCGCATTTGGGGTATACTTTATAGCTCGAATCAACATTGCGGCAGTGGCCATGTCTCAAACCCAAATCAAAAACGATAAACGCACCGTAGGTCTCATCAATCTCGGTTGCGCCAAGAACCAGGTAGATAGTGAGGAGATGCTAGGCCTTCTGAAAGAAGAAGGCCACTCCGTTCGCTTCATCAGCTCCCCACAAGAATTGGCCTCCACCACTGCCGATGTGGTTATCATCAACACCTGTGCCTTTATCGAATCGGCGCGTGAAGAGTCGATCAACACCATTCTTGAAGCCGTTGCCCAAAAACAACAAGGAAACGTAAAGAAAGTCGTTGTGGTCGGCTGCCTGGCACAGCGATACCCCAAAGAACTGTCCGAAGCCCTTCCGGAAGTGGATGCTTTTCTAGGCACCGGTCAAATCGAGCGCGTACCTAATATCACCCAACAAGTTCTTATTCGCCCCAGCCAACTCGTGGAAACCGTTGCACATCCCCATCACCGTTGGGTAAATGTGCCGACCCGTGTGCGATGGGGTACACCCTGGTCTGCCTATCTCAAAATCTCGGAAGGCTGCGACCACACCTGTACCTTCTGCGCCATACCCTCCTTCCGGGGCCGCCATGTAAGTAAGCCCTTTGAACGGATCATCGAAGAGGCCCATCAACTCGCTGCGCAAGGTGTACGAGAACTGAATCTGATCGCTCAAGACTCAACCCAATACGGCTACGACCTTTATAAACGCCCTCGCTTGCCTGAACTGCTCAAAGCCCTTTCGGAGATCGAGGAACTTCATTGGATTCGGCTCTTCTACTGCTACCCGTCACGCGTTAACGACGAACTTATTGAAACGCTTGCAACAACACAGAAAATATGCCACTACATTGATATGCCTCTCCAACATGCCGATAACGCCATCCTGCGCAAGATGCGTCGTCCCATGAGCTATCAAGGCTACATCGAGCTTCTCCAGAAGTTCCGGAATGCCATGCCGGATGCCGCCATTCGTACGACCTTCATTGTAGGTTTTCCAGGTGAATCCGAAGCCCACTTCGCAACACTTGAACGTTTTCTTGAAGAAGCTCAGTTCGACCGAGTTGGAGTCTTTACCTACTCGGTTGAGGAAGGGACACCGGCCGCAACCATGCGGCCAAAGGTCTCGGAACGGGTCAAAATGCAACGGCGGGAACGGCTCATGGCACGACAACAAACGATCTCTTATGAACGTAATCGTCGGTGGATCGGACGGCCTCTAGAGGTGCTTATAGAAGGGCGCTCTCCGCTCGACCCTACTACTGCCATAGGACGTTCTTTCCGCGATGGCCCGGAGGTTGACGGTAAGGTCTACGTGAAACGCTGTTTTGCCAACCCTGGTACCTTCATTACAGCCCGTATAACGGAGGCCCGTGCCTACGATCTGATCGGCGAGCCTATTGAATCGCACACAACAACGTTACCGCATTCATCACTACTATCTACAGCGAAACATTCTACAGCTAGCTGAGCTAGCAAGGGGGGAATACAAACGTGGCCACTGCCGCACCACAAAAACCGGAAGAACAAAACAAAGAGCTTACTCTGGCCTCGCTTTACGCAGCAGACCTTATCTGCAACACACTGCTGCAGGCCGGTACGTCGCTACGCACCATAGATATCGCCCGTAGCATCGCCTTGCCCGAATTTGATGCGAAACTAGCGCGCGTTATTTTGATAACACACCGAGATCGGTTTACCCTCGACCCAACCCAGAATAATCAGCGTGTGGCACCTCGCGAACGGCGATGGACGCTTTGGCTGCGGTATATGGATACCTCGCACTCCTTCGACAGGAATCTGCAACGTATTCTTCTGGAATGCGGCCGTCCGCTCCGTATCGAAATCCTCGCACGCGAGATGAGCGCGATCTACCATCGCCCCCAAGAGGTCTACGACGACATTATTCGCCGCTACGTCATAGATGGAAAACGCTACTTTCATGTTGAAAACACCGCCATCGCTCCCACAGGGTGGCTCCTCGAAACCGAGGCCAGCCTTGAGGCAATCTACAGCAAAACCCAGCAGGAGCGCGAAGAGGAGATTCTCTTCGATAACTTCTTAACCCCCGAAGAGGTCTACCGCTATCTACCCCTCGCGGAAGAGCTAGAACTAACTACCAATCCTACCGAGAAAATTCCCGTTTTTCTCGATAGGGTAGATGAACCGGTGCACGGTAAGGTGCTGCAGTTCCTCGCCTACCACCTCGATCCTGAAGGCTTCGATGCACGCAAATTTTATACGGCCATCTATCGCAGTGGGGCTTTTCCGTTGCAGGGCAACCTATGGATAGGGGCGAAAACAGAGGCCCGTCTGCGCGCGCTCTTCCCCTTACTGGCCGAACAAGAGGTGGGAGATGAGGCTGAACTGCAGAAGGAACAGGAGATTCTGCCCCTCGAACTCACCGATGAAGACAGGGAAGCCCTTGTGCAAAAGGTGCTTCAGACCGATGGCACCACTTTCGCCAATCAACTACTCGAAGAGCATTTTGAAATATCACCCTCCTATCCAACGTACAAACAAGACCTTGACACCATTACCGAAGCGCTCAAAGAGGACTCACGAGTGCTTTGGGTGGGCAGCCTACGGTTCCGTCCCCAAGGCTCTCTGCCGCCCTACGTTTACACCGTCCCCTCCATCCTTCACTATCCGCAAGAGACCTACTTCGATGCCGATGGCAATCCAATAGATGTACTGCTCGAAGATGAGGGATTCGACGGTAATCTTCGTCAGGAGATACTCAACCCACTCGCCCAAGACGTGCTCGATGAAGAAGAGCCTCTTCCCGAGCCGGACCCCAACCCGCCCACAACCGCCCGTGCGGTGATCAAATACCATCATAAACAGATCGGAACTATGCCGCTCTGTCAGTTCCCACCCGGCTTTTTCCCACCAAAGCCTACCATCCTTGAAACCGAGTTCGTTTTGCCGGGGGGGCAAACGGCGCAGGTTTGGGTCAACAACGAAACACGCCTTCTCTACGGCCTCTTCGATTGGTTCTCGACAATTCCCATCGACTCAGGAGCCACCTTTACCCTCGAACGCCAAGCTCCGGATCGGTACGTCGTCAACTATAACGATGAAAGTGAACCGATAATGTTCATTAGCCGCAACCGCATTAACGAGTTGCTTGAGCTTCAACAACGTGCAGAAACCGAGCAACTTCCCAATTTTGAGATTTTGCGGCATATCATGGAGCACTACCGCAAAGGCATCGAGTACCTTACCTTGCTCACCGAGGCAAATGTGGTACGCCGTATGAAACGCCGAATGGTCGCCTCCATTCTCTCCGGCTATCACTGCTTCTTCCAACGCGGTGGCGTGTGGGTGTTCGATGCCCGCAAACTTTCTCAAGGCTTCGACCGTTCCAAGCGGAAGTACATAATCCACTAAGGAGAAACTATGCCGGTTCGCGTTCGCTATGCGCCTAGCCCCACCGGTTCACCCCATGTGGGCAACCTGCGCACCGCGATATATAACTGGTTACTCGCCAAAAAAGAGGGGGGACAGTTCATCGCTCGCCTTGAAGATACCGATCGCACCCCAGAACGTTATGTTCCAGAAGGCATGTGGGATATCGAAGAGAGCCTGCGATATCTTGGCATCGTTCCTGACGAGTGGTGGGTCACCGGTGGCCCTAAAGGCCCCTATATTCAAAGCCAACGGCTCGAAATCTATAAAGAATATGCAGAAAAGCTCGTGGCCGAAGGCAAGGCCTACTATTGCTACTGCAGCAAGGAACGCCTCGAAGCCATGCGTAAAGAGCAACAGGCACGGGGCATCCCCACCGGCTACGACAGGCATTGCCGCGACCCCCAACGCCGCGAGCAGATGCGTCTAAAGCGCCTAAGTGAAGAGGGCGTTGAACCAACCCCTGTGATTCGCTTGGCCATGCCGCTCGAAGGCCAAACGGTTGTGCATGACCTCGTTCGGGGTGAGATCGTCTACGAAAATCGCTCCCAAGACGACCAGATCCTCCTGAAATCGGACGGTTATCCCACATACTTCCTCGCCTGCGTCGTGGATGATCACCTCATGGGTGTAACCCATGTTATTCGTGGGGATGACTGGCTCTCCAGCGCCGCCAAATTTATGGCGGTGATACAGGCCTTCGGCTGGGAACCCCCAAAACTGGTGCATCCCCCTCTTATCCTCGGTCCCGACCGAAAAAAATTGAGTAAGCGCCACGGCGCCACACAGTTCATGGAGTTTGTGCGCGAAGGCTACCTGCCCGAAGCCCTCTTCAATTTTCTCGTGCTTCTCGGATGGTCTGCCGGA
>Ga0070737_10005548_pt1 | contig 12001 bp, 10 predicted proteins | sample Coa_R1_10_FD_66438 | JGI IMG/M metagenome (GOLD analysis project Ga0070737, IMG submission 66438) | Surface soil microbial communities from Centralia Pennsylvania, which are recovering from an underground coalmine fire - Coalmine... | ecosystem: Environmental > Terrestrial > Soil > Unclassified... | reverse complement strand
CGTACTTCGCGCCGACGGCACGCTACGGGTCGCCGGATGACTTCCGCTCTCTCATTGACCGGCTCCACCAGGCCAACATCGGCGTCATCGTCGACTGGGTTCCGGCTCATTTCCCGAAGGATGACTGGGCGCTCGCACGGTTCGACGGCACCGCGCTCTACGAGCATGAGGATCCGCAGCTCGGTGAGCATCCCGACTGGGGCACGCTCATCTTCAATTTTGGACGTCGGGAGGTGCGGAATTTCCTGGTTGCCAACGCGCTCTTCTGGCTGGAGGAGATGCATGTGGACGGGCTGCGCGTCGACGCGGTGGCCTCCATGCTGTACCTCGACTACTCCCGTCCCGCGGGTGCCTGGCGGCCGAACATTTACGGCGGCCGGGAGAACCTCGAGGCCATCTCGTTCCTGCAGGAGATGAACGCGACCGCCTACAAGCGGGTGCCCGGCATCGTGACCGTCGCCGAAGAATCCACGGCGTGGCCGGGCGTGACCCGGCCGACGTACGTCGGGGGACTCGGCTTCGGCTTCAAATGGAACATGGGATGGATGCATGACACCCTGCAGTACATGAGCCGGGACCCGATCTACCGCTCGTACCACCACAACGAGATGACGTTCGCCATGATGTACGCCTACTCGGAGAACTTCATCCTGCCTCTCTCGCACGACGAGGTCGTGCACGGCAAAGGTTCCTTGCTGCACAAGATGCCGGGCGACCGGTGGCAGCAGATGGCGAATCTCCGGGCCTACCTGGCGTTCATGTGGGCGCACCCGGGCAAGCAACTTCTCTTCATGGGCGGCGAATTTGCCCAAGACAACGAGTGGTCCGAGGAGCGGTCCCTCGACTGGTGGCTGCTGCAGTACCGTGAGCATTCGAGCGTGCAGCAATTGGTTCGCGACCTCAACGCGCTGTATCGGGCGCATCCCGCGTTATGGCGAACGGACGACGACCCGTCGGCGTTCCGGTGGATCGATGCAAATGACAACCAGAACAACACGTTCTCGTTCGCCCGCACCGCGCCGGACGGGTCAACAATTGTCTGCGTCGCGAATTTCGCCGGCGTCCCGCATGAGGAGTACCACCTTGGCTTTCCGTCGCCGGGCCGATGGCGGGAAATCCTCAACACCGATGCGGAGATCTACAACGGCAGCGGGGTGGGGAATCTCGGTGGAATTGACGCCGTGGCCACGCCGAGCCACGGATTGCCGGCGTCTGCGGTCATCCGGGTGCCGCCGTTGGCCACTATCTGGTTTGCTCAGCCGTGAGGCGCATCCCGGCCACCGCACGCACCGCTCCGCCGCGGGTGCGGCGGCGCGGGCGACGGGCGCCCGTTAGCCGTAACCCGACGCCGGGGTGCGCTCAAAAGAGCACGCGGTTGAGTGCCGCGCGCGCGGCGGCGACCTCGGGGTGGTCGGGGCCGACGGCGTCGAAGAGCTCGAGCAGATGCCGGCGGGCGGCGTCCCGATCAGCACCTGCCGTACGGGCCACGAGGTCGACGAGCCGGCGCAATCCGTGCGCCACCTCGCCGTCCGCCACCTCGAGATCAGCCAACGCGCACTGGGCGCCGACGTCGTCCGGCGAGGCAGCGACGGCCGCGTGCAGGGCATTGCGATCGGCGCCGGCGACGCGCTTGAGCAGCTTCGCCCGTTCGAGACCGCTCTTTGCGTCGGAATCGCCGGGACGTTCGGCAAGGATCTTCTCGAAGGCGGCGATCGCCGCATCGTAATTGCCGGCGCGGAGCGCCTCGTCCGCCTGGGAACGCAGCGGATCCGCCGGCGGCACCGTTCCCGCGGAGTTGCCGGTCACCGACAGCAACTCCCGGATCCAGCCGCGCACCTGCGCTTCCGGAATCGCCCCGGTGAACTCGCCGATGATCTGACCCTGCCAGACGGCCTTGACCGCCGGAATGCCTTGCACGCCCGCCGCGGCTGCAAGCCGCGGGTTGGCATCGACGTCAATCTTCGCGAGGACCCAGGAGCCGCCGCCCTCGGCGGCGAGCCGCTCCAGAATCGGGCTGAGCTGACGGCACGGGCCGCACCACCCGGCCCAGAAGTCGATGACCACCGGCACGGTCATCGACCGCTCGACGACCTCGCGTTGAAAGGTCGCCTCGGTGACGTCGACGACGGTCGCGCCGGAGCTTGACGCCCCCGAGGTCGGTGCCGCCGACGACGGCGCAGCGGACCGTTGCTGGGCAAGAGCGTCGAGGGCGACCGCGCCCGCAAAACGCGCCGATGAGAAGTCCGAAGTCATGCTGCCATTTTCGCAGAACGGCCTGAACCGCTCAGCGCCTGCCGTGACCGGCTCGGCGCGGCATGACCTGCTCGGCGGCGGCCGTTCGACGACGGCCGCTCGGCGGACAACGCGGCCCGCTCGATCGGCTAAAACCGGGGAGTTTCTTCGTAACCGCCCCATTCGTCGTAGAGGACTCCGCAGATTTCGCCCAGCGTTGCTTCGGCACGGACGGCGTCAAGCATCGGCGGTACAAGGTTCTCCGTGCTGCGCGCGGCGGTCCGTAATGCGGTGAGGGCTCTGCGCACCGCCGACTCGTCACGATGGGCTTTCCGCGCAGCGAGCCGCCGCCGTTGGTCCTCCTCCACCTCCGGCGGAATGCGAAGGATCTCGACGGGCGCGTCGACCGTGTCGGTGAAGCAGTTGACGCCGACGATCCGCCGCTCGCCGGACTCGATCGCCTGCTGCTGCTCGAACGCGGCACGGGCGATCTGGTCGGTGAACCATCCGGTCTCGATCCCGCGGAGAATTCCGGAGAGCATTGTTCCATCCGCGCTGAGCTGCTGGATTTCCGCGAATATGTTCTCCGCCTCCGCGTCGAGCCGATCGGTGAGCTCCTCGACGTACCAGGAACCGCCGAGCGGGTCGATGACGTGCGTGACGCCGGTCTCCTCGGCAATCACCTGCTGGGTGCGAAGAGCGACCTGCGCAGCGTGCTCAGTCGGCAACGCCAACACTTCATCGAACGCGTTGGTGTGCAGCGAGTTCGTGCCGCCCAGCACGGCGGCGAGCGCCTCGATCGCGGTCCGGACCACGTTATTCGCCGGCTGCTGAGCGGTCAGAGACACCCCTGCGGTCTGGGTGTGAAAGCGAAGCCACCATGCCCGCTCCCGCCGGGCGCCGTACCGGTCACGCATCCACCGCGCCCAAATCCGGCGGGCTGCGCGGAACTTGGCAATTTCTTCGAAGAAGTCGATGTGCGCGTCGAAAAAGAACGAGAGCAGCGGGGCGACGGCGTCGGCGTCCAGACCGCGGGACCGGCCGAGTTCGACGTACCCGAATCCGTCCGCCAAGGTGAAGGCCAATTCCTGCACGGCCGTGGCACCTGCCTCACGGATGTGATAGCCGGACACCGACAGCGGCTTGTATGCGGGCATCTCCTGCGCACAAAACTCCAATAAATCGCCGATGAGGCGCAGGTGCGGTTCCGGCGGGAACAGCCATTCCTTCTGGGCGATGTATTCCTTGAGAATATCGGTCTGTAGCGTACCGTTCAGGGTGCGCCGGTCAACCCCTTGCCGCTCGGCGGCGACCAGGTACATGCAGAAGATGGGCAGCGCCGGTCCACTGATTGTCATGGAGACCGTGACCTTATCAAGCGGGATGCCGGCGAACAGGGTGTCCATGTCGGCCGCCGAATCGACCGCGACGCCGCAGTGCCCGACCTCGCCGGCTGCACGCGGATCGTCGGAGTCCCGACCCATCAGGGTCGGCATGTCGAACGCCACGGAGAGCCCGGTGCCGCCGCCGGCCAGAATCATCCGGTAGCGCGCATTCGTCTGCTCGGCGGTGCCGAAGCCGGCGAATTGCCGTATCGTCCAAGGCCGTCCGCGGTATCCGGTGGGATACAGCCCACGGGTATAGGGAAATTCCCCCGGCCATCCGATGCGGTCGAATCGCGGATCCGCCGCGCCGGACGGTGGTCCGTACACCGGTTCGAGCGGAATGCCGGAGAGGGTCGTGCGTTCGGCCAGGCCCGCGGCCTCGTACCGGGCGCGCCACCGTTGCCGGCCTGCTTCAATTCCCGCCGCGTCCACGAGAAGCCTCCTCTCGGCCTCTTCCGCTCTCACGACGTCGCCGGCGGCGAAACGGCCCGCGCCACCGCGGCACGCGTGTCGGCGAGCACCGCCCGCACCGCCGTCAGCAGATCGAGCTCGCCGGCCGCGACCCGATCCGCCAGTGCGTCAAATTCAGCACCGGTCATCACCTCGGTCAACCGGCCCGCATAGTGGCGAAAAACCAGCGCGCGGACGTCGTCCGCCGCCCGTCGCCGTCGCCGGTCACGCCCGCCGCCCTGCGCGAGCCGATCGCGATGCCGGCGCACCGCATCAACGAGCTCATCGATGTCGCCACGCGTTGCCACCGTGCGGACCACCGGCCGCCGCCAGCCGTCCGGACCACTCGATTCCACCGCCAGCGTCTGGCGCAGCTCACGGACGGTCTGGTCCGCGCCGGGATGATCCGCCTTGTTGACGACGAAGATATCGGCGATTTCCAGGACGCCGGCCTTCGCTGCTTGCACCGCATCACCCAGACCGGGGGCGGTCACGACCAGCGTGGTGTCGACCGCGCGGGCCACGGCGATTTCACCCTGGCCGACGCCGACGGTCTCCACGAGGACGACGTCGAAACCGAGTGCCTCCAGAAGCCGGATCGCCATCGGCGTCGCCGGGGCCAGTCCGCCCAGGTGGCCTCGTGCGGCCATCGACCGGAGGAAAACCCCGGGATCGGTCGTATGCGCGTGCATGCGGATCCGGTCACCCAGCAATGCCCCGCCGGTGAACGGAGACGACGGATCGACAGCCAAGACGCCGACCCGCATCCCGTCGCGCCGGAAAGCCGCGATGAGCGCCGCAACCAGCGTGGATTTCCCGACACCCGGCGCACCGGTGACGCCAAGGACGTAACCGCACGCCAGCGGCCGTGGAAATGCCGACCAGAGCGCCTGAAGCGGTGCGTCATCGCAGACCGGGTCGGTGTTCTCAACAAGCGACAGCAGACGGCCGATCGCGCGCGGGTCGCCGGTCCGCGCGGCGGCGACCGTCCGCTGCAGTGCGGCGCCACGCGCGGCCGCCGGGATCTCCATCACCTCAAGGGAAGACCCGAAGGACAAGGGCGTCACCCTGCCCCCCGCCGCCGCAGAGTCCGGCGACGCCGATTCCGCCGCCGCGGCGGCGCAATTCCAGAGCAAGGTGGAGGACAAGCCGGGCACCCGAGGCGCCGATCGGGTGACCGAGCGCGATGGCCCCGCCGTTGACGTTCACCTTCTCCTCATCGACACCAAGCTCGTGCATCGAGGCGAGGACGACGGCGGCAAAGGCCTCATTGATTTCGAAGAGCGCGACGTCATCGACGCGCAGACCGTCGCGGTTCAGCGCGCGCACAATCGCACGTGCCGGTTGCGAATGGAGGGAGTTGTCCGGCCCCGCGACCATTCCGTGCGCGCCGATTTCGGCCAGAATCGGCCAGCCGCGCGCTTCGGCGACCCGCCGGTTCGCCACGATGACCGCGCAGGCGCCGTCCGAAATCTGCGAGGAACTTCCCGCGGTTATCGTCCCGTCCGGGGTGAACGCCGGGGGCAGTTTCGCCAGAATTTCCGGCGTCGTCTCGGGCCGAATCCCCTCATCCGTCTGCACGATGCGGGATTCGCCGCGCCGAGACGGCACCGGCACCGGCACGATCTCGGCGTCAAAGCGACCGCTGTCACGGGCCGCGGCGGCGAGCTGATGCGAACGGGCGGCAAAAGCATCCTGCGCCTCCCGCGTGATGCCGTACCGCGCATTGTGGCGTTCGGTCGATTCACCCATCGACAGGTGGTCGAAGGCATCGACCAGTCCGTCGACAGCCATCGCGTCCAGGAGCTTGCCGTCGCCGTACCGCAGACCGCGACGCAATCCGGGCAGCAGATGAGGCGCATTCGTCATCGATTCCATCCCGCCAGCCACGATGACGTCGCACTCACCCGCGTCGGCCAGTTGCCCGGCCAGCGCAATGGCATTCAGACCGGAGAGACAGACCTTGTTGAGGGTGAGGGCGGGCACGGTCAGCGGAATTCCCGCCGCCACCGCCGCTTGCCGGGCGGGAATTTGCCCCGCCCCGGCTTGCAACACCTGGCCCATGATGACGTAATCCACCTCGGACGGCGGCGCCCCGCCCCGCTCGAGCGCGGCGCGAATGGCGGCTCCACCGAGCTGGACGGCGGAAAGCTCGGCAAGACTGCCGAGGAGCCGGCCGATAGGCGTGCGCGCCCCGGCCACGATGACGGCCATAACGCGACCCTACCGCGTGGAGTCGCTGACACCCCTCTGTCGCAGGTGACCCGCTTGTCACCCTTTGCGCGGCAGCAAAGATCTGCGATCATACGAGGCATGCTGGTGACCCACCTTGCGGCGTCAGCCGCTCACCTCCCGGCCGCGGCCGCCCGCGTTCTGCCGGTCCCCAAGCTCAGCTTCACCATTCCGGTCATCGTGATTTTCGCGGTACTCGCGCTCATCGCCCTGCTGCGCAAACTCATCGGGCTCGCCCTCATCGCCTTGATCGTCGCCGGCGCCTTCGTTGCCTACCAATCCGGGGCATTCGACCACTGGGTCGACAAGGGAAAGCAGGTCATCGAGCAGCGCTCACCAGTTCGGTGACAAAGCCGGCGACCGCGCCAGCGAACAGTTCCGGGGCCTCTATGGGCGTGAGATGCCCGGCGGCCGGGATCGTCACGAGCCGTCCGTCGGGCACCGCCATGGCCATCGCTGCGGCGGCATCAGGAGGCGAGACGACGTCCTCGGCTCCGACGATGACCAGGGCCGGTACGCGAAGCCGGCGAAGCGTCTCGGTCGAATCGGGCCGGACTGCCATCGCCCGCTGCCACCACGCCGCGGTCACCGCAGGCACCGAGGCGGTGATGGCCTGCAGTTCCGCCAGCAGTTCCGGCCGCTCCGCCTTGGTCGTCGCACCCGGGAGCCCGGGAAGGGTCTTCTCCACCAACACGTCAACCCGGCCGTCGGCCTCCAGCTGCGCCGCTATCGCAAGCCGGTTGGCCCGCGTCGTCTCGTCGTCGGCGGTCGCCCGCGTGTCGGCCAGAATCACCCCGGCAAGCCGCTCGGGATGACGACGGGCCAGCGCCATCGTCACGTAACCGCCCATCGAGACCCCGCCGACAATCGCTTGGCCGACGCCGCGGTCATCGAGCAGCGTGACGACGTCGTCGGCGAGCACGTCGAGCGACGGTTCGACGCCGTCCAGCTGCGCCGGATCGTGCGCCCCCCGGTAGTCGGGAGTCACGACGTCCACCCCGGTCGCCGCCAGCAGCGGCCGCACCCGGTCCCACATCCGGGCGGTGAAGGGGAAGGCCGGCAATAAGACGAGGGGCGGGCTCACCGGCGACGTCGTGGTCACGGATGGCCACGTTACCGGGCATCGGGTGCCCCGCGCACCGTCGCGACTGGGTGCCCCGCGCACGGTCGCGGCTGGGTGCCCCGCGCACGGTCGCGGCTGGGTGACCCGCGCACGGTCGCGGCTGGGGCGACGACGCTGTCACGGCTCGCGTCTCGGTGACCCGGCCGGCTCAGCAGTCGGCTGCCTGGCCGGGTCAGCGGGCATGGTGTTCCATGGACACATGACTGCCGATCCCGCTCCGGCGACGTCAACTGACCGACGTCACCCACCCGCTCCGGACGCTGCGCCGACCACGTCAACCGAGCCCCGGCCGCCCGCAACGGCCAGCCACGACAGCGAGCCGTCCGCAGCGCTGGTCGAGTTCATGCGGCAAGGCTGGGCGCCTAGGACCAGTGACGCCGGTCCCGTCGCGGCGGTTGCGCGGTACGCCGCCCGGCGCCGCCGCGCCCTCCAGCACGCCCTGCCGGGACGGACAATCGTCGTCCCCGCCGGCGCGCCAAAGACCCGGAACAACGACGTCGCGTATCCGTTCCGCGCGTCCAGCGACTTCTGGTGGCTGGTCGGCGCTAACCTGCCCGACGCCGTCCTCGTCCTGGACGACACCGACGCCGTGCTCTACGCACGGGCGCCGAAATCCCGGCATGACAGCGACGAATTCTTCCGGGACCGGCAGTACGGCGAATTGTGGACCGGCCCGCAACCCAGTCTCCGCGACCTGGAACGTCAGTTGGACATTGCCACGGCACCGCTGGAGGAATGCATCGAACGTCTCCAGCGAAGCGAGGAGAGCCGGACCGTCGTCCTGCGCGGTCACGACCCGCGGGTGGACGCCGTCGTGCCGCCTCACCCCGACGACCGGTCGCTCGCGACGCTGCTGGCCGAGCTCCGGCTGCTCAAGGACGACTGGGAAATTGCCGAACTCACCACGGCTGCCGACGCAACAATTCGCGGTTTCGCCGACGTCGCGCGGGAAATTCGGGCGGCCGCCGAGCGAGACGTGGACATCAGCGAGCGCTGGGTGGACGGCACATTCTGGCGGCGGGCCCGCGCCGAGGGGAACGACGTCGGTTACCCCACCATCGCAGCCGCCGGTCCGCACGCCTGCGTCCTGCACTGGACCCGCAATGACGGCCTGCTGCACAAGGGCCAGCTCCTCCTGCTCGACGCCGGGGTGGAAACACGCCACGGCTACACCGCGGACGTCACCCGCACCATGCCGATCAGCGGAGCATTCACCGAGGCGCAGCGGCAGGTCTACCAACTCGTGCTGGCCGCCCAGGAAGCCGCATTCGCCGCCCTCAAGCCGGGCGCGGCTTTCCGTGATTACTACCGGGCCGCGGCGGCGGTGCTGGCTCAGGGCCTCGCCGACTGGGGACTGCTCCCCGCGTCCGCCGCGGATATCGACGGACCGCACGGGGACCTGCATCGCCGCTACACCCTGCACAACCCCGGGCACATGCTCGGACTCGACGTGCACGACTGCGCCGCCGCCCGCCGCAACCGCTACCACGACGGATTTCTCGAACCCGGACACGTGCTCACGGTGGAGCCCGGCCTGTATTTCCAGCCCGATGACCTCACCGTGCCGCCGGAACTTCGGGGCATCGGCGTGCGCATCGAGGACGACGTCGTCATAACCCCCGGCGGATATCGGAATCTCACCGCGGCCCTGCCGCGACACCCCGATGAGCTCGTCCGCTGGCTTGCCCAGCCGACGCCGTAGCCGCACGGCCCGGATCCGATCCGGCCAGTAACCGGACGCTCACCGCGACCGGTGAGCGCGGCTGCCGTCAGCGCGGCTGCCGTCCAAGCCCCTCCCGGTGAGCGCGGCTGCCGGCGTCGGATCGTCAGACAGGACGCCGTCGCTGCTGGCCGCCGCGTCGACCGCGGGCGTGCCAGCAGGCGGTGTGCCAATGGCGACGGGACTCCACATCCCCCTCCGGCCACGCAACAATGTGCGGCGTTGCGGGGCGGATCTCCTGGTCGCAACCGGGACAGCGATACGTCTTCACCGATGTCGAGCCGGTGATACGGCGGAAGACCCACGGCACGCCGTCCGGCCCGATATCCACGAACTCCGCAGGCGGGCGGGTTGTGGACCCGCTCCGGCCCGGCGCGGCTTCCTGCGGTCCGTTCCGCGGCCGCCGCCGTTTTCCGCTCACGCCCATCCCGTCACCCGCTGCGCACCCGCATACACGTTCATGCCGTCATCGCGGAGAAAACCGATGAGGGTCATCCCCACCTCCTCGGCGAGCTCCACCGCCAGGGACGACGGGGCAGAAACCGCAGCCAGAACAGGAATGCCGGCAAGGTAGGCTTTCTGCACCAATTCAAACGACGCGCGCCCGCTCACGAGGAGAATCGTTCCCGACAGCGGCAACCGGTGGTTGCGCAGCGCCCAGCCGACGATTTTGTCCGCGGCATTGTGCCGGCCGACGTCTTCACGCACCACCAGAATTTCACCCTGCGGGTCGAAAAGTCCCGCAGCGTGCAGACCGCCGGTGCGATGAAAGAGACGCTGTGCGGCGCGCAATCGGCCGGGAAGACCCCGGAGCACCTCGGATTCGACCCGCACCGCATCGCCCGCGACGTCGAAAACCCCGCGGCGCCGCACGTCGGCAATACTCGCCACACCGCAAATCCCGCAGGAGCTGGACATCACCAGGGCGCGCCGAGCGGCGACAACGTCACTTTCCAGCGTGACATCGACAACGTTGTATGCCGAATCGCGGGACGGCGCATCCGCGGCCGCGGAATCACGGAACGCCGAATCGCGGGACGGCGACGGCACGTCTGTGTGCGCCGACTCCGCATCGGCGTCCGGCGACCCCGAATCCGCGGCCGCCGGCGCCGCATCGGCGGGAATCCATGCACGCGGCAGGGGTTTTCCCGTGCAGCAGCGGATGGTCAACGACTCGTCCGGAGATGTCAGCAGTCCTTCCGTCCAGCAAAACCCAGCCACCAAGTCAATGTCATCCACCGGTGTGCGCATCGTGACCGCGAGCGGCCGGCCGCCCACCCGAATCTCCAGCGGTTCTTCGCCGACCACCTCATCGATGCGGCGTTCCGGCCGCCCGGCGCGGATGATCACCACCGGGCGCCGGCTGGTAGTCCGCGACACGGCGTCAACCCTAAGCCTCCGCGGACTCCCCCGCCATGACGGCGGCGATACCCTGCCAGCGATGAGTGACCTCGATACCTGGTTCGACACCGTTCGCACCGCCCTAGATGTCGCTGGCGTCGTCAACACCGCCGCCCGTGATGCGGTCCTCGACCTGACCCGCGACGTCGCTCACGACGTCGCCCGACCGGCCGCGCCGCTGACCGCCTTCCTCGCCGGCGTCGCGGTCGGACGCGGGGCGTCGCTGCCCGACGTGGTCGCCCGGATTCGCGGGCTTGCCAACCAGTGGACCGCGGCCGCGGAACCCTCGCCGGCTGGCAACGAGCCGGCAGAACCGCCGCCGTAACAGGCAACCGCAGCCGTAACCGGCACTCGCGCAGAGCTGACCGACCGCACGCTTCGGACGGGGTGCGCAGGGTCTGCGGCAGCGTCAGGATGAGTCGCCGCGATCGTCGGTGCCGCGCTGCGGCCGTTGGAGCCGGGCAGCCCACCGCTGCGCGGCGCGAAGCTGCTCCGGCGTGTCGCAATCGAGCACGACGAAACGCCAGTCGGCGCCGGCCCGCCGGCGCTCCCCCGGATCGGCCGCTCCCAGCCCGATCGGCACGGGCGGACCATTCCCGTCGCCAGGGTCGCCCGGCGCCACCAATCGGACGACGCTCAGCTTCGCCACCACCTCCCGGATCGGGCGGTTCCGCCAATCGGCATCGCCCAGGCGCTCGAGCAACACGTGCGCCCGGTACGCGGCAATCAACGGTTGGGGCACACCGTCCGGGTCGCGGAGCATCGCTGCGTCCACGGAAGGATCGCCGCGCACGGTCTCGATGAGCCGCGGCACCGCGACCCCGGCGAACGGCACGTCGACGGCAAGGACGACGACCACTCGATCGACACTCGGCCCGCGGTCACGAGCCAGCCATCGAAGACCGTGGGCCAACCCAGCCGCCGGCCCGCCGAACGGCGGCTCCTCTGCCGTCCATGACACGGTGGGTCCAACCCGAAGCGGCCGAGGCGCACCCACGACAACGACGCGATCCGCAGTCTGGACGGCGTCGAGCGCGCGCGCGAGCAAGCGACGGCCGCCGACGACCGCCATCGCCTTGTCGCGGCCGAGTCGGCTGCTCCGGCCACCGGCGAGAACGATCGCGTCGTACCCAGGCATCCCTCGTCACCGTACGCCCGCGCCCGATGCGCGGGAGCCCATGCCGGTCGTTCCGCGACTCCCCGAGCCCGAGCCATCCCCGAGCCCCCAATGCGCGGGAGCGCATGCCGGGCTGGGCCACGACGCATACCACCGGCCGCCGGACCGTCGCACCGGTGGCGGCTCACCGGTGCGTACGGTAAGGACGTGCGCCTCGTCATCGCCCAATGCCGGGTGAACTACCGCGGCCGGCTCACCGCGCATTTGCCGTCCGCCCGGCGGCTCATTCTCGTCAAAGCCGACGGTTCGGTCTCCATTCACGCCGATGACCGCGCGTACAA
>Ga0070737_10005546_pt1 | contig 12005 bp, 12 predicted proteins | sample Coa_R1_10_FD_66438 | JGI IMG/M metagenome (GOLD analysis project Ga0070737, IMG submission 66438) | Surface soil microbial communities from Centralia Pennsylvania, which are recovering from an underground coalmine fire - Coalmine... | ecosystem: Environmental > Terrestrial > Soil > Unclassified... | reverse complement strand
CAGCCACCTGACGCCGCTGGACGGCTACCTGGCCGCGCTGATCGCCTACACCACGATGATCGGGCTCAGCGGGCGGCCCCGCTGGCGCGACGCGACCTGGATCGCGGTCACCGGGTACGCGCTGGTGAACCTGGCCGCGTCGCGCACCACCGTGCTGTCGCTGCTCATCACCCTGCTGGCCGGCCGGGTGATCGGGCTGGCCGTGCGGTACGCGGCCGGGTCGATATCAGTGCGCCCCACCGCCGAGGCGATCGCCGCGGCCCTGGGCACGGTCGGCTGCCGGGTGACCGCCATGCGCCGGGTCCCGGTGACCGGCGGGGAATCGCGCCGCTACATCGCCCGCGACGCTGACAGCCACCGGCTCGACGTCTACGTCTACGACCAGGACCAGCAGGCCGCCGGGGCGCTCTACCGGCTGTACCGGTCGGCGCGGCTGGCCGGCCAGGGCTGGCACCGGGCGCCGCTGTCGGTGGACCGGACCGTCGAGCGCCGGGCTCTGCTGTGCTACGCGGCGCACGCGGCCGGCATCCCCACCCCCCGGCTGGCCGCCCTGGTCCGGTCGGGCCCCGAAGCGGTGGCGCTGGCGCACGAGTACCACGAGGGCACCGCCCTGGCCGCGCTGGGCCGCCCGCCCGGCGCCACCGAACTGGACCGGATCTGGGCCGTGGTCCAGCAGCTGCACGAGCAGCGGATCACCCACGGCGCGCTCACCTCGGACCGCATCCTGCTGACCGACGACGGCCACGTCCTGCTGACCGGCCTGGGCAACGGCGACGTGGCCGCGACCGACCTGGAGATCCGGCTCGACCTGGTCCAGTTCGTCACCGAGCTGGCTCTGTGCGCGGGCCCGGAGCGGGCCGCGGGCCTGGCCATCGCCAAGCTGCCCACCGCCGAGGTCGCCGCCCTGGTGCCGCTGATCCAGACGGTCGTGCTCGCCCCGTCCACCAAGACTGCGCTGAGCCGGCGCAGGCAGGTTCTGCCCGAGCTGCGCAAGCAACTGCTCACCGCGGTGCCGGGCGGCGAGGTCGCGCCGGTGCGCCTGCAGCGCATCCGGTTGCGCACGCTGGTCACCCTGGTGGCCAGCGTCGCGGCGGCCTACCTGCTCGCGGGCGAGCTGGCCCGGGCCAGCCTGGCCAGCGTGGTCCGGGCTGCGGACTGGCGGTGGAGCATCGTGGCGCTGGCCCTGTCCGGGGCGACCTACGCCGGGGCGACCTGGTCGCTGACCGGGTTCGTCACTGAGCGGCTGAGCTTCGTGCGCACGCTGCTGGCCCAGCTCGCTGGGTCGTTCGTCACACTGGTCACCCCGGCCGCGGTCGGCGGCGCCGCGCTCAACATCCGTTACCTGCAGCGCCGTAAGGTCCCGGCCGCGGTCGCCGCGGCCAGCGTGGGTGTCTCGCAGGTGGTGGCGTTCGTTCTGCACATCCTGCTGCTGGTGGTGTTCGTCGCGGTCACCGGGACGGCGACCAGCCATCAGTTCCGGCCGCCCACCTGGGTGTATTTCGTACTGGCCGGGATCGTGGCGGTGTGTGCAGCCGTACTGGCCTTCCCCGGCGGCCGGCGGCGGCTGCGGGCCAGGGTCGCGCCCACCCTCGGCCAGGTGCTGCCGCGCCTGCTCCAGCTCGCCCAGCAGCCGCGCAAACTGATCCAGGGCATCGGCGGCGCGCTGCTGCTCAGCGCGTCCTACATCCTGTGCCTTGAGGTCTGCGTGCGGGCGCTGGGCGGCTCGGTGCCGGTGGCCAGCGTAGCCGTGGTCTACCTGACCGGCAGCGCGCTCGGCTCGATCGTGCCCACGCCCGGCGGGCTCGGCGCGGTCGAGGCGGCACTGTCCGCCGGACTGCGCGCGACCGGCCTGGCCGGCGCCGTGGCGGTCAGCTCGGTGCTGCTGTTCCGGCTGCTGACGTTCTGGCTGCCGGTACCGGTGGGCTGGTTCGCGCTGCGCTACCTCGAACGCGAACAGGCCCTGTAACCCGGCACGGGATAACGCCACCACACCGTCCGGCACTACGCCGGGGCCTCGGACTTCGGCGCCGGGCACTACGGCAGCATCCAGGTTCGAGGCTCCGGCGGCCACCGCCTGATCGTGTATCAGGGTCGACGTTCCGCCCTCTTCGTGATTAGACGGAGGAGAACATTCACTCTTGCGCAGAGGGGCAACGAGATGAGGGGAATCACGAAGCTCGCCGCGTTCGCCGCGGCGGCGGTCACGATCGCGGGACTGTCGGCGGGGGTGGCCGCGGCGGGACCACAGGCCGGCAGCGGCGGGCACCACCTGATCCTGCACGGCACCGGGGGGCTGCGGCCGGACATGCGCCGGCCCGCCGACGGCCGGCCCGAGGTCAACGCGGACGGGCTGCCCATCCAGTACAGCAACAACTGGTCGGGCTACATCGCCCTGCCGAAGTCGGGCAAGACCAAGACGTTCCGGTACGTCCAGGCCAACTTCACCGTGCCCAGCGTCAACTGCGGGGTCACCCCGACCGCGTTCAACTACCAGTGGGTCGGGCTGGACGGGGACACCGACGGCACGGTCGAGCAGGATGGGGTCGGCGGTTACTGCGTCAACGGCAGCCCGACCTACTTCGCCTGGTCGGAGATGTACCCGGCCGGCGTGGACGAGCAGTTCTACCTGAACCCGGGGGACGCCGTCACCGCCAGCGTCTACTACGACAGCACGACCAGGCAGTACGAACTCGCGCTGACCGACCTGACCAGCGGCCAGACCTTCTCGGTCGACGAGTCGTGTGCCAGTACCTGCAACAATTCCTCCGCCGAAGTGATCACCGAGGGCTACCCGTCCGGCAACTACGGCGGCACGTCCGATTTCGGCTCGGTGCACTTCGACACCATCTGGGTGACCAACTCCGGTGGCACCAGGGGCGAGCTGACCAACACCAACTGGGTGACCGACGAGTCCATCGCGCAGGGCGCTAGCAACGACGTGACGACGGAGCCCGGCGCGCTCTACGCCGCCTCCAGCCCGTCCACGCCGCTGCTGTCCGCGTTCGAGGACAACTGGCACAACGAGGACTGAGCCCCCTGGCACCACCGGCAGTCCCGAAGAACACGGTGCTGGATAAAACGGTGCTGGATAAAAGCGGCGGGCGGCCACCGCGACGGTGGCCGCCCGTCCCCCGTGCGCCCCTACGCCGTCCCCAGGGTGGGGGTGTCCAGGTGCGGCAGGGGGGCCGGGTGATGATGCTTCGCCGGGCTCGTGCCGTGCCGGTTCACCGGACTCGTGTGGTGCTGCTTCGCCGGGCTTGGCGGGCGCTGAGCCGGCCCCCGCAGGATCATCACCGGATGGCTGCCCCCGCCCAGCGCAGCCCGCAACGCGGGGGCGGCTCCCGCCGGGCCCAGCACGAAGATCCGCGGACCGACGGCCATCACCGTGATCGCGGCCACGGCGGCCAGCGGGACGAGCCAGGCCTGAGGCGGATGCCCGGGGAAACCGGTGAGCGGCCAGCGGGCCCGGGACACACGGAACGGCATGCCCAGCGGCCAGCGCACCGGCCTGGCCCGGCCGCCGGCGGTCCGGCGGTGCCGGCGCGGCGCGGGTAGCCGGAGCGACGGCGCGCTGCCGTCGGGGATCGCCCGAGCCAGCGCGCGGGCCGCCGCCCGCAGCTTGCTCTCCGCCGTGGTCACTCGCCCTCTCCCAGTTGCTTCCCCAGCGCGGTCAGCCCGCGCGATATCGTTGACTTGACTGTCCCCCGGCTGACCCCCATCGTCCTGGCGATGTCCGCGTCCCCGAGATCGGCGAAGAACCGCAGGACTAACGCTTCCCGCTGGCGTGGCGGCAGCACCTGCAGCGCGGCCAGGACCTCGCGGTGCTCCTCGCCGACGAGCGCGACCGCCTCCGCCGACGCCGCGGTCGGCTCGGCCACCCGGTGCCCAGCCCGGCGGGCCCGGTACCGCTGCACCGACCGGCACCGGTTCAGCACCGCTGACCTGGTGTAGGCCAGGGCGTTGGCTCCGTCCGCCAGGTGCGGCCAGCGGCGGTACAGCCCGCAGAACGCCTCCTGGACGACGTCCTCCGCGGTCGGCCGGTCGCCCACCATGATCACCGCGAGCCGGACGAGCCCGCTGGCGTGCGCCTGGTACAGCCGGGATACAGACTCGTCGGCACTCGCGGCGCTGGTCCCCGCGATGCCCCTCCCCCTGGAGCCGACACGGTCGGCGAACTCGGATTGCACGTATCAGGGACGCCTGGGTTGCCTGGGGGTTGCCTAAACCCGGAGAAATACGCAAATTTAGTACTTCTGGCCCGCCGTACCGGTACCTCAGGCCGCCCGCGGTCAGCTCACCGGGGTGACCGGCTTGACCAGCCGGACCGCCTCGGGACGAAAGCCCAGCGAGGCGTACAGGCCGCGGGCCGGCTCGTTGGCCGCTCCGGTGTCCAGGCTGAGAAACGGCAGCCCCCGGGCCACGGCCCAGTCCTCGGCCGACCGCATCAGCCGGCGGGCGATCCCGTGCCCCTCCCACCCGTGCGCGACGGCCAGCTCGCTGACGTAGGCGTCGACCTGGCCGCTGAAGTGCTCAGACTCGCGCACCGTGACCAAGCCGACGATGCGCTCACCGGCCGCCGCCACGTAGAACGCGTGGCCGTCCCGGCCGGCCGCCGCGGCGGAATCCTGAATCCAGCCGTGCACTGCCGCCCGTACCGCCACCGGGTCGCGCCAGTCGCTCACCCACTCGGTGAGCCGGGGGGCGAGCGCCATCACCCCGCCCCGGTCCGCTGGCTGGTAGTCCCGGATCACAATCGTGCTGCTGTCGGTCATACGGCCCATTCTTACCCGTCTGACCTGGGTTGATAAATGCCTGCGCCGGGTTTCCCCGTTGATGCAGAGCGGGGAAACCCGGCGCGCGGCGGTTCAGCTGGGCGGTCAGTGCACCGAGCCGACCGTCACGCTGAACAGGCTGGGGCTGCCGCTGGAGACCGCGCCGGACTGGTTGACCCCACCGTCCGGGGTGACGTCGTCGTAGGGGAATCCGTAGCCCAGGCCGTCCCGCGAGGTGGCGTGCACCAGGCGGGAGTAATGGTTGGTCGGCGAGTTCGTGTAGTAGTCCGCCGGGTTCTCGCCGTCGGGCTGGTTGGAGTCGATCAGCAGCGTGGTCCGGTTGAACGCCGCCGCCAGCCGGGGCACGATGGCGAGCATCGCACCGCTCATCCCGCCGGTGCTGAACGGCCCGCTGGCGCAGGAAAAGATGTCGGCCGCGTCCGGCTGGGCGAACGAGCCGATCCCGGAGAAGGTCAGCTCACCGCCGCTGACCTGACCGGTGACCGTGCCGTAGGACGCCTGGGTGTCGACGGTCAGGGTCGAGGACGAGTAGGTGTCCCAGACCTGGTTCACGTAGTCGGTGTAGTAGCCCTGCAGGAACGAGGAGTCGTTCACGATCCCGTTCGTCGGGCTGAGCGCCCGCAGGTTCTGGCCGTTGCTGGTGACGATGAGGTCGCCCCACGGGTTGCCGTCCGCGGCCGCCTGCGCGGTCAGGCCGGAGCAGATGGTGTCCAGGCCGCCGTTGGGCAGGCCGAGCACGGTCTGCTGGCCGCCCGACGTGTCGGTGAGCCCCAGGCCGATCGGTATGCAGGTGAAGTCGACCATCGAGATGTTCGCGTACAGCTGGCTGGAGTTGAAGGTGAACTCGCAGAAGTCCCACTGCAGGTCGATGTTGGGGTCCGACGGATTGGTGACCGACGGCTCCACCAGACCGGGGCCCGGGTTGAGCAGGAAGGTGATCGGGCTGCCGATCGAGACCCACAGCCGTCCCCCGGCGATCTGCGGAATCGTGATCGTGATCGGCGAGCCACCCGAGGCGTTCAGCGGGATGGCACAGTCCACCGCGAGCGGCTGGCCGGTGCTGGACGGCGAGGACGGATAGTAGACCGTCTGGCCGTCGGACTCCAGCAGCATCAGCGCGTTGTTGTTGTTGATCGCCTGGCCGGTGACGAAGGCGTAGGCGGTGTCGGAGCCGGTGTTGTTCTGGATGCTGACCGACAGCGTGCTGGCCGTGTCCGGACGGATCCGGCGCTGTGGAACCTGGCGCTGCGGGGTGCGGCGCACCGTGGCCGCGGCGGCGCGGTTGTCGGTCACCCCGGCCAGAAGCGCGGATGACAACGTTGCCATCGAACCGATCAGCATGGACCTGCGGGAAATCATGAGGTACCTCCACCCGGACGGGGGACAACCGCGGGCGGGCCGCGGATGAGTGTAGCCACGGGTCTGCAATTAATTACCTCCCATGGATAACACCGGTCAAAACCTGACAACACAAAGATCCCCGCACTGACCAGCCTTAGGTTACTTTCCGTGATATCAGTTGATGCGCTGATCCGGTGTTGTGACGGAACGAGTCCGGCCGGATCGACGGCAGCAGGCGGACGCCCGGACATGCGAAAGCCCGGTGGCAAGCGCGCCGGGCAGCGGTGAAGGCCAGGCACGCGAAGGCCCGGCCGCCGGGGTAGCCGCCGGCGGCCGGGCCGGGTTACGCGCAGGTACTGTCCGCTCAGCCCTCTAGCCGAGCAGGCGCGGTCAGGCGCCGGTACCAGTGCCGCGCTGGATGGCCTCCACGTTCAGGTAGACCGGCGTGGCGGTCGTGCAGCTGGAGAAGTCGTAGGCCCCGTCCGTGGCGAAGGTCTGGTCCGGCGGGTAGACCTTCAGCTCGTAGGCGGCCTGCGGCTTGCAGGACGGCGACACCTGCACGGTGATGTACTGCAGCTCACTGTGCGCGGTCGCTCCGGGCGCGATGTTGACGACGCTGGGCTTGACCGCGGTGTCCCGGCCCGCCGCCGCGCCGAGCTGGTGGCCCGCCAGGTTGATCGCAGACACGCCCGGGTAACCGTCCAGGTAGCAGGTGGACTTGCTCAGGTTGGTGAACTCCAGCGGATAGTAGATGCTGCCGGCCGTACCGTTGCCGCGGCCCACGGCCACCCACACGCCGAGATCACCGGCGGTGCACTTGGGGATGGTGGACGCGGCGGAGTGGTGCGTGGCGGTCGCGGCCGAGGCGGCCGTCGTGATCCCGAGCGCCGCGACGACGGCGGCCGTTCCGGCCAGCAGCCGGCGGGCGGTCAGAGCAGGTACCTTCATGGGTCTCCCCTGTCGAACGCAGGCTCCCCCGTCAGGAACCCTCTTACTCGCTAAGACAGCCGGACCGGTGCCGGGGTTGTACTTTTCTGGGTTCTTCGCGACATTGCCTGATCATCTCCGGCGGTACGGCCGGTGTCACACTGGGGTCATGCCGTCGCGGTCGTTGTGGGGGCTGACGCCCCGGCAGAGCATCGAGTTCGCCTGCCAGCGGCGCGGCGAGGCCGACGTCGTGGCCCGCTGCCTGGACCTGCTGGCCGGCCGGGACACCGACGACGACCTGGTGTTCGCCATCGGCGGCCCAGGTGCGCGGCGGGTGCTGGACGACAGCGGCCAGCACTACTGGCTGCGGGTCTGGGCCATGCGGGCACTGCTGTACGTATGGCGCCCTGACGCCGCCCGGGCGGTGGCGGCGGCCCTGGCTGACGAGGCCTGGCGGGTCAGGGAGATGGCGGCCAAGGTCGCCGCCCGCCGCCTGCTCGGTGAGACCGTCCCCGGCCTGGACGGCCTGGCCACCGACGAGGTTCCCCGGGTCCGCGCCGCCGCCGCCCGCGCCCTGGCCGTGCTCACCCAGGCCGGCGCCTGACCCGCGCCGATGCCGGGTCGCGGGCTAGAGGTCTGTCGCACCTTCCAGTCGGCGCTTGAGATTCCGGCAGCTCTGCGGGACCTCCCGGCGGCCCTGCCACACGACCAGGGGCGCCAGCACCTTGCCGAAGCCCACACCCCAGAAGCTGACCCGGATGGTCACGTGCGACTGCGCGGCGTCCGGGCCGGGCTGCACGGTGACGCCCACGTCCGCCCGGATGGGGCCGTCCAGGCCGTGCACCGCCCAGGTCCGGGGCGGGCTGACGTCGGTCAGCTCGGACGTCGAAGTTCGCTCGGCACCGCCGATCCGGCGGGTCATCACGCACTTGTCCCCCACCTTGGGCGGGCCGTCCCCTTCGATGTGCCCGCCCACCACCCCGGCCTGCCACTCGCCAAACCGCGCCGGGTCGGTCACGTAGGCGTACACCTCGGCCGGCGGGCGGGCGATATCGATGTCCGAGACGATCGGCGCCATGACGCGTCCCTTCCCTCAGTCCCGGTGCCTTCGCAAGCTCGGCTGGCACGCGGGTGGCGGTCCCCTCCGGCTATTGTCCGTCACCGTTCCCGGGCCGTGCGGGATTCAGCTGCCGCGCCGGACGGCCTTCTTGCGGTCAGGGCCGGTGGCCTGCCGCACCGGCGGCGACCGGGTCCTCCGCTCCGGCCGGCGAACTGTCCGGCACCTGCGGGCGACGTGGCACCGGCCGCACGCCCGGCGGCAGGTCAGCGGGCCGGCAGTCAGTGCCCCCTGGTCAGTGCCTCGTGGTCAGTGCACCGAGCTGACGGTGACGTTGAGCACCGCCGGACTGCCGCTGGAGACGGCGCCGGACTGGTTGACCCCGCCGGTCGGGGTGACGTCGTCGTAGGGGAACGCGTAGCCCAGGCCGCCCCGCGCGGTGGCGTGCACGATGCGGGCGTACTGGTTCGTTGGCGCGTGCTGGTAGTAGTCCGCGGGGTGCGCGCCGTTGGGCTGGCTGGCCGTGGTCAGCAGGGTGGTGCGGTTGAACGCGGCGGCCAGCCGGGGGATGATGGCCAGCGCCTCCTGGCTGGCGCCGGAGGTGTCGAACGGGCCGCCGTCGCAGCTGAAGATCTGGGCGGTCGTGGGCTGGCCGAACGAGCCGGCGCCGGGGAAGGTCAGCTGCCCGCCGGTGACGTGCCCGCTGACGTTGCCGAACGACGCCTGCGTGTCGATGGTCAGCTTCGTGGATTCGTACTTCTTCCAGACCTGGTTCACATAGGCGGTGTAGTAGCCGTTCAGGAAGCCGCCGTCCACGCCGGCCTGGCTCGCCGGGCTGAGCGCGCGGAGGTTCTTCCCGTCGTGCCGCACGATCAGGTTGCCCCACGGATGGCCGTCCGCCTTGGCCTGCGCGGTCAGCTTCGCGCACACGGTGTCCACGCCGCCGGGCGGCAGCCCGGGCACGGTCTGCTGGTTTCCCGCGGTGTCGGTCAGCTCCAGGCCGATCGGCATGCAGGTGAAGTCGACCATCGAGATGTTCGCGTACAGCTGGCTGGAGTTGAACGTGAACTCGCAGAAGTCCCAGGCCAGGTTGATGTTCGGGTCCGAGGAGCTGGTGACCGACGGCTCGACCAGGGCCGGCCCGGGGTTCAGGAAGAACTTGATGGGGCTGCCGGTGGAGAACCACAGCCGGGCCCCGGCCAGCTGCGGGATCGTGATCGTCTTCGGGGCGCCGCCCGGGGCGTTCAGCGGGATCGCACAGTCCCGGCCGAGCGGGGCGCCCGTCCCCGGCGGGGAAGGCGGCTGGTAGACGGTGTGGCCGTCCGCGGCCAGGAGCGTCAGCGCGTTGTTGCTGACCGCCGTCCCGGTCACGAAGGCGTAGACCTGCCCGGCGTGGGTGTTGTTGTGCAGCTTCACGGTCAGCTGGCTGGGCGTCGCCGGACGGCGCGGCGACCGGGTCGACGTAGCCGCCGAGGCGTTCTCGGCCATGTCCGCCAGGAGCGCGGACGACAGCGTCGCCACCGAGCCGATGAGCATGGATCTGTGGGAAATCACGTGTACCTCCACACGAGGGGGGTGCGCCGCGGCGGGTGTGGCCAGCTGCTCGCTTTCAGCTAACTGCCGCGGGCCGCACCCGCCCAAACCTGGCCGGTGCGGCCGGCCGCCCGGGCCGGTGGGGCACTTCACCACCTGCCCCGTGACCAGGCTGGGTTTGGCCGGCGGGTGGGACGCGCCCCGTTCGGAAGGCAACGGGTTCCGCCCTTCCGGGCACAGCAACGGCCCGGCCCCCGACGGGTATCGCCGGGGCCGGGGCCTGGCTGCGGTTACTTCCGGTCCTGCAGAACCCCGAGGACGTTGCCGTCCGGGTCGGTGAAGGTGGCCACCAGCCGGCCGCCGCCGACGTCGTGCGGCTGCTCCTTCACCGTGCCGCCCGCGGCGGTCACCTCGGCCAGCTTCGCCTCGATGTCCGGCACGTGCCAGTAGTCCACGGGTGAGTCCATGCCCTGCTGCCTGCCGTTCGGCACCAGCCCGATGTGCTGGCCGCCGGTCTCGTAGCCGACGTAGTAGGGCGCGTCGTGCGCCGGCTCTACGCCGAGCAGCGCGGTGTAGACCGCCTTGGCCTTCTCCAGGTCGGTCACGGGGTGCAGTACGGTCTTGATGCCCTCAGTGGCGGAGCCAGCCATCGTTTCTCCTGAAGTCGTTGGTTAACCGGCCCGGCGGGGTCGCCGGGGACGGCGGTGGGCAGGCAGGCCCGCATCAGCGGCCCGGTCCCCCGGCACCCGCGCGCCGTCTCGCCACGAGTATTGCGCCCGCCACTGGGCCGTGCTTCTTGATTCCTGACCGTCCGGCGGGCGCGGGTTCCGCGCCGCCTTCCACGACCGGGTCGAGCGTGAGCTGGCCGGCTGGATGGGCCTGCTGCGGGAGCGGGGCACCGGCTGGCCGGCCATCGCCGGCGCGGCCGGCCTGGACGCCGGCACGCCCCGCCGCCGCTTCGCGCCTCCCGCCCCGGACCCTCAGCCGCCGGGGCGAGAACCCGACTCCGCTCTCCCACGGCACCGGCGAGTTCACCATGGACTACGCCGAACCGCCCTACGACCGCGAGCCTGTCACCACCATCGCCTGACGGCTGGCCCACCTCATCGACATCTTCGGTTCGCCCGCCGCGCCCCACTTCACGGAAGATCGTCCCGCGGTCACCTTCCCCGGTACCGCCGCCGAAGCCCTGCGCCAGCTCGACGAGGGCCACGACGCGTGGATCAAGGACGTGCGCGGCCTGGGCGCAGCCGGCCTCGCCCAGCCGCAGGGCACCCTTTCACCGCCGGAGTACGCCAACGCGCCGATGGCAAGATTGGTCATGTACAACCACATGGAGATCATCCATCACGGTGCCGAAGTATGCCTCCTCCGCGACCTTTACTTGTGGCGAGAGAACTGACCGGTTAATTCCGGCCGGCCGCACGGTCTGCCCTGCTGAACTCAAGGCTGCGGTCCGCCAACCCCAGGAAGGCCCGATGAAGCTTCTCCTCACCTCCGCCGGTGTCAAGAACCCGAGCATCCACGACGCGCTGACCACCCTGCTGGGCAAGCCGATCGCCGAGTCGAACGCCCTCTGCATCCCCACCGCGTTGCACCCTATGTCCAACGGTGCCGCCATGACGTACCGGTTCGTCACCGGGCAGATGCCCACTCCGCTGACCGAACTGGGCTGGAAGTCCCTGGGCGTACTGGAACTCACCGCCCTGCCCAGCATCGGCAGGGACTACTGGGTCCCGGCGGTCCAGGAGACCGACGTCCTGCTGGTGGCCGGCGGCGACGCCCTGTACCTGGGCCACTGGATGCGGCAGTCCGGCCTGGCCGACCTGCTGCCCACGATGACGGAGACGGTCTACGTCGGGGTGAGCGCCGGGAGCATGGTCCTGACTCCCAGCATTGGCGAGGACTTCGTCACCTGGCGGCCCCCCACCGGCGGCGACGAGACGCTGGGCCTGGTCGATTTCTCCATCTTCCCGCACCTGGACCACGAGAGGATGCCAGAAAACTGCCTGGCCAACGCGGAAAAATGGGCCGCGGGCTTGCCGTCACCGGCCTACGCGATCGACGACGAGACCGCCATCCAGGTGACCGGCGGCACTGTCAAGATCGTCTCCGAGGGCCACTGGAAGCAGTTCACCCGCTAGCGCGCCGCCGCCACCGCCGGAACGCCCGCACAGGATGCCGCAGCGCCTTGAGCCCCGGATCGACAGGGCCGATCCAGTCGGCCGGCACCCCCAGGACGTGCTGCGGCTCTTCCCCCCGCCGGGCGTACGGCACCGGCCCTCGCGGCATGCCGAGAACCCGGTTGGGCTCGTAGTTGTCATCCGCCATCGAAGCCTCCCGTAGCCGCGCCG
>Ga0070737_10005544_pt1 | contig 12006 bp, 10 predicted proteins | sample Coa_R1_10_FD_66438 | JGI IMG/M metagenome (GOLD analysis project Ga0070737, IMG submission 66438) | Surface soil microbial communities from Centralia Pennsylvania, which are recovering from an underground coalmine fire - Coalmine... | ecosystem: Environmental > Terrestrial > Soil > Unclassified... | reverse complement strand
GCGAACGGTCCCCCGCTCTTGTAGCGCAGCTGCGGGTTCTTGACCAACGTGATTTCGATGAGCTCCCGCACATTGGGCGGCACGTCGTTGGGCAGCGGCGGCGGCGGCTCTTTGATGTGCTTCATCGCCACTGTCAAAGCGCCGTCACCGGTGAAGGGGCGTTTACCCGAAACCGATTCGTAGCCAACAACTCCCAGCGAATAGACGTCACTGGCCGGGGTGGCGTCGTGGCCGAGGGCCTGCTCGGGAGCGATGTATTGAGCGGTGCCCATCACCATGCCGGTTTGGGTTACCGGTGCCGCGTCGACGGCTTTGGCGATACCGAAGTCGGTGATCTTGACCTGGCCGGTGGGCGTGATCAAGATATTGCCCGGTTTGACGTCGCGGTGCACGAGCCCGGCGGCATGCGCGACCTGAAGCGCGCGGCCGGTCTGCTCGAGCATGTCCAGCGCGTGCCGCAGCGAGAGCTTGCCGGTGCGTTTCAGCACAGAGTTCAACGGCTCGCCGTTGACCAGCTCCATCACCAGGTAGGCGGTGCGTCCCTCACCGTTGAGGGTGGTTTCGCCGTAGTCGTGGACGCTGGCGATCCCGGGATGGTTGAGCATTGCGGTGGTGCGTGCCTCGTTGCGAAACCGCTCTAAAAACTCGGGGTCCTGGGAGAACTCCTGCTTGAGCACCTTCACCGCCACACGCCGGCCCAGCCTGCTGTCGACCGCTTCCCACACCTGACCCATGCCGCCGGTGGCAATGAGGCGCTGGAGGCGATACCGCCCGGACAGCGTCACACCTACTCGCGCGGTCATGGCCCTCCCTGCAGCGCAGCCTCGATCACGGCGCGTCCGATCGGCGCGGCGAGGGCGCCACCAGTCGCGGATGGTCGCTCAGCTCCGCCTTCCACCAGTACCGCGACGGCCACCTTCGGCAAGTACGCCGGCGCGAAGGCGATGTACCACGCATGTGGCGGAGTGTGACGCGGGTCGGTGCCGTGCTCTGCGGTACCGGTCTTGGATGCGATCTGCACGCCGGGGATGGCCCCTTTCTGCTGTGTGACTGACTCGGCGCCGACCATCAATTCTGTTAGCTTAGCCGCGACCTGCGGTGAAACCGCACGGCGCTGCTGGTGTGGGGCGGTGCTGCTGATGTTAGCCAGATCCGGTCCTTGGAGGCTGTTGACCAAGTAGGGCTGCATGATGACGCCGGCGTTGGCGATCGCCGCGGCGACCACGGCGTTTTGCAGCGGGGTCAGCGCGACGTCCTTTTGACCGATGCTCGACATCCCCAGCGCGGCGGCATCGGCGATAGGGCCAACGGTTGATTCGGCGACCTGCAGCGGGACGGGCTCGGGCGCAGTGTCGAACCCGAACGCCTGGGCAGTGCTGCGCAGTGCGTCGGTGCCGGTCGCGATGCCCAACTGGACGAAGGCGGTATTGCAGGACCGGGCGAAGGCCTCGCGCAGCGACACCGTCGGCTCGGCGCCGCACGGCGTGCCGCCGAAATTCTCCAGGGTGGCGGTGCTGTCGGGCAGCGGAATCGTGGGCGCGGAGGTGAGCTGGTCGTCCTCGGTCATCCCGGCCTGCAGGGCAGCCGCGGTGGTGATCACCTTGAATGTCGATCCGGGCGGGTAGGTCTCTGCGATAGCGCGATTGGTCAGTGGGGCAGCGGGGTCGTCGCGCAGCCGCTGCCATGCCCGCAACTGTTCGTCGGGATTGTGCGACGCCAACTGGTTGGGGTCGTAAGACGGTGACGACACCAGCGCCAGGATCTTGCCCGTCGACGGTTCCAGCGCCACCACCGCCCCTTTGCAGGGGCCGCCGCAGCCTTGCTGCAGCGCATCCCAGCCGGCCTGCTGCACCCGGGGGTTGATGGTGGTGTCGACATTGCCGCCGCGCGGGTCGCGACCGGTGAAGAAGTCGGCCAGCCGGCGACCGAACAGCCGCTCATCGGAGCCGTTGAGCACCGGGTCTTCGGCGCGTTCCAGGCCCGTGCTGGAATAGCGCAGTGAGTAAAAACCCGTAATCGGCGCGTACACAGAAGGATTGGGGTATACGCGCAGGAATTTGTAGCGATTGTCGGTGGCCACCGAATAGGCCAGCAGTTGTCCGCCGGCGGTGATCTGACCGCGTTGTCGCGAATATTCGTCGAGCAGCACTCGCTGGTTTCGCGGGTCGGCGCGCAAACCGTCGGCGGTGAACACCTGGGTGAAGGTGGCATTGAGCAACAGCAGCACCATCAACGCCATCACGGTGACGGAGACTCGGCGCAAAGAGGCGTTCATACCCGCTCGATCACCTCGGTGCTGGCCGCCGCAATCGGCGACGTGGCGCGCGACGGGGTGCGGAAAGGTCGCCGGGCCGCATGCGAGATCTGCACGAGGATGGCCAGCAACGCGTAGTTAGCGAGCAGCGACGAGCCGCCGTAGGACATCCACGGTGTGGTCAGCCCGGTCAACGGGATCAGGGTCGTCACGCCGCCGACGACGATGAACAGCTGGATGGCCAGCGTCGACGCCAACCCGGCCGCCAGCAGCTTGCCGAAGCTGTCGCGTACCGCGATCGCGGTGCGCAGGCCCCGGATGATCACGATGGTGTAGAGCATCAGCAGGCTGGCCAGCCCCACCAGCCCCAGCTCTTCGCCGAATGCGGCGATGATGAAATCGGTTGATGCCGCCGGCACCGTGTCGGGTTGGCCGTTGCCCAGACCCGTGCCGAAGATGCCGCCGGTAGCAAAGCTGAACAGCGACTGCACGATCTGATAGCCGCTGCCCTCAGGGTCGGCGAACGGAGACAGCCAGGTCTGCACGCGAAGCCGGACATGGGCGAAAAGAAAATACGCTGCAACGCTTCCCACGGCGAACAGGGCCAAACCGATAATCACCCAACTGAATCGCTGGGTGGCCAGATACACCATCGTCAGGAACGACACGTAAAGCAACAGCGAAGTGCCGAGGTCCTTTTCGAAAATCATCACGCCCACCGAGATGACCCATGCAGCCACGAGCGGCGCGAGGTCACGGGGCCGGGGCAGGTCCATGCCCATCACGTGCTTGCCGGCGCTGGTGAACAGGCGGCGTTTGGCGACCAGCACCGCGGCGAAGAAAATCAGCAGCAGGATCTTCGAGAATTCAGCAGGCTGAATCGAAAAGCCCGGCAAGCGAATCCAGATTTTCGCACCGTTCTGTTCGGAAAACGACGACGGCAGCAACGCCGGAATGGTCAAGATCACCAAGCCTGCGACGCCGCACGTGTAGCCGTAGCGGGCAAGGCGGCGGTGGTCCGGCAGTAACCACACCACCAGCGCGAAGCCGGTCACGCCCACCAGCGTCCACAGCATCTGCTGGTTGGCACTGGGATGGGTGCGGCCGCCGAGCGTGGCGCTGGTGACGTCGAGACGGTGGATCATCACCAGGCCCAGGCCATTGAGCAACGCGACCACCGGCAGCAGCAGCGGGTCCGCATAGGGGGCAAAACGTCGCACCGTTAGATGCGCGCAGGTGAACAAGGTGAAGAAAGCCACCGCGTAACCGGCTAGGTCCCAATGCAATCCGCGTTCTTGATTGGCTTGCACGATGAGCAGCGCCGCGGCGGTGATGGCGGTGGCGAAGCCCAATAGCAACAGTTCGGCATTGCGCCGGGTTGGCAGGGCAGGTGTCACCATGATTGGCGGCTGCGGCGCTGTGCTCACTGTGCGCCGCTCCTCATCATCCCTGCGCCCCGCGTCGCCGCCACTCATGCCGCCGCCCGGCAATCGGTGCCCGGCTGCGGTGGCGGCTGCGGATTCGCCCTGGCGGGAGGCGCGGGGGCTGCGGAGTCGGTGGAATCGGGAGACTGGGGGTGCGGCGGGGTGGCGGTGGTGCTGGGCGTGGGGGCGCGGCTGGTCGCGGGCGGTGGCGAGGTGGCGCGTGGCGGCGGGCACGGGGGTAGCAGTGAGTTCGTTGATAATTCGCGCAGCTGCGCGATCGCGTCGTCAAGGCTGCCGGCTGGCAGCCCGGCCGCCACCTGCGCACGTTCGGCGGGTCGCAGATCCTCCAGCTTCATCAGGTGGCAGCCCAGGTGGTCTTTGGACTGGCCGTAGCTGATCTGGGACAGCTGATTGCCGTTGAGGCAGCCCAGCAGGTACGGCTTGTGCAGGGGCAAGCCCAGAATCGACTGCGGAATGCCGCGCATGATGGACACGTTGCCCTCGTATCCGGCGACATAGTAGTTGTTGCGGATGATGGCCCGGCTGATCGCAAGACCCGCCAGCACCAGCAGCACCAGCAGTGTGATAGCCATCGCCATCCGCCGACGCGACCGGATCGGCTGAGTGAATGTATCTCCGTGGGGCAGAATATGTTTGGTGACATCTTTGCGGGGGCTGATGGCGGATGCCCGGCCGGCGGCGGTGTCGGGCCGGGTCAGTTGGTCCTGGTAATCGGAGTCTGCGGAAACCGCGCCCGCTACGATCGGCTGAGTCGGACCGTAGTCGTGGTCGACGACATCGGCGACCACCACGGTCACGTTGTCCGGTCCGCCGCCGCGCAAAGCCAGTTCGATGAGGCGGTCTGCGGCATCGTTGACGTCGGGGATCTTCAGCGCCTCAAGGATGGTTTCGTCGCTGACCGGGTCGGATAATCCGTCCGAGCACAACAGGTATCGGTCACCCGCCCGTACCTCGCGCATGGTCAGCGTCGGCTCCACCTCATGGCCGGTGAGGGCGCGCATGATCAGGGAGCGCTGCGGGTGGCTGTGCGCTTCTTCCGGGCTGATGCGGCCTTCGTCGACCAAGGTCTGCACGAAGGTGTCGTCTCTGGTGATCTGGGTCAACTCGCCGTCGCGCAGCAGGTAGCAGCGCGAGTCGCCGATGTGCACCAGCCCCAGGCGATCGCCGGCGAACAGGATCGCGGTGAGCGTGGTACCCATCCCCTCCAGGTCCGGCTCCAGCTCGACGTGCGCGGCGATCGCCGAATTGCCTTGCTGCACAGCGTCGTGGAGCTTGCCGAGCAGATCGCCGCCGGGCTCGTCATCGTCGAGTTGAGCCAGCGCGGCAATCGCCAGCTGCGACGCCACTTCGCCGGCGGCGTGACCACCCATGCCGTCGGCCAGCGCCAGCAGCCGTGCTCCCGCATACACCGAGTCCTCGTTGTTGGAACGCACCAGGCCGACATCGCTGCGGGCCGCGTAACGCAGAACCAGTGTCACGGGCGCAACTCGATTACCGTTTTGCCGATTCGAACCGGGGTTCCAATCGGAACTCGTACCGCCGTCGTCACCTTCGCCCTGTCAAGGTAAGTGCCGTTGGTCGATCCTAGATCCTCGACATACCATTCTGAGCCACGCTGGGACAGTCGCGCGTGCCGCGTCGACGCATAGTCGTCGGTGAGCACCAACGTCGAATCGTCCGCGCGTCCGATCAGCACCGGTTGCCCGCTGAGGCTGATGCGCGCGCCGGCGAGCGAGCCCTCGGTGACCACCAAGTGGCGGGGCACGTTGCGGCGCTGTCGCGACGGCATGAGCGCACTGCGAAACGTCAGGCCACGGCGGGCCATGACCGCGCCGGTGGGCGCGTAAATATCAGTGCGCAGGATCCGCAGCACCGACCAGATGAAAACCCATAACAGCAACAAGAACCCGGCACGCGTCAGCTGCAGAACCAATCCCTGCATCCGGCGTCCTCTCCGTCCCGGCGCTGCACACCTCGTGCTCGCGGTGGGCGAGCACGTCAGCAACGTCACGATACTTGGACGGTGGCCGACTCGGGGCGAAGCTTGATAGCTTCGCCGCACGGTCAGCTCACTGAAAGTGGACGATGATCTCGGAGTGGCCCAACCGGATCACATCACCGTCGGCCAGCTGCCATTCCTGCACCGGCGCGTTGTTGACGGTGGTGCCGTTGGTGGAGTTCAAGTCGGTCAGCAGAGCGACCTGCCCGTCCCACCTGATCTCAAGGTGACGGCGCGACACACCGGTATCGGGCAGCCGGAACTGGGCGTCTTGCCCGCGGCCGATGATGTTGCTGCCTTCGCGCAGCTGGTATGTCCGCCCGCTGCCGTCGTCGAGCTGAAGTGTGACCGTCCTGCCGGTAGACGCATAGCCGGTCTCCCCGTAACCGCCGTACCCGGCCCCGCCGGGTTGGCCGTAGTCGTAGTCGCGGGCGGCCGGCTCCGCGTACCCGCCACCGGGCGGCGCGTACCCGCCACCGGGCTCGCCGTAGCGGCCGTAATCGGGTTGGCCGTAATCCTGGCGGCCGTACCCGGGCCCGTAGCCTTCGTAACCGGGTTCGGGATACGCGCCACGTTCGGGCGGCTGGCCATAACCGGCGGCTTCGTCAGGCCGAGCCGGACCGCGACCGTAGTCGTACTCGCCGTAACCGGCGCCGGCCGGCGGGCCGTAGCCGCCTTGCCGATACCCCGGGTCGTAGCCGGGTGCGCCGTAACCGGCAGGGGGCCGTTGCTCATACGGCGGCGGGTAACCGCCCTGATCCGGATAACCGCCCTGATCGGGATAGCGTGGCGGCTCGCCGTAGCGTCCCTGCTCCGGATACCCGCGCTGGTCGGGGTATCCCCGCTGGTCGGGGTAGCCGCCCTGGTCGGGGTAGCCGCGTTGGTCGTACCCGCCTTGGTCGGGGTAGGCACCCTGATCGGGGTATGCGCCGTGTTCCGGTGGCCGGGGTGGATAACCGGACGGCGGGTAGCCACCCGATTCCGGCGGGTAACCGCCGCGGGGTTCTTGCCCACCACGCGATTCCTGGCCACCGCGCGGATCGTCTTGCGGACGCCCGTAGCGGTCGTCGTAGTATTCGTCGCCGGGCCGCCCCTGCCCCTGGCCGCCGCGATAGCTGGAATTCTCAGTCATTGGTGGTACTCCTGGTTCTGCGCTTAACGCATGATCTGATTGTGGCGGGGCAAAATCATGGGATGCCGGGCGGGGCTCGACGTCGGGGTTGACAACGCCGCGGGTGCGGAACTGGCCGGTGTGCAGGCTCGGGGACTGCTCGAACCGGACAACCACATCACCATATGTTTGCCACCCCTGTTCCCCGATATATCCCGCCAACTGTTTAGCAAAAGTCTCCGCCGTAATGGCCGGATCGGTGCCGAGCTTCTGGTAGTCGTGGGCACCGAGAGTAATGACGTATTCGTTGGGCGCCAACAGGCGATTGCCCTGAAGCGACCGTACCCCGTCGGCAGCCTCGCGGCGCAACATGGCGTCGACCTCTTCCGGGACGATCGATCCGCCGAACACCCGGGCAAACGCATCCCCGACAGTGACCTCAAGTTTGCGCTCGATGCGCTGAACCAGCCCCTTGGGGGTACCCATATCCAGCGCTCGCCTCACTTGTCCTTCTATATTGCTGCTGCCGGGCCAGATGGTTCACGGGCCCGGCCCAGCACCCATCTGCTAACCAAGCCATGGTATCGGCCTACCGCGCCCGTGCGGCACCTCGAGAACTGCGAAAATCGGATTATTGCAGGTCAGATCATGTCGGCGGGCACCGGCTCGGCACTCGGTGCCACCGCAGTCCATGGACAGCGGTTGGGGAGGGAGCCGATTAGAGTGGTAGTCTCCACCGGTTGTTCGGGCGAGTGGCGGAACGGCAGACGCGCTGGCTTCAGGTGCCAGTGTCCTTCGGGACGTGGGGGTTCAAATCCCCCTTCGCCCACCATTTTTTCCAGGGTTGCCGGTTTAGCTAGCTAGTCGGTAGGTCGCGCGCCCACTGTTTGATCTCGGGTGTGACCGGATCGGTGATGTCACTGAATTCCGGGTGCTTGGCAAGGACGCCGGCCACCATGGGACATACCGCGACGATGCGCTTGCCATCCCGGCGGGTCGCATCCAGCGCCTGCTCCACCAGGATGGTCCCCAGGCCGCGTCCGCCGAAGTCGTTGTCGATCTCGGTGTGGTAGAACACGCGCTGATCATCGCGGTCGGCGACGGCCGCGTGACCAACGGTCTTGCCCTCGACGGCGATGGTGTATTTGCCCTGCTCGGCACAGACCGCGGTTTGCGCACCGGTCTTATCGGTCGTCATGGGCGGATCCTTTCTTCCGGCGGCTCTTCTGCGACGGGCGGGGCACCCGCAGCAGAAGCCGGGGCGGCAATGTCTGGTAACCGGTTCCAGCACATCACGACGTTTCGGTAACCGAGTACTGCCCAACTGTAGAAGCCGCCCGGGCCACATCCTCGGCCGCCGGCAGGGGACTGTCCGGGGTTATGCCGCCGACCGCGGTCCGACCCGGGCCGGCGGCAAGTGAAACACGATGGCGGGCACCGGAACAGCGTGGTGCTGACGACGGGCGAGCAGCGCGGCATTCTCCGGCAGCTGGCGGGAGTTGATCTCGCCGGCAGCGATGCGACGCAGGATGTCGTGAGCGCGAGCAAGCTGCTCGCGTTTGCGGTACTGTCCGCCGGGAAGTTTGACGCCCGCCCACACGCCGTACTCCTCCCGGTGTTCGACCGCGTATCGCGCGCAAACACGCTGCTGCGCCAATGGGCACCGCCGCAAGCACAGCAGTCGTGCCTCGGTGGCGGACTGCTCATACGCGCGTGCCTTGGCGGCGCCGTCGCCGCTGTCATCATCGTTGTAGCCAAACCACAGGTCTGGGTTGGTGGAGCACGGATACCCCATGTGCGTCTCCTTGTCGAGCAAAACGTAGATGAAACTGTATATGCAAACAGCGAAGGACGCAACCGGACCGGTGCAAAAGCAGATATGACACCGCAGATGCTTGGGGATATGTAATATTCGGATATGGCCGGAGCTCTACGATGAGCCGCGAATCGGCGGGCGCGACTATCCGGGCGCTGCGGGAATCGCGCGACTGGTCATTGGCGGATTTCGCGGCCGCGACCGGCGTTAGCATCATGGGGCTGAGCTATCTGGAGCGCGGGGCCCGCAAGCCGCACAAGAGCACGGTGCAAAAGGTGGAAAATGGCCTCGGCCTGCCGCCGGGCACGTATGCGCGGCTCGTCGTCGCGGCCGATCCCGACGCCGAGCTGGCCCGGCTGACCACAGGTGAACAACCGCCGGCGGTGCCCGCGCGGGAGGCCGCGGCGGTCGTCGTCGAGCGGCACGACAACACCGAAGTGCTGGAAGAGCACGCCGAAGCACAACTGGAGACACTGCACTGGCTCATCGACCGACTGCCCACGAAGACATCAGACGAATACGAGACGTATATTCATTCTGTGATCGAACTCTGCGTGAAGTTCGAAATGCTGGCGGCCAGGTCGTGGCGCGCGGCGGTGCATGCTGGCGCGGACTCGGCCGGCCGGCTTTTGGAACACCTGCAGGCGCTTGAGGCGACCCGCAGCTCGTTGTTGACCCGGATACCAGAGAGCTTGAGCGCCCGATTCGATCGGGCATGCGCCCGCTCGGCGCTGCCCGAAGCGGTGATCGCCGCGCTGGTCGGTGTCACCTGCGACGAGATGTGGGCGATCCGCAACCAGGGGGTCGTGCCGCCGGCGGCACTCCCCCGCGTTCGGGCCTTCGCCGACGCGGTGAACTCCGACGACGACGGTCCGCCCGTCCGGGTCGAAGGGCAAGCCGGTGAGCGGTAGCGAACTGGAGCTGCTCAGTCGCGCTCATCAACTGTTCAGTGGCTCTGCTTGGCTCGCGACACCGCAGACAGCCGCAGCTCACCTCGAGGCCGCTGTGCCCGTCACAGCGTCGAACACCGGTGAGGGCCACGACCGCTATCGGCTCGCCGTGCGCCACAGCCACGCGGTGCTGCGCTCCGCGGCCCGGACAGACGCCGCGGTCACAGACGTCATCGCCGCCGCCCACCACGATCACGCCCGGGCCCGTGAGCAGACCAAGCGAATCCTCGACGAAGCGCGCGCGGATGTCGGCGCGCCATCGGTTGCGCCCATGGCCCAGCGGGAAGCGCTGCGCCGCCGCGTGGCCCGGCTGCGTGCGCAACGCATCCACGTCATGTCGGCACGCTGGCAGGCGCGGCGACGGGCGGCGGCGTTGGGTGTCCTGCGGTATCTGGCACTGTGCCGGCGCGCTTCCGAGAGAGGCGGATTTGGGCTGCCGCCGAGTCGCCGCGCCGCAATGGCGGTGCGCGCGGCCCTGTCCCGGCTGGGCCGGCCATATGTGTGGGGCGCGACCGGTCCCGACCAATTCGACTGTTCGGGGCTGGTGCAGTGGGCCTATGGACAGGCGGGGATACACCTGGACCGCACGACGTATCAACAGATTCACGATGGCATTCCGGTTCCCCGCTCGCAGGTGCGACCGGGGGATCTTGTGTTCCCGCACGCCGGGCACGTACAGATGGCGATCGGCAACAATCTGGTTGTCGAAGCCCCCCACGCCGGCGCCGCGGTGCGGATTAGTCCGTTGGGTGCGGGTGTGGTGATCCGGCGCCCGTCGTGGTAGCAGGCTGGTGCGAAGGTCGATGAAGACCGCGTGGAGATGGGAAGATTCAGCTCATGGCAGAACAAGCCGGGTGGTCAGTGGCAGCGATCCAAGCCAGGCAAGCGGCATTGGCGCGACGGTACTCCGCGGTGAACGACGCCGACCGGCTGTTGGTGGACGCGCTGGTCGGTGCTCACACCGCAACGGTCGAAGGTGTAGCAAGGCTCGACGCGATCGCGGCCGAGATCGACCACGCCGTGCAGAACCAGGCCGCGCTTGCCCTGGATACGCCCGCCGGCGCCCGAGAATTCCAGAAATTCTTGCTCACCAAACAGCGTGAAATTCTCAGCGTGGTTGCTCACGCCCGCGAACTCGATGCCGCGACAAAGGCCGCCTTGGAAGCATTGCCAGAACGGTATCCGGTGGGCGCGAGCTAGCGTCATTCGACGCTAAACGCTTTTGCTCAACGGCTAGTCGAAGTGAATTGTCGCCACCCTCTCCCCTGGGTACTGTCGCCGCCATGCAGGGGCCGCAGCAACGTTGGCAGCTCGGCGTTTCGGCTATGCCGGCGGCTGAGGTGGCGATGCCCTCCGATCGGCGGCGCGGCGCAGCAGCAGACGCCATCAGAGACGCCGAAATTGCTTTGGCGCAACAGAATTCGGCGTGCGCTCAGTTGGATATGCAAGTGGTTTCGGCAATCTTGAATGCCCACCAAAAGACGCTTGAAGGCAGTGATGCGCTGGCCGCACTGCAGCGCGACGTCGAGGCTGCGGTGCGCAGCCGCACCGATCTGGATACCCCCGCGGGTGCTCGGGATTTTCAGCGCTTCCTGACAGGCAAGCTCCGCGAAATTCGGGCCGTGGTGACGGGCACAGGTCTCGACGACACCTCGAAGTCGGCGCTGATGGCCGCATGGACGTCGCTCTACCGCGTATCGACGGCCGAGCCGCAAAGGGCCGGTGGTGGGCAACAGCCTGCGCGCAGCACCACCGCGAACGCCGGGCCACAAGCCACCAGCAATCCAGCGGAGTCGGATAACGGAGCCGACCCGTACCTCGATGCGTTGCTCGCAGAAGATCCGGGATTGTTTGCGGAAGACCCCACCGCACCGGTCCCGCAGGCGCCGGTGCCACCGATGCCACCGATGACCGGTTTCCCCGCGCTTGGCGGGATGCCGGGTGGGGGGATGCTGCCGACAGGTCTGCCGGGTCTTGGTATGCCCGGCGGCATTCCGCTGGGCGGACAACTGCCCGACACCGGAAAACAACGGGCACCCGACGATCTTGAGGAGGCGCTGCCCGCACCCGATGCCGCGACCCCGCAACAGCAGCCAGCGGCTGAGGACGTGGACGAGACGGGCAACGACAAGGTGGCTGAACCAGCCTCCGCTCCCGAGCAGCCAGCCGCCGGCCCGACGACGGTGACGTTGCCCACCGGGGAGACCGTCACCGCTGCCAGTCCGCAGCTTGCCGCGGCGATCGGAGCCGCCGCCGCCGGCACACCCATCGCCGATGCGTTTCGCCAGCAAGGGATCACCATTCCCCCACCCGGCACCGCCGTCGACGATCCGGTCGATCCGTCCCGGGTAGCGCCCGGGGATATCGGGATGTTCACCGATCGGCACGCGCTTGCTCTCGGCAACAGCAAAGCGCTGCTCAACGGTCAGAT
>Ga0070737_10005542_pt1 | contig 12009 bp, 10 predicted proteins | sample Coa_R1_10_FD_66438 | JGI IMG/M metagenome (GOLD analysis project Ga0070737, IMG submission 66438) | Surface soil microbial communities from Centralia Pennsylvania, which are recovering from an underground coalmine fire - Coalmine... | ecosystem: Environmental > Terrestrial > Soil > Unclassified... | reverse complement strand
CTGCGGCTCGGGGCATTTCCTGCTCGCGGCCGCGCGGCGCATCGCCACCCGCGTCGCCCGCCATCGCGCCGGTGGCATCCCTTCGGCATCCGATTTCCGTCATGCGCTACGCGAAGTCGCGTGCCGCTGTCTCTATGGTGTGGACCGCAACCCCATGGCGGTCGAGCTGACAAAGGTTGCGCTCTGGATCGAGGCGCTGGAGCCGGGCCGGCCGCTCGCCTTCTTCGATGCGCAGATACGCTGCGGTGACAGCCTGATCGGCGTATTCGACCGCGCGATGCTGCGGGAAGGATTGCCTGACGAGGCCTACAAGCCGTTGACCGGTGACGACAAGGAGCTTTCCCGTCGCTATGCCCGCCTCAACAGGGAGCAGCGCGATCGGGCGAAAGGTCATCCGCAACTGTTCAAGGATTGGTCGCCGCCGCAAATCCTGGCCGAGCGGGACCACAAGCTGAAGGAGATCGCGCAGGACGATCTGGCGAGCGTCGAGGCCAAAGCGCGTGGCTTCTACGCGATGCGCTCATCCGATGATTGGCAGCGCCTGAAGACAGCCAGCGACCTCTATATCTCGGCTAATTTCTACATGGCGGCGTTCTTCACGCCGAAAGCGGGCAGCACGGCAAGCACGGACATGATGCCGCTCACGGAGCATGTGTGGCAGGCGGCAGGCGGCCAGGCGCCTGCGGAGCATCTGCGCCAGGGCGCGATGCTGACGTCCCAGAAAGTGGGCGCCTTTCATTGGTTCATCGAATTTCCCGAGATCATGGAGCGTGATGGCGGCTTCGATGTCGTCATCGGCAATCCGCCTTGGGAGCGCATCAAGCTTCAGGAGCAGGAGTTCTTCGCCGCGCGCTCGCCGGCAATCGCCGCCGCGCCGAACAAGGCGGAGCGCCAGAAGCTGATCGACGACCTCGAGAAGGCCGATCCAGACAGTGCGGATGGCCGCCTGTGGCGGGATTTCGTTTTTGCCAAGCGTACGGCGGAGGCGGCGAGCGAATTTGCTCGCTCATCAGGCCGCTATCCGCTTACAGGCCGAGGGGATGTCAACACCTATGCTCTGTTCGCCGAGCTGTTCTCGCGCTTGGTTGGTCCGCGCGGTCGCGCAGGTGTCATCGTGCCGACCGCTATTGCGACCGACTCTACAACGGCTAGTTTTTTCGCTGCGCAAGTGGAAGAACGCCGATTGATCAGCCTTCACGACTTCCAGACGGGGCGAGGCTTCTTCGACCGAATTGGCCATGCGCGCTTCAAGTTCTCACTTCTAACATTGGCGGCGCCCAAGGCAGGCCCAACTGAAATTTCTTTTAGCTTTTTCTCTCGTACCGCCGAGGATTTTGCTGATAAGAGGCGACATTTTCATTTATCGCCGGCCGAGATCGCCGCAGTTAACCCAAATACCGGGACGGTGCCGGTCTTCCGAACACGCACCGATGCAGAGCTTACGGCGAAGATTTACGCCCGCGCGCCCGTGTTGATTCAGGACCGACCACAGGAAGAAGGCGGTGATATCAATCCATGGGGCATCGCGTTCCAGACGATGTTCCACATGTCAGGGGATTCCGGCTTCTTCCGCACGTCGGCGCAGACGGAGGCTGAGAGCTGGCACCGCGACGGCGCGGATTGGGTGCGGGAGACGGCGGTTGGCGTCGAACGCCGCGTGCCGCTTTACGAGGCCAAGATGATCCACCATTTCGATCATCGCTGGGCGACTTACGACGCTGGCGAGAGCGACGATGAGGAGGGCGCTCGCGACTGTACTCTTGTCGAAAAACAGAACCCGGATTTCGAGCCGTCACCGCGTTACTGGGTGCCCGAAGATGAGGTCATTCTGCGCGCCGCGCGGGTCCCATCGGCATTGAAAAGCGCCCTCAGGCAAGCACGAGGCGAAGGCGGAAAGGGACGTCGCAAGGCGGATGTCGATGCCCAGGAAAGCGCCCGCGCCGCAGCTGTTAAGGCGTTCGTCACCTGGCTGGCCGGAGCCGTTCCTGCGTTGGAAGGACGCGCAGCCAGAGAGGCCGACATCTTCCGCCTTTTCGGCCGCGAACAGGATTAGCGCGGCGCGCTGAAGGCATCTCTCGAGCGCTTCCTGCTTGATCCCAAGACGCTCGCGGCGGGCGCCGAGATGCAACGCGAGACGCCGCTGACTGAACTCGATCTTACTCACATAGTCGAGGGACCGAAGGACGCGCTTGTCCTTGCCGAACTTCTGATCACCGCTAAGCAGCCGCGTTGGCTCATGGGCTGGCGGGATATAACCAACGCGACTAACGAACGGACGGTGGTTGGAGGCGTATTCCCCATGGCCGGTGTCGGTAACAATCTGCCAATTTGGTATCTGGGAGCCGATATCGACGGAAGACGCGCAGCAGCTTTTGTTGGCATGCTTACGTCACTCACTTTCGATTTTTCAGCTCGACACAAAGTTGGTGGCACTCATCTCAATTTTTTCATAGCCCAACAACTTCCAGTCCTTCGTCCTTCCGATTTCTCTCACAAAGATCTCGACTTCATTACCCCGCGCGTGCTGGAGCTGACCTACACGAGTCGCGCCATGAGGCCTTGGGCGGAAGATCTCGGGTATTTCGGCGATCCGTTCGGCTGGGACGACGATCGCCGCGCCCAATTACGCGCCGAACTCGACGCCTTCTTTGCCAAGAAATACGGTCTCAGCGAAGATGACCTGCGGTATGTCCTCGACCCTGCCAAGGTTAAAGGCTCCGACTACCCGTCAGAAACCTTCAGAGGGTTGAAGGAAAAGGAAATCCGGCTCTACGGCGAATATCGCACGGAGCGCCTGGTACTGGAGGCGTGGCAGCGGATGGAAGGGAGCCAGCGGCCCTACACGCTTCCCGCCTCTGTCGAACTGCCGCCTCTGGAAGATCTGCCGAATGGCGCATGGGCTTGGACACACGGATTGGATGAACGAGACCGTGTCCGCGCCCAACTTCGGGCAATGGTCGGCATTCTTCCGAGTGCTGCAGATGCTCCCCGTATTCGGCTGGCTACGCTCGCGTGTCTAAATCCTCGCCTTCTTGGTGACTTCTTGTCGTCGGCGGACCGGGCCGCATGGCAACGTATCGTGGGGCAGCAAGCAAGGCCCAATGAGAGTGTCGCCACGCTGACGCCACCAACTAATGCTGCCTGGGGCGCCGCTTATAATGAACTGGTTTCGGCGGCCATACTGGATGTTTCGGCAGATGGCAGCAAATGGAGCGCGGGACCAAGGCTCGACAGATCCACCCTGCATGTTGATGATCCCGCTGTCGGGCGTGCCCTATTCGCCTGGTCAAGGCTGCAGTCGGTCGATCTGGAACAAGGGCTGACGCGGGTCAGTGCGGAGATCATCCCTTTCATCAGGGAGGGCCGCCTTGCAGCTTAAACTTTTCCAGCCAGAGGAGATCGAATTCATTGTTCGTAACCAAGAGTTTGGGCCGCGGCTCTGGGTGAGGCGCCTTGCAATCTGGAAGGATGCTTCAACATTGCTGCGGGACATTTCGTTGCGTCGAGGGGTGAACATTATCTGGTCACCGGACCTTTCAACCAATGGCAAGGGCGCCACACCCCATGGAAGTGGTAAATCGACCTTCTGTCGACTGATCCGGTACTGCCTTGGCGAACGTCATTTCGCCAATGAGGATCAGCGATCCCTGATGCAGCAGAAGCTGCCTGACGGATTCGTCGGAGCTGAGATCATTATCGATGGTGAATGTTGGGTGGTAACACGCCCAATCGGCATGAACGTTCCCTCCCGTCATTCGAAGGCGGAGCGGATTGAGGACACATTCGATCAGCTGTTGGTAGGCACCGATCCTCCTACCATCGGGCCAGTAATTTCGGATAAATTCTGTACCGAATACCGAAATCAGGTGCCCGAAAGCTTGTCGCCCGACCATGTCTGGGACGTCATCCTGGCTTGGCTCACGCGTGATCAGGAATGCCGGTTGGATGACGTTTTCGACTGGCGCTCCAAACGTTCGGGGTCCGGGTCTCCGGCACAAGAACTCTCTCTCGATACAAAGCTTGCGGTGGTTCGCCTCGCCATTGGGGCGCTATCATTAAAAGAAATCTTCTTGTCAGCGGAAGTCAGGAATCTTGTTCGACAAAGGGATGAATTGCGACAAGAACTCGGGCATCTTCACTGGTTTCAGCAGAACCGCTTCGACGAATTGTGCGAGAGACTGTCGCTGCCGAAGAATCGCGATTCTTCCGATCCGATAGTCAGGAGGGAATTGATAGATAAAGCCGACGAAGGCGTGGCGAAGGCAATCGGCATTACGCACACGAAAGGGAAACCGCTTGGGACTGATCTGATATCGAAGAGAGTACGTTTCCAGGCCGAGAAGGACGAAGCCGTAAAGAGGCGTGCCGAAGCACAGGCCCTTCTAAATACGTTGCCGGCACAGATATCTGCCGCCCGTTCAGAACAGGGTATTGAACAAGCCCGCCTCGAAAGTGGAGTGATTGTTAGATGTGCCATCTGTCAGGTGAATGTCGACGAAGTACTCGCCAACGGGTGCGGTATCAGCACGCAGCGATGCGATCTCGAAGCCGTGCGAGGCCGAATCCAGCAAGCACAAAAGAATATAGAAGAGCTAGAGAGCCAGAAAGCTGCCCTGCCTGGCGCCATCGATGAACTTACCTCGCAGATTGAGCGGATCAATGGCGAGCTGGCGAATATTGATCGCGAACTCGAGCGCATCGAACGCCAGCTTACGGCTGCCGGCCGCGAGGTTGAGGAAGCAAGGGAGCTTGCCAGAGAAATCCGCTGGTTCGATCGCAAGATGGCCGATCGAGATGAGGAAGCGAGGCGGCTAAAGGATATCGAAGCCAGGATCGACGGGCGACGAGAGTCAATCAGATTGGAACGCGAAAGTGTTGCGTCAACGATTGGTGATTTGGAGACGGTATTTCAGCAACTGGTTGCGAGCCTTATGCCCAAAGGATGTGACGGAAAAATCCGTCTCGACGGGAACGGCCTGCACACCGAGATGCTGATGGATCGCGGTGTCGGGCTATCAACGGCGGCCGTTGAGTCGTTCAAAATCGTGGCTTTCGATTTGGCGGCGATGATCCTTTCTGTGAACGGTAAGGCAAGGATACCATCCTTTCTCATGCACGACAGCCCACGCGAGGCCGACCTGGATGCCGAGATATACTCTAATCTATTCGACTTTGTTTTGAGCCTGGAAGACAAAGCGACCCCAGCTCCATTTCAATATATAATTACAACGACGACCGCTCCATCGCAGCGCGCACGAGATCATGACGCAATGCGCGAACAGCTCTCGTCGACTCCGGCTGAGGCACGTCTATTCGCCTTGGACTTTTGATGATCGAAATCCCTCAGACTTTTGTCGTCTCGACCGAATGCCAAAAAGCGGCTGAACAGAATGGTTTTCGTCGCTCGCTGGGTGAAGCGGACGGCTGGGCAGCCTTCGGTTCGACAACCGCGCATGGGACGATTCATCTTGCTGCAAGCGGACCGCACGGGCCCTGGTTTCTCGCGCTCGACCATTCCGACGTCATCCAAGAACTGCGTCTGCCTCAAACCACCGTTTCCGGTCCTGGCCGCGCCCGCTTTGCCTTCGATACACTCGGCGCACTTTATGCAGCGTTACACCGCGTTTACGAATTGGGCGTCAGCTTGCCCGATGCACCGCTGCAGGATTTCGAGCGGCGCATCGCAAATTTGCCTCGCACGACGGAGGCCGAGCGGCTGGTCATACAGAGAATCGGGCAGGACATCTTTCGCGAGCGCCTGATGGATTATTGGCAACGGCGTTGTCCCCTGACGGGGATCTCGGACGCGGCCCTGCTGCGCGCCTCGCACATCATCCCATGGGCGGAATGCGAAAGCGATGCCGAGCGGCTCGACGTGCATAACGGCCTCCTCCTTTCGGCTCTCTGGGATGCCGCATTCGACCGCGCACTCGTGACGTTCGACGACGAGGGGAGGCCGGAGTTTTCGTCCGGTCTCAGCGAGCAAGCGCGCGCCGAACTGCGCTGGAGCGCCCCCATTCCGCTGACGGATGAGCACCGCCGTCGGCTTGCGCGCCACCGTGAGCGCGCGCGAAGAGCCGATCTGGTCCCGGAGTGAACGATCGTGGCCCGAGTTTTCACGCGTGAACAATTCTATGAGCTCGTCTGGACCAAGCCGATGACGTGCTTGGAGCCGTGCGCGAGCGTGCTGGCCAGCTACCCGACGATCTCCGCGTCGCTGGAGCGCCGCGTAGCGCATCGTCTACATACGCGGGATTTGTTCGCTGGATCACCCTTCGCCAATCGTAGCGGACTTCGGGCAGGAAGCGTGGCGTCGCGACGCTTGTCAGCTGATTGCCGTAAGCACGACGCGAGTCGTGGTCAGCGTCTTCACCGCATGGATCAGGATGAATACCTGGTGCTTCTGCGTGAATGCCTCGGCGATGCATTCGTGGCGCACGCCATTGCGGTCGATCAGGGCCAGTGACCGTTTGCCCGACGCGCGGCGCTTGCCGAGCGGGATGAACGCACCAAGCTCATCGTCGGGCGTATAGTAGGGCTTCCACGGATATTGTCCGAAGGTTGCGGTGAAGGCATCCGACTGGATCGGCCGCCGCAACGTCGCGCGGAAGCCGTCGCCTTCGACCAGCTCCGGCATGTTGAGCACGACGACTGCGCAGATCCGGTGGTTCTTCGACACATATTGCCGGATCGAGGCGTAGAGCGAGGCGCCGAACGACTTGGCGAGACGGACCGGGGTGAAGATGCTGAACGCTTCGCCCTCGGCCATGTCGCGGAAGGTGTCGAGCTGGAACAGGACCTCGGAGGCGAAGACGTTGGCCTCGCGATCGAACAGTTCGGCCGTGGCCGCGTCCAGCGCATGGTCGCAGTCCTCGACGACTGCATACATGGGCCGCTGCCAGGGAAGAAAGCCATGCGCCGCTTCGTGCAGCCGAACGAACTGCTTCTTCACCGCCATCAGCGTCTGGTCGAGGAAGACAAGGCCGTCGCTGGCGTGGAAAAGGCCGCGGACCTTCGAGATGGCGCGCTTGAGCGCATCGCCGGCCGCAGCTCGCATCTTGGCGATGAAGCCCGGATTGAGAACATCCTCGGCGACCTCGTCGACCTTGGCGACGGCCATGATCTGAGGGACGGGAGTGGGAAGAACGCCGAACGCGCCCGCTTCCCGCAGCGCGCGTTCGGCTTCCTTGCGGACCCGGGCGAGCTGGCCGGGCGTCAATGAGCAGTCGTCCGGCCGGCTCATGCCTACCTGCGCTTTGTGCGGATATAGTTGAGATAGTCCAACAACGCGGTCTCCTCCTCGGCGGACAGATTGTCGATCGAGAAGGTCGCGGCCCTCCCGTGCTTTGCCCCCTTCGCGCGATCGCCCGTCGGCACGATATAGCCGGCGCGCTCCATCAGTGTTTCGTAAGCCACGCCCAGCGCAGAGGATAAGGCATAAAGAATGTGCGGCGAGGGCCTGGTGATCTTTCCGCCCTCAAGCTGACTCAGATAAGCGTTGGACACCTCTTTCCCTGTCGCTTCCTCGACGTCGCGGAGCGACATGTTCCGATCGAGCCGGGCTTTCTTGATGAAAGGGCCCAAATTGCTCGCCTTGCTGGTCTCTGGGACATCGTCATGGGTCATCTACGCTCCTTTGCTGAGCTCCGAATCCGAGCCCTGAAAGGGTAGAGTGCTTCCGCTAAGTACGTCAAGCGCGCTAATTGATCGCTTGATAAACTGAGCAAGCGCATCAAAATTAGCGGAAACCGGCGTTGGGGCCGGGCGACGCTGGAGATGCACATGACTGATGTTTCGGAGGCCGCGCTCGACCGCGGCGACAGCCGCCACACCATCGAGGTGGCGGACGACAGCCTGGCCTTCCGTCAGGTCCATATCGACGACCTCACCCCCACAGGCGCGCAGCTCGCCGCGGCCGTCGGCTTCAAGTCAGCCGACGGCGTCAGCGTGCTGCAGGTCCTGCCAAACGGAGATCTCGAGGACATCAGGCCCACCGAGACCGTGGACCTGCGCCGGGGCGAGGGCCGCTTCGTAATTGTCGAGAGCGACCGCGCCTATCGCCTGACCCTCGACGGCCAGCGCTTCGACTGGCCCTGCCGCATCGTCTCGGGCGGCCTCCTACGCAAGCTCGGCCACGTCCCCGCCGACAAGGCGGTCTTTCTGGAGCGTCATGACGAGCCCGACCGCCTAGTCGCCGACCACGATCTGGTCGACCTCGACGCGAAGGGGGTGGAATCCTTCATCAGCCGCAAGCGCGTTTGGAAGCTGAACGTGCAGGGGGTGGTCCTCGAGCTGACCATGCCCTCGATCCTCGTCCGCGACGCGCTGGTGAAGGCCGGCTTCAACCCCGACCAGGGCTGGCACATCTTCCTCAAGGTCGCCGGCCAGAAGAAGCAGCCGGTCGAGCTCACCACCGAAATTGACTTGCGCACGCCTAGCATCGAGAAGCTCCGGCTGACGCCGAAAGATGTCAACAACGGCGAGGCGTCGCACGCGCCTCGCCGGGAGTTCGCGCTGCTCGACGCGGACGAAGCCCATCTCGACCGCCTCGGCTTGCGCTGGGAGACCATCGTCGAGCAGAAGCGCCGGTGGCTGCTCATTCACGACTATCCGCTGCCGACCGGCTACACCGTCGAGCGGACCTTGCTCGCGCTGGAGATCCCGCCCAACTATCCGGGCGCGCAGATCTACGGCTTCTACGCCTATCCGCCGCTCGCACTCGCCAGCAAGCGCGTCATCGAGAGCACCCAGCTGCGCGGGATTCTGCTCGGCGTCGAATTCCACGGCTGGTCGCGCCACCGCGGCCCGGCCGCGCCATGGAATCCCGCCGTCGACAACGTGGTGACGCAGCTCGCCTTGGTCGACGCGGCCCTGGCGAAGGAGGTCGGCGAGTGATCCCCGAAACCACGCTGGCCTTCGGCGGCGCGTCCCATGCGGGTCTGCGCCGCCATCTCTTTCCGGCCGACGGTCTGGAAGCCGCCGCATTGTTGATCTGCACGCGCGCGCCGGGCCCGCGGCGCCGGCTCCTTGTCCGCGACACCATCCTCGTGCCCTACGATGCCTGCGCGCGGCGCGCACGCGACGCCATCACCTGGCCGGGCACATATGTCGAGAAGGCGATTGACCTCGCCGAGCCGACCGGCTCGGTCATCATCCTCATGCACTCCCATCCCGGCGGCCTGTTCGCCTTCTCCGACGCGGACGACGAGAGCGATCGCCAGGTCGTTCCAAGCCTCTTTCAGGCCTTCGGCACGGAGCACGGCTCGGCAATCATGACGTCCGACGGGGCGGTGCGCGCGCGCCTCTATGGCCCAGACCTGCGTCCGCGCAACGTCGATCTCGTCACCGTCGCCGGCGACGACATCGCCCATTGGTGGGCGGACCGCGCCACGGTCACCGGCTCCGGTGACAGGCCCGTCGCTTTCACGAGCGCCATGACCGCCGAGCTCGGCCGGCTCTCGGCCCTGGTGATCGGCGCTTCGGGGACCGGCTCGATCACAGGCGAGCAGCTCGCGCGCCTCGGCTTCGGCCGCGTGCCGGCGGTCGATTTCGATCGAGTCGAGCTCAAGAACCTCAATCGCATCCTCAACTCGACGCGCACCGATGCCGAGGTGGGTCGCCTGAAGGTGGACGTATTTGCGGATGCCGCCGCGCGCCATCGCGGCGAGGGCGTCGCCATCCCGGTGGCGGCCTCGGTCACCACGCGCGAGGCGGTGCTGGCCGCGGCGCAATGCGATGTCCTGTTCTGCTGCGTCGACACGCTCGAGGCCCGCCACATGGCCGATCGCATCGCCGCGGCCTTCCTCCTGCCCCTGTTCGACGTCGGCGTCGTCATCCCGGTCCGGAGGTCCGGCCAGGCCTTCGCAATCGCCGACGTCTGCGGCCGCATCGACTATGTCCAGCCGGGCGGCGCGACCTTGCAGGACCGCGGCGTGTATACGCCGGAAAGCCTACGCGGCGAATATCTCCGCGCCGTCGCGCCGGGGGCGCACCAGCAGGAGCTGGAGGCCGGCTATCTCAAGGGCCTTGTCGAGGAAGCGCCCGCCGTGATTACCCTCAACATGCGTGCCGCCTCCGCCTGCGTGAACGAGTTCATCGCGCGTGCTTATCCGTTCCGCCTGGAGTCCAATCGGCTTTATGCGCGCACCAGTTTCAGCCTGGCGGCGTGCGAGGAGGAGTACGTCGCCGAGGATGCGTTCGCCGCCGCGCCCAATCCGCTTCTCGCGCGTGGCGGCCTCGAGCCGCTGCTGGGCCTGCCCTCCCTGAAGGCGCCGGCATGATTAACCTGCGAATCAGGATCGCGCGCTGGTGGCGCAACACCTGGGCCCGGATCGAGCCGCGCCGGCGTCTTCGCATCGTCGAAGGAGACACCCTGCCGGCGCGGCTGCCGCGGCGTGCGATCGTCCTTGCACGCGATGACGGCGAGGACTGGTGCGTCGGCTTGCGCTGTCCCTGCGGCTGCGGTGACGTCGTCGAGCTGCTCGTCGTGCCGGAGGCGAAGCCCCGCTGGGATCTCGCCGTCGACGCCAAGGGTCGGCCATCGCTCTCACCCTCAGTCTGGCGGCAGAAGGGGTGTCGCTCGCACTTCTGGCTCCGTCGCGGCCGTATTTACTGGTGTCGATAACCGCCCCGTTTCGCCGCCGACGCCGCTGAAGATTGTTGCGGTCTCCGGCCCTGCAACCAACAACGTTTGCGCGCGGTGCGCTATCTGGACCGTGGTTGCCTGCGGGTTGGATTCGTGGGCGGAGCAACGAACCGATCCGCAGCGATTGGCAGTTGAAGGGAAATGGCGCTGAATGGGACGGTTGGCGTACCCGGCACGCTTCGAACGTGCGGCCTTCGCCTTCGGAGAGCAGGCCGCCAGGTCATAACTTTGTTATGACTGTATGAAGCTATATATGACATGGGGCTAAGCCCTGTGTACGAGAAGGAGCGCAGTGGGAAGCGGGACTCTCCCGTTGACGGATTGAGCCATATGTCATATATGGTTATGTCCGACTGAGACAAATTAACTCTAGTCATGTCCCGGCTCATTTCCGCCCCTTTCTTTAGCGCGCATCCGGTCTTCGACCGCGCGGAGTACGCGGCTGCGGTAGGCCGGGACCCGAGTGACAAGGTCGTCACCGCGATGCTTGCTCAGCACCTTCAAGCCGGCAACATCAAGCGGGTCGCGCGGGGCGTCTTCGCTTCCGTTCCCAAACACGCCGACGCCCGAAAATGGTCAGTCGATCGGTTCTTGGCAGCGTCCCGACTGCGCCGGGGCGCTGTCATCGCCTATCACTCGGCGCTGGAGCTGCACGGCTCCGCCTACACGGAGGGGTATGAGGTCCAGGTGATCGCGCCCGGTGAGCCAGGGGTGCTCGAAGCCGCCGGCTTCTCGTGCCGCTTCGTCAAGCCGCCGCGCGGTTTCGCGCGACGAGATGGAGAATTGAAGGACGGGGTGATGGTAGTTGACCGCATGGGGCTCGATGTTCGCGTCACGACGGTCGAGCGCACGATCGCGGATTTGTTCGATCGCTACGACCTCGCCGGCGGGACAGAAGAGCTGTTCAACTCTCTCGACCTCGTCGCACGGGTCGATGCTGCAGCACTCGTCCGCTACTCGCGCGCGCTCGGTAACGCGGCGGCGGCTGGCGCGCTTGGCTATTGGCTCGAGCGCGAGCAGCAGAGGCTCGGCGTTCCCGAGACCGCGCTCAAAGCGCTACACGCGATAGCGCCGCGTCAGGCTCGGTATGCCCTGGGCGCCAAGCCAGGAGAGGGGAGGACGGCCAAGGGCTGGAATGTAATCTTGCCGCTCGACGTCGTGGAACGCCGGTTCGAGGGGTTATGATGGCGGCACCTTCGGTTCAGACGCTTCAGCGGATTGCCGACGATACAGGTCATCAGGCTGGAACGCTCGAAAAAGGTACTCCGGCTCCTCGATATTCTGCAGGAAGTAGCGGGCGACACCATCTTGAGTGACCGGTTCGCTCTCAAGGGCGGCACGGCGCTCAATGTCTTTCATCTCAG
>Ga0070737_10005541_pt1 | contig 12011 bp, 11 predicted proteins | sample Coa_R1_10_FD_66438 | JGI IMG/M metagenome (GOLD analysis project Ga0070737, IMG submission 66438) | Surface soil microbial communities from Centralia Pennsylvania, which are recovering from an underground coalmine fire - Coalmine... | ecosystem: Environmental > Terrestrial > Soil > Unclassified... | reverse complement strand
TCGGCTGGCTCCATTGCGCCCGTGCCACCGGCCACCACGACATCAAACGGATCGGCGTTCGTGCGCAGCGTGTGGATATAGGCGAGAATCTCGCGCACAGCGTCGGATGTAACGGGCTGGTCGCCGCGCAGCAGGGGGACGACGCCATCCCAGCGGGCGGCGCGCTGGAACGGGCGCTTGTTCGGCCAGTAGCCCGCCACCCAGATGGGGATGCGCGGCCGCTGAGCGGGCGTGGGCAAGAAGCGCGCGTTTGAGATGGTGTAGTGCGCGCCCTGGTAGCTAAACGGCTCGCCGCTCCACAGGCCCATCAGCACGTCCAGCCCTTCGTCGAGCATCTCGCCATGCAGCTTATCATCGGGCGATTCGCCATACGCGCTGAACTCGCGGCCAAAGTCGGAGCCAATCCCCACGCCGAGGATAAACCGCCCATTGGAGAGCTGATCGAGCGAGACGGCCTCGCGCGCGAGCTTCCACGGGCGACGGCGTGGCAGCGGCGTCACCACAGTTGCCAGCTTGATGCGTTGGGTGATCATCGCCATCGCGGCCAGCGACACCCACGGATCGGCGATGGGCGCCTCCCAATCGGAGCCAATGTGATCCCACAGGAAGAAACCGTCCCAGCCCTCCTCTTCGGCCTCGTGGGCAAGCTGCGCCAGCGCGCGGATGTCGCTATACGCGCCGAAGTTGGGAACGTTGATCGCAAAGCGCATAAGTGATTGTCCTTCTAACGTAGAGCGGGGCCTAGTCGCTCACAGTTCGATCCCTCACGAGGTGTATAGCGCAGTATATCACCGTTCACTGCATCTGCATTTTCGTCTGTAACACCCCCACGTATCCCCCTGTGATGGCGCGCGCTCATAATCTCCCAACACGCTCACACAAACGCACAACGCAACATCGCAAAGGAGTTTTTCACATGGGATTCGCCGGGATTCGTTCGTTCAAGTTTGCCGGGATGGCGCTTGGCCTGGGGCTGGCGCTCGCCCTCGCATTGGCGGCCTGTGGCGGCGCCGGGTCGTCCGGGTCATCACCTTACGGCGGGAGCAGTTCGACCACCGGATCGAGCGGCCCCACATCTACACCCTATAACAGCAACTACGGCCACGGCGGCTACGGCACACCCGCCCCCACGGGCACAACGTCTTCAGGCCCGGCTGCCGGCGTCACCTGCGCCTCGGCCAGCGCCATCGTCTGCACCAAAAAGGTGATGGTGAACGGCGCGCAGACAACCGTGCTGTCCACACCTGCGGGCAAGACGATCTACTACTTCAAGCCGGATAGCGCGACGACCTCGCAATGCACTGGCGGGTGCGCCTCGGCCTGGCCACCGGTCACAGCGAGCGCGACGCCCGGCTCAGATGGCTTGCCCGGCACGCTCACGGTCGTCTCGGACGGCAACTCCAACCAGGTAGAATACCAGGGGCATCCGCTCTACACCTACACTGGCGACCAGAGCGTGAGCGACGCCACTGGCGAGGGGATTGACAACGGCAACTGGCAGGTAGCCACCCCCTCGTTGACGGCGCAAAGCGGCTCCTCAGGCGGCAATGGCGGCGGCGGCTGGTGATCTTGCCGTGCCGTTTGGCCAATCAAGCTAACCAAGCTAATAGTGTCCCCACCCTGATAAACAGGTGGGGACACCGCTTTATGTGTACTACGAAGCTGAGTCCCGTACAGGATCCGCGTTGGCTCGCCAAGTAACCCATGAGCGGAACCCCCAACCGAGGCAAGAGCGCCACCATCCGGGAATAACTCACCACGTGGGGAATCTCCTCACGTAAGGGCGCCTGCACCTACTCGGTGTAGTCCGCCTTAACCATCCGATCCTGCGACGCCTGCGACGCCTGCGACCAATGACACCAGATCACCAGCCGCAGCAACACACTCATGGAGAGCTGCTGCGTTGCTGCGGCGTTGCTGCTGCTGAGGAGATGGCGTTCCCAGTGCGGAGCGACCTGTTGCCAAAACTCATCTACCGACACCAACACATCGAGGGCTACTCCTAAGGCCCTCTCCTGCTGATCGGCGGTTGTTTCGTTGCCCGCTCATCCAAGAAGGGGTTCTTATCCAATAGTCACGTTAAGGTAGTCTGCTGATCTTTGGTGGCCACCGTGAGATCAACTGATAGGACAAGACGCGCCCCATGCTACTCTTCCTTATATCCCTATATCCCTATATCCCTATATCCCTATCCACACTCTGTGCCGCAAAGGCCAACCGATTTAGCCATGCGCCGCTGTTGTCGCTTCAGAAAGGGGAAGGGTAAACCAAAAGGTCGAGCCTTCTTTTGGTGCGCTTTCCACCCCAACCTGGCCACCGTGACGCGCAATGATCTCCTGGCTGATGTACAGACCCAACCCTAGCCCAACTGCGGAACCGCTTTGGTGCTCGATCTCCGCGACCTGGTAGAAGCGTTCCCAGATATGCCCTTGCTCAGAAGTGGGAATGCCTATCCCCTGATCGCAAACGGCGACTCGCGCCTGTCCCTCTTCGCGCGCAAGCACGACCCTGACCACTTGATCAGCTTGCGAATATTTTAGTGCATTACTGAGGTAATTTGTGATGACCTGCCCAATGCGCTCAGCATCCCCCTGGACAATGAGCGGCTCACGTATTACTCCCTCCAATTCGATGACACGCCCGGGATGCGTTTGTCGCTGCTCGATGATCATCTCACGCGCCACAGAGACCAGATCGCAGGGCTGAACAATGAGAGCCAGCCGATGCTCTCGTATGCGCATTGCCTCCAACAGATCTCCCACCAGACGATCCAGTCGTTTGGCGCTTTGGCGTGAGCGTTCGATGATAGGCTTCACACGCTCGGCTGCTCGATTCAGATAGTCAGCAGTTGTTTCGCCTTGACGTTTCCCTTGTGCGGAAACAAGCCAGAAGTCGAGCATGTGCAAATTCATTGTCAGGCTGGTAAGGGGCGTGCGCAGTTCATGGCTGGCAATCCCAAGAAACTCATCCATCCGCCTTGTCGTCTCCTGCAACACGGCGACCTGGCGCTCTGCATCGAGAAGAGCCTGCCGCTCATTTTCATACTGCTGAGCGCGTGAAATTGCCACAGCAATCCGCTCTGCTACAGCCTGGAGCAACTGACTATCTTCCTCGGTAAAGCAACGCGGTTCTATCGAGTCAATATGGATGACGCCGATCAACCGGCCGCCTGCGACGAGTGGGACACCGAGCAAGGAGCGAAAATGCTCTTGCAAAAAGCGGTTTGCTACGGGCACGGTGGTCAGGTTCTCGACAAAGAGCGGTTTGCGAGAAGCCGCTATCGTTCCCGCGACGCCCTGGCCCATGGGGACATGCACCTTGCCCATGACGGCTTCTTCCGGCCCATGAACCGAGTACAGGGTCAATTCGCTCTCATCCTCCGTCGGCAACAAGATCGCGACATTATCTACGCCAAACACCGCTTGAATTCGTTGCAGCATTGCGGGAAGAAGGTCTTGGAGTCGCGCATATTCAAACGCCACATCGCCAACCGCTTGCAACGCACTCAGTCTACGCACAACAGCCTCAGCCTCTTGATGGTCTGCCCGTTCAACTTCGCCCATGTGTCCGTGCCTGGCGCCCTTTCGTTCGTGTTCTCGTGTGTCCCTTTGTCTCCTGGGCAAAGTACGGTATCAGGCGCATATTATATGCCAGTCTCCTGTTGGCGAAGTGCGGCATGGCGCCATGCCTCTGGCCTACTTTCCACTGTCGTCCCAGACAAACACGGCAACCTCGAAACCTCCTGCGCCGAACACCCCATGCAGGCGAAAGCCATTGCGCGTATAAAACGTCCGCAGCTTCTCGTTGCCTGCCCAGCAATCCAATACAATAGTCGGATGGAGTGGATGCGACGCTGCCACCTGCTTCACTCCCGCAAGCAACAGATCGCCCAGGTGATGGCCTTGCTCTGCCGGTTCGATCATCAGCTTTTCCAGAAACCAAATCGGACACTCCACACCATCCAGGTTCCAATGGGCAAGCGTCTCATACCCAGGTGATGTCAGCGGCGCGACGATCACACCACCCAGTATTTTGTCGCCATCAGCTAGCACATAGCACGTTCCGGCGGCGACATGCGAGGCAACGAACGCGACGCTGAGCGGGCCAAACTCTTGCAGGCTGCCCTCCGCTATCAGCGCATCCTGTATCCGCGCCGACATCCCCACCAGCGTCTCGATCTCGGTATGGGCCGCACGTCGAACCTTCATGCCAGATGCTCCATTTCTCTTGTTCGTTCTCATACGTCCAAAGGGAAGTCCACCTGAATATAGCACAGAATGGAAGCGACCTGACTGCAAAGGTATGGTACACTGCGCGTGAGAGAGTGTGGCTAGCGCAAAGGAGAAACCGCTATGGCGCTGAGGGTGCACTCACTCGCCTTTCTGAATGAGCAAGCCGCGCATCCTAACCGGCGGTTGAGCAAAAGCAAGCGGGCAGCACTCGTGCTGGCGAACGAATCGTTGCGTCAGGCGGATAGGCTCGTCGTGCTGCTAGGCGGTAAGGCTGGCCGCCTGGGCGAGACGATTGTCGCAACGGCGCTGCTCGAAGGCATACTGGAGGCGTTGCGCGTCACTGGCAGGAGGGATATTCCTGTTGCGGTCTTTGTGGATGCAGGCGCGTTTGATCTCTTTGACGAGCGGCTCTACCAGGAACGTTGGGGCCAGCGTATCACATTTTCTCCTATTGACGAGGATCAGCGCGCCCAACCGATGGAATCCTTTGCCGCTGACATGGCGGGGCGGTGTCTCTTGATTGTTGACTTGCACGGCGAACACGATGGCGAGCCGCAATTACGCATCATCGAGGAGCCTACGTCGGCTGCTACCGAGAAGCGGCGCACACTCATCACACTGGCCAACCTCGCTCGACGCTGTATCCGCAGCTATGCGGCGCGTGGGCCGCTACGCCGCTATGCCGACGCAGTGGAGGAACTCTTCGCCTTGCCAGTGGGAAGCATAGCAGGCGAGATCCCCCAGCCACGCATCTTGCTCGCGTCGGAGACATCGGAGGATGAGAAGCGCATTGCCCTCCTGGCTGATCTATCAGACCTCACGCCCAGAGATGTCCTGATCACCTGCTTTTTTCAGTCGGTCGTCGCGGCGAAGGTGTATGAGCAGTGGGATACTGTGATGCTGGCGCTCTGCGAATGGGCGCATCAGCGGCATCCGGGCGGGCGGCTCCGTTTTGTTATTCCGTGCGGCGACGATGACCTGCATCCCAACGGTCCTACCGAGGCCGATCTAGCGTCTGCGTTCAGGGATTTCACTGGCGTCGAGGGGAACGCCGATGTCACTGTGACACGCATCCCCGCACTGCGCGACCTCGCGTTGGTATTGCGACATGCCATGCTGACGCTCTCAAACGATACAGGGCCGGGGCACCTCTCCGGCGCGCTTGGCGTTCCGACAATCACGCCCTATCTGCCGGGCGAGGTGTATTCGCAACGGGTATGGGCGTCCACGCTGGCGCATCATGGTGTGACCCTGCCGGATAGTTCCTTCACCCACCGTGAGGTAGAGGCCGCCGTCCTGTGGAACCGCACAAACATGATCAACGCCATCCCGCCGGAGCGCCTCGCTGGTGTGGCGATAGATTGCCTCGCCGCACGTCTTCTGCGGTAGTGTTTCATCCAAGCTGGCGATTAGAATATCATCAGTACACGGTACATCAATTTATATGTAGCGGCTCATCCGGCGGCTGGCTTTGGATCAGTGCGCGCGCCACCTGCTCATAGGTGGCCGCCTGCACCTCGGCGTAGGTCAATTGTTCACGGAGTTGCGTCAGTTCGTCGTTGAGCCGGGCGATGTCGGCCCGCAGGCGAACGGTTACTGCGCGCCACTGAGCAGCCCGCCGTGAGAACTCGGTCACTGGCGAGACGCGCGTAGCATCATTGCTTTCGCCCTCATCCATTGTCCTGAGGAGCGTCGTGGGCAGGTTTTCCGTCAATTCATCCACGGCTTGGTTTTCGGCTTCGCCAGTGCCGTGTCTACTACCTGGCGGGCTTGATTTTGGTCTATCAGACATTGTAGTGTCCCTTGTTCAGCCCTTTGATTGTATCAAAAGTTAATAGTACCATACTTTTCGCTATGGACGCTCATTCGTATTCCTAAACATGGCAGGGTCGAAGTTTTCCGTGATACGTTTCTCTTTAGCCGACAGAGGCACAGCCGAGCGTATAAGCAATCACCGCAAGCACGATGGCGAAAAGTATCGTTTGAGGATTGGAAGGAACACTTGCCATGCAACAGCAAGACGCCCAATACACCGCGCAGCACGCAACGCAGGAACAATTCATCCAATCGTTTCGTGAGCAACGGCTGATCACTCTTGCGCTTGGCGATCAAGTTGCCGAAGCGCGCTGGGCTGCGCCTGAGCTGCCCGGTGGGCGCACATTACATGATGCGCTGGCAAGGCTGCTGGCATGGAATGAGTGGGCCATCGCCGACTTCGAACTGAGCCTGTTGCGCGCTCTGCCGCCCCGGCTGGTTCTCCCCGCCAGCAGCGAAGATGAGGCGTTGGCCTTCGAGGAACGGGCGGAGGCGCGCTCTGCGGCGCTGAGCAAGAACGATCTGCTTGGTGGCCTGCAAGTGGCTTCCACCATGCTGATCAGCGCGGCGGTGGGGCGTAATAATCCCGATTGGTTCGGGCGTCGCCTCGAAGACCTTGCAGGTTCGCCGCTTTTTGGCGGGATAACACAGGCCAATTCCACCAGCCAGGATCAAGGCGCGCCAACGGTGGGCGATGTGTTGCGCTGGCTGTTGGAACGCGAACGCACGCTCGACGCCCAGATTAGCGAAAGCCTGGGCGTCAGCGTGAATCTTGCCGATCTCAAGAAGCGACTAACGAACAGCTAGAACCCGCAACGTCTGGCGATCAGCCAGCACGGTCAGGCGCGCGGCGCTGGCGCAATCAGCCATCTGAAAGCGAATGGCTGGGCGCCCTGCGTACTCCACCAGCAATTCCGGCTCACTTATCCAGCGCGCGTGATCGGCCATGAATTGTAGAGCACTCTCATCCGACCAGTAGACCAGATCGCTGGCTGCGAATATTCCAGCGCCCTCACTAGAGTTTGTGTGGCACTGAGGACATTGCCACCATACCCAGAATTGATAGGGGTGCTGCGCCAGGCCGGGTGGCGCCACTCCGCGTGTTTTCTGCTCAAGCTCTCTCTGCGTCTTCTCGATCAACTGAAGCAAGGCTGGCGTCCCGCAATAAGGGCAGACCTTTTCTCCCGCTGACATTGCCTGGATGAACCGCTGTGTGACGCCTCGCATGGTACGCTTCCAGGCGGGACGAAACGCCCTTAGCCCGACAAGCGGGATCAGTCCCCGGCTATGCACGTTGCTGCTCTGAACATCGCTCAGGCCATAGCGCCGCTCGCAGTCTGGGCAGCGCATGTGCAGGTTCGCTGTGCCGTCCGGTTGTGGTAGAAACATTCCCATGAGCCGACGCTGCCCGCAGAGCGTGCACCACAGGCGTGTCTCGCGCCATCCGTCTGCGCTCTCCTGATCCAGTGTCAGGCCGAGGGCTTCGGCGTCCGCCCGCAGTGGCCCGTTGAGCGCCCGGCGAAGCTGCTGGCGCGCCCGGTGTAGTCGCGCTTCCACCGCGCTGATTGAAAGGCCCACTTGCTCCGCAGCTTCGCGCTGGGGCGTCTCCTTCAGGTAGCAGAGTTCCACGATGTCGCGCGCGTCGTTGGAAAGCGAACTGAGCGCCCTATCGAGCAGCGTCGCCATATCCTCTCGGCAGAGCGCGTCGAGCGGGTCAGGTAGCTCCGTATCTGGAATATCTTGGAAGGCAGCGCCCTCGGCGCTCTCCTCGCCATTGGCTCCAATGGCTATGAATGCCAGGCGGCGCCGATCACTGGCGCGTGTGCGGAGCGAGCGGCGGCAAACGTTGCGGCAAATCTCATCCAGCCACAGGTGGAATCCGGCGGGGGCATACAGGCGCTCCCTGTGAGTCCATGCCTCCAGTAGCGTCTCCTGTACGACATCCTCCACTGCATCCGGGGCAACACCGCGCAAACACGCCAGACGCAGCAAGCGCGGACGCGCCGCTGCCAACCATTTTGGGAAGCTGCTCGCAGCTTCCCAATGCGCTGTATCTCCGCTCTTTTGGCCCAACGCATCGCCATTGCGGATAGCAGTGTTGATCGTTTCGTTGCTCATCGGCGTCATGCTATGCCTCCCTCCATCATCGTATCACCGAAAGCGCCGTTGTCCTTGCGCGTTTTTTTGCTCTCCCAGCCAGCGTACTTTGTCCGCAAAAATTACGCAAGGGAGTATGTGGTTTGCGTGATAGGGGGTAACGCGCATATCAGGGAGTTCCTAACGATGGCGCGCAAAACGGTAGAAATCAGGGGAAAACACAATGGGAACATGCCTTTTTTGCGACATCCAGCGCGGTCTGGCACCTGCCTCAGGAGAGCCGATCTACGAAGACGAACTGGTGTACGCTCACCACGTCTATCCCGATCCCGGCGAGGGGTCAATCTATCTGGGGCATATCATGCTGGAAACAAAGCGCCATACACCCGACTTCGCATCACTGACGCCCGATGAGGCGCAGGCGGTCGGTCTGCTCGCCGCGCTTCTCAGCAACGCCCTCAAAGCTTGCACAGGCGCGGAGAAGGTCTACGCAGTATTTTATGGCGAGGTGACGCCGCATCTGCATGTCATTCTCACAGCCCGCTATCCTGGCTTACCCAAGGAATACTGGCGCTGGAACACCCTGAGTTGGCCCGACGCTCCACGCGGCGGCCCAGAGGAGATCGCCGCGCTCTGCCAGCAGTTGCGCGCCACGCTGGCAGAACTGAGATAAACACGAGCAGTGGAGTTCCAGCCCGCACTGCCCGCTCTCTAGGCAGGCTTCGTGGCCGCCAGGCCCTTAGGCGCGGTTTCAACCGCCCGCCGCCTGTACGTCCACTGCCTCCCGCTACTGCCTGCCACCTTAGGGTCGGAAGATGAACTGCAACAGGCGCTCACCCACCTTCTGGTCAGTGACCTCCATGTTGTTCGCCTCCTCGCGCGCGAACTTCACTGCGTCTTGCAGGCGCTCCACGCGCGCCAGCATCTCGTTCACCCGCTGCGCGGGCAGCGCGCCGGAGAACTTCACCGTTCGCCAGTAGCCCACCGTGACATCCTCGTAGTAGACCTCCACCTGGGCGGGATGCTTGTCGGTCGCCTCGGCCTTCACGTGGTTGCGGGGCACCTTCTTCGTGCGCAGCGTTTGCACCGGCTCCGTCGCCCACGAGTCCGCAGAGCCGTCGAACGACCATGTCTCGGCGGCGTCGAGCGTGGGCAGCTTCTTGATGAACGCATGCAGCTCGCCGAGCTGCTTCTCCAGGAAGAGTAGATACGTCGCTGGAACCTGCGACAAGATCACCTGCCCATCCACCACTACATCGGCCTTGGCCTGGCAGTTCGCCCAGTCCTTCGTCGCCGTGATGTCAAACAGGCGGGTCAGCGACTCGCTTATCCTGCGGATCACCTCCTCGGCCTTCGTCTGTACACGGGTGGACTCCGGCGGCAACTGCTCGCCTTCCTCGTCCTTAGGCCGGTAGGTGCGCGCGATGCCAGCCAGCAGTGTCGGCTTTTGCAGCGACTGCTGCGCCTCGGCGAGTTCCTGCGCGGATTGCGTCTTCACACCCTTCTCAATAGCGATGATTTGATTGAGTCGCGCCATTGGGATAACCTCCTGCGAGGAAGTTGTTCTCTCTCCTCGCCTCTATAAAACGGGCAGAAAAATGCCCCCTTCTCCGCAGAGGAGAAGGGGGCAAGGCGTGCCCTATTCGCCTACGCGGTAACAAACTTCGCGACGACACGCCCAAAGCGCACTTCATCGCCGTCTTTGATGGGTGTCGGGTTCTTTGGCGTCAACTTCTGCCGGTTGACGAAGGTAAAGTTCGTGCTGTTCAGGTCTTCAATCAAATACTGCGTGCCCTGGATGTAGAGCTTCGCGTGCATTCGCGAGACGCCGCCCTCTTCGCCGCCATGTGGCGTGAGGTCAACATCGGGATAGATGTTGCTGATAGGGTCTTCACGGCCAATAAGCGCCTCACTCTTGCCTGCCAGGTCAAACGTCGCGTTATCGGATTCGATGATCAGCTTGGGCGCGCCAGCCGCCACCGGAGCCGACGAGGCATCGGGAGTGGACGGAGCCGCACTAGCGTCGGGCGCTGCGCCTGCCATCGCTGGCGCGGGGTTCGCAGCCGGTTGCAACGCTTCGCCACATTGCTCGCAAAACGCCGAGCCGTCAGGGTTCTCATGTCCCTGTGAACAGTAGACTGACATATATCAAGCTCCTTATGGAAAGGGTAGTGGTGTGACATGCTGTGTCTGGAACTTCCAGCGCCTAGCATATCACATTCTCGCACGAGATTGCCAGATCAGTTTGCGGTTAGCTCTCGAACCGTTGGGTGAGTTTGCGGGTCTTATTGCCGATGCTCTTCACCTCCTCCGGGGAGATCGCGCCGCCCGCCGCAAGCTGATCAAGCGCGCGCTGCGTTTCGGGATCGAGCACCTTTGTGACGTTGGGATGCAGCCGTATGGTGACTTTGCCGGTCTGCTTGTATTCATCCAGCACGCGCGTCACCAGCCGATGGGCGTTTGCCTTCTCGGCGTAGTTCATCACCAGCGGGTTGGCCTCTTCGGCGGGAACAGGATCATTCGTGAACGTGACGACCACATCTGAGCGGACACGTTCCTGGCCGCCGCCCCCTGGCGCGTCATACGACAGCTCCGCCTGAGCAATACGAAAGACGCCCGCAGGCCGATTCTCTACCATCATCTCCACCAGCACGGCCTGTGGTGTGCCGCGTTCGAGGTCGCCAAGCGGAACCACCACCTCACGGTCGCTCAGTGTGCGTGGGTCTACCTCGCTGATCAGCGGCAACACCTTCACGGCGCGTTTCGGAGAGACGCCTGTCGTCAGCCGCAGGGTCAATTGCGCATTGCGCACGCTGACGGCCTCTGCGCTCTGCAACTGCTGCTGGAAGAACGTGACCGCTTGCTCTGGGCGCTGGATGAACTCGGCGGGCATACCGCTGCTGCGTTGGCCGATGTTATCCAGCAGGTCTTCCTGCCAGTCGGCGCCGATCCCGAACGGATAGATGCCGATACCGGCGGCTCCCGCGTCGTCGGCGATACGGCGGCAGCGATCCGCATCGCCATAGGTGGCCCCATCGGTCAGCAAAATCATCCGGCTGACCATATTGGGCGAGGCGTTCTTGCGCAGTTCGGTCAAGCCGACGCTCATCCCTAGCGACATCGCCGTGCCTCCGCCATCACGGATGCCCTCCACCGCCGCTTTGAGCAATTCACGATCTGTCACATGCTGGGCGGGAACGACCACCTGTACGTTGTCGTCGAAGATGACCACCGAGACAATATCCTGGGGGGCCATCTGGTCAATCACCAGCTTCACGGCGTCCTTGACGCTGCGAATCTTCTGGCCGCGCATCGAGCCGGAGTGATCGAGCACAAGCGCAAAATTGACGGGCATGCGCGTCTGGGTGGCTGCTGTGGCGTTTGAGCGCGCCTCCAACAGCACATAGGCTAACTGACTGGCGCCGGTGATCTGCATACGTTCCCGGCCAACCTGGCAATTCAGCGAAACTTCACCGGCCATCGCCTGGTTCTCCTTCGCAATCTATGAACAAGCTGCCTCAACCATCATCAGGGCTTCTCTACCGCGATATTCCGTGATTGTCTGCGGTCACGGCAGGGAGAGCCACAAGCAAGAGGTACGATATGCGACTTCGCGTCTGCGATAGAGCGTATCACATCATCTTCCTTACGCAAGGCGGCAAGATCGGTTACAGCGCATCTACAGAGCGCCTTCGCCAAGCGTCAGTTCAAGCCCCTCGTGCGCCACCACCACATCGGGGAAGTGGCGGCGCGCCTCGTTCGCCAGCGCCTCGATGGCTGCGTCGTCGTAGGCGGGATTGTGGTGGATGAGCGCCAGCCGCTTCACGCCCGCCGCGCGCGCCACCTGCGCCGCCATCTCAGGTGTGC
>Ga0070737_10005540_pt1 | contig 12012 bp, 10 predicted proteins | sample Coa_R1_10_FD_66438 | JGI IMG/M metagenome (GOLD analysis project Ga0070737, IMG submission 66438) | Surface soil microbial communities from Centralia Pennsylvania, which are recovering from an underground coalmine fire - Coalmine... | ecosystem: Environmental > Terrestrial > Soil > Unclassified... | reverse complement strand
GCGCGACGCCGCTTCTGATGCTGGACCGCCAGCGTTTCTCTGGCAAGCCCCGCGGCGCTTACTCCGCCGCGCTATTGCCGTCGAGCTCGATCTCCAGGCTGATGTCGAGGCTGGGCGCAGAATGGGTCAGCGCACCGATCGAGATCAGGTCCACGCCGGTGGCGGCGATGGCACCGACCGTCTCGGGACGGATGCCGCCCGACGCTTCGAGGATCGCGCGCCCGTCCGTGCGGTGAACGGCCTCGCGCAACGTCTCGATGTCCATATTATCGAGCAGGATCGCATCGGCACCGGCGGCCAGGGCTTCATCCAGCTCCGCCAGCGTCGTTACCTCGACCTCGATGCGCAGCGTGTGCGGTGCGCGCTCGCGCAGCAGGCGCACCGCATCGGCGATTCCCAGCCCGCGCGCCCGCAGCGCGGCGAGGTGGTTATCCTTGACGAGTACGCCATCGCTGAGATTGAAGCGGTGGTTGGCGCCGCCACCGACGCGTACCGCGTACTTCTCCAGCAGGCGCAGCCCGGGCGTCGTCTTCCGCGTATCGACGATACGAGCGCGCGTTCCCCGCGCCGCCTCGACGGCATGCGCCGTTGTCGTGGCGATACCCGAGAGCCGCTGCAGAAAGTTCAGCGCCACTCGCTCGCCGCGCAGGATCGCCTCCAGCGGCCCGGCGACGATGGCGATGCGGTCGCCCGGACGCACGCGGGCGCCATCGGCGATCAGCGGCGTCCAACGCAGCTCGGCGCTCACGGCGGCGAACGTCGCCGCCATCACCGGCAGACCGGCGATCACCCCCGCGCTTTTGGCCAGCACGACGGCGTGGCCTCTTTGCGAGGGCAGCACCGTTGCGGCAGTAGTTACATCCTGCCAGGCGCCGTCCTCCTCCAGTGCGCGCAGCACGATAGCGGCGACGGCGTGCGGGTCGAGGCCGGGCGCGGCGGCGTGTGCCGCTGCCTCGGCCGATGGCTCAGTCCGCGGCTGCACAAGCAGCCTCCTCTGCGAGCACGCAGGGCACGCCATCCCGCTGAAAGACGAAGCGGTGCACGCCGAGCGGCCCAGGCTCGGGGTAATCGCGGCGGTAGTGGGCGCCGCGGCTTTCACGCCGTAGCAACGCCGCCTCGGCAACGAGCCGTCCCACGAGTAGCAGGTTGGCAAGCTCGTGGGTGGCGCGATCGCGGGGCACGGGTTGCTCGGTCTGCCAGGCAGCGAGCTGCGCCCGCGCCTCGCTCAGGCCCGGGGCGTCGCGGATCAGACCGACATGCTCCCACATCAGCGTCTGGAGCGCTTGCCGGTCGGGAGGCGTGCCGGCGGCCGTTGCGCGCGCGGGCGCGGGTGGTTCGGAGAGCGCCAGCGCGTCGGGCGGCGGCGAAGGCCACGGCTCATCGCTGCGGCGCGTCAGGATGCGTTCGGCCGCACGCGCGCCGAAGACCAACCCTTCGAGGAGCGAGTTGCTCGCCAGCCGGTTCGCGCCGTGCACGCCGGTGCACGCGACTTCGCCGCAGGCATAGAGGCCAGATAGCGTTGTTTCGCCCCAGAGGTTGGCGCGCACGCCGCCCATTGTGTAATGCGCCGCCGGCGCCACGGGGATCGGCTCGCGCAGCGGGTCGAGGCCGTACGTCCGCGCCAGGGTGAGCAGGCCGGGAAAGCGCGCGCGCAGTCGCTCCGGCGGGATCGATCGCAGATCAAGGTAGACACACTCGGCATCCGTGCGCGCCATCTCCTGCCAGATCGCGCGGGCAACGATGTCGCGCGGGGCCAGCTCGGCACGGGGGTCGTATGTGGCCATGAAGGCGTGGCCATAGCGATCGCGCAGCACAGCCCCTTCGCCGCGCACCGCCTCGGTGATCAACGTGGGTGGCGCGCCGGGCAGCCGCAGCGCCGTGGGATGGAACTGGATGAACTCCAGGTCCATCACCGCTGCGCCCGCGCGGTAGGCGAGGGCGATGCCGTCACCGGTTGCCACGGTCGGATTCGTCGTGTAGCGGTAGAGCTGCCCCGCGCCGCCCGTGGCCAGGACGACGATCGGCGCATCGATCTGCTCTTCCCCTCCGCCGTCTGCGCCGAGCACCTTCACGCCGGCAACACAGCCGTCCTCGACCACAATGCTGGTGACGAAGGCATGTTCGCGGACAGCCAGCGGCGCCTGGCGCACATGGGCAGCCAGGGTGCGTTCCAGATGCAGGCCCGTTGCGTCTCCGCCCGCATGCACAATGCGCGCGGCGCTGTGCGCGGCTTCGCGTCCGAGCGCGAGCGCGGCTCCTTCGCGATCGAACGGCACGCCAAGCGCAACGAGCGCGGCGATCCGCTCAGCAGCCGCTTCGGCGAGCACGCGCGCGGCCTCTGCATCGACCAGCCCCGCGCCGGCGGCGATCGTATCGGCGCAGTGCGCCGCGGCCGCATCGCCGGGGCCAAGGGCGGCGGCGATCCCGCCCTGCGCGTAGCGCGTCGCCGACTCTTCGAGCGCGTCTTTCGTGAGCAGCAATGTGCGCCGGTGGCGAGCAAGCGCCAGCGCGGCCGTCAGCCCCGCGACGCCCGAACCGATCACGATCACGTCGTAGCTGGCCATGGCGTCTTACCCGAGCTGCAGCATGCGGTCGAGCGCGATCCGCGCCCAGTGCGCCGTCTCTTCATCGACCTTGATACGGTTGACGACACGCCCTTCGGCAAGCTCCTCCAGCACCCAGCAGAGATAGGCCGGGTGGACGCGGTACATCGTCGAGCAAGGGCAGAAGATCGGATCGAGGCAGAAGACAATCTTGTCCGGATTCTCGGTTTGCAGCCGGTTGACGAGGTTGATCTCGGTGCCGACCCCCCAGACGCTCCCGGGAGGCGATTCGCGCACAACGCGGGCGATGAACTCGGTCGAGCCAGCGCAATCGGCGGCTCGCACCACATCGAGCGAGCATTCGGGATGGACCACGATGCGGACGTTCGGGTACTCGGCGCGCGCCTTCGCGATCTGCGCCACGGTGAAGCGCGCGTGCACCGAGCAGTGCCCCTGCCAGAGGATGATCCGGCTCGCCGCCAGCCGGTCGACAGTGTTGTTGCCCAGATCGTCGAACGGCCAGTCGTAATCCCAGAGCGTCATCTCGGACTCGGAGATGCCGAGCTGGACGGCGGTATTTCGCCCGAGATGCTGGTCGGGGAAGAAGAAGACGCGCTTGCCGCGTTCCAGCGCCCAGCGCAGCACGGCTGGCGCGTTGCTCGACGTGCAGACGATACCACCGTTGCGCCCCACGAACGCCTTCAGCGCCGCGGCGGAGTTGATGTACGTGACAGGCACGATCCCATCGATGCCGGCCCGCTGCAACGCCTCCCAGGCTCTGTACACATCGCGCGGGGCGGCCATATCGGCCATCGAGCAGCCCGCCGCCAGGTTGGGCAGGATCACCTGCTGCTCAGGCGCGGTGAGGATATCGGCGCTCTCGGCCATGAAGTGCACGCCGCAAAAGACGATGTAGGGCACATCGCGCTGGCGAGCGGCCCATTGCGCCAGCATCAGCGAATCGCCGCGCACATCGGCGAACTGGATGATGTCCTCGCGCTGGTAGTGGTGGCCAAGGACGACGACCTGCCGCCCTAGCTTCGCCCGCGCTGCGGCGATACGCTCTTTCAATTCATCGATACCGAGCTTGCGGTACTGCTCGGGGATATCGGTTTGCCAGCGGCGGAAGCTCTGCTCTTCCACGAGCGGTACCGTTTGGACCGCCGTTTCGCAGGCATCGCCGGAGTCGAGAAACTCTCCGGTGGCGATCGTTTGCCGCATGACCATGGCGCTCTCCTCCTGCCGCACCGATGGCCGGCGCGGCCGCCACACCTCGAATCAAGGTGTAAACCTTACACTAAGTCCTACCGCAACGGCACGATAGTGTCAAGGTGCACACGAAGTCGCGGCTTAAGCCCGTGCACATCCTCCCCTCGCATGTCCGCCACAGCGCAGGGGATGTAGCCAGACCTCGTTCGCGCCGGCGGGATGCACCATCTGTTGAGAGCCGTGCTCACAATGTCGCGGGCAAGTCTCAGAGGCAGCGATCGCCAGCTCTTGCCTGCCAGGCGATGAAGCGTTCCGATGCATCCGTGTCGCAGACGAAGGGTGACGATACCACAGCACCGTCGCTGGGCAGACGTTTGCGACCGCTGCGCTAGAACGTGATCGGCTCGCGGCGGGAGAAGCGGTACAGCCGCGCCGGTCGGTGCGCGCCTGTCCGTTCGAGGTGGCCGGTCGGCTCGATGATCCCGAGCGAGAGAATGCGCTTGCGGAAGTTGCGCTTGTCGAGCGGACGACCCAGGATCGCCTCGTAGACGCGCTGGAGCTGCGTGAGCGTGAAATGCTCGGGCAGCAGGCTGTAGACGACGTTGCTATAGCCGAGCTTGGCACGCAGCCGTTTCAGCGCGTAGGCCACGATGCGCGCGTTGCCAAAGGCCAGCTCCGGCGCTCGATCGACCGGGAACCATGCTGGCTGCCAGCTCGAACGCTGCGCCAGCACGACACGCCCTGCATCCACCAGCGCAAAGTAGGCGACGATCGCGCGTGGGCCGGGATCGTCTGGCTGCGCGTCGAAGGTGTAGAGCTGTTCGAGGTAGACGTCGGCGACGCCGGTTTCACCGAGCAGCTTGCGCGCCGCTGCCTGGTCCAGCGTTTCGCCCGGCATCAGCAATCCGCCCGGCAGCGCCCAGTAGCCCGCGTACGGCGGTGCCGCGCGATGGATAAGCAGCACGGTCAGTCCTTCGCGCTGCACCGTCAGGATCACGACGGCAACAGCAACGCCGCAGGTGCTGAGATGCTGGCGCTGCGCTCGATCGCTCTGCTGCGTCACGCCGCTCCTCATCATGCGTTCGTCTTGCGTCGAGATGTGCACCACTCCTATCTATGGTAGAGCGTTTGCCGTCGGTGCATCGATCGCGCCCTGTAGCCGCGTGACCAACATAATGCCGTCACGTGATCGCTTCGCTGCCACGGTACGAAAAAATCGGGGAAGGTGTGTAAAGTCCGGCAGCGATTTTCGCGATAAGGTTGAGAGAAGACAGGGTAACTACGACGGTGATGGCAGACCTTCGACGACGCGCGCGCCCATCGCGAGAGAACAGCGGCGCCCCCGGCGCGTGGCGCTCTCCGGCCGCCCTCTTGCCATCGCTTGCGCGGCTCGCCATGCTGCCGCCAGCCAAGCAATCCACCGCTACGCTCGGCGAGGCTTGCGCGCTGGTACGGGCGGCACTCGGCGCCGAGGATGCCTATGTGATGCGCGCCGGCGACCCGCACTTCCTGCGCATCGGTGCGGAAAGCGATCCCGAGGCGTACGAGGTCAAGCAAAAGGGGTACTTCCTCGTCTGGCGCGATCTGGTCACGCGACCACGCTGGGCGGGCTGCCTTTTCGATGTGGCGACGCGCTACGTCGAGCGTGTTGTTGCGCTGGCGGCCGGCGTGGCAGCAACGCACGCCGCATTCCTGCTGCCTGGCGACGAAAGCCTCTCCGAGATGCTGGTTGTGCGCGGCCCATGGCCCGCCGGTCTGACGCGGCGCCAGCTCGACTTTCTGGCGGCTGCGCAGCCGATGCTAGCGTATCTCGTTTCGTCGCTGCTCGATGAACAGCGCTGGACGCGCCAGCGCGAGCAGGTGCATAGCCTGGGTGCGTTGGCCGCCACGCTGCTGCGCGGAGAATCGGCCTCCGTGGCCCTCACCGCCGTGGCGACGGCGCTGGCCAAAGCATCGGGCTTCGACTGGGTGGCGCTCACGCTGGTCAACGAGACGCTGGACGCGGTGACGGCCCGCGTGCTCAATCAAGCACGGTACTCTGATACCGAGATCGCCGCGATCTCGCGCGAAGGTGCTATGCACCGCACCTGGGCGCTGGAGGTGGCGCGCCACCTGGTCCGTTCGCGCCGCCCATTGCTCTATCCCGATCTCGCCGCGCTCGACCACGAGCTACCGCTCTCAGCTGAGTTGCGGCAGTACTACGCACGCGCGCATGTGCTCTCGCTGGCGCTTTTTCCGCTCTGGTCGGGCGAGCAACTGATCGGTCTGATTGCTTACTCCTCCGGGACGCCGCGAACCTTCGATCGCGATGAGGTCGAGTTTCTTGCCGCCCTCAGCGAGCAGGCGGTGCTGGCCGTCGAATGGCTGGCGCTGCACCGTCGCCTGCACGACGCGAACGCAGCTCTGGCGCATGCCGCGACGCACGATGCGCTGACCGGCCTGCCCAATCGTGCGCTTTTTCTCGAACGGCTCTCGGAGGCGCTTAGCCGCGCGCGACGAAGCGGTCACGCGCTCGCCGTGCTCTTCCTCGACCTCGACGACTTCAAATGCGTCAACGATCGCTTTGGGCACGACGCGGGCGATGCGCTGCTCCGCGCGGTGGCCGAGCGGCTGCAGCGTGCGCTACGCGCCAGCGATCTCGCCGCCCGTTTTGGCGGCGATGAGTTCACCGTGCTGCTGGAAGAGGTTGCCGACGAAGTGATGGCGCGCCAGATCGCGGCCCGCCTGCGGGCGGCCATGGAACACCCCGTGCTCTTCGAAGGTCACCGGTTCGAGCCGCGGGTGAGCGTTGGCGTCGTCTGTTCGGTGGCCGGCGATCTTCGCCCCGAGGATCTGCTGCGCCGCGCCGATGAGGCGATGTACCGCGATAAAGCGCTGACGAAGGCGCGGCGTGCAACCGTGTAGGGAATACCTCTGTCCACGCTTTTTGCCGCGAGAGCTTCGTGTTCGAGCGCGCGTAGCGCGCGGTGCGAGTACCATACCCCTCGGTAGCCGCTGGAGGCAGGCGCGGCGGCAGAGGCGCGATGCATGGTGGAGGAGAGCGCGCGGAAGGTAGGCGCCGCGGCCAGAGAACGGCCGCTTGGCGGTTACCGCGTGATCGAACTGCCTGGCGCCGAGAGTGCGCTTTTCGGCAAGACGTTCGCCGATCTCGGCGCCGACGTGATCAAGGTCGAACCTCCAGGTGGCGATCCTGCCCGCTCATTGCCCCCTTTCGCGCCGGATGGAACCAGCCTCTACTGGGCCGCGTACGCGGCTGGCAAGCGCAGCGTGACCGCCGCGATCGAAACGGATGCCGGCCGCGATCTGCTGCGCCGGCTGGCGGTCGTAGCAGATATCGTTGCGGGGGCGCTGCCCGCGGCCTGGCTCGATGCTCCCGGCGATCTTGGCACCGAACTGATGCGCGCCAACCCCGCGCTTGTGCTGGTCGCGATCTCGCCTTTCGGCCAGCACGGGCCGTACGCGGGCTGGCGCGGCTCCGATCTTGTGCAGTTCGCGCTCAGCGGTTACCTCTACATGACCGGCCCGCCCGACGGCGCACCGCTGAAACCGTCGGCGCCCTATCAGACCTGGTTCCACGGTTGCATGCACGCCGTCGCCGCCGCGCTGCTCGCGCTGCGTGCCCGCCGCAAGGATGGCCGCGGCGCTCTGATCGACCAGGCGATGCGCGATACCGGTCTCTGGATGCTGACGCACACGACGCAGTTCTGGGATTTGCTCGGCATGAACCTCAAGCGGCAGGGGGCCAGCCGCGATATGGGCGGCGTGCTGCGGTTGCCCAGCGTCTGGAAAGCACGCGACGGCTACATCGTCTGGATGTTCCAGACGGGGCACATCGGCGGCGAGCGGGTGCGCCTGCTCGTGGAGTGGATGGCCGACCACGGCATGGCGCCTGACTGGCTGCAAGCGCTCCGCTGGGAAGAGTTCGATCTGCTGACGGCCCCGCCGGAGATGCATGCCCGGCTGACGGCCACGTTCGCGGCGTTTTTCGCGACGAAGACGAAGGCCGAACTGTTCGCCTGGGCGCTGCCGCGCGGCGTGATGCTTGCACCGGTGCAAACTCTGGCCGACGTGGCCACCGACCCTCAGCTCGAAGCGCGCGGAGCGTGGCGGCCGTACGCTGGCGTCGAGGGGGCGGAACAGGCGGCGAAGCCAGCGCGCGTTCCCGGCCCACCGGTGCGGATGAGCGGCGCACGCTGGGAACCACGCGGCCCCGCCCCTGCCGTCGGCCAGCACAACGCCCGCGTCTACGGCAACCTGCTCGGCCTAAGCGCCGACACGCTCGCTACCCTGGCCGCGACGGGCACGATCTGAGGCAGCGGCCGGTACCGTGTCTTACGAGGCCGGCACGGTGTGCCAGGCATGCTGGATGGCAAGCAGCACGCGCTCGGGGGGCAGCGGCAGGTCGGAGACGGCGAGCGCCTCCGCCAGTTCAGCGGATGTGCGCGGCGAGGGCAGCGCGGCGGTCACCTCTTCGTGCGCCAGCACCCAGCCCAGCGCCGCCTGCGCGGGCGTGCAGGCGCTCTCCGCGGCGCAGCGGCGCAGGCGCGCCAGCACGGCGTGGGTGACCGCGTCGGCGTCCGGCGGTGGCGTCTCGCGCGCCAGCGTGCCGCGCAACAAGGGCGAGGCGGCCAGCACGGCGATACCTGCCCGACGTGCCTCCGCGAGAAGCGGGCGCATGTCGGCCGCGCGCGCGTTGAACGGTATCTGCAACGCCGCGATGCGCCGCGTCGCCAGCGCAGCGCGCGCCTCCGCAGGTGTTGCGGCGACGATGCCAACGTGCCGGATGCAGCCTTCGCGCTGGAGGCGGGCGAGCGTTTCCCAGAGCGCGGCGCTTTCGAGATCCGCCGATGACGGGCGATCGAGCTGGAAGAGGTCGAGGTAGGCGCAGTCGAGCGCCGCGAGCGCTGCGCGCACATCCGTCTCGAGACGCGCCGGATCAAAGGGCGCGTCGTGCGTTGCGCGACCGCCACGGGTTGCGATGAGCACGCGTTCGCGCCGGTCGGCGAAGGCCTGCGCGGCGCGACGGCAGGCGAGGCCATCGTTGCCACGGCCGACGATCTCGAACAAGTTGACGCCGGCAGCTATCGCCTCCTGCGCCAGCGCGATCGCATCTGCATCGGTGAGGGTGGGATCGGCGAGCACGGCGGCATCGCAGCCGATCTCGCTGGCGAGCAGGCCGGTGTGCCCGAGCTTGCGGTAGTACATCGCGCGCTCCCGCGGCGGGTGCGGAGCGGCGTCGCTCCAGCCGCCGATGCTTTACTCCACGATGATCTCGATACGCTGGCCCTCGTGGGCGTCGGTCACGTCGTAGATGGTGCCGCGTTTGCCCTGGCGCAGCGCGTCGAGCATCTCGTCCATGCCTTGCGGCGCGCGGCCCATGCGCCCCCGGCCGAAGAATAGCTCTCCCGGCGCGAAGCGCAGGCCGAAATGCACCATGCTGTACGGGATCGAGACGTTGGCGCGCACGCGCCCGGTGGCCGTATCCGTCACGCGGACGCGGAACCAACGTGGCCGCTCGCCACTCTGGCCGCGCTCGTCGCGTCCGTTGCGCGCCTCCGCTCCGGTGCCTTCCAGCGCGCGCAGCAGCTCGGCCGCCTCGGCAGCGGTGATCTTCCCCTGCTCCAGCAGCTCGAGGATGCGCATCCGTTCTTCGGTCATCGCACGTGTGTCCCTTCGCCCATCGGCATCCCTCACCGTTCCCGCTGCTCGCGCAGCGCGGCCAGGAGCGCCGCCGCCTCGTCGGTGGTGATCTCGTGCCGTTCGACCATGCCGAGAATACGCAGCGTTTCCGCCTCGATATCGGTGACGGTGTCGCCATCCGGGCGTGTGGGCGGCATCTCGGCGGCGAACGGCTCCGAAGGTCGAGGCGGCTCGGGCGGCCGCGGCCCGGATTCGCGTTCATCGGCGATGGGCACGGGGCGCAGCGGCGTTGCGGGCGGCTCGTCGTAGTAGAGACGGATATTGCCCATCTCGGTATGGGCGTTTAGCTGCACCGGCGCGCCCGGCAGGCTACCGCCGATGCGGTTGCTCACCGAGCCGAGGGTTGCGCTCGCCGTGACGCTGATCGGCAGGCCCGGGATCAGGCCGACACGCATGCTGCCGGCGCTGGTTTCGAGCTGGTAGGTGCCGGGATCGAGCCGCAGCCGCTCGCAGCGGATGGCGCCCGCGTTGGAGCGCAGGGAGCTATCGCCACGCAAATGGACATCGCGCAGGTTCAGCGCGCTGGCGTCGGCGCGCGCATCGATCAGGCCGGAGAAGTCGTGGAGATCGACCTTGCCGGCGTTGGCGACGAGATGGATGCGCCCGCTGCAATCGTGGAAGGAGGCGAGGCCAGCGTCGAGGCGCAGGTCGATCTCGGTATCCTGCAGACCAAGGACGCGCAGCCGCCCGGCATTGAGGCGCACGCGCAGACGGATGCCGGCGGGTACCGCCATGACCGCGCGCAGGCGACTTGCCCAGCCCCAGAGTTCGCCAGCGCGCTGCACCGAGACGATGACCTTATCGCCCTGGCGCTCGACGCGCAGCTCGGCGCTCTCGGCGCCGCGGCCTTGCAGAGTGATGTGCGGTTGCTGCCCCGGTTCGACCGGCACGATGCGCAGCGACAGCGCGCTGGCGGTGAGTTCGGCCTCGGGCGTTTCGCCGAGCGGCAACTCCCGCTCGATGCGCGGACCACCGGGCTCGCTATCCTCTTCGTCGCGCAACCAGTCCCAGCCGCGCGGCGCGTCGATGCGGCCGATGGTGCGGCCAAGCCGTTCGAGGAACTCCCCGATATCTTTCATGACGTCCTTCCTTCCTGCCGCGATACCGGCCGTTACAACGCACGCAGCTCCTGGGCGGCCTGCGCTGCTGTGATCTCGCCGGCGGCGAGGCGGTCGAGAATCTCCCGCCGGCGGGCAGCGAGATCAGCCGGTACAGATGAGGCCTCGGCGGCAGGCGCTGGCTCGTAACCAAGGGCAGCGATGACTTCGTTCAGCCGCGCCACAACGGTGGGATACGAGATGCCGAGTTCGTCCTCGACGTCCTTGATCTTGCCGCGCCGCTTGAGGAAGACCTCGGCGAAGGCGAGCTGCTCGCTGGTGAGCTTCTGCCAGCGTCCGAGTGCGAAGGCGCCTTCGAGCGCCGTGCCGCAGCCATCGCAGCGCAGCCGTGTCACGCGCAGTTCGTCGCCGCAGATCGGGCATTGCGTCGGCACGATATGCATGTCTTCGGCCCTCCTTGAATCATCATCAATCGAGAGTTTAATCTCGTCAAGGTTCGAATGAAGAAAATTGAGGTGGCTGCGCCCTCAGAGACGCGCGCGCTGGCCGATCCCGGCCGCTTCGGCCGCGCGCACGAACAGCGCCGCCGCGGCGACGTCCTGCACCGCCAGGCCCAGCGATTTGTACAGCGTGATCTGCGCCGCGCTGGCGCGCCCAGGGCGCGTGCCCGCCAGCACCTCGCCCAGCTCGGCGTGGATGTGCTCAGCAGCGATCGCGCCCTCGCGGAGCGGGATCAGCAGATCGCCCGCTTCGTTCAGCGCCCCAGCGCGGCTATCGACGACGACGAGCGCATCGCGAACGGTGGCGGTATCCAGTTCGCGCGCTTCGGGCGTCGAAGAGCCAACCGCGACGATGTGCGCGCCCTCTGCGATCCACGCGCGCTGCACGACCGGTTCTGCCGACGCCGTGGCTGTCACGATCACGTCGGCGCCGTGCAGCGCTTCTTCTGCCGAGGCGGCAGCGCGCACGGGGAACGGCAGCAGAGGCGCGGCCGCCCGTACCAGCGCCTCGGTATGGGCGGCGGTGCGCGAGGCAACGCGCGCTTCGCGCCAGGGGCGGCTATCGGCAAGCGCCCAGAGGTGGGCGCGCGCTTGCACGCCCGCGCCGATCACCGCCAGCACCGAGGCGTCTGGACGCGCCAGCGCCTCGACCGAGACGGCCGAGACCGCCGCCGTGCGCGCCGTGGTGATAAACGTACCATCGAGCACCGCGCGCGGCCGGCCCGTAGCCGGTTCGAACAGCGCCACGACGCCGTAGTGCGATTCGAGGCCGATCGCCGGATTGCCCGGATAGACCGAGACGAGCTTCGCGCCTAACGCCTCGCCTTCGGTCGCAACGTAGCCGGGCATTGTCGCCAGCAAGCGCGTCTCGCCGCCGGGCAGCCGCATCACCGTGCGCAACGGCGCCAGCGCTTGCTCCGCCCCGGCCGAGTACGCGCGCATCGCCTCGGCCATGGCCGCGATCAGCGCGCGCCGGTCGACGATGCGGACGAGGTCGGCTCC
>Ga0070737_10005536_pt1 | contig 12018 bp, 9 predicted proteins | sample Coa_R1_10_FD_66438 | JGI IMG/M metagenome (GOLD analysis project Ga0070737, IMG submission 66438) | Surface soil microbial communities from Centralia Pennsylvania, which are recovering from an underground coalmine fire - Coalmine... | ecosystem: Environmental > Terrestrial > Soil > Unclassified ... | reverse complement strand
TGGCCGAATCCTAAGTGCGGATTGGGTTTTCGAGTGATATCAAATTCGTCGGGTTGGTCGAATACCTTGGGGTCGCGGTTGGCCGAGCCTTCCCACACCAGGACTTTCTGACCGGCGTTGATCGGCTGGCCGCCCAGGGTGACTGCCCGGGTGGCGGTGCGCCGCTTCGACGGCGACGGCGACGTCCACCGCACCATCTCTTCGATCGCCGTCGCCAACAACTCGCCGTCGCTGCGCAAGCGGCGCCACTGCTCGGGGCGTTCGGCCAACGCGAGCAGCCCGCCGGCGATGGCATTGCGGGTGGTCTCCGCGCCCGCGCTGAACAACAGGTGGAAGAACAGGTACAGCTCGGCGTCGGACAGACAGGGCGCCGCAGGGTCATCGATGGTGGCGGTCACGACCGTGGAGAGCATGTCGTCGGCGGGTTGGGCGCGTTTGCGCGCGATCAGCTCCTGCCCGTAGGCATACAACTGCGACCCGGCGTCTTCGACATTCAGCCGCGGCATGGACGCGGTGCGCGAAGCGCCGAAATCGAATCCGGGCTCGACCGCCTCGAACAGCCAGTGCCGGTCGGCCTCCGGCACTCCCAGCAGAATGCAGATCATCTGCATCGGCAGCTCGGCGGCGATATCGACGACGAAATCGAACGCCACACCCGGGGTAACACGGTCGAGCAGCCGGCGCGCCCGCCCCCGCAGATCGTCTTCGACGCGCCGGATCATCCGCGGCGTCAGCCCCGAGCTGACCAGGCGGCGGATGTGCGTGTGCCGTGGGTCGTCCATCATGTTGAGCACTTGGCCAGCGATGGGCAGGTCTTGCAGCACCGTGCCGCCGTACGGTCGCTCACCGCCGGTCACCGACGAGAAGGTCGCCGGATCACGCAGCACCGCAAGGGTTTCTGCGTACGTGGCCACTGACCAGAAACCCTCTCCGTCGGGTGTGTGCTCGGTCGGCTCATGCCAGAACACCGGCGCTTCGCGGCGATGGATCGCGAACAGGTGATGGGGAAAACCGTTGGCGAAGTTGTCCAGGTCGGTGAAGTCGATCTGGGAGAGCGCAACCGAGACGGTCATGGCCTACAGAATCGCACCCGGAGTGTACTTGGCGGCATCCGGGTAGCGGCTGACCAGCGCATCGACCTGCGCCACCACCGCGTCGACCTGGTCGTCGGCGGCGCCGACGAAGGTCTGCCGGTCGGCCAGCACCGCGTCCAGCGCGCGGCGGTCCAGCGGCAACCGGGGGTCGGCGGCCAGCCGCTCCAGCAGCTCGGGCTCACCGCCGTCGCGCATGGCCAGTGCGGCCGCGACGGCGTGCTCGCCGATCACCTCGTGCGCCGACTCCCGGCCCATGCCGGCGCGCACAGCGGCGATCAAAACCTTGGTAGTGGCCAAAAACGGCAGATAGCGGTCCAGCTCGCGCTGGATCACCGCGGGGTAGGCCCCGAACTCGTCGAGCACCGTCAAAAAGGTCTCGATCTGCCCGTCGACGGCAAAGAAGCTGTCCGGCAACGCTACTCGGCGCACCACCGAGCACGACACGTCACCCTCGTTCCACTGCGCACCGGCCAGTTCGGCGGTCATCGCCGCGTAACCGCGCAGCACCACTTGCAGACCGTTGACCCGTTCGCAGCTGCGGGTGTTCATTTTGTGTGGCATCGCCGAGGATCCGACTTGTCCGGGCGCAAAACCCTCAGTGACCAGCTCGTGCCCGGCCATCAGCCGAATGGTATGCGCCAGCGACGACGCGCCAGCGCCCAACTGCACCAGCGCAGATACCACGTCGTGATCCAGCGAGCGCGGATACACCTGCCCGACGCTGGTCAAAACCGTTGAAAAACCCAAAGATTCAGCGACGCGCCGCTCGAGTTCGGCCAGCTTCGCCGCATCCCCGTCCAACAGGTCGAGCATGTCCTGCGCGGTGCCCATCGGGCCCTTGATGCCGCGCAGCGGATAGCGGTCGATCAGCTCACGCAGCCGGGTCAACGCGATCAGCGTCTCCTGCGCCGCCGAGGCGAACCGCTTACCCAAGGTGGTGGCCTGGGCGACGACGTTGTGGCTGCGCCCGGCCATCACCACATCGCGATAGGTCAGGGCCCGTTCGGCCAGCCTCGCCGCGACGGCCACGCCGTGGCTGAACACCAATTCCAACGACCTGCGGATCTGCAGCTGCTCGACGTTCTCGGTGAGGTCGCGGCTGGTCATGCCCTTGTGGATGTGCTCGTGACCGGCCAGCGTGTTGAACTCTTCGATGCGTGCCTTGACGTCGTGGCGCAACACCCGCTCGCGCGCCGCGATAGAGGCCAGGTCGACGTCTTCGAGCACCCGTTCGTAATCGGCGATCACCTGCTCCGGCACGTCGACGCCGAGCTCCGCCTGTGCCCGCAGCACCGCCAGCCACAGCCGCCGTTCCGCGACGACCTTGGCCTGCGGCGACCAGATCGCGACCATGTCGGCGCTGGCGTAGCGGCCGGCCAGCACGTCGGGGATGCTCACAACGACACAGCTTACGGTCGTGATGCGGCAAGCTGGGCGAATGTACTTCGTCGGCGTCGATCTTGCATGGGGCGAAATCAGCCAAAGCGGTGTCGCGGTGGTCGACGCCGCCGGCCGGCTGGTGCATGTCGGTACGGCGCTCGACGACGCGAGCATCGAGAACGCGCTGTCGCCCTACATCCGTGACGACTGCCTGGTCGCGTTCGACGCGCCGCTGATCGTGACGAACCCGACTGGGTATCGGCCCTGCGAGAAGGCGCTCAACCGCGATTTCGGCAGGTTCGAGGCTGGCGCGCGCCCGGCCTATACCGGCAGGCCTGAATTTGCGGACGTTCCGCGCGGGGCGAGACTGGCCGGCGCGCTGGGCCTCGACATCGACCCGCACTCGCAGGCCCAGCGACGAGCCATCGAGGTGTATCCACACCCGGCCACCGTGGTGCTGTTCGGCCTGGATCGCACATTGAAGTACAAGCGCGGCCCGCTCGGCACCCGCCAGCGCGAGTTGCTGCAGCTGATGACGCTGATCGAGCGGCTGGATGAGGCGACGCCCCGACTTCGGGTTAACCACAACGTGGCCTGGGTCGAGTTGCGCAACAGGGTCACCGCGGCGACCCGCCCGGTGCAGTTAGACGGCGCCGAAGATCCTGTCGACGCCGTGCTGTGCGCCTACGTCGCGCTGTATTGGTATCACCGCCCGGAAGACGTCGCCATTTACGGTGACGTCGCGACCGGCTACATCGTCACCCCGTCGCTTGCCAGCGATACCCACAACGCGAAAGCGCACGACCCCGACGACGTCGAGCAGCGGCTCGCCCGCCTCGCCGCACTCCTCGAGGACGCCCAGCTCGAATTGGAAGCGCTTCGGCGGCAACTTTCGCCACCGCCAGACGGGCGCTGATCCGACGGTTTCCACGGCAGCCCCGGCCGTCAAATAGCAACCGGAGGCTGCTCGAAAGGCGCGAAGACGTCGATGATTTCGAGCAGCGTCGCCCGCGCGGCGGCGCGCGGGTCCTGCCGGTCGTCGACGAGTGCGCAGATCACCGCGCCGTCGACCGCGCAGATCATCGTGGAGACCAGGCCGATGCGCACCGAGCGACCGGATCGTTCGACCGCTTCGGCGATGGCGTCGGCGCGCTGTCGCAGGATCCGGCGCTGGATGTCGCGCAACGCGGGCAGGCGCGCGCAGGCGATGTAGCGCTCGTAGCGCGAGGTCAGCTGGTCTTTGAGCCCGGGATCCGACGCGCCGCTGACCAGCAGGTCGACCAACACGTCAGCGGTGGTTTCGGGGCCGCGGCGGCGCCGCGACAGCGCGGCCACCCGGGCCCGCAGCTGCGCAACCTCCAGCATCCCGATGTGTTCGACGGCGCTGGCGATGAGCTCGTCCAAAGACGAGAAATAGTAGGTGGTCGACGCCAACGGCAGCCCCGCCCGGTGCGCGACGGCCCGGTGCCGCACCGCCTCGAACCCACCCTCACACAGCAACTCAGCGGCTGCGGTGACCAGCGCGTACCGCCGGCGTTCTCCCTTGGGGGTAACAGCTGCGGTCACCCCCGTCATGCTGCCAGTTCAGTAGGTGCCGCATCGGCCTTTCGGATAAACGGCCATGCGGCTGCACTTATGATGGCCCGCATGCCCGAGGTGACCCGTCGGGCCGTGCTGCGCCTGGGTGTCAGCGCGGCGGCCGGAGCTGTGAGCGCTTATGCGCTGGGCGCGCAGCTGCATTCACGGCGCGCGGTTGCCGTGCCGGTGTCGATGGCGGCCACCGGCGTTCCGCTGGCGCCGGCCCCACCACTGGAACCAGCACCGGCTGCGGCGCCGACAATGTCAACCGGCTCGTTTGTGTCGGCCGCGCGCGGCGGGATCTCGACCAACTGGGCTATCGCCCGCCCGCCTGGTCAGACCAAAGCCTTGCGACCGGTCATCGCGTTGCACGGCAAGGGCTCTGACGCGGCCACGGTAATGGCCGGCGGCGTCGAGCAGGGGCTCGCTCAGGCGGTCCGGGCCGGCCTGCCGCCGTTCGCGGTGGTCGCCGTCGACGGCGGCGGAAGCTATTGGCACAAAAGGGTTTCCGGCGAGGACTCGGGTGCCATGGTGCTAAACGAGTTGATACCGATGCTGAGCACCCAGGGCCTGGACACGTCGCGGGTGGCGTTTTTGGGCTGGTCGATGGGTGGCTACGGCGCACTGCTGCTCGGCAGCCGGCTGGGTCCGGCCCGCACCGCGGCGATCTGCGCGGTGAGCCCGGCGCTGTGGCTGTCGCCCGGGGCGACTGCGCCGGGAGCGTTCGACGGCGCCGACGACTGGTCGGCGAATTCGGTGTTCGGCCAGCCTGCGCTGGCGGCCATCCCGATCCGGGTGGACTGTGGCAACAGTGACCCGTTCTATGCAGCGACCCGGCAATTCGTGGCGCAGCTGCCCAATCCGCCGGCGGGCGGCTTCTCACCGGGCGGACACGACGCCGGTTTCTGGAGTTCGCAGCTGCCCGCCGAGCTCACCTGGATCGCCCCGCTGCTCGTCGCTTAGCGTTCCTCCCGGTGTCCGGCCCCGCCCGGCAGGGGTGTACAACTGTTCACCAAGAGCGTGTATGACGTTTTGCGGCCAGGTACCACCACTGGGCAAGCACATGACAGACAAGGACCAACGCGATGGCGTTTTCACTTGAGCTTTCCGAGGACGTGATCCAGGTTCGGGACTGGGTTCACGAGTTCGCCGCCGATGTGGTTCGGCCGGCTGCCGCCGAGTGGGACGAACGCGAAGAGACTCCCTGGCCGATCATCCAGGAAGCCGCCAAGGTGGGCCTCTACTCCATCGACCTGTTCTCGGCGCAGGCCGCGGAACCGACCGGGTTGGGCATGCTGACGGTGTTCGAGGAGATGTTCTGGGGTGACGCGGGAATCGCGTTGTCGATCCTCGGCACCGGGCTGGCCGCGGCGTCGCTGGCCGCCACCGGCACTCGCGAGCAGCTCACCGAGTGGCTGCCGCAGATGTTCGGCACCGTCGACGACCCTAAGCTGGCGTCATTCTGCTCCTCGGAACCCGACGCGGGATCTGACGTCGGCGCGATCGCGACCCGTGCTCGTTACCTGGAGGCGACCGACGAGTGGGTGCTCAACGGCACGAAAACCTGGGCCACCAACGGCGGTATCGCCAACGTGCACATCGTGGTCGCCTCCGTCTATCCCGAGCTGGGCACACGGGGGCAGGCCACGTTCATCATCCCGCCGGACACTCCGGGTTTTCGGCAGGGACAGAAGTTTTCCAAGCACGGCATCCGCGCCTCGCACACCGCCGAAGTGATATTGGATGACGTGAAGATCCCCGGCCGGTTAATCGTCGGCGGGCGGGACAAGTTCGAGGAACGAATCGCACGCGTGCGGGAAGGAAAGAGCGCGGGCGGCCAGGCGGCCTTGACGACATTCGAGCGGACCCGGCCCGCAGTCGGGGCGATGGCGTTGGGCGTGGCGCGCGCAGCCTACGAATACGCGCTGGAGTATGCCCAACAGCGCGAGCAGTTCGGCCGCAAGATCGGCGATTTCCAGGCGATCGCATTCAAGCTCGCGGATATGAAGGCCCGGATCGACGCCTCGCGGCTGCTGGTGTGGCGGGCCGGGTGGATGGCCCGCAACAACAAGCCGTTTGTCGCCGCCGAGGGTTCGATGGCCAAGCTCGTCGCCAGCGAAACCGCCGTCTACGTCACCGATGAGGCAGTCCAAATACTCGGCGGCAACGGGTATACCCGGGAGTATCCCGTGGAGCGGATGCGCCGAGACGCCAAGATTTTCACCATCTTCGAGGGCACCAGCGAGATCCAGCGCCTGGTCATCAGCAGGGCGATCACCGGCTTACCGCTGCGATAAGCCGCAGGGGGAGACTTTACCAGAAGGCTTACGATAGCTGATACTATAGCGATTCGCCGCGCACGTGCGTCACGAAGGTTACCGAATTGGCTAAACAGGCAGCCGCCGAGAAACGACAGCGGCGCGAACGCGGATCGATCAGCGTCGACGAAATCCTCAACGGCGCTTTCGAAGTGGCCGAGCAGGTGTCGATCGACAACCTCAGCATGCCGCTGCTGGCCAAGCACCTTGACGTCGGCGTCACAAGCATCTACTGGTACTTCCGCAAGAAAGACGACCTGTTGAATGCGATGACCGACCGCGCGCTCGGTCAATACGACTTCGCCACCCCGTTCGTCGAAGGCCGGGACTGGCGTGAGTCGCTGCACAACCACGCACATAAGATGCGCCAAACGTTCCGCGCCAACCCCGTCCTGTGCGACCTGATCCTGATCCGGGGCACGTTTGGCAGGGAAGCCACCCAGGCGGCCTTCCAGAAGCTGGAGAAAGCCGTCGCTACCCTGGTCGAGGCCGGGCTGTCACCGCAGGACGCGTTCGACACCTACGGTTCGATCTCGGTGCACGTCCGCGGTTCGGTGGTCCTCGAACGCCTGCAAGCCAAATCCGGCGGCGACGGGCCGCACACCGACGGTGCGGCACGCATCATCGACCCCGCCACCATGCCGCTAATCGCCGAACTGACCGGCAAAGGCCACCGTATCGGCGTGGCCGACGACATCAATTTCGAATACGGCCTCAACTGCATTCTTGACCACGCCAGCCGGCTCATCGAGCAGAACACCAAATCGACTGCAGACCAGGCAAATTCGAAGCCTTAAACCTCGATGACGACCGCCCCGCCCTGACCGCCGCCAGCACACATCGCAGCCACCCCGATCCCGCCGCCGCGGCGGCCCAACTCGTGTACGAGCGTGGTGAGCATGCGGGCCCCGGTGGCCGCGATGGGGTGGCCGAGGCTGCACCCGCTGCCGTAGATGTTCACTCGGTCCTCGTCGAGCCCGTACTCACGGCATGCGGCGATCGGCACCGACGCGAACGCCTCGTTGATCTCCCACAACGTGACATCGTTGGCGGACAAACCGGCTCGGTCTAGCACCTTGCCGATCACCCGGACCGCTCCCAGCCCGGTGTCCCGCGGTTCGACGCCGACGGCCGCCCAGGTTTTGACGCTGCCCATCACGGTGAGTCCCGCTGAGCGGGCAAAGCGCTCGTCGGCCAAGGTCAGGGCAGCGGCAGCGTCGTTGGTGCCGCTGCTGTTGCCCGCGGTGATGGAAAACCCCTCGATTTCGGGATGTAACACCTTCAGCGAAGCTAGCTTCTCCATGCTGGTGTCGCGGCGTGGATGTTCGTCCACGCTGAAGTCGGTCAGCGCGCCGTCGGCGCCCTGGATCTTCAGTGGGACGATCTCGTCGACGAACTTGCCGGCATCGATTGCCGCGACGGCGCGTTGATGTGACCGCAACGCCCAGGCGTCCATTTCTTCGCGGCTGATGCCGAGCGCCTTGGCGGTGTTCCAGCCCACGGTAATCGACATGTCGCGGGTGGGAGCATCCGGTGTTTCCGGGTGCGAGGGCGGCATCCATCGCTCCTCGAACTCCAGGCTCGGTCCCGGGATGCGCCAGTTCATCAGCGGCCCGGTCGACAGTGACTGCACGCCCCCGGCGACGACCACTTGTTCGACGCCGCAGCCGATCTGGGCGGCCGCATCGGCGACCGCGGTCAGGCTGCCCGCGCAATGCCGGTTGACCGCCTGTCCCGGTACCGACACCAGACCTGACGCCGCGGCCGCGTAGCGGGCCAGATCGCCACCACCGTAATGAGATTCGGCAAAGATGATGTCGTCGATCACCGCGGGGTCGATGCCGGATCGCCGGACCGTTTCTTCGAGCACGGTGGTCGCCAGCACCTCGGCGGGTGTGTTGACCAGCGAGCCTTTGAATGAGGTCCCGATTGCGGTCCGCGCGGCGCTGACGATGACAGGCTTGGGCATGGCCAGCAATAGTAACAACTACCGTAACCGTGACGATAAGCGGGTCGGCCGCTCAGGCAGACGGTGTGGCCGCGCTCTTCGGGTTGAGGTCGGCGAGGTGTCCGCTTTCCGTGCCGGCCGCCGGGTCCAGCTGGCAGTCGACGATCGCCGGACCATGGGACGCCAGCGCCTCGCTTAACGCGGACTGCAACTCGGCGGGCGTGGTGACGTGATAGCCCCTGCCGCCGAATGCGTGTGCGATCAGCTCGTGACGCGCCTGCGCGCTCAGGACGGTGGGCGCGGGGTCGCTCCCGCTCGCCGAGATCTCGTCGCCGCGGTAAACCCCGCCGTTGTTGAGCACGACGACGGTAATCGGCAGGCGGTAGCGGCACACGGTCTCGAATTCCATGGCGCTGAAGCCGAACGCGCTGTCGCCCTCGATGGCGACCACGCGTTGTCCGGTCTCGACCGCGGCCGCGATCGCATATCCCATGCCGATGCCCATCACTGCCCACGTGCCGCTGTCGAGCCGATGCCGCGGCGCATGCATGTCGATGACATTGCGGGCGATGTCTAACGCGTTGGCGCCCTCGTTGACCACGTAGACGTCTGGATGGTGCGCAAGCACGTCGCGCACAGCGCGCAGCGCGTTGTGGAATCGCATCGGGTGCGGGTCGTCGGCCAAGCGCTGGCGCATCGCGGCGTCGTTGTGGGCCCGCCGCTCGGCGAGTTCACCCGTCCACGCCGTCGGTGCGGCGACCGGAAGCTCCCGCACGCGGTCGAGCAGGGCAGTGATCACCGAACCGATGTCACCGGCCAGCGGCGCCGCGATCGGCCGGTTGCTGTCGAATTCGGACGCCTCGATGTCGACCTGGATGAACTTTGCGTCGGCGGACCATCGTGGCGGCTCGCCGTGGCCCAGCAGCCAATTCAGCCGGGCGCCGACCAGCATCACCACATCCGCGCGGGCCAGCGCCAGCGAACGCGCGGCCGCCGCCGACTGTGGATGGGAATCGGGCAGCAGCCCCTTGGCCATCGACATCGGCAGGAACGGAATCCCCGTGGACTCCACGAATTGCCGAATCTCGTTGTCGGCCCTGGCGTATGCCGCACCTTTTCCCAGGACGATCAGCGGCCGCTGTGCCTGTGCCAGGAGCCGAACCGCGCGGTCGACCGCCTCGGGTGCCGGCAGCTGGCGCGGCGCGGGGTCGACGACGCGCCATAGCGTCTCAGCGGCGGCGGCAGCGTCCATGGCTTGGCCGAGCACCGCGCCCGGGACGTCGAGATAGACGCCGCCCGGTCGGCCCGAGACCGCAGCGCGAATGGCGCGGGCCACGCCCAGCCCGATGTCTTGTACCCGCCCGATCCGGTACGCCGCCTTGGCGAATGGCCGGACGGCGGCCAGCTGGTCGAGCTCCTCGTAGTCGCCGCGTTGCAGGTCTACCAGCTGCCGTTCGCTCGATCCCGAGATTTGGATCATCGGGAAGCAGTTCGTGGTGGCATTCGCCAGCGCGACGAGGCCGTTGAGGAATCCGGGCCCCGACACCGTCAGACAGATACCCGGGCGTCGGGTGAGAAACCCGGCGGCGGCCGCGGCATTGCCGGCGGAAGTCTCGTGCCGGAACCCGATGAAGCGAATTCCCGACGCCTGCGCGAGGCGGGCCAGATCGGTGATCGGGATACCCACCAGCCCATAGATCGTCTCGACCCCGTTGAGCGTGAGCGCGTCGACAAGCACGTGGAAGCCGTCGGTCAAGTCAGCCGATGTAGAGTGCGTCGTCATCGCTCCACTGTCGCATTCGGGTCAACGACTAGCGTGTGATCGATGACTTCCACCGCCGAAACGTCGAGCCCGCGCGTCGCGGATCTGGTCCGGGCCGCTGCACGGCGCTGCCCGCAGGCGCGCGCGCTCGTCGTCACCGCCGATCGGACCCCGATCAGCTATCGGGGCCTGCTTGGATTGGTCGACGATTTGGCCGCACAGCTGGCGCGCGGGGGGCTGCGGCCCGGCGACCGGGTGGCGTTGCGCGCCCCCAGCAGCGCCGAGTTCGTGTCCGGGTTATTGGCGGGTTCCTGGGCGGGCCTCGTGGTTGTCCCGGTGGATCCTGCGCTGCCTCTGGCCGAGCAGCACGCCAGGATCGCCGCGGCGGGAGCGCGGGTTGTGTTGACCGACGCCGACGACCCCGGAGACGCCCCGTTCCCGTGTTGGTCCATCTCGCTGGGCAACGGCGCGGTGAGCCTGCACCCCGCCGGGGCGCCGTTGGGACCCTCCGCACCCCTGGAGGGATTGCGGCCCGATGACGCGATGATCATGTTCACCGGCGGCACGACCGGCTCGCCGAAGATGGTGCCCTGGACTCACGACAACATCGCCTGCTCGGTGCGCGGCATCATCGCGACCTATGGGCTCGGCCCGCAGGACGCGACCGTCGCGGTGATGCCGCTTTTTCACGGTCACGGTTTAGTGGCCGCGCTGCTGTCGACGCTGGTATCGGGGGGCACGGTGTTGCTTCCGGCTGCCGGGCGGTTTTCTGCGCACACGTTCTGGGACGACGTGCGCGCAGCCGGGGCCACGTGGTTCACCGCGGTGCCGACCATTCACCGTATCCTGTTGGAACTCAGTGGGATTGACCGGCCGCGAGACGGTGTCGCGCTGCGGTTTATCCGCAGCTGCAGCGCAGCGCTCAGTGCCGAGACCGCGCAGGCGTTGCGCACGGAGTTCGGCGCGCCGGTGTTGAGCGCCTACGGCATGACCGAGGCGACCCACCAGGTCGCCAGCACCAGAGACGACCAGACCGTGACCACCGGTTTGGTCGGCCGGTCCAGCGGAGCCGAAATCCGGGTTGTCGGCGAGGACGGCCGGCCCTGCCCGCCGGAGATGGTGGGCGAGGTCTGGCTGCGCGGCCCGACGGTGGTGCGCGGCTATTTGGCGAATCCGCAAGCAACCGCTCAGACGTTCACCGACGGGTGGCTGCACACCGGTGATCTGGGGATGCTGTCGGCGACGGGAGAGCTGACCCTTCGCGGCCGGATCAAAGAGCTCATCAACCGGGGCGGGGAGAAGATCTCACCCGAGCGTGTCGAGGCGGTGCTGTCCAGCCACCCCGATGTCGCGGAGGCGGCCGTGTACGGCGTCGCCGACCCGCTCTACGGCGAGACGGTCGCCGCGGCGGTGGTGGCGGCGTCCTCCGCCGCGCCAAGCGCCGCCGAGCTGACCGAGTTCTGCCGGGAATGGCTGGCGCCCTTCGAGGTTCCCGCCAGCATTTGGGTGGCCGACGAACTGCCGCACACGGCGAAAGGTTCGGTGGACCGCCGGGCCGTGGCCGAGCGGTTCCGACCATGACCGCACCCTTTGACTGGGACCTTCCTTACGGTTGGCCGCGAAAGCCGATCCTGGCCCGCAACGTGGTGTGCACCTCGCAACCGCTTGCCGCCCAAGCGGGTCTGCAGATGCTCGCCGACGGCGGCAGCGCAGTCGACGCGGCCGTCGCCGCTGCCGTCACCCTCACGGTGGTGGAACCGGTCTCCAACGGGATCGGCTCGGACGCCTTCGCCATCGTCTGGGATGGCCACCGTCTGCACGGGCTCAACGCGTCGGGCCGATCCCCCACCGCTTGGACACCCGAATACTTCGGCAACCGCGGTGTCCCGCCGTTTGGCTGGGATTCGGTCACCGTGCCCGGCGCGGTGTCGGGTTGGG
>Ga0070737_10005535_pt1 | contig 12021 bp, 7 predicted proteins | sample Coa_R1_10_FD_66438 | JGI IMG/M metagenome (GOLD analysis project Ga0070737, IMG submission 66438) | Surface soil microbial communities from Centralia Pennsylvania, which are recovering from an underground coalmine fire - Coalmine... | ecosystem: Environmental > Terrestrial > Soil > Unclassified ... | reverse complement strand
GCGTCAGCAAATTCCTTGGAGTAGAGCCTCACCTCGAAGCACTCGTGCTTTGCGAGCGATTTCCCCTTCTTCTTATCTGCGCGGCTCTTTGTGACGATTGGAACATACTCCAACCCTAGCGATTCCCTCGCAAGGGAGGAGTAAAGCTCCGCGACCTCTCGCCTCCTCCCGTGGAGAACAACTCTATTTCCGGAAACGCATCCGTCTCCCGCGATGTACCCCATCAGTTGTAGTAACTTCGGAGTGAAGTATTCCGGAAGCACTCTTCGGACAGAAACGTGGTTACAGATGAACTGATCGGACGAAGGAGAAAGCGCCTCGACCAGTTTCTTCAGTTTCGTCCATTCTAGGTTCCGCTCCCCTCGCTCTAATTGAGAAATCTCCGATTGGCGCAATCCCAGTGTGGACGCAAGTTCGTTCTGAGACCTTCCGGAACTTTTGCGGAGTTGCTTGAGTCTTGCCCTGCCTTCATCGGATACCTCGTGAATGAATCTAGTTGGAAACCTCGTCTCAAGGATCGGACTTGAGGCTGCGGACAAGCTGCGGGAAACTAGAACGCGGTCACCCTCGGTGAGTTGGAAAGCCTGTTTGGTTGCCACCCCTCTGTGGCCCAGCGTGAAGAATCTGTGTTCGCCGGTCGCCTTGATCCTAAGCATCGGCCTCGCGGTCTCGATCTCATAGTATTCATCGGGGACGAGAGAGAATCTGTCGGCGACCTCGTACTGACCCTGTCTAAAGTCAGCAAGATCGTAACTTGCGATCCTGCTACCGGGAGCTACCGTGGAGATCGGGATGATCGATCCGTTCTCCAGTTGTACAAGTGTGTCCCCCGAGACGCACTGACCTCCCTTCCTGGTCTTCCCTGAAACCCCGGAGCTCATCGTGTCAACGACGTCCCAAATCTCCCCGGAGACGATTCCGAGCCCGGCTTCGGTCGCATCCACCGCGAGTATCCCCACGACGTTTTGTTCTCGCAGCATGTCTCGCAGTGGATCCAGGTGGAAGTGGTCATCGCATCTGTAGAGGTAGGTGCTAACCGGTTTTTGGGGCAGAACCTCGTACAGTTCAATCACCTCGTTTCCCGGGCCGCCGGGGCCGGGAATGGCCCCGCAGAATATCACGAGCCCGTTCTCCGGTGTTTGCTTGTACAATCGCAATCGTGCAATCGTCTTCGTTAGGGCGTCCTGCACGTGGTTGCGAGTGGTGTCCGACTTTATGTTGGAGGCCGTCCCGCTCTCCTCCCTGAGCGCGGCTATGGCTTCGTGTATCGGCTTCTTCGGTGGGAGGTACAGCGTGACGAGCTCCGTGCCGCGGCCCGTCTTGTTGGAAAGATCCGACAAAAGCTTGCGGATCCTGTACATCGCCACCGAATCGAATTTCTTTGCGACGTCCTTCGTACTCATGGTTATAGCAAAATGCTCCCACAAAATTGTTAGAGAAATTGTCTTGGCAGTAAAAAGAGCAGTATTGTTGTTAAAGACAATACCCCTAGGCTCTGCGCTAGCTAACGGCGCCAGATCGTGCGCTTTGCACGCAGACTCTAGGGTTCAAAGGTAAGTAATCAGCCAGACGATCTGAATTGAGCTGTTTATGTTTAAAAAGGATACGGCGCTGACGGTCTATCAAATCGGCGCGTCACTTCCGTTTTGTGGTTATTCTTTGACGTTGGGGAGACCCTGCTCTCCGAGAGTTCGTTTCACAGCGCGAGAAATCAGGGTCTTTACTCCGTTCTGAAGTCGCGGAGGAGCGAACTCACCCTCAGGAGCTACGAGGCCGCGAGGAAGAGGGCGATCCTATCGAGGCCGGGCGGCGAGTCATCGAGGGTAAGGGCGATCGCAAGGGAGGTGCTCCCTCCCGAAGAGTACTACCAGGCGGTGCAGGAGTACTACGAAAAGTTCGGCAACCTCCTGATCAAAAAGTTCGAAACGAACCCGAACAGCATGTTCCGCCCGTACCCGGAGGTGATCGACGTGCTCGAATACCTTCGTCACAGGTACGACCTTGGCGTCATCGCAAACCAGCATCGAAACGTGAGGAAGCACCTGGAAAAGACCTGGAACCTCGCCAAATACTTCAAGTTCATGATCCTCTCGGAGGAGGTAGGCTTCAGAAAGCCGGATCGAGAAATATTTCTCCTGGCCCTTGACAGGGCGCGCGCGGAGCCGCAGGATGCCTGGATGGTGGGCGATCGCTTGGACGCCGATGTGGCCCCTGCAAAGTCGCTCGGGATGAAGACGGTCAGGGTGCTCCACGACTCTGAGGTCTCGATCATCCCGGCAAACGGAGATGATGAACTACCCGACTATGAGTTCAAGGACCTGAGGCCCCTGAAGAACCTCTTTTAGTGCAGAACTCCTCCACGTAACGCTTTGCGAGCGAAGACGCCAGTTGCAGATCGGCCTCACCCAATCCAGGCACACCGCACATCATCAGTAGCGCGCCCTTCGTATCCATCGTGACCTTGCTTTCATCCGAATCCCTGTAGGGATAGAGGGCGATCAACCTTCCGCGGTCTTCCACCACGACCTCAACACCAGAGAGGACGATAGGCTTCTCCATCCCGATTCCCAGAAACTCTTCACCGGCTCTTGCTCTTCTCATCACGAGTCCATCGGGATCCACGCGAGCCAGGTCAAAGGCAGCAATCGCGATGAAGCTTTCCGCGGAGGCGATGTTGTATGCATCGACAAATGTGTTGATCTGCGGCAGCCCCCTTCCTGAGACAATCCTGCGAACGAGCGCTTCGCCCGCGGGTCTCGTCTTTGTGGGATCGATGCCCACCCTCCAGTAAAAATCCCTGTACGCGCGGAGAATCCTTTGATCCTTCACTTGATCTGGCGATCCGATTGAATCCCTGATCTTTGAGCAAACCCTCGACTTGGCCTCCTCCAGCCGCGGATCCTTATCCTTGATCACGAGGTCGCGCACCTGGATTTGAAGTACGCCGAGACCCGGGAACATCTCGGAAAGGCTGTCTTTGATCTCCACGGAGCCATCACTTCTGCCAGTCCAGTAGCGAGGATTGTCCCTCGGCTGATCTCTCAAGGCTTGAGACCCTGACTCCGATCAGCCTGACCTTCTTCCCGGAGCGGGCAAACTCGGAGAGGAGTTTCTCACACTCTGCGTTCAGTATCTCAAGCGAGGTCGTGGGGACCTTGAGCGATCTAGATCTCGTGTGGGTTTCAAAGCCGGAAAAGCGGACCTTGATCCCGACGTTCCTGAACGTGTAGTTCTCTGAGACCGCCCGCCTGTGGACGTCCTGCGCCACGTCGTACATCGCTTTGGCCACCTTCGAGAAATCAGACTCATCCTGCTCGAAGGTCGTCTCCCCGGAGAGCGAAACGTGCTCCCAGCGTTCGACCACCTCGCTGCGGTCGATCCCGTTTGCGACGTTGTGGAGCCACGCGCCGTTCCGTCCGAAAGCGCTCTCGAGATCCTCAATCGGGGTTCCTCTAAGATCGGCGATCGTTCTTATCCCGAACCTCGAGTTGAGGATACCCTCGGTGACCTTGCCGACGCCCGGGATCCTTCCGACGGGGAGCGGAGCCAAAAAATCCATGACCTTCTCCGGCTTGACGATCGTGAGGCCGTCGGGCTTGTTCATGTCGGTTGCTATCTTTGCAACAATCTTCGATTCAGCTACACCGATGGAGCACGTGATCCCTTGCTTCTCCCTGATGCTTTCCTTTATGGACGAGGCGAGAGATCTTATCGAGTATTCCTGCTGGTCATCATTTGCTTTGTGATCTTGAGAAAGCATCATCATCATCATCGAGGCAACTCTCCCCGTCACGTCGAGGTACGCTTCATCTATGCTCACCTGCTCGACGCGATCTGCAAACTGCCTTATGATTTCAAAGACCGCCTCCGAGACCCTCCCGTAGAAGTCAAAGTTCGGTCTCACGTAGACGGCCTGGGGACACAGTTCCCACGCCTTTGATATGGGAAGCGCGGAGCGGACTCCGAGCTTGCGCGCCGGATAGTTGCACGCTATTACCACCCCACGTCCCTTCCCATCCTTCGGATCTGCCCCAACGATGAATGGGGTGTCCTTTAGTTCCGGCCTCAGGCTAAGCTCGCACGAGGCGTAGAAGGAATCCATATCGACGTGGAAGATCACCCTCTCAAATCTACTCGAGCTCGCATTTTTTGCATTTGCAGAAGAAGATGCTTCTCCCTTTTTTTCATCATCACCATCTATCGAGCCGCTCAATTTGAGAAGGGAACTCGTCCTCGAAACGCACCCGCTGGTTTGGAGTGCTCTGCGCTTGCCATTGCACATCGCTCCGTTATTAATTTGGTTTTTAGCGAGATCTCGTAAATTTGAGTGCCTGGTTTACGCATTTCCTTAAAAGCACGACAAAAGAAATCGGTTGTGATCAAGCAGTTTTGCAAGGTGGGGATGACTTTCCCGGCTCCCGACCGCCCATGCGGGAGCGCAGGAACATACTGCCCATCATTCTCCTGGTGATCATCCTTCTCATAATTGTGTACGTCGCGGCGACCGTTTGGCTCAACTGGACCGTGCTCGAGTTCATGTACAGGACAAAAGCGGGCCTCGACTGGTTTTCTGTCAACTTCTACGGTGGATTGACATTCATCGTCGCTGGCCTCCTCGCCCTTCTTTTCATCAACCCGATCCCGCGAAGGAGCGATCTTCTCGAGGCGTTCAACGCTCTCATGGGTCTCCAGTACAGGCAGACCGTATCCTACGGCGGTTACGGCCAGACCCAGAGGAGGATCAGACCCGTCTACATTCGACCGGGCAGGGTGCTTTGGGCCTTCTGGCAGTTCCTGAAGTGGGTCATCCTCTTTGGAATCTTCTCGCTGACCAATGGGTTCCCGGGTCTTGGAAATATCACAATCGTCGCTGACATGGCTTCAAGGGGGTTTGGCAGCACGAGCAACATCGCGAGGATCGCGATCCTTCCGCTCTTTCCCGCGTCGGGTCAGGAGATAATCAACCTCATCCCCACCATGGAGATTCAATACAGGCTCATCACGTACGTGCTCACCGTGGTTATGATCGTGCTCGCGCTTCGTTTCTTCCTCAAGTTCATGCGCGACGTGGTGATCAGGGCGGGGGACAAGTGGATCAGGGACATCTTCGTGGTTCTCACCGCGATCGTGTTTTCGATCTTCATAGGCATCCCGTACTGGGGGATGGACATCACAATCCCGTACGAGTGGGGTGCGGTCGCAACCGTCTTTTTTGCGTTCGCCGTTCTAGCCGTCTTCTATCAGGTCAAGTCCAGCCGGGAGACTATCCCGCTCGCGCAGAGGCGAAGGGCCGGCGTCGTGGCCGCAACCATAATCATTGCGGCGCTCCTGATATTCAACGTGGGAGCATTCACCTTTTACAGGATAAACTTCAACAACAATTACATCGCATACCAGTGGGATCCGCTTGTGCAAAAGCAGGTGACCGTGTCCAGGTGGTCCGCGGGAATCCAGAATATCAACTACACAGACATCGCGCACATCCCCTCGGGGAACGCCACGAAGACGCTCTCCCTCATACGTCAGTGGGACTCCACGTCCGCTCAGAAGCAGAGCCAGAATAACATCGGAGTGAACTGGCTCCAGCTCGTCACACCACCGGAGATTGTGTATCTCAGCGGGCACGAATACTGGGTCACGCCTACCACGTTCCAGTACCCGGACCCTTCCGACTGGATAGCGACGCACCTGATCTACACGCACAGTTCAAAGATCATAGTGATGGACACTCACACCGGAGTCTTCCAGAACGTCGACTCGGTCTTCGGCGTCAAGAGCCAGCCCCTGATGTATTACGGCGAAGACCTCAACACCACGGGGTATGGAAATGACGTGTACGTACACGTAAACGGCTATCAAGAGGTCGAAAACGTATCCTACCAGGGAGCTCCGGACTATACTCTGTGCGGCGTTCAAAGGAGCATCTGGTTCCTGAGCCAGTTGCAGTTTGGGTTCGCATTCAGTCCTCCGCAGGACTGCATTCAGGTGCTGCACGACAGGGAGGTATTTCAACGAGTCTCAAACATACTGATCGCCGGGCTATACGAGGACAATTCGGCATACATCGTTACGGACGGAACCAACCTTTACTTTGCGATCCAGATTTTCATCAACTACCCGCTCCAGACCGGGTTCTCATCGACCCCGAACACTCCGGTCTATCCGAACACACCGATCCCGTTCATGAGGTTCTTCGGCGTTGTGCTAGTCAACATCGCCGATGGAGATCTCCAGGGGTACACGGTCGCGCAGAACGACACATTCCTCACCTCCTTCTACAAGCAGTACTATCCATCGTGGGGCCCTCCGCCGCCGTGGCTCCAAAAGCAGCTTCGCTACCCGGAGCAACTCCTCGGAAACCAGGAAACATTCGGTCAGCTCGATACTGATTTCATCTTCCACGTCGGGACCCCATTTACGTTCAGGTCGGGCAGCGACTTCTTCGAACGTCCCTCCGCGACACAGGTCCTGTACATCCCGTTCGTCATCGGGAACAACGTTTCGTTTGCCGCGGTTCAACTCGTGGAGTTCCAGCAATCTGCTGGCAAGAATCTCGCGGGTCTCTACGTAATTTACGGCGGAGACCAGCTGGGTCAGTTCTACCTCTACCAGGCAAACGTCTCGGGTAGCGCGAGCTCTACCCCTCTCCTGGGTCCGACAGCTGCCTCCAACGCATTTGCAACTGATCAGGCGACAAAGCAGCAGGTCACTCTGACGGGCGCGCAGCAGGGAAACATACTCCTCTATCCGATCAACGGGCACCTCTACTACTTCATCCCAGCGTACATTTACCAGCAGTCCGGGACGAGCGTTGTCGCGAGAAACCCGTTCATCGATGTCATCGATGCTCAGAACGCGAGCGCACCGGTGAAGCTAATTCAGACCTCGTCCTCCTCCGCGAGCAGCTACGGGTTCAACGTGTTCGTGGGTACCAACTCGACCCTGAGGACGGACTATGTTTTCGGGTTGTTTGCTTCTCAACACGTGAACCTCCAGAACGCTACAATCTCCAATTCGAACATTGTGGATAACCTCGGGACGGTAACCTATACCCAGGACGGCCAGAATCAGAGCGCCACGCAGTTCATCAATTCGTTCATCAATTCGTACTTCAAAAACTCTTCAATCACTGGAGGCAATCCCGCTTTCAACACAGTCTACTACTGGGAGCCCTCGCCTGGGACAATAGATTTCGGTTTCCTCGTATCGGATCAGGGGATCTCGAAGCTATACACCTTCACGCTCATGGTTGGGCAGTAATGATGATGATGCCGGGTTCCGACAGCTGAAAGGAAAGGAAAGAAGGGAGGATGCTCTAATCTTTTCCAAGTGCCTCCGAGAATGGCAAACCAGAGGGACTTTGACACCTGGCTCAGGTCAAAGTGGATGGCGCAACCCTTCTACGTAAAGAACCACAAGTTCGAGAAAACTCCCGATGGCTCGATAAAGATAGACCGAGCCAAGTTCGAGCTCGAGGAGGCCGAGGAGATCGCTAGGATGATCTTCTCCGGAAATCCGATCTCAAACCTTTCGGCTCAGGTTGCTATCTGGGAGCGGAACGGCACGCTCATCAAGGCCGTCCTCGTCGCGGCGATAATTCTACTTATCATTGTAATACTATTTGTTCGAAGATGAAATTGAGGGGAGTGACGTAGACTCCGCAATTGTCCGGTCCATATTCCACGATAGTGGTTGTGAAACTCTCGGGGAGCCTGTTTTTCTCCGATCAGTTCGCCTCCTTTGTCAAATCAACCAAGAAGATCTTGCGAACTCGCAGGGGGTTGAAACTCGTGTTCGTCGCGGGTGGGGGTCCAGAGGCACGCCGATACATTGAGGCGGCGAGGAAACTCGGCGCTGATCAGGCAACTCAGGATGAGATCGGGATAGTCGTCTCGAGGCTGAACGCGAAGGTATTCTCGATCGCTTTGGGGGAGCATGCTTTTCCATCGGTTCCCACGACCCTTTCCGAGGTCGTATCAGCTGTGGAACTGTGCGATTCGAGGGCCGTGACCTTGGGAGGGCTACACCCCGGGCAGAGCACGAACGCGGTAGCGGCGCTCGTTGCCGAGAAACTTCGAGCTTCTCACTTTTACAATCTGACCGATGTGGACGGAGTCTATACAGAGGATCCGAGAAAATCGAGGGATGCAAAGAAACTTGACTCCGTCAGCGTGGCGGAGCTCTCGCAAATCCTCGGCGAAGAATCGATGAGCGCCGGCGGTTACGACCTGATGGACCCGGTCGCGCTGAAACTGATCCAGAGATCAAATGTACCCACGACGATAATGAAATGCAGCGCATCGCTTCTTGAAAGCGCGCTCATCGGAAGCGGCGCGAGAAGGAAGGGAGCGTTGGGGACGAGGATAATCACTGATTCCGTTGCGGAATCAGAATGATTCCTAGTTGTTCGTAGCTTCACGGAAATATTAAATCCTCATTTAGCGTTGAGAGGAAATCAGGAAAAAAAAGATCCACAAAAAAAGGAAGAAGAATCTTCATCCAAGCTTCCATTCCGAATTTTCATTTTCTTTGCGCAAAACCCCCCGGCTTTCTGCGGGCGGTGTGAATCCACGCTCGGGGAAGGCAAGCAAGCGATTGTCTGAGTGGGAGCGTGAGTGCAGAGTGCCGTTCCGAGTAAAGAATTGAATTGAATTGAGTTTCCACTTGAAAAAGAGCGCGATCCACGGGAACAGGTAAGGAAAGAAAGAAGGCAGACAACCTTAGGAAAAAAAAGAGAAAGGGTGTGAAATCGAAATCTCACAAGGCTTGGCTCGCTCGAAGGGTCTCGAGCTCTCAGCGTATCTCCCTCTACCACCGGCGAGGTCGAAGGAGTTTTGGACAAAGTGGAAGATTTCTCACATTAGAAAACTTGCCACGACGGGCCGCGCCAGCGAGGATTTGCTCTTGCCGGAATCGGAGAGGACGGGAAGAGTCCTTGATCGATTGTACCTGAAGGGTGTTCCGGGCGAGAGCGAGAAAAGCTTACCAGCCTCGAGCGTGGTCACTTCAACGAGGTTTTCCGTCGAGTCGCCCCTGATACTTTCGTCACCGCTTTATCTCGGAGACATGTCGTTTGGCGCGCTCTCCGGGACGCCGAACATCGCTATCGCGAGAGCCGCCGAAGCAACGGGCGTGCTCGCGGGCACGGGCGAGGGCGGGTTGCAAAGGGAGGTGGCCGAGACGAGCAGGATAACCGTCCAGTGGGCCTCCGCCAGATTCGGAGTGGACATCAGCACCATCTCCAGAGGGCAGGCCGTCGTGATCAAGATCGGGCAGGGCGCAAAGCCGGGGATCGGTGGGCACCTGCCGGGCGTCAAGGTCACGAGACCGATCTCGGAGACGCGGAGGATCCCCGTCGGGAGGGACGCGATCTCGCCTGCTCCGCACCACGACATTTACTCGATCGAGGATCTGGGGCAGAGGATACTTGCCCTAAAGGAAGCGACGCGCAAGCCGGTCTTCGTGAAGGTGGGCGCCACGAACTACATCCCATACATCGCCTCCGGTATTGCGAGGATGGGGGGAGCCGGAATAATCATCGACGGATCCGGAGCGGGCACGGGAGCTGCGCCCTCGGTCGTGAAGAACAACGTGGGTCTGCCGATCGAACTCGCCGTTGCCTCGGTGGACTCGATCCTGAGGAGGGAGGGGCTGCGGGATCGATTTACTGTCATCGCGGCTGGAAAGGTGAGCACACCCGAGGACTCTTTGAAACTCATCGCGCTCGGCGCAGACATCACGAGCCTTGGCACCGGGGCGCTCCTCGCTCTCGGGTGCCTCATGGTCCACAAGTGCCACCTGGGGTTCTGCCCGGCCGTCCTCACCAACAAGATCACGGAAAACCAAGCAAAGACGCTCTCGCTCGAGCAATCCGTTCACTGGATGAGCAACCTCATCCGCGGCTGGACGGAGGAGATGCAACTCCTGCTCGGAATGATGGGAATCCACGACATCAACGAGCTAAAGGGGAGGAGGGACCTGCTCCTGCGATCTCCTTTGATGAGCGAGGAGACGATTGACATTCTGGGGATGAGCGACCTACCGCAGAACGTCCTGGTCGCATCTGGAACGCCGCGTCCTGCCCAGGTTCCGATATCACCGCCCGATCCGCGATCCATCTGGACGCAGCTCCGGATAAACATGCTACGCGAGATGGCCGGCACGACGGGCAAGGCGCCCGCGGAGGCTGAGATCTCCAGCATGGGAAGCACCGGAACGCCGTTCGTCGACTCTCCCCGGCGGATCACCGACTGGCTCGTGTCCGACGGGGCGCAGGTGACTAGGCCGAGCATCGATCCCTACAGGGAGGAGATAGAGATCTCCGCGTACGTTTGCAACCGGACGGCCCTGAGGCTTTCGGCGCCGGTTTTTTTCACGCATCTTCCTCAAGAGATCCCGGAGAAGGTGAAGGAGATCTTTGAGCGGACCGCTGTCTCGATGGGTCTGCTCGCGGACTCTGAGTCCTTCATCCCGAGGTATGCGCAAAGGGTGATGAGCGGCTCGCAAGACAGCGGCGTCAGGGTGGTCACATTTGGGGCGTCCGCCTTGTCGGGTGAGCTGGACGGGTCGGAACAGGTGCGACGACCGCTCTTTTTGAGGGTTCCATCATCGATCGAAGCTATCGAGTCGCTCGCAGAAAGCCTGGATGGCGAACCACTCGCCGACTTCGTCTCGGGTTTCTTGATCGATGAGGATCACCCCACGTCGGTCGAACAGTTGGAAATCTCTGTTTCGGTCCTTGACAGATCTCTGAGGGAGAGAGATCGAAGAACGCGCTACTCCATCCTGGCTGAGGGGAACAGGATCAGAGGTTCGGATGATATCTTCAAGTTGATCGCTCTTGGCGCCGACGCCGTGGGACTGGGAATGGCGGCGCTGCTCGCGATAGGATTCGAGGAGGATCGGGCGGTCGTCTTCGACGCGGCCAAGTCCACGAGACACCTCGAGAATTTCATCGTTGCGATCGGGAAGGACCTCAAACTTCTCGCCGGGGCGGCGGGTGTTAGCAGCCTTTGGTCGTCGCTCGTGGGGAACAGGGAGCTCCTCAGGTCGGTCGATCTGAATCCAACGATAAGAAAGCAGCTCGGGGTAAAGCCGGCGGGCTCGTCCTAGATGAGGAGATGATGGTAATCTTTCTTGGATCATCAACATCAGCATCAGCATCAATTTGACGCGCGATACGGTCACCCCGTGGTGAAGGACGGCTGTGGTATATTCGGCGTCCTGCGTAAGAGCGCCAGCTCCAAGATCTCCAACCTCTCGGCGGTGAGCGGAATCTCGTGCATAAAGTACAGGGGTAGCGACCTCGGCGCCGGATACGCCTCGTTTGACTCCTCGCTGGCGGACGGGCCATACCGACTCAAAGCGTTCGTCAAGGATCGAGACGCCGCTAGAAACTTGGAGAGGAGCCTCCAGGCCTCGCTCGGGTTCCAGTTTGAAAGCAGAGTTTCAATGCCGGGAGACTCGGGTTCGAGGAAGAGGTTCGGGGTCTGGGAATCCTCTATCGATCCCGACAAGGTCACGGATTCTATAATTGAGAGCGCGGTGGACAGGGCAAACCTGCTCCTGCTCGGGGACAGGATGATCACAGGGAGGGTGATCTCGTACGGGAGAGCGCTCAGCGTCTACAAGGAGGTCGGATATCCTCTTGAGGTCGCGGAACTGTGCGGGCTGGACGCGGATGTCCAAAGGGCTGACCTGTGGATCGCCCACACGAGGCAGCCGACTAACTCCCCCGGCGCGTTCCCCATCTGGTCGCACCCCTTTGCTTCCGGCGAGTGCGCGATAGTCCACAACGGGGACATCAGTTCGTTCGGCGCGAACATGGAGCAACTCAACTCCTGGGGATTGAGGAGCCACGTGGGAACGGATAGCGAGGTGATCGCGCGCCTCCTTGACCACCTGATACGCGCCGAAGGACTGACATTCGTCGAGGCGGCAACGGTGCTCACGAATCCGTTCGAGCGCAACGTTTCAAGCGACGTGTTGAAGTTGCTCAGGAGGTATCGCGGCGCGAGGCTC
>Ga0070737_10005531_pt1 | contig 12025 bp, 11 predicted proteins | sample Coa_R1_10_FD_66438 | JGI IMG/M metagenome (GOLD analysis project Ga0070737, IMG submission 66438) | Surface soil microbial communities from Centralia Pennsylvania, which are recovering from an underground coalmine fire - Coalmine... | ecosystem: Environmental > Terrestrial > Soil > Unclassified... | reverse complement strand
GTCAGCAGATCTCTCAGGAGCGCTGTTTCGCCCCGGGGAAGACTCCCCGCTTCAATCAGGTGGAGCTGTTCCAGACATGTCTGGATGGAATCATTCACGGCAGTCCCCTTCCATCAGGAACATCGTCACCATCGGCACAATTCACCTGCCTTCTGCAACATTTTCTCGTCCCGGCGTGGGACGCTGCCAGATCTGGATACGGCAAGCCAGGTGCGGCAGTTCCTGTTCTTCGGCGAGATAAAAGATTCGTTGACCGGATAGTACATCTTTTAGTTCGGCGTGCAGAGCGCATTCCGGCCCGGAATCCACACCCTCACGAGAGATGGTTGTTTCACAGAACACCAGTGTGTTGCAGGCAGTCGTTTGCAGCCAATCCGTGAAACCGCGGCGGTTGTCCGCGCCGGCAGCACCAAAACCATACCAGCGCTCTTCCAGGTTCTCGAAATGACCGAACCGCTCCAACCAGGTCCATTGCGCCATTGGTTTAAGAGGCAGCGAGGTCAGCAGCAGGGTCCGCTCTCCATCGCGGATGTCGGAAAGATAGGTATCGGTGACTTCAAGCATGGAGGGCAGTTCGGGGTGTGGCCCCCCCTCGACTGCATGGCCGAGCAGGGTAGAAGGGCGAATTACGGTGTCCCAGAGAACACAAAGAAGACACAGGAGACAGAGAATAGAGGATAGAGGATAGAAAAAAGGCCTTATTTGCTGTCCTCCATTCTCTATCCGCCATTTTCTATCTTCTGTGTTTTTTCTCTGTGTTCTCTGTGACGCTGTGGTTCGCTCTCTCGGTCCCCATAGTGCCGCCGCGCCCAGGCCGGCCGTTACCCACACAGCTGGAATCCATGAATGCAACATGCGGCCCTTGTGATTGGGGTGCAGCGGCGTCAGCACCGAGGCCAACAATACCAGGGCCAAGACAGCAATCCCTCCTGGACGCAGCCGCCGCCAAGTCAATAAACCGCACAAACACAAAAGCGCAGCCGCCCATGCCCAAGCAAGACTGCTGTGATAATCTTGCACGGCCCAGGTCGCATAATCGCGGAAACCGCCGAAAAAATCCATGTGCTGATGCGGTGCACGGTCGGCGAAACTGAGATACCACAAAAAATAGCTGGGGTGTTTGGGCAGCAGAAACCACACCGCGATGGGGCCAATCAGCCAGAGAACGACCTGCCGCAAGCGCGGATCGAACTGCCGTGTCCATTGCTGTCCCTGCCGACGCCACCAGGACGCCAGCCGAATAAACAGCAAGACGTAGATGAGATGAATCAAATTATGCGGAGGATACAGAGAAAGGGAATGTCCCCACAAGCGGAACGGCCTTTCGCCATGTTGATAAACGTAGACACTGGCAAGCAATAGGATCGCTGCGGCCCAGGTCAGCGGATGACGAAGTTGCGCTGCCGTCCAGCGCCGCCAGTCGGTGCTGCTCAGCACGGCGCGAACAGCGCGCCCATACAACTGCCCTCGGCTATATCCCTCGGCGGCGAGCAGCGCCAAGACCACGAGCAACCAATAATTGTATTTCTCCAGAAACAGAAGCAGCAGCGTCACGGCAAGGCAACGTGCCTTGGCAACCTCGCCGACGCGCCCCTGCACAGTGAGCAGATAGCTGTACAGGACAAGCAGCGATAGCGCGGCACCCAGACTTTCGAGCATAATGTCGGCGGCGTAAGCGCGATGGGCAGGACTGGCAGCGAGAAAGGCAGCAGCGATCAGTCCGGCCAGATTGCCGCAGCGCGACGCTGCCCGCCGCGCTACCAAAAAGCCGAGCAGCACTGTAGCTACCCAGCCCGCCAGACTCGGCAGTATTGCCAGACGATAATCTCGTCCGCCGATCAGCAACACCAGCGCCGCTGCCAGGCCGTGCAGCGGCGGCCAAATACGGGCTTCGTTCAGGTCGTGCAATAGTTGCAACAGCCGGCCATTCTGCACATCGGTTGCCAGTTTTAGACTGTACAGATAGTGGGCGTTGCGGTCGTGATAGGGGTTATACCACAGAGCGCGATCAACGCCGAGAAAGCGAGCATACAAACAACCGGCCAGCACTACGGCAACGACGAACACAAGTGCGGGAAACAACCAGACACCGAGTGGGCACGTCTGGGGTGCTTCGGACAGGCGGCGAGCGGGGACGAGGAAATAACGTGGACGAGTAGGGAGGGAGATCGGCATGAGGGAATCCTTTCCGGTCCGCGTGCCCGCCGGCACGCTGGGGCGGCTGGATGGTAATGCAGGCTTCACTGTGCCGTCAAGATGGGACGATCAACAGGGGGTGTGCCCCTCGATTGCGGCATGGCCTTGTCGTTCCCAGGCAGAGCTTGAGAACGAGAGGGGACACCATGGTGTACAGCAAGCTACTACCGACGAACAGACTCTCGTTCTCAAACTCCAACTGTCAAGAGGGGTTTTGACAAACGGCGAAGGGTGATCTATGGTTGGAGTGACTTTTCCCATTTTCCAAGAGCAAGGCGCATATGTCACAACCGATTACCATCCCAGGGGACCAATCCGCATCTGCGGTCTATAAGGTGGAACGGCGGGCCTCGGTTCGTTTGCAGTCCACCGCCGCCGGATTTTGTCAAAGCCTATCGAGACAACGCGAAGAGAGTTGGCAAGCGATAGTGCGTGACATCTCATGCAATGGCATCGGTTTGCTGCTCCCCCGCCGCTTTGAGCCGGGGGCATTGCTCACCATCGAATTAGCCGAAGCAGGCACGGAACGAAAACACTTATTGTTGGTACGAGTGGTTCGCGCCGCGCCGCAACCCGAAAACAAGTGGCTGCTCGGCTGCGCGTTGATGAATCCCCTCGCCGAGGATGAGGTTCGGCTCCTGCTGGGCAACGCCCACGATTCGACGCCACGCTCTCTTTAATCCCGTTCCCTGATGCGGATCAGCGGGACTCGAACGTGCCGGTCTCCGCTTGCAATCCGATGCCGCCCTGGACTGGCACCTTCATCTTGGCCAACGGCTCGCCGTTGGCGTGGCACACCGCCTCGGTGCCTGTCACGATGATGTCCAACTCATTCCAATCGTCGTTCTTGAATTTCTTCATATGCTTTTGTTCACCGCAGCGGATGCTAGCTATTGTTCTCTTACCTTTTCGTTGACGGTTGCCCGCATAGGATTCTAGCATGGACGTTGTTTTTGGGAAGATTCGCGTCCTATCTTTAGAGGTTCAGAGAATCGCCTGCAGCGATGGTAAGCTGACATTCTCCTTCAGTGAGGAAGGCAAGTAATGGACGGAGATGCTTGCAGAAGAGGTGAAGCGGCCGGAAAAATGCAAGTCGGCGTGCTGGCCATTAATATGACCATTCAAGAGTTCGCACCGATACTTGTGGGGTTCAAGGTGGAAAAGAAGTAAATTCAATCACATGCTCACATACTATTGCGATGCAAAAAATTCTCATTGTCGATTACGGTATGGCTAACCTGCGCAGCGTCCAAAAAGCGTTCGAGAAGGTCGGCCAGGAAGCCCTCATCAGCGGCGATCCCAATCGCATCGCCGAGGCGGACAAGATCGTGCTGCCGGGCGTCGGCGCTTTTCGTGATGCCATCGCCCGGCTGCACGAGGCCGGCCTGGCAGCGCCGCTGCTCGAGCACCTGCGCGCTGGCAAACCGTTCTTTGGCATCTGCCTGGGCTTGCAACTCTTATTCACTATCAGCCACGAAGACGGACTGCACCGCGGACTGGATTACTTCCCGGGCGAAGTAGTGCGCTTCCCGAACGCTCCAGGACTCAAAGTGCCGCACATGGGCTGGAACCAGCTGCGTGTTCGCAAGCCGGCACCACCGCTGGCCGGACTGCCGTCCGAAGCATCCGTTTACTTTGTTCACTCCTATTACGTGGTGCCGCATGATCCGCAACTGACGGCGACGGAGACGGACTATCCGACACCGTTTACGTCAGCCATCTGGCAGGATAACGTATTCGCCACGCAGTTCCATCCCGAGAAGAGCCAGCGCATCGGTCTGGAAATGCTTCGCCGCTTCGCCACATGGCGCTGAGAAGACGCTCACGAATTTCCACTCCTCCATGCAAGGGATACGGCCCATGTGCGAGAAGCGCTTTACACCCAGAACGACGGGGTTTATGATTAATAGGAGATACATCACGGTAGACATCAGAGCGGCTCTCCAGACGGTCCTGGCATCTGTGTCCTTTCCAAATAAAAAAGCACACCAGTAGAGGGTGCAGCCATGTCGCAAACCGCACCTGCTTCGGAAAAATCCGGTAAGCGAGCTTCCTCGCCCTTAGTCCCTCCGGAGGAACGCTTCTGGCAGCGTTATTCGCCCCATGCCGAGTTTCCTTTGTCGAGCGCCGGTTCGCTCATGCTGCACATTCTCGCCTTCGGACTTCTGGGGTTGCTGGCTTGGCTGAGTGCGGTGCTATTCAGCCATGCCACGCGCTCGCTACCGGTTGAGGCGGTGCGTTTGGATCTCGGCGGAGGCGGTGGCAATCCGCATGGCAACAGAGACGATGGCCCCAACACTGGCGCACCTGTCGAGGCTGGTGAGCAGAAGAACGATGCAGCAACGACGAATGTCCCGTCCGAAGACGTCGCACCTCTCAAGATCCAGGTCGAGGCCAATCCGCCGAAGCCGCAATTCGAGGATCCAGCGGGACGGCGAATCCAAGAGTCTGCCGATGCCAACAAAGTTCTTCAGACCCTGCGTAATCGGACAGCACGAATTCAGCCGCCGAATGGCAAACCGTCCACCTCCAGCTACGGAAAAGGCGGTACCGGCAGCGGCGGCGGCAGTGGGGATGGCAAAGGCTCCGGCATAGGTCCAGGAAGCAGCAATGGACCTGGCAACCTCACCCAGCGCGAAAAACGCAACCTCCGCTGGTCGATGCTGTTTAACACCACCAACAGTGCCGATTACGTCGCCCAACTGCGTGGCTTGGGCGCTATCCTCCTCATTCCTGTCCGAGAAGATCCCAACGGAGGGGCCGAGTACAAGGTCGTCCGGGATCTATCGACCCGGCCTGCCAAACTGCTCAACGAGGATGTCAACCGTATCTCGCGCATGGTCAAGTGGGTAGACGATAAACCCGAATCGGTGCTCGGCGTCATGTCTGTCTTAGGCTTGAATCTGCGGCCCAGCCATTTCTTCGCCTTCATGCCGGAAAAGCTGGAACAGAAGCTCTTGAGCTTGGAGCTCGACTATTTACACAAACATTATCGTGGATGCCGCGAAGACGACATCGAAGCGACGACATTCCGAATCCTTGTCAAGAATGGGAAATATGTGCCCGAAGTGAAAGAGCAGAAGGTCAGGTAATCCCCCGGGGAGCGGGGAGCGGGGAGCGTCAACGCGGTTAGGACGAATCAAGGCGTTGCCGCTCCTCGCTCCCCGGAGTTAGCGTTACTTCTTTTCTGCGGCGGCTGCCGGAATTCTCACCAACACAATGTCCGTGCCGCCTTCTGGACTGCGTACTTGCAGCAGCACGCCTTTCTCGGCAGATGCCTTGGCGAGTGCTTCACGCACCGCAGCGATGTCCTTGACGCGCTTTTTGTCTACCTTGACCAGCAACAGGCCGCGACGCAGTCCCGCATCAGCGGCCGGGCTGTCCGGCTGCACCTGCGTGATGACGACGCCTTGCGTGCCCTCCTTGTAGCCGAACTGCTTCGCCAACTCCGGCGTCAGCTCGGCCACTTCGACGCCGAGTTGGTCCAGCTCATCAGACTGCTTCTCGGCGTTCGACTGCGGGTGCTTCGGTTCCACCGCCATGCCGAACTCGGCCGGCTGCTCCGTAATCGTCACTTTCAGCTCCTTCGGTTCGCCGTCACGCAACACGCTCAGGCTCACCGCCTGATTGAGCGGCAGGGCGGTAACAGCACTTTGTAATTCACGACCATTCTTGACTGGCTTACCGGCCAAGGCCGTGATAATGTCGCCGTCCTTCAAACCAGCTTTGGCCGCTGGTGAACCTTCCCAGACTTTGGCCACCAGCACGCCTGTTTGCTTGTCCAGGCCAAGGCGAGCGGCCACTTCGGGATCGAGATCCTTGATCGAGACGCCGAGATAGCCACGATGTACCGCACCATCCTTGAGCAGCTGGGCCGTGATGTCGCGGGCCAGATTGGAAGCGATGGCCAAACCGACGCCCTGCCAGCCGCCGCTGCGACTCTTGATCGCCGAATTGACGCCGATCACTTCGCCCTGAAGATTGACCAGCGGGCCGCCGCTGTTGCCGGGATTGATAGCCGCATCGGTCTGCAAAAAGTCTTCATACATGTTCAAGTGCAGATTGCGTCCCTTGGCACTGACGATGCCGGCTGTGACCGTGCCAGTCAGACCGAACGGAGCACCGACTGCCAATACGCGATCGCCAATCTCCATCTTGTCGCTATCGCCGAATTTCAGGTACGGCAGCGATTCCTTGGTCTGAATGCGGATGATGGCCAGGTCCGTTTTAGGATCGCTTTTGATGTCTTTGGAAGTAAACTTGCGGCCGTCACGCAGCTCGATCTGCACCTCATCGGCGCTCTCGACGACGTGATAATTGGTGACAATCACGCCCTTGGGATCGATGATGAAGCCGGAGCCGAAGCCATGCTGCCGCGGTATTTCAGGTATCTGGAATGGCTGCTTCTCGAATTCCTCGAAGAACTTACGTATCTCTTCGGGCAGCTGGTCTTTCGGGAAACCAGGGAATTCTTTGAAAAAACGTCGCGTCTCCGAACGGGGGCCATCCGTCCCCGGAGATTTTTTGTGAACGACCGGCTTGAAGCGCCGCTCAATGCTAACGACGGCAGGCAAGACGTTTTTGACCACGTCACGATACGAAGTCAACTCTTGCGGCACAGCAGCAGGCGTCTTGATTTGTCCCTTGAGGAAGGGGCCGCCGACGAGAATGACGCCGACCAAAGCAGCGACAGCGAGGCAAATACTGACAATGCGTTTTCGTCTCATGGAGTTTCGTCCTTTCCAGAATCTGCTCCCTGCGCGCAACACGAACAGAGAGCGAGAAATCGAAGGTTGCGTTCCTGTAAGCGAAGAGGCTGGTTCCGAAGGCTTGACCGCTGGAGATGTGTCAGCGGCTGGGGGGCCGTGAGCCTCTTCTTTTTTATTTTACGCGGATAGAGGAGATGGGGTTCGTGGAAAGGCCAGCGGGGCGTTCCCACGCCCCGCTGGCTCTTCGGGCCCTGGTTTACTTGTTCGGCACGGGTTTACTTGTTCTCCGGCGCTTCGCCTTGGCCGCGGGCGACGCGCGCCAGGCCGGCATCGAAAGCGGCCAAGGCGTGATAAAGCGCCATGTAAGCCGCCTGGTCCTCCTCCGATGCCGAGTCAAACAAGAGCCCCTTCTCGCGCATGTGTTGCACCAGCTCATGCACAAACTTAGCTTTGGTCGGCTTCCAATCGCCGCTGAATTGATGGCCGATGTTGGGATCCTGCAACGCCGTGATGGTTTGGCCCACTTCTTTCAGGTAACGCTGCGCCTCGATAAAATCGCCGGGCTTCATCTCCGACACGTTGTTTCTGAGGATGTCGCTCATTTTGCGGTATTGAGCCTGCAAATCGTTCAGGGTGGCCGAATCGGGATTGTTACCGGAATCCACACTCTTGTAGGCCCGCCGCATCAGGGCACTGATCTGATCACGGCTTTCCTTGAAGGCGCTGCCTTGCAGCGATTCCGGCCAATCCAACTCGCCTTTGTTCTTGAGCAAGGCGACATTGCCGACGGAATCACCAGTCTTGACGTTGATGTGCTTGGTGATGTCCGGAGCGAGCGGGATGCGCGGCCCCTTGGCACCGTCCCCCAGCTGCGTGATGAGGTGACGGAGCAGAGTGTTGAGAGCGCGGCCGGACCAAATGTCGTTAGGCGGCGGACTGACACGGGCAGCCGTCAGTGCCCGCTCGATGGTCCGCTGACGGATCTTTTCCGGATCAGGCATGTGCTGACGCTCCCACTCGGCCTCTTCGATCATGGCCCGCCGCGTCTCCAAAGAGGAACGGATCGCTTCCTGACGGGTCAGCTTGGCCTGTTGGATGGTCTGATAATACTGGGCATTGGCGCGGGTGAGGTCGGCCACTCCCTGGAGATAACCTTGATAGGGATTCATCATCCATTGCACGTTGCCCAGACCCCAACCGTAGCCGTAGCCGGCACCCCAAAGAGCACCACTCATCAGGGCATTGCCGGGCCCGCCGTACAAACCGTAGCCGCCGTTGAGCAAGCTGCCATAACCCAGGCCGCCGGCTCCCCAGCCATTGCCCAGGCCGCCGTAGCCGTAGAAGCCGCCATAACCGAGGCTGGCGCCGCCGCCAGCGCCGAGGCCCGAGCTAAAGCTGGTCATGACGCCAAAAGGCGTTACCGTGGCCGACCCGTTTAGAAACGCGCTTCCGTTGAGAAACCCCAGGCCGCCTCCGCCCATCCCCATCATCGGATTGAGGATGTAAGGATTGAACCATTGGGCCTGGACTGTGGCACCGAGCGGCCCCAAAAAGGCCCAGACACCCAAAACCATTCCGAGAGACCTGCTATATCGGAGCAGCGGCGATTTCCGGCAAACCCCAGCGTACATGGCAACCTCCCCGACTGTCCAAGTGATGAGAATGGATCGTTGCTGCCTGTTCCTCCGCCTTTTCCCACCAAACGCATCGATACCGTAATCATCGCACTTTGCTCCCTCTCCGGCAAGTAAAATCAAGGAGCTCTTCAAGTGGTAGCAAACGGCGTGCCGTCTGTGAATGAGCTAGAATAAACGCATCAACAGGTGTTGGGGCCATCCAAGCGACACCTGTCCGAGCCGCGACCGTAAGGAAGTGGCTGTTGCAACTGCCCAGACGGGCGAGCCATTTTACGTTGAGAGCAGAGGGTAAAGCCATTATTTTTCGGGACAGCGAAACTCGGGCGACTTGTCTTGCGTAGAATGACTTTGGGGATATTGCCATAATAATCAGGTCGCAACCCCACCCGGCGCTTTTCCGAGCTTTGGCGAATTCATAAATTAGCTACTCAAGCTGTAATCGATGGACTCCACAGGATAGAGCCATGGCCACAAGACGGACACCCAAGCGGACAGGTAAGAATGCGGCTCCCGAACGTGCGCTGGCCGTCCCGGAGGCCTTTGCACCCGAAGTGGAAGCCGAGCGGACCATGCGCCGCGAAACGCCGTGGAGCGAGTTGCCCGACGATCCTTTTGCCGCGGAAGAGGAGGACGTGGAGGAAACAGAAGCGGAAGAGTCGGCCGTCCCCAGCGAAGAAGAGGAAGACACGCACGCTCCCGATGATGCCCTGGGATTGTACCTGCGGCAGATGGGCGCTATTCCGCTCCTCAGCCGCGAACAAGAGTTGGCTCTGGCCGAACGGCTAGAGCTAAAGCGCCGCCGCTACCGCCATGCCGCCATGATGAACTGGCGTACGCTGGCCCACATCGTGGACACTTTCGAGCATGTCCGCGCCGGTCAGCTGGCGCTCGATCCCACTATTGATGTAGTAACGACCCTGGGACTCAGCCGCGATCGCATCTTGCAGCGCATGCCGCACAATCTGAAAACCCTGCACAAACTCATCGACGCTGCCGATGCCGATTTCCGTCGCCTGCGCTCCATCTCCGGGTCGGGTTATTATCGCATGCGCCGCGAACAATGGCGGCGGCTGCGCAAGGCCGTGCGACTGGCCGAAGAGTTGTCGCCGCGTATCGATCTGCTGGATCGCTGGGTTGATGAGTTGCGTGATCTCTCGCGGCAAATGGCCCAGCTGGAACGCAAAAAGGACGCCAAGCAGCAGCTGCGCGAACTGATCCTCGAAACCCGCTCCTCCCCTGGCGACCTCGCCAAGCTGGTGCGCGTCCTGGAGCATCGCCGCATTGAATACCAGAAAGCACGTCGCGAACTGGCTGAGGGCAATCTGCGTCTGGTCGTCTCGATTGCCAAGCGCTATCGCAGCCGCGGCTTGCCGTTCTCCGATCTGATTCAGGAAGGCAATCGCGGCTTGATGCGGGCAGTAGATAAGTACGAGCATCGCCTGGGTTACAAGTTCGGCACCTATGCGACTTGGTGGATTCGCCAAGGCATCACCCGTGCCTTGGCCGATCATGCGCGCACCATCCGTGTGCCTTGCCATCAGGTCGGCACCTTGGCAGCGGTAGAGCGTGTCCGCGGCGAATTGTCGATCCAACAGGGCCGCGAACCGACCGTGGAAGAGATCGCCGCCGTCATCGGCGTCTCGCCCGAAGAGACCCAATCGCTGCGCATCGTATCGCGGCATCCGGTCAGCCTGCATGAGCCGCTCGGTGGTGACGGCGAGCGCGCCCTGGAAGATTTTCTTGACGATCCCGATGCTGCCAATCCCGGCCAGCAGGTTGATCAGCATTTGCTGCGCGAGCGTATTGCCGAAGTGCTGCGGTCACTGACGCCGCGCGAGCGGGAGGTGATCGAATTGCGTTTCGGTCTCAAGGATGGCCAGCCGCGGACCTTGGAGGAAGTGGCGCGGACCTATGGCATCACCCGCGAACGTATCCGCCAGATCGAAGCGCGCGGTCTGCTCAAGCTGCGCCAACCGCTCCGCAGCCAACGCCTCGCCGAATTCGCCGAAACAGAGTGAAAACAATTTAACCACGGAGGCACACAGACACAGAGAAAAACACAAAGAAACAACAAAAAGATCAAATCGCGAGAGGGGAATTCACATCGTTCCCTGGAGTTTTTCTTTTTTCCTTTTCTGTGTTTCTCTCTGTGCCTTCTGTGGTTAATTAATTTTTGAGCAAGCGCCAGAAGAGCACCACGCCCATCAAACCGATGACGGCATCAGCGCCCCAAACCAGCGGGACTATGTTGAATTTGCCTTCCTTGGCCATGCCGGTGCCGCACAACATCAACGGATAATAGACAAAAACGATCGGCAAAAAGCAAGTGATGAAAGAGCTGAGATAATCGCTGCGGCTGAACCAGATGCCCACCGGACAACCGACCAGGATGAAAAACAGACACCCCAAACTCAGGGCCGGACGCATCTGCAATTCCACATTCAGAGCCACAATCTCTTGCTGGGCCTGATTAATTTTGTTCTTACAGGATTCCAAATAGTGGGGAAGGGATTCCGTCTCGCCGAGAAGATGCTTCCAGGTAAGGAATTTGGTAGCATTCACTTTAATGTCGTTAATCTCCTTGTGCAGCTGTACTCGTCGATCGAGGATCTCTTGCCAGGTCAGATCGCGCGGCCGGGGCTGAGTCTGTTTGCCGAAGTCTTTGGGCAATTCCACAGTCAGCGGTTTGTCTTCCAGAACGCCGCTGGAGCTGTCGCCCCAGACAACGCAATGCTTGACCAGCACGTCCACCTGTCCCTGCGATGGTCGCACTTGCAGTTCGGCCTCACGGGCATGGGCCACCCAATCGATCGTCCCATGCGCATCTTTGCGCTTGAAGATCGGTTCGATCAACTTTTTGTCCTTCACTCCCTTGACGAAGATCTGGTAAGGGAAGGAGGGGAAGCGAATTTCGTGATGTTTTTTGAGCAGAGAATAGAGAAGCTCCTGAGCGTCGTTAAAGACCATGGCGCGGAGCAGATAGTGAGTATAGGGAATGATACGGTAATATAAGCCCATTGTGGCCGCGCTCATAGCCAGGCCGAGGAGGATGCCAGGGCGGACCACAGTGAGAGCGTTGATGCCGGCCGATTTGATGGCGAGGATTTCATTGTCGGCGGAGAGGCGGCCGTAAACGACGCAGGTAGCGAACAAGGTGGTAGCCGGAATGGTATAAGGCAAGGTGCTAGGCACCAGCAACGGGATAGCAGCGAGAATCTGCGCCGGGCCGAGACCTTGCTGGGATGCCTCGGCGATGATGCCAGCCATGAGCAGGATGCCGGTGATCCCCACCAAGGACATCAGAAAGACCTTGGTAAGCTCCCACAAGATCATCCGTTGCAGGATGGAGCCAAACACGGCAACCTCCCGAAGGTGACAAGGTGACAGGGTGACAAGGTGATACGCACCGTTGTCGTAAGATCGGCTCCATTCGGTGTAGAACTTTATGACATTATCTGACTATCTGCATGGACTTTCCTGATT
>Ga0070737_10005529_pt1 | contig 12027 bp, 12 predicted proteins | sample Coa_R1_10_FD_66438 | JGI IMG/M metagenome (GOLD analysis project Ga0070737, IMG submission 66438) | Surface soil microbial communities from Centralia Pennsylvania, which are recovering from an underground coalmine fire - Coalmine... | ecosystem: Environmental > Terrestrial > Soil > Unclassified... | reverse complement strand
CGACGAGCCCTGCGGCGTCGTATTGGTCAGCACGTCGGTCACCAGCTCGGCGACCCGGTCGAAGTCGGCGGTCCCAAAGCCGCGGGTGGTCAGCGCGGGGGTGCCGAACCGGATGCCGCTGGTGTACCACGCGCCGTTGGGATCTGCGGGGATGGAGTTGCGGTTGGTGACGACGCCGGCGTCCAGCAGGGCCGATTCGGCCTGCCGTCCGGTCAGCCCGAATGACGTGACGTCCAGCAGCACGATGTGGTTGTCGGTGCCGCCGGTGACCAGCCGGGCACCGCGCCGCAGGAACCCCTCGGCGAGGGCTTGGGCATTGTCGGCGACCCGCTGGGCGTAGCTGCCAAACGCTGGCCGGCGGGCCTCGGCCAGCGCCACCGCCTTGGCGGCCATGACGTGCGGCAGCGGCCCGCCCAGCACCATCGGGCAGCCCCTGTCGACGGCGTCCGCGTACTCCGGCTGCGCCAGAATCAGGCCGCCGCGTGGTCCGCGCAACGACTTGTGCGTGGTCGTGGTGGTGACGTGCGCGTGCGGCACGGGGTCCTCGTCGCCGGTGAACACCTTGCCGGCCACCAGCCCGGCGAAGTGGGCCATGTCGACCATCAGTGTGGCCCCGACATCGTCGGCGATCTCCCGCATCGTGGCGAAGTTGATCCGGCGCGGGTAGGCGGAGTACCCGGCGACCAGGATCAATGGCTTGAATTCCCGTGCGGCCGCGGCGACCGCGTCGTAGTCCAGCAGCCCGGTCTCCGGGTCGGTGCCATAGCTGCGTTGAAAAAACATCTTGCCGGAGATGTTCGGCCGGAAACCGTGGGTGAGGTGGCCGCCGGCGTCCAGCGACATCCCCAGCAGCCGCTGGCCGCCGAGCTTGTGCCGCAGCGTTTCCCAGTCCGCTTCGGAGAGGTCGTTGACATGCTTGACGCCGGACTCGGCCAGGGCCGGCGCTTCGACACGGGTAGCCAGGATCGCCCAGTAGGCAACGAGATTGGCGTCGATGCCCGAGTGCGGCTGGACGTAGGCGTATGGCGCGCCGAATAACTCGCGGGCATGCTCGGCGGCCACACTCTCGACGGTGTCGACGTTTTGGCAGCCGGCATAGAAGCGGTGGCCGACGGTGCCCTCGGCGTACTTGTCGGACAACCAACTGCCCATGGCCAGCAGCACCGCGGGCGAGGCGTAGTTCTCGCTGGCGATCAGCTTGAGCGAATCACGTTGATCGGCAAGCTCTTTGCGTGTCGCAGCGGCGATCCGGGGTTCGACGGACTCGAGGACCTGCAACGCGGCGCGGTAGGCGGCGCTGGCGGTATCGGCGTACTCGGCGCCAAGCGGTGGTGCTGGGGTGGCGGTTCCGATCGAGTCAGCTGGCATGCAGCCGAACCTACTCTGTCCGCGACAGCCGTTGCGCTCGGCCGCGCTATCCGGTCGCCCCTGCCGCTGCGGGCACGACGGCGGCTGCAAGACTGACAGTTATGCCGCGGCTGAGCGAGCCGAGCCCGTATGTGGAGTTCGACCGAAGGCAGTGGCGTGCGCTGCGCATGTCGACGCCGCTGAAGCTTACCGAGGAAGAGCTGGTCAAGCTGCGCGGTCTCGGGGAGAAGCTCGATCTGCTCGAAGTTGAGGAGGTCTACCTGCCGCTGGCCCGGCTGATCCACCTTCAGGTCGCCGCCCGCCAACGCCTGTTCGCCGCCACCGCAGAATTCCTCGGCGAGCCTCAGCAAAACCCTGATCGGCCGGTGCCGTTCATCATCGGGGTGGCCGGCAGCGTCGCGGTCGGCAAATCGACCACCGCCCGGGTGCTGCAGGCGCTGCTGGCGCGCTGGGAGCATCACCCTCAGGTGGACTTGGTGACCACCGACGGCTTCCTCTACCCCAACGCCGAACTGGAACGGCGAAACCTCATGCACCGCAAGGGTTTCCCGGAGAGCTACGACCGTCGTGCGCTGATGCGCTTCGTCACGTCGGTCAAGTCCGGTGCGGAGTACGCCTGCGCGCCGGTGTATTCGCACCTGCTTTACGACATCGTCCCGGGTGCCAAGCAGGTGGTCCGCCATCCCGACATCTTGATCCTGGAGGGCCTCAACGTCCTGCAGACCGGACCCACCCTGATGGTGTCGGACCTGTTCGACTTTTCGTTGTACGTGGATGCACGCATCGAAGACATCGAGCAGTGGTACATCTCGCGTTTCCTGGCGATGCGGACCACGGCGTTCGCGAACCCGGCGTCTCATTTCCACCACTACGCGCGGCTCAACGACCAGCAGGCCATCGCCGCCGCCCGGGAAATCTGGCGTTCGATCAACCGGCCCAATCTGGTTGAGAACATCCTGCCCACCCGGCCGCGGGCCACGCTGGTGCTCCGCAAGGACGCCGATCACTCCATCAACCGGCTCCGGCTGCGCAAGCTGTAGGCGATGCGGCAGGCCGCCGCCGGGGCCGGCCCGGCCCCGGCGGGCGGGAACTCAGGCCGGCAGCCGGCGCACTCCCACATACTGCAGGATCGCGAAGAACGCGGTGCAGACGCCGCTGCCCAGGGTGGCGGCGGCACCGAACGCGGTCAACGGCAGCCAGCCGGCGGCCACCACAGCGATCGCCGCCAGCGTGTACGCGATGTTGGCGACGACCACGCCCACGCCGGCGCGCCGCAGGTCGGGCAGCGCAGCGAGGCTGAAGACAATCAGGCCGTAGAGCACGAAGCCCGCACCCATCGCGTATTCGGCGGCGGAGCTGAGCCCGCTCAGCGAGGAGAGCGGATCGGCAGCCGCCGCGACGATCAGCCCGGCGAGCCCGGTCAGGGTCGCGTCGACACGCATCGCGAAGCGCAATAACGAATCGGTCGAGTCGTACAGGGGCCGCGTGTGCAGGGAAGAGACAGCGGTCATGTCAAAGCTCCTTGGGACGTCGGTTGGGGGGACACGGTTGAGCTTGCGGTCTAGTCGCTGCCAGATCGACACATGACACTGCCAAGCACTGCCATGCGCAAGTCAACCTATGTTGAATAGGGCGGTATTCCCGGCCCGGTTCAGTTCCTAGTGCCGACCGGCACCCGACCGCGCAGATCGGCGGCGATCAGCCTGGCCGCCGCGTTTTGCCAGTTGTGCAGCGAGCGCTGCGGCACCTCCGTGACCAGCCACTGCCAGGCCTGCCGGGCCGTCGGGTCCAGGCCGGCCGCGGTGGCGTTCTGCGCGTAAGCGCGCACGCCGACCACATACGGAAAATACAGCGAGTTGTAGTGACGCCACTGCTCAGTGGTGCCGAAATCGCCGCCGTCACGGGGTTTGAGCCGGGCAATGTGCTCGGCGAGCAGGGCCCTAAGCTCGTTGGCCCGCTCCAACGGCTGGTCGGGCGCACCGCGGGCGGCCAGCCGCTCGCCGATGATGGGCAGCGCGGTCAACGGGCTGGCCACCAGCTTCGACAGGTCGCCGTAGTGGGCGAGCGCCCGACGGGTAAGCCGGGCAAACGTGTCGTCGTCGACGTTGTCAAGCGGGTCAGCCGCGCGCAGCGGCAAAGCCGCCTCGGTGCGCCGCAGCGTGGCCCGGTCGGCCCGCAACGCCGGCGACCGCCAAAACGCCATCCGGTCGAGCAGCCCCGCCAGCGGGTCGGCTAGCACTTGGACGTCGATAGCGATCGCCAGGCTGGTGAACAGCAGCACCGTCAGCGCAGTCTGCTGGCCGGTCAACGCGATACCGATCAGCACCTGGCCGCCGAACAACGCTGCCGCGACAACGCTGCCGGCGAACGAGCGCAGCATGTCGGCGCGCAGCGCCTGGCCCTCGTCGAAGGCATCCCAAAGGGCAACGGCAAGGCCGAGCGCCAGCACGTCGCATCCGGTCGACGCGAGCGCCAGCCAGCTGGGCACCAACCCCAGCGGAATGATCAGGATCGCATTGCTTAATGCGAAAAACAGCGTCGCGACGACGACCAGCCCCGCCACCGGCATCGGCTGGGCGGGCCGTACCAGGGCCTTGGCCATCGCCCCGAGTGTGGAAAGCGATATCACCGCGAACATCACCCAATGGCCAGGCCGCAGCGGCCCGTCGACGCTGCCCGCCATCGCCGCGCCGACCAGGGTTAGCGCCGCGACGCCGCCCACCAGCAGCACCTCACCGGTGCGGGCCCGCCAGCTGTCGCACGGCCTGCCCAGCTCGATGAGCACGGCGAACCATGCGACGCCAGGAACAGCCGCCAGGTAGATCTCGACCTGGCTGAGTACGCTGCTGTGCGCCACCATGCGGATCGCGTCAAGAGCGACTACCGCGGCGAATCCGCACAGCCCGGTGGCCGCCAACACGAGTACGGGCTTGCGCGGGTCACGCGCTAGCAGATACGCCCCCAGCCACCAGCTCAGCGCGAACACCGCGGCCGACAGCGCAGCCATGGATCAAGTCTGGCACGGCCCACCGTCGTGCCATCGTGTCGATCGAGGCGCGGCGTCGGGCGGATCCGGTTCTGCGTCACGCCATCGACGAGCAGCGCCGCCCGCGGCGCCCTCCCCAGTCGGCGAGCGGCCCGGACATGGTGGCGACGATCGCGCCCGCGACACTTCAGAAGGCCAGGTCGGCAAGAATCGGCCGTCAGTGCGGATCGTCGGTTCGCTGTGACTTTGGCAAACTAATTCGCCTGTCATGTGCCGATTGCGGCCGCGAGCAGTGCCAACTGCAGGCACGGCGCTGCCAAACTGCCACCACCGCCTTACCTGCCGTAACGGCGATGACGCAGGCTGTAGTCGCGCAGCGCGCGCAGGAAGTCGACCCGGCGAAACGCCGGCCAATACGCCTCGGTGAACCACATCTCGGAGTAGGCGCTTTGCCACAACAGAAATCCCGACAGCCGCTGCTCCCCGGATGTGCGGATGACCAGGTCAGGGTCGGGTTGTCCAGAGGTGTAAAGGTTTTCGGAAATGGCCTCGACCGTGACCGCGTCGATCAGTTCCTCCGCGGTGGCTCCGTTGGCCAGCTCCTTGCTCAGCAGCGCGCGCACCGCGTCGACGATCTCTTGGCGCCCGCCGTAGGCGACCGCGACGTTGACGTGAAACCCACTGTTCGGACGGGTGGAGTCGACGGCTTCGCGCAGCCGACGTGCCGTTTCCTCACCGACCAGCCCTAGGTCGCCCACGGTGCGCACACTCCAGCGGTTGACGGGCGCGCAGATCTCCTCGACGACGTCGGTGATGATCTCGATGAGAGCGGCGAGCTCCTCCGGATCGCGTTGCAGGTTCTCGGTGGACAACAGGTAGACGGTGGCCATCTCGATGCCGGCTTCTTGGCACCAGCGCAGCATCTCAGCGACCTTGGCCGCGCCCATCCGGTAGCCGTAGCTCACGTCGTCGTAGCCCGCGCTGCGCGCCCAGCGCCGGTTACCGTCGCACAACACGGCGATGTGGCGGGGCAGCGCGGATTTGGATGCCGCCAGGCCCTGCCGCAAGCGCAACTCGTAGAGCCGGTACAGCGGTTCCTTAAGGCGCGGCGGAATAATCTCCACGAGGCTCAAGACTAGTGCGGTCGCCAAGAATTACCCGCGATCTTGGCGCGCGGCACCCCGGGGTTCATCGATCTGCGCATTACTGTGGCTACAAGCATGGCAGCGACCTTGATGAGACGGGAAGGGAGATGAGGGCTTCGACCGGCGTGCGCGATCCCGCTGCTTCCGGCCCGGGCGCCGGGGCCGCGGATCTCGTCGAAGGCGCAGTCAACGTCCTGGTCAAGCCGCGGTTCCGGGGCTGGATCCACGTCCACGCCGCGGTGGTGGCCATCGTCGCGGGTGCCACCCTGGTCGCGGTGTCGTGGCCGTTGGCGGGCGCTGCGGCCGGGCTGGCGACGCTGACGTACACCGCGGCCATCGTGGCGATGTTCGCGGTCAGCGCCACCTACCACCGCATTCACTGGAAATCGGTGACCGCCCGGATATGGATGCGACGGCTCGACCATTCGATGATCTTCGTGTTCATCGCCGGCAGCTATACACCGTTCGCGGTGTGTGCCATGCCCGCCCGGGAAGGGCAGCTGGTGCTCGGGATGGTGTGGGGCGGCGCGCTGGCCGGGATCGCCCTGAAGGTGTGTTGGCCGACGGCGCCGCGCTGGGTCGGTGTGCCGCTGTATCTGCTGCTGAGCTGGGTGGCGATCTGGTTCATCGGCCCGATCCTGCACGGCGCCGGGGTGGCCGCGATGGTGCTGCTCGTCGTCGGCGGGGTGATCTATAGCCTCGGCGGCCTGTTCTACGGGCTGCGCTGGCCCGATCCGTGGCCGACGACGTTCGGCTACCACGAATTCTTCCACGCCTGCACCGCGTTGGCGGCGATCTGCCACTACATCGCAATGTGGTTCGCGGTCTTCTAGCCCGCGAACCCCTGTGGCGAGCAGACGCAGAATCGCCCAAATCCCGCGGGATTTGGGCGATTCTGCGTCTGCTCGCCAGCTAAAGCTGGGTGACGTTGTCCGCGGACCAGTAGGCCTTCATCGCGGTGACCTTGCCGTCGTCGTTGACCACCATCACGTCGATCGGTTCGATGACCATCCCGCCGTCGCCGGCTTTCACCGTGAGCCGGAACTGAAACGCCGCCTCGTTGCCCGCGATTCGCAACGACACCAACTCGCAGTCCCGTTCGGCGCCCTCGACCGCCGAATAGAACCCACGGATGGCCTGCCGACCGATGTGCACCTCGCCGCCGACGGGATCTTCGACGGTGGCGTCGTCGGCGTAGAGGTCGGCGATATCGTCGGCGCTGCCCTTGGCGACCAGGCTGATGTAGCGGTTGACGGTGTCGGCGATGACTTCAGCACTCGGCATGACAGGTCAGGTTACCGTGCCAACGCGGCGGCCAGCTCCTCGGTGGTGGTGACCGGCAGGTCGCAGACCCGGCCCCGGCACACATAGGCCGCATCGGCGCCGTCGACCCGGTCCCGGCCGGTCAAGAGTTCCGACGAGTTCGCTTGCCCGCCAACCACGATCGCCCCGCCCGGTGCCAGCCGGCGCGCGTCGGCCAACAACGAGGACCGCGACGCGTCACACGCCACCGCGATCTGCAGCGGTCCCCGCACGGCGGACTCGGCGACCGCCAGCCAATGCCCAGCCGAGCGCGGCACGCGGGCCAGCAGCGGGGAATGCGCCCGCAGTGCGTCGGCCGCGGCCTGCCCATAACGCTCGGCGCGGTCACCACCGACCAGGTGCGCGGCGGTCAGCAGCGCTTCGGTGATCAACGATGCGCCCGACGGCGTCGCACCATCGGTCGGGTCGGCAGGACGCATCATCAGCTGCTCGGCGTCGTCGGCGCTATCGAACCACCGGCCCGGCCGGTCGGGGTCGGCGAAGTGCGCCAACGCAATGTCCAGTAGTTCGGTAGCCGCCGCCAGCCACGCCGGCTCCCCGGTCAACTGGTAGAGCGTCAGCAGCCCGGTCGCCAGCGCGGCATGGTCTTCGAGAATGGCCGCACTCTCGCCGACCTGCCCGCCCAGGCTGGCCCGTCGCAGCCGCCCGTCGACGAGGTGCAGCCCGAGCAGCGCCGCCGCGCATCGCCGGGCCGCCTCGGCCAACCCCGGATCACCCAGCGCCACACTGGCTTCGGCTAACGCGGTGATCGCAAGCCCATTCCAGGCTGTGACAACCTTGTCGTCGCGGTCCGGTTGGGGCCGGGTCGAACGCGCGGCCAGCAGTGCGGCGCGGATCCGCTCGAAGCGGTCGGTGTCGTCGGGATCGGCCGGCAGCTGCAGCACCGAGGCCCCGGCCTCGAACGTGCCCGCCTCGGTGATACCGAAAACCGCAGCGGCCCAGTGTCCGTCGTCGTCGCTAAGGACTTCGCGCAGCTGCGCCGGCGTCCACACGTAAGTCGAGCCCTCGCGGCCGGCCGCATCGGCGTCGAGTGATGACGTGAACATATCGGCGTCGGCCAGCGCATCGAGCATGAACCGGGCCGTCTCGCGGGAAATCCGTTGCGCCAGCGGGTTGGCGGTGCGCCGCGCCCAATGCGCGTAAACTCGCAGCAGCAGCGCGTTGTCGTACAACATCTTCTCGAAATGCGGTACCACCCAAGCGTTGTCGACACTGTATCGAGCGAAACCACCGGCTAGCTGGTCGTAGATGCCCCCGCGGGCCATCGCAGTGCAGGTGCGCTCTACCGCCTGCAGCGCTGCCGGCGAACCGGTTCGCTCGTGATGCCGCAGTAACGCCTCCAGCAGCGCCGACGGCGGGAATTTCGGTGCACCGCCGAACCCGCCGTGCACGGTGTCCTCGTCGCGCAGCACGGCGGCGACGGCGTGATCACACAGTTGCGGCGCCACCTGCGGGCCGGCCGCGGGCAGTCCCGAAGACATCGCGCGCAGCTCGCGCGCGATGTGTGCTGCGGCCTGCTCGACTTCGTCACGGCGGTCGCGCCAAGTGGCTGACACTGCGGAAAGCAGTTGTAAGAAAGCGTGTTTCGGGTAGTAGGTTCCGCAGAAGAACGGCCTGCCGTCCGGGGTGAGGAAACACGTCATCGGCCAGCCGCCCTGCCCGGTGAGCGCGACGGTGGCGTTCATGTAGACGGCGTCGATGTCAGGCCGCTCCTCGCGGTCGACCTTGATGCAGACAAATCCGGCGTTCATCGCGGCGGCCACCTCGTCGTCCTCGAACGACTCGTGGGCCATCACATGACACCAGTGACAGGCCGCGTAGCCCACCGAGAGCAGGATCGGCACGTCGCGCTCGGCGGCTTCGGCAAGAGCCTGCGGCGTCCACTGCTGCCAGTGCACCGGGTTGTCGGCGTGCTGGCGCAGATAGGGGCTGGCGGCGCCGGCCAGGGTGTTGGCCGCGGGACTCATCGTCGGGTCCTAACCGTCGGGCTCACGGGGCGCTCGCTCGTGATCCGTCGGCCGGTCGAGATCGAGCGTTCCTTCATCGGCGGCCTGGTCGGGCTCGGCGTCGTTTCGGTCGAACGATTCTGGCACCTTCTTGAGTTGCTGGTTCATCGACCGGATCAAAAACACCGTGGCCAGCAGCAACAGCACGATGACCAGCAGGCCCATCGGGCTGGCCTTGCCGAAATCCGGGCCGGTGTGACGGGGTGCGTCGTCGGCCAGCACCGTGATCGCGGAAAGCCATACTTCGGACATCACTCGGCCTCGATTCCGGCGAACAGATCCGTTTCGGGAAGGCTGACCGGCACCCGGGAGCGGGCCAGCTCGAACTCCTCGGTCGGCCACAGCCGCTGCTGCCATTCGATCGGCGCGGCGAAGAAGTCGGCGTTGGGGTCGATCTGGGTGGCGTGGGCCCGCAGCGCGTCGTCGCGATGGCTGAAGTATGCCGAGCACTCCACTCGGGTCGTGACCCGGTCAGCGAACACGTCGTGCTTGGCATCCCACAGCGCCAGCCATTTCTCGAATGGCCCGTTTTGGCCATGCCTGGTGAATTCGTCCTGCAGCACCTGCATCCGTTGCCGCAGGAACCCGTGGACGTAGTAGAGCTTGGACACCGTCCACGGCTCCCCGGCGTCGCGGAAGCGCGCGTAATCTCCGGCCGCCTCATACGCGGCGACCGATACCTGGTGACAACGGATGTGGTCGGGATGCGGGTAGCCGCCGTTCTCGTCGTAGGTGATCATCACGTGCGGGCGGAAATCCCGCACCACGCGTACCAGCGCCTCGGTAGAGACGTCCAGCGGCACCCGCGCAAAGCAGTCCTCGGGCAGTGGGGGCGGCAGTTCGCCCTTGGGCAGACCGGAGTCGACGAAACCGAGCCAGGTGTGCTCGACGCCGAGGATCTCGGCGGCCTTGGCCATCTCGTCTCGGCGGATTTCGGCGATGCGCCCATGCACTTCGGGCAGATCCATGGCGGGGTTGAGGATCTCGCCGCGTTCGCCCCCGGTCAGCGTTACCACCAGCACACGATGACCCTCGTCTGCGTAGCGAGCAAGGGTCGCGGCGCCTTTGCTGGATTCGTCGTCGGGGTGGGCGTGCACCGCCATCAATCGCAGTTCGCTCACCTGCTCCCTGTCTGTCCGCTGTTCGGCTGAGGTGCCCCTATAGTTCCAGTTCTAATCGTTCCATCCCCGCCACCCGGCCCCGAAACCCGACCAGGAGACTGCCGCACCGACATGAACGACGGCCGCATCCCGCGTCCGCAGACCCGCTATGGGCGTCCCCGGCTGACCGGCTGGTCGCGCCGCGGTGTCGTCATCGCGCTGGCATCGTTGGTGGTCGCGGCCGGCGTCCTCATCGCGGTCATCGGTTATCAGCGGCTGGCCAACCGCGACGTGACCGGCACGCTGGTCGGCTACCGCCTGATCGACGACGAGACGGTGGCGGTGACGATCAACGTGAGGCGCTCGGACCCGTCGCGTCGGGCCGATTGCATCGTGCGGGCACGGTCGAAGGACGGCAGCGAGACGGGCCGGCGCGAAGTGCTGATCCCGCCGTCGGACCGGGACACGGTGCAGGTGACGGCGATCGTGAAATCCTTCCGGCCGCCGGCAATGGGCGACATCTACGGCTGCGGCACCGATGTGCCCAGCTATCTGCGGCCCGCGTAACCACACGGCTGTTGCCGCACCGGAGCAAAAGCGGTGGCCGTCCAAAGCTGACTAGCGAAAGCCGTGGCGGTGGTATCATGTCCGGGTACACGGTTCCCACTGGGACCGTGTATTGCTGCATTAGCGCGACATACGCGGCACGGCGCGGCGCACGCGCGGTGAAGCCCCATGCGCGGCAGCGAACCGAAAGCCTTGCCCACGCGAATATCGTGGAAACGACGACACAAGGAGCGCGACGAGATGACGGACACTCAGGTGACCTGGTTGACCCAGGAGTCACATGACCGGCTCAAGGCCGAGCTCGACCAACTGATCGCGAACCGTCCGGTCATCGCCGCAGAAATCAACGCCCGCCGCGAGGAGGGCGACCTCAGCGAGAACGGCGGATATCACGCCGCTCGCGAGGAGCAGGGGCAGCAAGAGGCCCGCATCCGTCAGCTGCAGGACCTGCTGAGCAACGCCAAGGTCGAAGCGCCCACCCAATCCGGCGTGGCGCTGCCCGGCTCGGTGGTGAAGGTCTACTACAACGACGACGAGTCCGACACCGAGACCTTTCTGATCGCCACCCGGCAGGAGGGACTTAACGACGGCAAGCTCGAGGTGTACTCGCCGAATTCGCCGCTGGGCGCTGCCCTCCTCAACGCAAAGGTCGGCGAAAGCCGGACCTACAAGGTGCCCAACGGCAACACCGTCAAGGTGACATTGGTCAGCGCGGAGCCGTACCGCGCCTAGAGCTAACCGGGGTCGGGAAACCGGGCGGTATCGGGTCCGCCATGGCGAAGATCGCCGAGGATTTGTTGCTGCTGCTGCTCGACAATGCGTCGGGACAGCCGGCGTTGGATCGGACACGGCGCGGACGGCTGCTGGCCGCCGCGGTGCTGCTGGATCTGGCCTACGCGTGCCGGATTCGCCCGGCGGTCGACGGGGACCCGGTACAAACTCGACGACTGTTGGTACTGACCGGCCCCGACCCGGGTGATCCGGCCGTCGCGCCGGCGCTGCGGTTGTTGCTGCGCCGGCCCCTTAGCCCCGCGGCGGCGATAGCCAAACTGCGCCGCGAAACCCCGGCCCTTGTTCTCTCGCAGCTCGAACGCGGCGGTCACGTGCAACGGGTCCAGTTGTACGCCAAGGGATTCAAGCCGGCTTATGGCTGGCGGCTGACTGACCGGGACCGGGTTTCGCAAACGCGTGCGGCTATGACGGCGGCGCTATTCGACCGGCTGTGTCCCGATCCGGCGGCGGCGACGATCATCTCGCTGCTGCACGCTATCGGCGGGCTGGGCGCAGTGTTCAGCCTCGACGACCGCGGCTGGGATTGGGTCCTCAGCCGTGCCGGCGATATCGCCAGCGGCTGCTGGGTAAACGAATCCGAGCCCGGCCTGCCCGAGGTCAACCTGGCCGTGACAACGGCGGCGATCCGCCCCGCGTTGACGTGACGCCGGCGCCCGCCGGCCCGGCGCTGGTCCGGCAGCGCACGTCACGCTTTGATAGGTAGTTCGTTTTGTCAGCCAGGCAGGGGAAGCAGGTGCCGC
>Ga0070737_10005523_pt1 | contig 12038 bp, 7 predicted proteins | sample Coa_R1_10_FD_66438 | JGI IMG/M metagenome (GOLD analysis project Ga0070737, IMG submission 66438) | Surface soil microbial communities from Centralia Pennsylvania, which are recovering from an underground coalmine fire - Coalmine... | ecosystem: Environmental > Terrestrial > Soil > Unclassified ... | reverse complement strand
TAAAAAGGTTGGGAAAAATACGGCCGAACACGCTTACCAGCACATGTGCGAACAGCATCACAATCGCCGTGGCACACATCGCGGCGACCAGATGATTGAGCAGTATCTTGCGTTTCGGTGTGGAACGCAATGGTAGATAGCGGCAGGAATACCACGGCGCCAGACATACGCACGCGAGTAGAAACGTAACGGGCACGGTTACTGCCGCGCCCTCGGTGAATTTCAACCGGCCCGATACGCATACCATCAGCGTCAGCATGGCGCCCACCGGAATCCAGGCGGCCAGATAGAACAGCAGGCCGTTCTTGCTGCTGAAAACAGGATGCATTCAACGCCGGCGCAGCGGCTAATCCTTTATCTCAACGGAACCGAATACGGCAGCCCCGGTCAGGAACAAAGCCGGTCCATCAAAGCCGGCCGCCTTATTGACAATCGTTTTGTCTTCCACGCTGCCGAAAATGCCCGTCGCCTGCGCAACCACCCGCCAGCTCTCAGGAACCCGTATTTCTATCGATCCGAAGATCGCGTTGACTTCGAGGACTGCAGAGCGTTCCGGCGAAGAGATCTGGGCTTGCCTCAAATTGAGATCCACGCTGCCAAAAATGCTCTCGACCTTTCCTCCCTGAAAGTTCACCGATTCCACTTTCCGCTTGAGCGATCCGAAAATAACCTGCTCTTTCAACACGTCGAGTGAACCCGCGCTTTCCTGTGAGCCGCCAATCTGAGGCCTCACCCGATCGTTCGACTCCAGGATCTTAATCAATGCGACCGTGCCTAAGGCGATCAGCAGCAGCGACAGCGGCCAACTATCGTCGTGTGCGCGGACGTGTAAAATACCGAGATTTACGAGAAGAAACAAGCTGCCCCCGGCAATAAGTACCATCCCGAAGGCCCGGCCGGCCCGAGTGGTCTCCCCGGCTAACTTGCCCACCCCTCCAACGACGATAATCACCGGCCAAAACGACCATAGGTTGAAATCGGGTATCAGGCCAAGGTTACTGAGGAACAGCAGTGTCCCGGCCGCAATCAGAAGTATCGCTACGAATAGGCGCGCAGTCGGGGTCTGGGTGCACGTTCTTCGCTGTCTGCGCAGTTCTCTCCCGCTCACAGCATCGGCCGATTCGTCCAAAGCCTCGTGATTAAGATCGTCCCGCACGTTTGTATCCTTGCCGGCTAGGGCCTGAGCCCGGGCGGCTGCTGTCGTTCGAAAACCAATCGATCACGCCTGCCACAATCAACGAAACCGGCCAGAGATTTTGAATGCGATCGAGCGACAAGACCCCGAACAGATCGCCGCCCAACAGGACGAATCCCGTGGCGATCAAAATAAAGGCGACCCCGAGCGTTTCCCAATCCGTGCGCCGCGGCGTGATTTGAGTTGTGTCCATTTTTTTCCGCCTCAAGCCGATAGTACGGCCAGTAGCGCCCGCCTATCACGCCGTAATCGGCGAACGCTGCTGGTTTACCGGCGAACGCCGCCGCCGCTCCTGTCAAAAGATGAACTTCATGCCGAGTTGCAGAATGCGCGGATTATGCGCTCCTCCCGGGTGAAGGAATTCGCTGTTCGGTATACAACTCGGATCTCCGGCAGAGTTGTTCGGACCGGCATAACAGGCCGCTTGATCGTTCGGGTTGCTGATCGAGCCGGAGCTATTCAGCGGCAGCCACTGCGTGTGATTGAACACGTTGAACGCCTCCGCCCGGAATTCCAGCGCGCGTTGTTCCGATTTCAGCGGAAAGTGCTTGAACAACCCCATATCGAAGTTCGTACGGGCCGGACTATTTAAAATGTTGCGGCCTGCGTCTCCGAACGTCAGCCCGGTCGGCTCCGCGAATGCCGCCGGGTTGTAAAGCAGTGGCCCCAGAATGCCGGCCGCATTGGTCGCCGGCGGTGGCGCATTCGGATTCCCGACGATATCCACATAGGAGCCCGATCCGATACTGTTCCCAACGCCCGCGTTATCGCTGTAAGCGGCGTTGAACACCGAAAACGGGGTTCCCGATTGATACGTCATCAATCCGGACCACTGCCACCCGCCAAATGCGGTATGTAGAAATCCCGTGTTCGTGAAGAATGGGACGTCATACACCCAGCTAATGTTCAGCAAATGCCGCTGGTCGAAGTTCGAGCTGGCGCGGTTGGCTTCCAGATCGTAGGAATTGACGAAGCTCGAATCCCCGCGATCGGACGAGTCGTCTATCGAATGGCTCCAGGTGTACGCCAGACTCAAAGTCAAGTGACTGAAGTTACGCCGGGCCGAAACCTGCAATGCGTTGTAAATGGAGTTCGCTTCGTCCTCGAGACCGGTGATGTCGCCGAGCCCAAGGTACGGACGATATGGATTGGGCGAGCCGCCGCAAGCAACGGTCAAGTTATTCAACGCCGGGCCCGTTACCGGCGCGCCGTTTACAGTCAGCGTCGAACAGTCGTTCAAACTGATCGCCTGGCCCCCTGGATATGGATTGAGCGACGCGGGAACCGGATAGATTTGGTTGAGATCTCGCTCATCTGTCAGATGAGTGCCTTTGCTCCCCGCATACGCCGTGGTCACCACTACGTGCGCAGGCAGCTCGCGCTGCACGCTGAAGTTCCACTGTTGCACGTAAGGCCAAATCGCCTTCGTCGGAATGGAAATCACGTTCAACGGGCCGGACACCGAGCTGGTCGAATAAATACTCGTGTAACTGGGCAGATTGTATTCCGTGATATTTTGAACCAGCGGCGGGCTACCCTCGAGCGATTCTGTATTTACTTCATTGCCGTTGGTGTGCTCAAAGAAAATGCCGTAGCCGCCTCGGATCGCCGTCTTGCCGTCGCCGACCGGATCGTAAGCGAACCCGATACGCGGGGCGGGGTTGAATAGATGCCCCACCATGCAGCCGCTGGGAACGCCTCCCACACCGCATTGAACGATGCCGTCGAAGGGATTGCCGCTAACCAACCCATTGGGCCCATACACCGGCGCATTCGCCGGGTTGTATGCGCTCGGGTCAAAATTATAGGCCTGCTTGTATTTTTCGCGATATGTCCCGAAAAGACTTACACGCAATCCTAAGTTCAAGGTCAATTTGCGAGTGACGTGCCAATCATCCTGTATGTACGGCTCCAGGATCTTATAACGGTTGTAATACTTAGTCACAAGATTGGTCTGATCGAACGAGTAGATGTCACCTATAAGAAAATCGGCGAAGCCGTTTCCCGTGCTTCCAACAATGCCTTGGGCCAGATTCGGGGCCGCCGTGCCGTTAAACGTGAGAGTTCCCTGGGCATCCTGGAAATTCGAGTTGTCTTCATTCTTCTGGGCCGCGACAAAATAGGCCCCGAAATAAAGGTTATGCGTGCCCCAGATCTTAGTCAGGTTGTCCTTGTAAGTAAATGTGGGGTTGGCATTATTCCATGGAAAGTAGCCGGTCGGTGCATTGAACCCGCCGCTGTATTCAGCCGTGTTTTCGATCACAATATTCGGCAGAAGTCCCCGGAAGCCGTTATTGAATATGCCGGGCATGTCGAAGTCGGCAGGCCGCTGCACGGGGCCGATGGCGTTCAGAAAAATATGGTCCGTCGTGTAGCTGAATACGAATTCATTGAGCAGCGTCGGTGACGCGCTGACAGTCAGGTTCGCCACCATGCTGACGCCCGGTCCCGCGAAGCTCGTTTCCACCGTCGGAAAGCTGCCGCTCTGCGCGCTCCACAAAGGCGTTGGATTCACCGTCGCCCAGGAATCATGGATGAACCGGTAGAAGAACCGCACTTTGTCGCTGAAGTTTTCATCCACGCGAACCAGTTCCTCGCGCCAATTCGTCGCTTGTGAAGGCGCCGCATTGAAGATCGAGTCGACGCCGGAGCCCGTCGTCGCCGCCGGAATTAACGGCAACATGGCTTGCGCTTGCGGTGTCACCGGAACCTGGTTGTTCGGGAAGTAGGTTCCGTTCGGGTTGGCCGTAGTTTCCGAGCCGGGAATTATTGGACAATTCGGAAAACCGGTTGGATTCACCGGACTTCCGGCGCTTGGGCAAACATCAGAAAAGTTTCCCGTCCGCTCCTCGTTCGAAGGCACCGGCTGATTGAAAGTCTGCCCCGGCACGACGTCTTTTCTCCATTCTTCGGAGAAAAAGAAGAACGTCTTGTCCCGGTTGCGGTTGTAAACCTTCGGGATGAACACCGGGCCGCCGATGGTATATCCATAATCGTTCTTCCTGTACTCAGGAACCGTCGACTGAAAGAAATTCCGGGCGTTGAAGGCATCGTTTCGCACGAACTCAAATAAGTCGCCGTGAAAGTCGCGCGTGCCGGATTTAGTAATCGTCTCGATGGTAGCCGAGCCGTTACGGCCGTACTGGGCGCCGTAGTTGGACGTCAGCACTTTCACCTCGGCAATCGCATCCACGTTGGGATAACTGTTCAGCGTCGCATTACTCCCGTTATCCATGTTGTCGCCGCCGTCCAACTCCCAGTTGTTATACTCCGTCCGTCCTCCATTTACACTGAAGGATACGCTGCCGTTCACGCCAACAGTGCCCTCGTCCTGGTTCGTCTGGTTGCTTACTCCCGGAATGAGTGTGACTAACTGCGTGAAGTTGCGGCCATTGAGAACAAGTTGATCGATTTGCTTGTTTGTTATGACGCCCGATAACTCGGCGCTTTCGGTTTGAACCTGCGCCACATTCGCGCCGGCAACGGTCAGTTCAGTACTTACTTGCCCTACCTTCAATGTTGCGTCCGCCCGCGCCTTATCGGCGACGCGGAGAATCAGATCTTTCACAAGATACCGTTCGAATCCTTGCGCAGTAACATTGATGTTGTAATGGCCGGCAAGCAGCCCGCTGACCAGATAATCGCCCGTGGTGTTGGTGGTGGTAGTGCGGACGAAGCCCTGCTCGATGCTGGTGATGCTGACAGTCGCGCCGGGAACCGCGGCGCCGCTCGAGTCCTTTACGGTGCCGGTAATCGAGCCTTCCTGGCCCCAGGCGCAGGCTGCGAATAACAACGCGGCCAGTGCCATCGAGATGCGCTTGACAATAACGGTCACGTAACCTCCTGGGCAGCACAACCTGGTGCGCCGGGTTACCGCCAGAGCCAAGGCGCTGCCGCAACCTATCTGAAGCTGTTCTCGACACTATAGCGCATTGGGATTAGGTGTCAAGCGGCAAAACGCCCCCCTCAGCCCGCAGCCCGGCCGTACGATCACAAAACAGCGCAAGAACATTTTCTCTAGCGGACTGAACGACTTATAACGGTTGCCCGGCTCAGCGCCGCTCGCCCCGCGTGAGAACCTCTGGCGAACCACTTCAAACGCACAGGGCGCGGCCGAGCCAAGCCGTTCCGTCTGGGCCGCCCCGTCGTGCGCCATTCAAAATTCCGGAGGTCACCATGTATCTACGATGCGCTGCCATCCTGGCAGTGCTGGCGAGCGGCGCGTTCGCCCAGACAAGTATCAATCTGGTCAACCAAAGTCACAACGCCGACTTCTCTAACTTCACTTTCACCCGCACGATGAGCGTCGGCTCCGCATTGCCCGCCGCCTGCGTCGTCGGCCAGCTCTTCTTCAACACGTCCGCACCCGCGGGCCAAAATGTCTATGGCTGCACCCAAACCAACACCTGGTCCGCCATCGGCAACTTTTCTTCGCTTGGCGGCGACCTCAGCGGCACTTTGTCGAGCGCCTCCGTCGCCAAAATCAAAGGCACCAGCGTCCCGGTTAACTCCGCTTCAGACCAGACCCTCGTCACCACAACTGCGGCTGTCGGTTCGTGGGCCGGACTGCCCAATTGCCTGGATTCCAGCGGCCAGCACCTGAACTACAACACCTCTACTCACGCCTTCTCGTGCGGCAGCACGAACAGTATCACTCCCAGCACGGCGGCCGCGAATCAATTCGCAACCGGCATCAGCAGCGCCGGAGTGATCTCCTACGCTCAACCTTCTTTTGCCAACCTTTCGGGCACCGCCGCGGCCGCGCAGCTTCCCGCAATTAGTCTGTCCGCAAGCGGCTCCGGTGGTGTAACCGGTAATCTTCCGGTCGCCAACCTGAACAGCGGCGCCAACGCAAGCTCCACCACCTTCTGGCGCGGCGATGGTACCTGGGCTACGCCTGCGGGCAGTGGCAGCGGCAGTCCCGGCGGTTCGAGCAACACCATCCAATACAACGGCTCGGGCGCATTCGCCGGAGACACGAACTTCACTTATAATTCAACTACACACCAGGCAATCGCAAAGGGCGGGTGGTCTGGCCCCATAACCGACAAAGGCGGCCAAGTCTATAACATCCTCGCCTATGGCGCCGTTCCCGACTCTAAAATCGGCTATAACTGCTCCATTACATCCGGAACTAACACGCTCTCGTGCGCCAACGACCCTAGTATCACCTTCACAAGCTCGGACATCGGTCACGCAATCTATATCTACGGCTCTGATTCATCTCAATACTATGTCGCGACGCCGAGTCTTACCATTACTGCCGTCACAAACTCCTCTAGCGTCGTTCTATCGGCCAATGTGACTCAGACCGTCAGCGCCGGCCTCATTCACGTGGCCGGAGGAACCGACAACTCCAGCGCGATTCAGGCTGCCGTCAACGCGGCATGCTCCACTGCCAGCGCCAGCACTCCGTCCACCGTCCTGACCCCGCAAGGCGTCTACGGCGTTGCATCCTCCATCGTCATCCCTTCCGGATGCAGCAACCTGAGGCTCGAAGCGGCCGGTAAAGCGATTTGGCTCGGAACCTCCATTACCACCAACAGCGCGGGCTCTTCCGGTTACGGCCAAGGCGGTCAGGTGCTCGTCTTCGGCAGTAATTCCGCTCCCGGCACTGTCGTCAACTCCCTGACCGGCGAAAGCATCAGTGCCGGCAGTAACCAACTTACCTGCACGCCCTGTAACTTCACCTCCGCCAACGTCGGACAGAACATTTACATCCAGTTCGCCGGCTCCGATGCGCTTCCCCTTTGGACCACCATCACCGCCGTCAGTAGCGGAGTGGCCACGCTCGCCGACAACGCGCAAACCTCGCTTCCGTTAAACCCGCAAGGCATTCTCGGCGCCGCCATCGTCTTCGGTTTCGAAACGAATTCCAATATCGAAATTGCCGGAATGCAGTTTCAAAACGTCGGCTACTACTTCCAGCCGAACAATCATTCGGTCTCTCCCATCGGCATTCCTATCGTGACTGGCGGAGCTTCTCCGCAAGTCGCAAAACAAAATCTGCATATGCATGACATAGTCATGCTCAGCCCCACCAATGGCTGCTACGGAAATAATGGTCCGAACGATCAGTTCACCTTTTCTAATATCCGCTGTTACTGGGCCACCGACGCCGGAATTTACTTCGCGGGCTTCCATTCGAACGGCTCGGTCAACGATGTCCTTGTGGACAACACGCAATCTCCTGTCGCCAACGGCGGTCTCTCTTATGGCTTTCTAATGAAAGCCCTGAATCACGTGAAAATGGAGCATCCAATCGTGCGCTGCGTCGGATGCAACGCCGGAATGAACGAAGGAGATTACCCGAACTTCGACGCCCAATTCATCGACGTGGACCTCGATGGAGAGGGCTCGACGCAGGTCGGCTTCGAATCGAGCATCGGCACGAATATGTCCGTCCTCGGCGGAAGAATCCGCAACTTCGTCTCCGCCGCTTTCGATCTTCCTGCTTCCTACCAGAACGGCATTCAAGGTATGGTCATCAGCCAGACCCAATCGAGTAATGTTTCTAATTGCCTCGATATCTCCGATTCGAGCGGCACCGGTTACGCCGCCAGCAATATCACATATGAAAACAACCGCTGCGCTCCCACCGGCAACGGTGTGAATGCTAGCGCACTCGGCGGTGTCAACCACTGGCGCGGAAATACATTCACGGGCGCCGGTCAAACCAGTTCTGCCTGGCAGATCTACTCCAGCACCACCGCCGGAAACGATTTGAACATATTCGAGCCGAATAACTATGACTCCGGCTTTACCGGTTCGAACCAGTTCGATTGGTCAGTCGTCGTCGGGAACGCCGTCGATTACCACTGGGGCCACAGCAATCCGCCCGTCCAGGGAGCGTTAGTGAAGCCGTCGCTCTCCGATGGCCAAGCCGTCATCCCCATGACGACCGGCGATTCCACGGGTGCCATGGGCGTGGCCGTCGCAATTACCGGATTGAGCGGCTCGGGCGGCAACGCGATGATTCAAACCGGCGGCCGCGCCTTCGTCATCACCGACGGCAACACCACTCTAGGCGATTGCGTCGCTCCCAGTTCGACCATCGCTGGAGCCATTCACGATACCGGCTCCCATACGCTGCCTTGTTCGGCCGGTGGAACGGTTTCGCAAAACACCAGCGGCTACAGCATCTCCACTCTCAGCACCGATGCAAACTCCGTCATGACCGTAACGACGTCCGGCAGCAGCAACCTCGCCGCCGGCCAGCCGTTCACCATTACCGGAGCCACTTTCAACGGGTCCGGCCTGAACGTCGCCGGCGTAGTGTGCACAACCGGCACCTCTACCTGCGCGGCGCCCACGGCCACCACCTTTACCTTCATCTCCACTGCGACCGCAAGCGCAAGCGGAAGTGGCGGCCAGGTGAACAAGCCCGCTCAAATCAACTTTCACGCACAGTAGTTATAGTACCGGCGCGTGGCTTGGCAAAGTCACGCGCCGTAACTTACAGTGGGGTTATCCAGTCAGCAGACCAAAATAAAGCGCAGTCCTCGCCGCGGCCTCTCCGCCCCGGCGATTGGGTCCAAGTGCGCTCCTTTGCCGAGATCAGCCGCACCCTCGACGCGGAAGGCAAACTCGACGGGCTCCCGTTCATGCCCGAAATGGCGCAGTACTGCGAGCAAAGGTTCCCCGTTTCCAAGCGCGCCGAAAAAACCTGTTTCGCCCACCGGCAGCGACGATTCGGCAACGCCGTGCACCTCGCGGACCTTCGCTGCGATGGCAGCGCTCACGATGGCTGTCAGCTTGGTTGTCTCCTCTACTGGAGAGAAGCCTGGCTCAAGCCCGTTCCCGGCCCCTCACTCGAGGCCCCAGCCGCGCTCACCAGCGCCAACCGCGCATATCCAAATCTACTGACTCGTAGACTTCTGCCCAACGGCGAAATTCTCTACGTATGTCAAGCTACCGAACTCGGCAAGCTCGGCACGGAAATCAAGATGTGGAACATCACTCAATATCTCCGTGAAATTCGCGCCGGAAATCTTACTCTCGCACAGGAAATTAAACAAGTTTCTCGCTGGTTCTTTACTTGGATCGAATGGCGTTTCTTCAAATCGACATCCAAGAAACAAACTACTCCCGCACTTCAATCCCAGGTCCAGACTTTTTCACCCGGCGACCTCGTCGCAGTGCGGCCTAAAAAAGAGATCCTCCAGACCCTCACCAATAAAGGTCACAATTTCGGCCTGGCCTTCAGTGCGGAAATGTTGTCTCTTTGCGGTAATCGCTATCGCGTCGTCAACAATGTGCAAAAAATGATCGACGAAGAAACCGGCCAGATGAGGTATATGAAGCGCAGTTGCCTCACACTCGATGGCGCTACCTGCAAAGGCGCATTTAAATGCTGCCCCCGCGCAAATTTCCACTTCTGGCGCGACGAATGGTTAGAGAAAGTAGACGGTTAGGAGCGCCCCCTACTGGTTGCGCTCCAAAGTTGCCGTCCGCTGGCTAGAAATACCGAACGCTCGTTGAGCCGGCGTTCGGACCGATCTGTACTCCTACGTTCATCGGATTCGATTGCCCCGAAAGATTGATCCCGGCGCCTGTGGCACCGACCGTGTAGTGCGTCGCATCGGCTTGATAGATATCAAGCGCCAGCGCAACGCCATTGATTACGCCCACAAAAAGGTAATCTTTCGAGTCGATCTGCCGCACTGATCCCGGCGGCACCGCAATCGAAGCAGTACCGAATGTCAGGAAAATCGGCTGCGTTGCAAAGTCGATGGCCGGGCTATTCGGACTGATCGTCAGGTTAGCAACCTCTAGGAAACCATTGCGCTCTGACGTGAAAATCGGAGCCGATAACGTCGCTGGTATGATCTGCCGCACTGCAATGCTGAACGGCCCAATGCCCGCCGGCCACGGCGACCCGGCTATCGTCGTCAATGCGCCCGTCGAGTGGTTGATCGTATAGCCCAGTACGCCGAGCCCGTTGCAATTATCGGCCACATACTCAAACGTTGCCGTTGGGTCGATCGCAACGGAAGCCGCGCATACTCCCAACGCGGAGAATGGCGACCCGGCAATCGGCGTGAGCGCGCCCGAGTTTCCGTTGATCGTATACCCTGAAACCGTACCGTCCCCGTAATTCGCCACATACACAAAGCGCCCGGTTCCATCTACTGCAACCGAATTCGGGAGCGCTCCTGTCATATAGGGCGGCGCAACAGCTTTCAACGCTCCTGTCGCGCTCACGGTATAAGCGGAAACGCTGTTAATGCCGTTATTCACCACGTAGGCGAAGCGTCCCGTCGGGTCGATCGCGATCGCAAGCGGGTTCGACCCTGTCAGAAAAGGCGAACCGGCAATCGGCGTCAGACCGCCCGTGTTGCCGTTCACCGCATAAACCGAGATCGTGTTATCGCCGGAGTTCGTCACGTAAACATATTTGCCGTTCGGATGAATCGTTACGAAATGAGGGCTCACTCCCGTGTTGAACGGCGACCCATTGATCTGTGTCAGCGCGCCCGTCACGCTGTTGATCGTATACGCCGATACCGTGTTCGCGCCTACGTCGGCCACATACGCGAAGCGCCCTGTCGGATCCACCACCGCACTCTGTGACCCGGCGCCCGCCGCCCAGGGCGACCCGGCGATCGGCGTCAACGTTCCATTACTCGCGTTGATCGTGTAACCTGACACGTTACTCGTGCCCTGATTGGCTACATAGGCGAACCTGCCCGTTGGATCTACCGCGGCGGACCACGGTAATCCACCAGCCGCAAATGGCGAATTCGCCGCCGGCGTTAGTGCCCCGGTAGCCGTATTGATCGTAAATCCGGAAACGTTGTTACTTTCTTGATTTGCTACATATGTCTGAGCATGTAATCTGGGTTGCACTAATATCAGCGCAATACCAACCATAACCCAGCAGCTGCAGCGTACCGTAATCCTCATTTAGGAATAACTCCTTTTATAAACCGTTCTTGCGTAATTAGAGCGCGCAACAGTTTATACCACGGAAAATAGGCAAACTCCTACGGTACTGTGCGTACTGTGAGTGCTGCTTAGCCTAACAGTTCCGTGGCGTGCTTAGCGAAATAAGTGAGGATGAAATCGGCGCCCGCGCGCCGAATGCTGGTCAAGGATTCGATTATGGCGCGATTCAGGTCTAACCAGCCGTTCTGCGCCGCCGCCAGAATCATGCTGAATTCCCCGCTTACCTGGTAAGCTCCCAACGGCACATCGAATCGTTCGCGAGCCTCGCGCACAATATCCAGGTACGGCATCGCAGGCTTGACCATAATCATGTCCGCGCCTTCTTCTAAATCGAGGGCGATTTCCCGCATCGCCTCCCGCCCATTTGCCGGGTCCATTTGATAGCTGCGCCGATCCCCGAACTGCGGCGCCGATTCCGCCGCCTCTCGAAACGGTCCGTAAAACACCGATGCATACTTGGCGGCATACGAAAGAATCGGCGTGCTGCTATGTCCTGAGCCGTCCAGCGCCTTCCGGATCGCGCCCACGCGCCCGTCCATCATGTCGCTCGGCGCAACGATATCTGCCCCCGCCCGTGCATGCGATACGGCTGTCTTTGCCAGCCACTCGAGCGTCACGTCGTTGGCGACCTCGCCGTTCTCCACCCATCCGCAATGCCCGTGGTCCGTATACTCGCAGTTGCAAACGTCGGTGATCACCAGCAGCTCGGGAACTTCTCGCTTCACCGCCCGGATAGCGCGCTGCGTGATTCCATGCTCGGCATAGGCCCCGGACGCCATCTCGTCTTTCTCTTCCGGTATGCCAAACAGAATCACCCCGCCCAGTCCCAACGCCGCACACGTTTCGCATTCACGTACCAGCTTGTCAACCGAGAGTTGCGCAACACCCGGCATCG
>Ga0070737_10005522_pt1 | contig 12039 bp, 10 predicted proteins | sample Coa_R1_10_FD_66438 | JGI IMG/M metagenome (GOLD analysis project Ga0070737, IMG submission 66438) | Surface soil microbial communities from Centralia Pennsylvania, which are recovering from an underground coalmine fire - Coalmine... | ecosystem: Environmental > Terrestrial > Soil > Unclassified... | reverse complement strand
GAGCGGCAGCCGCCGCACCCGTCCTGGCTGCCCCGGCAGCGGCGGGGCACGACGCCGCAGATGATCGGCCGGTACCCCGACTACGACGTCCTGGAGGCCGCGGGCAGCTGGGACGAGGCGACCAGGAGAGTCGTCCTGGGCCGTCTTGGCCGGCCCGGGCCGCTGCGGTTCTTCAGCCTGGAGGAGGAGCCGGCCCTGCGCGCCTTCTGCGACACGGTGCTGGCCCAAGACGGCGAGCCGCGGGTGCCGGTGGCAGAGTTCGTCGACGGCAAGCTCGCCGACGGCCGGCTGGACGGCTACCAGTACGCGGACATGCCCGACGACCGCGATACCTGGCGGCTGGTGCTGCGCGGCCTGGATGAGGTGGCGCGCTCGCGCTACGGCAAGGACGGCTTTGCCGCCGCCGAGCCGGCCACCCGCGAGGCGATCGTCGGCCAGCTGGCCAGCGGCCAGCTGGCGGGCGGGGTCTGGGACAAGCTGAACGCCTCCCGCGCCTGGTCGGTATGCATGCGGGCGGTGCTGGCCGGTTTCTACTCCCATCCCTGGGCGTGGAACGAGATCGGTTTCGGCGGCCCCGCCTACCCGCGGGGGTTCATGCGGCTCGGCCCGCTGAGCACCACCGAGCCCTTCGAGACCCACGGGGCGACCAGCGAAGATCCGGGCCGCGTCGCGGAGGGAGGGCAGCCGTGACGGGCGACCTGCTGCGCGGGCTGCTGAAGGGCGCGCTCGGCCCGGCCCGCAACGACTCCCGGTACCTGCTGGACGTGCACTCCCGGCAGCTGCCTGGTGAGGGCACCATGCGCCGCTACGCCGATTCCGACGAGGTCGACCTGGTCATCGTGGGGGCGGGCGCGGGCGGCTCGGTGCTCGCCCAGCGGCTGGCCCGGCATGGCTGGCGGATCGTGATGCTGGAGGCGGGCCCGTTCTGGCACCCGGACGACGACTGGGTGTCCGACGAAGCCGGGTCACATCACCTGTACTGGACGCAGAAGCGGATCATAGGCGGCGCCGACCCGATCGAGCTGGGCAAGAACAATTCCGGCCGCGGTGTCGGCGGCTCGATGATCCACTATGCGGGCTACTGTCCCCGGTTCCACCCGTCGGACCTGCGGACAGCCACCTTGGACGGGGTCGGCGCCGACTGGCCGGTCAGCTATGCGGAGCTGCGCCCGCATTATGAGCGGGTGGAGCGGGAACTGCCGGTGGCCGGGCAGGACTGGCCGTGGGGATATCCGCACCGGTACCCGTTCTCCCCGCACCCGGTTTCCGGAGCGGCGGCCAGGATCTGGGAAGGCGCGTTGAAGCTCGGCATCGGCATGCGGGCCGGTCCGGTGGGCATCGTCAACGGCACGTTCGGCAACCGGCCGCACTGCATCTACCGCGGCTATTGCCTGCAGGGCTGCAAGGTCAACGCCAAGGCGAGCCCGTACGTCACCCACCTGCCCGACGCTCTCGCCCACGGGGTGGAGATCCGGGCGGACTGCATGGCCGCCCGGGTCGAGCTGGACGAGGCCACTGGGAAGGCGGACGGCGTCGTCTACTTCGACGAGATCGGCGGAGCCGAGCGGCGGCAGCGGGCCCGGTTCGTCGCCCTCGCCGGGTACTCCATCGAGACCCCCCGGCTGCTGCTCAACTCGGTCTCCCGGCGCTTCCCGCGCGGCCTGTGCAATAACGAGGACCAGGTCGGCCGGTACATCATGGTGCAGGGCGCCAGCCAGACGGCAGGGCGGTTCCCCGACGAGCTGCGGATGTACAAGGCGCCGCCACCGGAGGTGTCCTCCGAGCAGTTCTACGAGACCGACCCGGCCCGGGGGTTCGCCCGCGGGTTCTCCATCCAGACCGTCGCCCCGCTGCCCATCGCCTGGGCCGAGCACGTGCTCGCCGACGGGCACTGGGGGCGGGCGCTGCGCGAGTACATGCGCGATTACAATCACTGGACCACCGTCGGCGTGCTGAACGAGCTGCTGCCCCAGCCCGGCAACCGGATCACCATCGCCGGGGAGGCCGACCCCTACGGCATCCCGGTCGCCCGGATGGACTACTCGCTGTGCGACAACGACAAGGCCAACGTCGAGTACTCCACCAGGCTCATCACCGACATCCTGCACGCCGCCGGTGCCCAGGACGTGCTCACCATCCGCCGCTACGCGCACCTGGTGGGCGGCGCGCGGATGGGCTCCTCGCCGGACGACAGCGTAATCGACGCGAGCCAGCGGGCCTGGGCGGTGCCGAACCTGTTCCTCGCCGACGGCTCGGTCTGCCCCACCCAGGGCTCGGCGAACCCGGCGCTGACCATCATGGCCCTGGCCTCCCGGCTGGCCGAGCGGATGGCCTCCGGCGCGGCAATGGACGACGACCCGGCAGCCCGCGCGGGCACGGCGGGCGGCGGCCGGAGGCGGCGATGAGCCAGCATCCGGCGTTCTTCCCGCTGTGGGTCGTGGTCACCCACTTCCTGAACATCTTCTTCATGCTGCTGCTGGCCCGGTCCGGGCTGGAGGTGCTGTCAGCGTTCCCGAAGCTGTACTGGCACGATGACACCCCGCCGGGCCGGCAGTGGCTGCGGCTGTCCAAGAAGACCTTCAGCGCGGACTCCCGGCAGCCCTGGACCACGCTGGACGAGGAGGTGTCCTGGCCGCCGGCCATCGCGCTGCCCGGCCGCAAGAACCTGGGGCTGGGCCGGCACTGGCACTTCATGACGGTCCAGTTCTGGATCCTGACCGGCGCCGTCTACATCGCGCTGGTCTTCGCCACCGGCTACTGGCATTACCTGATCCCTGACAGCTGGTCGATCTTCCCCGACTCGATAAGGGCGGTCGGCACCTACCTGCATTTCCAGCTCCCCGGCAAGATCCCCGGCCAGCCGTTCGAGGCCGCGCAGAAGCTCACCTACTTCCTGCTGATCTTCGTGCTCGCGCCGCTACAGGTGCTGTCCGGCGCGGCGATGTCCCCGTCGGTCATCGGGCGCTTCCCCTGGTACGCGAAGCTGTTCGGCGGCAAGCAGGGCGCCCGCAGCTGGCACTTCATCGGGCTGTGCCTGTTCGCGGCGTTCACCGCGCTGCACACCTTCATGGTCATCATCCACGGCCTGCCCGGCGAGTTCGTCAAGATCGTGCTGGGCGGGCACGGCGGCCGTGCGCTGGCCCTGGGCGTCGGCCTGGCCGGCATCTTCTGCATCCTGGTCTTCCACGTCGGCATCAGCTGGTTCTCGCTGCGCTACCGGCGGGCCACCCAGCGGCTGCTCGGCTTCACGGTCGACCCGTTCGAGCGGGCGCTGTCCCGGGCGTTCGTCTCCCGCCAGCACTTCCCGCGCCGCCGCGTCTCCGCCTACCACCTGGTGAACGGCTACCCGCCGGCCGGCCCTGAGTACGAGCGGATGGCCGCCGACGGGTTCCGCGACTACCGCCTCGACGTCGGCGGCCTGGTCGAGCATCCGGTGTCGCTATCGGTGCCCGGGCTGCGCGCCCTGGGATACCAGCGGCAGATCACCAAGCACAACTGCATCCAGGGCTGGACCGGCATCGCCGAATGGGGCGGTCTACCGCTGGCCCGGCTGATCGAGGTGGTCAAGCCGCATCCCGCCGCCCGGCATGTGGTGTTCTACGCGATGGACGACAAGGGCCTGACCGAGGGGGAGGGCCGCTACGGCTATTTCTACGGGTCCATCCCGATGTACCTGGCCGTCAAACCGCAGACCCTGCTCGCCCTGGACATGAACGGCGCGCCGCTGCCGGTGGAGCACGGCGCGCCGGTGCGGCTACGGATCGAGACCCAGCTCGGCTTCAAGATGGTCAAGTGGATCGCCGCCATCGAATTCACCGCATCGGTCGCCGACATCGGCATGGGCCAGGGCGGGTGGCGCGAAGACCAGCAGTACTACGCCAGCGCCGCCGGCATCTGACCGGCCCCTGCCGCGTTGCCGCCCGCACGAGGAACACGAGGAAGAGAAGAAGGAGCCACCCGCCATGTCAAGCGCGGAAACGATCGACACCGCCACGGCCTTCCCGCCGCGGGTGCTGCGCGAGTACGCGCTGCTGGCGGACGGGGAACGCGGCGCGGTGGTCGGCCCGCAGGGCGACATCACCTGGATGTGCGCGCCCCGCTGGGACTCCGACGCCGTGTTCTCCGCCATGATCGGCGGCGGGGGAGTCTACGCCGTCACCCCGGCCGAGGTACGGCACGTGTGGGGCGGCTACTACGAGCCGGGCAGCCTGATCTGGCGCAGCCGGTGGGTCACCAGCGACGGCGTGATCGAGTGCCGGGAAGCGCTGGCCTTCCCCGGCGACGTCGGCCGGGTGGTGGTGCTGCGCCGGATCGTCGCCTGTCGCGGCGCTGCCCGGGTCCGGGTGCTGCTGGAACCGCGGGCCGGCTTCGGCCGTCACCCGGCGGGCCGCCTCTCCCGGCACGACGGGATGTGGAGCGGCAGATCCGGATCCCTGCACTGGCGGTGGACCGGCGCGGACGGCGCCCGCGCGCTGCGCCACGCGGACGGCCGCGGCGAGGTCCTCGCGTACGAGATCACGGTGGACGAGGGCGGGCACCACGACCTGGTGCTCGAGATGTCCGAGCAGCCGCTGGACAAGACGCCGGCCGACCCTGATGCCGCCTGGGAAGCCACCGCCGCGGCCTGGCGGCGCGCAGTGCCCAGGCTGGACCGCACCATCGCTCCTCGCGACGCCCGCCACGCCTACGCGGTGCTGCGCGGGCTGACCAGCGTCGGCGGCGGCATGGTCGCCGCCGCGACGATGAGCCTGCCCGAGCGGGCCGGCGCGGGCCGCAACTACGACTACCGGTACGCATGGATCCGTGACCAGTCCTACGCCGGCATGGCGGCCGCCGCGGCCGGGGCGGCGGAGCTGCTGGACGCCGCGACCGGGTTCGTCGGCGCCCGTCTCCTCGAAGACGGTCCGCAGCTCAAGCCCGCCTACACCGTCGCCGGGGGCGCGGTGCCATCAGAGCGTACCCTGGACCTTCCCGGGTACCCGGGCGGCACCGACAAGGTCGGCAACTGGGTGAACCAGCAGTTCCAGCTCGACGCGTTCGGTGAGGCGCTGCAACTGCTGGCCGCCGCCGGGCGGGCCGGCCGGCTCGGTGCCGAGGGGTGGCGTGCGGCCCGGGCCGCGGTCGCGGCCATCGAGAAGCGCTGGCACGACGCCGAGGCCGGGATCTGGGAACTCGACGACCGGCACTGGACCCAGTCCCGGCTGGCCTGCGTGGCCGGGCTCCGCGCGGTCGCCGCCCTGCCCGACGCCGGCCAGGAAGCCGGCCCGGCCGTGGCGCTGGCCGACGCCATCCTGGCTGACACCGCGGCCACCAGCCTGCACCCGGAAGGGCAATGGCAACGCAGCCCTGACATCACCGGGCCGGACGCGTCGCTGTTGCTGCCCCCGGTCCGCGGCGCCGTGCCCGCCGGCGACCCGCGCACGGTTGCCACCCTCGCCGCGGTCCGCGGCCAGCTGTCGGCCGACGGGTTCGTCTACCGGTTCCGGCACGACGACCGCGACCTCGGCGACGCCGAGGGGGCATTCCTGCTGTGCGGGTTCATGATGGCGCTCGCCGAGCACCAGCAAGGCAGCCAGGCGCGGGCCTTGCGGTGGTTCGAGCGCAATCGCGCCGCATGCGGCCCGGCCGGGCTGTTCTGCGAGGAATACGACACCACCCAGCGGCAGCTGCGCGGCAACCTGCCGCAGGCCTTCGTGCACGCCCTGCTGCTGGAATGCGCCGCCACCCTGGCCGACGTCCCCGCGCCGCTCCGCGGGAGCTGACCCGGCGGGGCACCCAGCCGGACGAGCCGCGGCGCCGATGACCGGACCGCCGGGAAGAAAGGAACACCATGACACAGACCGTCGCTATCACCGGAGCCAGCGCCGGCATCGGCCGCGCCGTCGCCCAGCTGTACGGGCGGCGTGGCGCCAACGTGGCGCTGATCGCCCGGGGGCAGGCCGGGCTGGACGGCGCCGCGCGCGATGTGCGGGACGGCGGGGGCAAGCCGCTGGCGATCCCCGCCGACGTCGCCGACCACGCCGCCCTCGACCGCGCCGCCGACCAGGCCGAGCAGCACTTCGGGCCGATCGACGTGTGGATCAACGTGGCGTTCACCTCGGTGTTCGCCCCGTTCACCGGGATCAGGCCCGAGGAGTTCAAGCGGGTCACCGAGGTGTCCTACCTCGGCTTCGTGTACGGCACGATGGTGGCGCTGTCCCGGATGAAACCCCGTGATCACGGCACCATCGTGCAGGTCGGCTCCGCGCTCGGGCTGCGCAGCATCCCGTTGCAGTCGGCGTACTGCGGCGCCAAGCACGCCATCAACGGGTTCACCGAGTCGGTCCGCTGCGAACTGCTGCACGAGCATAGCAACGTGGCCATCACGGTCGCCCAGATGCCGGCGGTGAACACGCCGCAGTTCTCCTGGGTGCTGTCCCGGCTGCCGCGGCACCCGCAGCCGGTTCCGCCGATCTACCAACCCGAGCTCGCCGCACGCGGCGTCGTCTTCGCCGCTGACCACCCGCGGCGCAAGCAGTACTGGGTCGGCGACACCACCGCCGCGACGCTCCTCGCGCAGAAGTTCGCCGCCCCGCTGCTGGACCGCTACCTCGCCCGTACCGGCTACGACTCCCAGCAGACCAGCGAACACGTCGGCCCGGACCGGCCGGACAACCTGTGGGAACCGGTCGACGGGGCGCCGGGCACCGACCACGGGGCACACGGCGCCTTCGACAGCCGGTCCCACAGCCGGAGCCCGGAACTGTGGATCTCCCAGCACGCCCGCCTAGTCGCCGGGACGGCCGCGCTCGCCGCCGGGGCAGGCGCCGTCCTGGCCGGCCTCGGGCGGCGGTGGCGATGAAGGCAACCGCGGTCCGCTGGTTCCCGCTTATCCGGTGCGGCTACGGAGTGGCTCTGCTCGGCGTCCCCGGTCTTCTCCTGCGCCTGGCGGGCCGGTCCCGGGACGGGCGGGCCCGCGATGCGGCCCGCGTGCTCGGTGCCCGGCAACTCGCCCAGGCCGCGCTCACCGCCCCCCGGCCCAGTGCCACCACGCTGGCGCTGGGAGCCGAGGTAGACCTCGCCCACGCCCTGTCGATGCTGGCACTCGCCGTTACTGACCGGCGCTGTCGCCGGCTCGGATATGCCGACGCCGTGGTGGCCACCGCCTTCGCCGCGGCCGGCGTCTTCGCCGCCCGCCGGGTCCACCCGGCGCCCGTCCTGCCACGGGCCCAGCGCCCGCTGGCCCGCGTCGTATGCCTGCGCGACACGATCGCGGCCCGGGTGGCCGCCCTGACCATTCCCCCGCCGATCCGCCACGAGCTGGGCACTCTGCCCGGCCGCGGGCTGGAGGGGTGACGCCGGCATGAGACAGGAGCTCCAGATCGAGGCACTCCAGGCTTCGGTGTACCAGATCCCGACCGACGCGCCCGAGGCTGACGGCACCCTGGCCTGGTCGAAGACCACGCTGGTGGTTGCCGAAGCCCGCGGCGGCGGCCAGCGTGGCCTGGGTTACACCTACGCGGCCGGAGCCTGCAAGCCGCTCATCGAGGGACCGTTGGCCCAGGCCGTGGCCGGCCGGAGCCCGATGGACATCACCGGAGCCTGGGAGGCCATGGTCCGGGCCATCCGCAACCTGGGCCGGCCCGGCCTGGTGTCCTGCGCGATCTCCGCGGTCGACACCGCGCTGTGGGATCTCAAGGGCCGCCTGCTCGGCCTGCCGGTGTGCCGGCTGCTCGGCGTGGCGTACCCCGAGGTGCCGATCTACGGTAGCGGCGGCTTCACCACCTACGACGAGACAGCGGCCCGCGCCCAGCTGGAACGCTGGACCGGCGAGTGGCGCATCCCCCGCGTCAAGATCAAGATCGGGGAGTCGTGGGGCACCAATCCGGAGCGGGACCTGGCCCGGATCGCGTTCGCCCGCCAGGTGATTGGCCCGGACACAGAGCTGTATGTGGACGCCAACGGCGGCTATACCCGCAAGCAGGCGATCCGCGTCGCGCACCGGATGGCCGAATCCAATGTCACCTGGTTCGAGGAACCCGTGTCCTCTGATGACCTCGACGGGCTCCGGGAGGTCCGCGACCAGGTCGAGCCCGATGTCGCCGCCGGCGAATACGGATACGACCTGGCCTACTTCGCCCGGATGGTCGAGGGCCAGGCGGTGGACTGCCTGCAAGCCGATGTGACCCGCTGCGGCGGGATCACCGAATGGCTCCGGGCCGCCGCGGTCGCCGCCGCACGCAACCTGCACGTCTCCGGGCACTGCGCGCCGAACCTGCACGCCCACGTCGCCGCCGCCGTGCCCAACCTGCGCCACCTGGAGTATTTCCACGATCACGTCCGCATCGAGGGGATGCTGCTCGACGGAGCACTGGACCCACGAGGCGGCGTGCTGCGGCCGGACCCGTCACGCCCCGGACTCGGGCTGGAACTCAAGCGCGCCGACGCCGGGAACTTCCGGGTGAGCTGACATGGCCCGGCAGTCAGACGGCGCCGATCCGGATGCCATCCAGCGCCGCATCCGGCAGCTCCGAACCGGGTTGCTGGGAGGGCGGGGACCGGATGCGAGCCCGGCCGAGATCGCCCGGTGGCAGCGTGACCGTCCGCTGCTCGGCGCCCGGCCGGCCTCAGCCGAACGCCAGGAGGTGGCCGACCAGGCCATCTTCGCCCGCGGCGACCCCGACGCGCTAGGGCACCTCATCGCGCGCCGCCGCGCCCGGCTGTCGGCATCCCTGGCCGCGCTCACCGGCAAGCTGCGCGATCGCCGCGCCAGCGCCGGTGCCGTGCTCCGGCTCGTCAGGCCGGTCGCGGCCGCCGCCGTGACAGGAGCCGCTATCACCGTGGCCGCCAGAACCGCGCTGCACCGCCGCCACGGCGGCAGGTCTACGGCGAGTTCCCCGACGAGGTGATCCTCCGGACGCCGACAGCCGGTCGGCGGGCTGAACCGGGCCGGGCGGGACCGGGCACCACGATCGCCCGCGGCGGGCCCGGCTGGCCGCCTTCCGGCCCGTCCAGCGGTGAGCCGAGCGGACGGTCCGGGCCATACGCGGCAAACAGGCGCTGCCCACTACGGCAGCATCCGATCGCCAGCCACCCAGGGCGTAGCCGCGCGCGAGGCGTGCACGTTGGCCGAACCAGCAGATCGTGCCTGGCGGTGCCAGCCTGGCGGTGCCAGCCTGGCGGTGCCAGCCTGGCGGTGCCAGCCTGGCGGTGCCAGCCTGGCGGTGCCAGCCTGGCGGTGCCAGCCTGGCGGTGCCAGCCTGGCGGCGTGGCTGCCCGCTTCCCGGCACGATGGGCCAGGTGGCCGGATTGGGCTGTCGCGGACCTCGCCCTGGCCAGCCCGGCGGATCCGGGCTGGCCAGGCCCGCGCGGCTCGTGAGAGGCACAGGGCCGACGGTGAGCCGGTTCGTACAGCATCACCTGGAGCCCCAGCAGCCGCGGCTGTTAAGCCTGCCGGAAACGGGCATGCGCCTGCGGGAAACGGGTATCCGGCGGACGCGCTCAGGCCGCCGTCGTATCTGATCGAACTGGCGTCGAGCAGGTGGACGGACAAGTACCGCTATCCGAAGGAACATCAAGGTGCCTAAGCGACTCAGGGGAAACGACGAGCGCGGGCGATGTTTGACCTTGCAGGCTAGTGGCCATTGTGCAGGTATCTGGCCGTGCGCTGATCGCGTGCAATTTCATCACGGTGTCTGTGTTGCTGGAATTTCTATAGGTAATTTTTGTGGCGGTTGCCCGCTCGATGCCGCTGGCGGGGCTGCTGTCAATGTCCGCCGTGAGCGGGAGTGCAAATACAACGGCACTCCCCCGAACCCGCCCTGTCGGCGCCAGCGCCTTGTGCGCCCGACTCGGCGATGTGACGCGAGCAGCTGAGCTTGCGGGGATAACGTACGGCTGTGCTCGATTGGGATCACAACGCCTATTACCACCGGCTGCTGCTCCGCCAGATGCCGCAGCCCTGCCGGCGGGTGCTGGATGTCGGCTGCGGCGCCGGGGCGTTCGCGGCCCGGCTCGCCCAGCGGAGCGAACAGGTCGACGCCCTTGATCGCTCCGCCAAGATGATCGAGGAGGCGAAGCGCCGCACCCCTGGCAACGTGAACTGCGTTCTCGCTGACGTCCTAACCGATCCGCTGCCGGGCAAGGGCTACGATGCGGTCTTCTCGATCAGCGCGCTGCACCACATGCCATTGCAGGACGTACTTCCGGTGCTCGCCGCCGCCCTGCGGCCCGGAGGGATCCTTGCCGCCGTCGCGCTGCCCCGCTTGGACCTGCACCGGGAATGGCCTGTCGAGATCGCCGCGGCAGCCGGACATCGCCTGCTTGGCGCGATGTTCCTCACGACAAGGCTGCTGGGAGGCAGTAACGGGTTCGCGAAGGATTCCGCGCACGCGATCATGCCCGTGGTCATGGATCCGCCGCTGACCACCCGGGAGGCCGCCCGCCAGGCCGCCACGGTACTGCCCGGTGTCCGGGTGCGACGGCTCCTCTTCTGGCGTTACCTTCTGATCTGGCAGAAGCCGGTCTCCCAGCTAGCCGGCAAGCGAGGCTCAGGGCCTCGGGAGGGCAGGCCCGCCAGCTGCGATGGCCGGAAATTACGCAAGACACGACCAGCGGCCGACATCGGCAAAGCCAGCAGCCGCAGGACCACAGCCCCGCAAGCGGAACCGCGCCGCCATCAGGTGCCCAGCCCGCGCCTGCATGACCAGTTACCTGCGGAATCTGGCCAACTACCGTGCAAAGTCACGCGATGCCGCCGGGTTCGGGCGCGCACCTGGACGGCCCGCGGGGGCGTCATCGGCGCACGTGCTGGTTGATAGCCCGGCTGGACGCGGCATTCGGGACAGACGGTTCATCTGCGTTATGGGTGAGGAGCGGAGCCGGGGCTCACAACGCGGGCCGTCATGGCCGCCGGGCCGCCATAGCGGCGGCCGTGCCGTCGCGTCCCAGGCACGGAACGTACGGGATGATCCCCTTCAGGTATGCCTCCACCTGGATCTCCACAGGTAGCCCGCGAGCGTCGAACGGCAGCCCGTTCACCTCGATGAACCAGATCATCGGGTTGTCGTCGATCCGCTCGGCCCGCAGGAACTCCGGCGTCGCCCAGGTCATCTTCAGCATGTCGCGTATCTGCTTGGCCTTCTGACCCAGCGTTGACTTGCTGAGGCCGAACGCGCCGGCCAGGTCGTCATGGGTGACGTACGGCTCGGCGGACCGGTCGAAAAGGAAGTTGACCTGCCCGAGCGCCCACACCACGCCGCCGGCCCACGTCGCGGCTCGGCCGGACTGCAACGGCGACGGCCGCTTGCGCGCTAGCTTCGCGACCACCTGCCTGGCAAGGATGGCGTACTCCTCATCAAGAAGGTCAGCGCACACCTTGTCCGTCAACGCGATGACCTGTTCCGCGGCCGGCCTCATCGCAGCCGGAATGCGCACATCCCCCAGATCCGCCATGAGAAGGCACTATTTCATATCCGGGCCGGCAGAATGACGGTTTTGGTCTCGTGCGAGGCACCGGATGCAAGAGGATGAGCGCGTGGCCACGCAAGACCCTGGGCGTATCCCGCGCGAGGTTCATGGAGGGGCAGCGCTGAGTAGCGAACTGGCGGAGCGAGTGGCGGAGTTCCGGCAAATCGGCGTGACCGGGCACGCTGACTGGCCCGGCATGTCGTGTTCGGGGCTGTGGACTACGCGCGGAGCCTGGGCTTCGAGCCGCGTCCCGGCTTCGCCAGGGGTGCCGCGCTTCTCGGGGACTGGGAAGCGGGCAGCAGCGACGTGACGTTCCGCCGTCGCAACGCGCGGTGAAGCATGCGCCGGGCGCGGCGTTAACTGGCCGCCCGTACGGGCGGCAGGCCGAATACGGCAACACGCTCTGACCGAAGCGGGTCATCGCCTGGATCCGGGTCCGGCCAGCGCGAGCACTAGCGGCGAGCTGGCGGTGGCGGGCCCGGCTGTCCCCTGGTTCGCGCGGGCATGCCGCCAGGCCAAGCCGGCCGTCGGCCCATGCGGGAACAGGCAGGCAGTCCCGTCCGCGCCCCGCGGGCAGCATGGGAGCCTCAG
>Ga0070737_10005519_pt1 | contig 12042 bp, 12 predicted proteins | sample Coa_R1_10_FD_66438 | JGI IMG/M metagenome (GOLD analysis project Ga0070737, IMG submission 66438) | Surface soil microbial communities from Centralia Pennsylvania, which are recovering from an underground coalmine fire - Coalmine... | ecosystem: Environmental > Terrestrial > Soil > Unclassified... | reverse complement strand
TTTGCCGCCCCGAAATTACGTCCCCTAATTGCGTACTTGCGGTCTCCACATGGACGGCGCTGTCGTTCACCGTTACCACCTCGTTCTGACGGCCTGATTGCAAATAGGCATCCACCACCAGCGAACTGTCGGCGTCCACCACAATGCCATCCCGCACATACGAGGTGAAGTGCGGAAAACTCACCTCTATTCGGTACCGTCCAACCGGCAACACCGCAAACGCGTAGCTCCCGCTATTGCCTGTCGTCGCGGTCTGCGCCACGCCCGTTGCAATGTTCGTAGCCGTTACTGTTGCATCGGGAATGACCGCTCCCGAAGGATCCTTTACTGTCCCTTCGATTCGCCCGCTCGCACTCCCCCAAACCAGCGCTGCGGCCATCAGCGCCGCTCCCACGACGCGCAAAGCTCTGCCTTTCGTTCTCAGATATCCGACCATCTCAGTCTCACATAATATCTGACCAGATCAGTCGTACATACGCCTTCCCATTTTTTGGAGCGTTTTCTGACGTCGATGGGGATTCTCCATCGCTGAACGGCTCCAACTCTGCGTCACACCTCTGGATACGAACCAGGAATTCGTCAGGAAATTCCTCGGCGGAGCAGATCCCGTGGGCCAACCGTTCCGCCCTACCCCCACGTCACCGCCGAATCAAGTGGTTCAAAAAGATAATCGACGGGTACGTGGCCGTGAACGACCAAAAGAAGTTGTTGAGACCCATCACCACCGCGTTGCTGACATGAAACAGCATTCCCCAAACAAGAAAGAAAAAGAGCCAGGGTGATGGCAAGAACACAACCAGGAAAAAGCCCGTCTCAATGACAATGACCGCCCAACACAGCGCCTGGTTCAGCCAGCGCGGCGCGCGCGTCAACCATCGCGCCACGGGTTCCATGCCGTAGGTTCGGGTGTTTACGATTTGTTGAAGAGCCACGCCGCTGCGCCACTTGGGAGACAGCGCCTTGGCGACGCCGGACACCACGTAGGAGAGAATCGACTGGCCGGCGATGAACACCAGCCCGGCGTTGCGCACGAAAGAATCGCTCGACGGAGCGGAGATGGCGAGCGCGACAAAGATGAGAAGGCTCATCTGGTCGGCCCCGTCGGTCCCAATGATATTGCGAAACGAAAGGACGATGGAGGAGATAGCAAGAATAAGAAGCAGCGGAATGCCGCCGGGGGCGTGGGTTGCAATGGCGGCAGGCAGCCAAAGACAACACAGGACGCGGAGCGCGTGGACAGCGATGGACCCGCGGTAGCCGAACAGGAAATCGATACGGCGCAGAAAGGCCGAGTGAAGAACATAAACGGGCCTGGAACTCATCACTTTCCAGGAGTAAACGCCTTCCGGCTTGAACTCCTGGCGGATGACCAGATATTCGGCCGAAGAGAGCAGCGCGCCGATCGAGGCCAGCAGCACGGTGGCGAAATAGACGCTTTGGTACGACGAGAAGGCGGAAAGGTCAAGCATCATGAAAGCCGGAGCACATCACGAGGCTCGGCTCGAAAGCGCTGATAAAGCCGCCGGAGGAAAGCAGGGCGAACTGAATTGCGTCGGTATCGGGAGCGAGCTGCGAATAGGTGAGATAGTTCAAGAGGGCGATATAGGCGAAAGAGAACGTGATATTGCGCTCATCGCATTCGCCAGTGGCACAGAGGCGGCCCACCGTCACGGCCAGATCGAACAGGCCTTTCTTCACCCGCTTGTCGGGATTCCAAATGAAGGCCCAACGGCCGCGAATGTGCAGCGGTACTTCCAGAAAGTCGCTTATCTCGCCGAGCGGGTTCTTCTGACGGAAGACGAGATGAAAGTCCGAGGTTCCGGGATTGGGCGCGAAGAAAGTCCAACGCGGGAAGATATGGCAGCTGTCGAAGGCTTTCAAACGCTCGGCCCAGGGATAGCTGAACTGAGTCAGGACGGTGGCGAGAAACCAGAGCGCGAATACAGCGACGACAATGGCGCGCAGGAGCATCACCACCGCCTACCTAAACGATTACTCTTCCTTCTTAATCGCCATGTTGCGCAACTCGATGAGCTGGTCAAGCGGCATTCGGCGCGCGGCTTCGTTGAACGCGGCGCGAATGGCTTTCTCGTGGGCCGCGGCATCCCCGCCGGCGTAATATCTCGCTGCCACCGCAGTTGCATCCGCTACAGCGCCCGCGGTTGCGACAATGCCGGCAGCAGGGGTGGCGCCTGCAGCTCCCAATCCAATGGCGCCGGCGGTCAAATTGCCAGCGACGTTGCCGAGATTGTCGGCTACGTCATTGGTGTAATCTTCCCCATCGCCCTCGGTGAGCTTCTTCTCGCTTTTCTTTGCGATGAGCAGGTCTAGGCTTGCCAACTGCTTAGCCGTCAAGGCAATCTTGGTCTGTTGCGGATCTGTAGGCATGTTATCTGGTGTACTAGAACATGATCCATGCGATTCTGTTCGATGTCAAGCGATCCGAGATAGGGCCGGTACTGACTGCTCGATTAGCTGTGGACTTTGACGGATTCTAACTCTTCTTCATGGTGGCTGAACCCCGGCTCGGGAAGCTTCCGCGTCCAGTTTGCCCAGCCCCAGAAGATTGCCGTTGAGGAACTGAGCAGCCCCGAAAGGGCTCCAATCGCGCGAATGCTGAAATACTGCGATGCCGTCCCTGCCGCCATCATCGACAGCATCATCGTAGACCAGTTCATTGTCTCCACAGTCGAAAATACGCGTCCGCGGAACCGGTCGTCCACATGCTTCAACAGTCTCGACCAGTTCAATACCGAACTCACCGCCACGCTCGCCCGCGATACGCACATGAACACCAGCGCCCAACCCCAGTGCCGCATCTGGCTGAAGACCACGTAGGCGCCGCCATGCAGTATGTAACAGAAGAAGACCGTCTTTTTATAGCTCTCGAATCCGATTCTTTTCCCCAGCCAATTGCCGAACACGCCGCCAATCAGCAGCCCCACCCCCGCAATGCCCCACAGCTCGCCCAGACCTTCCGCCCCGCGCTTGAACACCAGTTCACTGAACAACGTAAACAGCACCTGCGCTGCGCCGCCTCCACTTGCCCAGCCGACACCAATCAGCGCAATGCCCAAAATCAACGGCGTCTGGAGCATGTAGCCCAGCCCTTCGCGATATTCATGCCACGGCCGAGCCACTCTGGTTTCATCCAAAGCTCTTCGCCCGGCCCGAAAATGTCCCCGCACCGACCGCAGGTTGGCAATGCAGACCGCCGAAAAAAAGAACGACAGCGAGTTGAAGATGAATGCGATCTGGTATCCGAACCGCGCCACCGTGGTGCCGCCGAAGAATGCGCCGACAGCCAGCGTCATCCAGCCGGTCGTCTGCGTTAACGAGTTGGCCGTGTGCAGTTCGTCTTCGTTGGCGATAGAAGGTAGAATCGCCGAGCGCCCACTGGTGAAAAACGGCGATGCGATCATCAGCAGCGCGCTCAACACATACAGCAGCCACACCTGCCGGTACCCGATGGCCGCAATAAACCCGAGCGCAATCACGCCGCGTATCAGGTCGCTCGCGATCATGATCCGCCGCCGGTCGAAACGATCGAGCAGCACGCCCGCCAGCGGCCCGGCGAAGATCGCGGGAATGACCCGCGACAGCATGAGCGCCGCAATCACTGTGCCGCTGTGCGTCTCCTGAATCGCCAGGCTCAGAACCGCTACATTGTTGAAGTGGTCGCCGGCTTCGCTGACAATCTGGCCGAACCAGGTATATCGGTAGTTGCGGTTGCCTTTCAGCAGCCGCGTGAAGTCCCCCATCAGTTCACTTGCGCGCCGCTACCTCATGTTCCCCGTATGACCCAGCGAGTATCGGCCCGGCTGCGGCCACACGCACATCCCGTGCGGTCCCAGTCCTACTTTGATGCGCGCCCGCAGACTCCCGTTCGCTGTGTCGAATACATATACTTCTCCGTTGTAGCGCCCCGACAGCCACAGCTCTTTCCCGTCCGCCGTCACGCCCCCCATATCCGGACTCCCGCCGCCCGGAATCGTCCACTTCGTCGCCACCTTGCGCGTCCGCAAATCCAGCAGCGAAACCGATCCCTCACCGCGATTCGAAACATACATGTACTTCCCATCGCGGCTGAAGTACAGCCCGTGCGCGCCCTTGCCGGTCGGTATGAACTCCACTTGCTTGAATGCCTCGCCGTCGATCACATGCACGCCGTTTGAATCCATGTTGGCGATATAGAACACTTTCCCGTCCGGCGAGATGCGGCAATCCTGCGGCATCCCCTTCGGCTCCAGCTTCAAATGTCCAAGCACCTTCTGAGCGGCCACGTCCACTTTGATGATCTCGCTTGAAAACTCGCACGTCGCAATCATGTAGCGCCCGTCGATTGTGAAATCCGCGTGATTCACGCCTTCGCAATTCACCGGCACTCGATTCGTCACCTGCATCGTCTGCGCATCGCGGAAGTCGATGCGCTTCTCGCGCTCCGCCATTACGATCGCGTATTTGCCATCCGGCGTGTAATACATGTTGTACGGATCATCGACGTGAATTGTTTCCCCGGCCTTCCCCGTCGCCGGATCGATCATCGTCAACTGATCTCCCAGATCCTGCGCCACCCACAGCTTCTTCAAGTCCCACGACGGAACTACGTGCTGCGGCTCAAGCCGGCCTTTGCGGTGTTTCGGAAGCGCGAAATGCCCCACGATCTTGAACGTCGCCGGATCGATCACGTCCACCGTGTCGCTCTTCGAATTCGGTACATACACCCGCACCGGATTGTTCCGTACCGTCGCGCTCAGCATCCCCGGCCCGTCGGCCGCATAGACGTTGTGCGCATCCAACACCGGCGGCATGCCGGGCAGCACGTCCAGGCTGGGACCCGGATTCCCGGCCGCGAGCGCACAAACTGCCACAGCGGGCAGTAACCTCAAACTAAATTGCATAGCTTACTCGTAGGGTAACGCGACAGAATTTGGTTTCCACGCGCCTGTTTCTTAAGTACAATCCAAGATAGAAATGTTGCGAACCAACGAAGCCGAAACGGAGATTTTGCTTGGCAACAAGCAGCTTCTCGGCATTTTTTTTGTCGTTGCACTCCTCCTCGGTGTCGCTTTCTACGGTGGATACGTCGTCGGCAAGGGCGCCGCTCGGAAAACCGAGCCGGCTCCTGCAGCCACTGCGCCCGGAACTGACCAGCCGACCGCCGTCCCAAACCAAGCCGGCGGCGGTGAAACACATTCCGTTCCCGCCGATTCAGGCGCTGTCTCTCCTTCGTCTTCTGATACCACAGCCGCTGCCGAGACAGCCCCGTCAACCAATGAACCGCCTTTGGGCTCCCCGAAACGCAAGAACGTAGACAACCCGCCGACAGCCGCCAGCTCGCCCTCCGAACCTTTCACGCCCAGGTCGGGTCAGACTTTCTTGCAGGTGACCGCTACAGGCCGCGATGAAGCCCTCGCCATCGCCGACGTTCTACAGAAAAAAGGCTTCCGCGCTCACGCCGTCCCCAAGCCCGGCAGCACGAAACTCTATCGCGTGCTCGTCGGTCCCATTCACGACCCCGCCGATCTGTCGTCCACCCGCGATTCCCTGCGTAGGACCGGTTTCCGCGAAGTCATCGTCCAGCATTATTAGCGCATCCGGCTCATTCGGCTCACCCACCCTAGATACTGCCGCAGCGAGCTTCGCTCTGCCCACACGAATCGAAAGAACGCCCTGCTGGTGATCGTCTCGGCCGGTATCCCTGAGTAGGTTTCGATGCGCCAGCGCAAATACGGCGATCGCCAGGGACGAAACCGGTATCCTCTGGTGGCGATCCACAAAAACCGCAGCATCTCTGCTACGGTAGCGCCGCCGAGGCGCTCTGTTTCGGGGCGTCGATATCCGGTGTCGCGTAGTAACCCGAGCGCGTCCGCACCACCGGCTTGCCCGGCCCCGTCACCGTGACCTTGATCTGCCGGTAGCTCCCATCCAACTCCTGAATATTCGGCCGATAGGCAATCGTGTACTGGCTTCGTATATCGTGCGCAATCTCGACCGCAAGCGACTGCACATCGCTCACGTCCTTCGGATAGAACGCCAGGCCGCCCGTCGCCGCAGTCAATTCGTTCAAGGCCCGCCGCGCCTTGGCCGCCTCGCGCTTCTCCTCCTCGGTAAACAGCCCGATCGCATACACCAGCACGTCGCTCTGGTTCGACCGCGCCACTACCTTTTCCAGCGAAATGTTGCTCGCATTGTCGTTGCCGTCGGTAATCACCATCAGCACTTTCTTGTCCTTCTTGGCCTGCCGCTTCTCGTAATCGAGCGACATGCCAATGGCGTCTCGCATCGCCGTGCCGCCGCGCGAATCGATGCGCGCCAAACCCTGCTCCATTTTGTGCACGTCGCTGGTAAACGGCACGTCCAAAAACGCATCGTCGTTGAAGTTGACGATGAACACCTCATCCTGCGGATTCGATTCGCGCACCATCGCGAGCGCCGCCGTTTCCACCCGGCTGCGTTTGGTCGCCATGCTGCCGCTGTCGTCGATAATGATGCCGAGGGAAACCGGCACATCTTCGCGCCGGAAGATCTTTACCTGCTGCGGCTGCCCGTTCTCAAACACCTTAAACGCGTTTTCGTCCAGGTTCGTGATCAGCTTGCCGCGTTTGTCCACGACGCTCGCATGCAGTACCACCAGCCGTGTGTCGGAGCGAAACTGCGCGAACACTGTCGCCGCGCCCAACGCCAGCAGCAGCGTGAGCAGGCTTTTATTGAGTCGGCGCATAATAACCCAGCCGGAAATAAGCCCTCAGCGGCGGCAGTCCCCGCGGCTGATTCAGCTTTACCTGCACCCGCCGGTACTTCCCGTCGCGTTCCCGATTCTTCGGCGTGTACCCCAGAATGTACTCGTTCCGCAGTTCTACCCCGATCTTGGCGGCAATGTCGGGAAGCTCTGACACATTCTCGACCGCATATTCACGCCCCCCCGTCTGCTCCGCCAATTCATTCAACAGTCCCGGTCCGGCCGCTTCTTCCGGAGTGCGCCCGCGACTGCCGAACGATTCGAAAATGCCGATCGCGAAAATCTGCACATCCGCCTCGCGCACCGCACTCTTGATCTCCGTTTCCGTATACCGGCTGCTGTTGTCGCCGCCATCGGAAATGATCAACAGAGCCTTGCGCGGATTGTGCGCCTTCTTCATTTCATGCATCGCAAGATACACGCTGTCGAGCAGCGCCGTGCGGCCTTTCGATTGCGTAAACGTCAACGTGCTCTGCAGCCGGTCTGTATCGGTCGTGAACGGAACCGTCAGCTCCGGCCGGTCGTTAAACTGCACCAGAAAGAATTCGTCCGATGGATTGGCCGTCTTGAAGAATTCGGCTGCCGCCTGGCGCGATTTCTGCAGCTTCGATCCCATACTGCCGCTGGTATCGAACACCAGCCCGATCGAAATGGGCGCATCTTCGCTCGAAAACTGAGTAATCGTCTGCTCGATCTTGTCTTCGTACAACCGGAAGTGCTCTTTCTCGAGACCCGTTACAAATCTGTTTAAGGGATCGGTCACGGTCACATTGATCAGCACCAGCGTCTTGTCTACCCGGATGTTGGAGGGCCGCGAAGGCGCCCCGCTTGTCGTTCCGGGAGCTTTGCGGGACTCAATAGTGACCGGCTCACTCGAGCTCCCCGGTCCGCCCTCACCGCCAGTCTGCGCGCAAACAAGCGCCGGCGCGGCCGCACAGATCAGTGCTGCGCAAAAAATGCATACACGGCGGCCTGCTCGGACGCCGGAAATGCGAGACAGAGTTCGCGTCCGCATGTAATTTGGTGCTTTCTTGAACTCGATCATAGCACCGGAAAATCGAGTTCAGAACCGGCAGTTTAACCGGACCTGCGAAGCCCGTACTAGCGCCATCCAGGTCTAGCGCTGTATGCGCGCGGACCCTCCCTTGGCCAGCGAACGAACCTGATCGAGCGTCGCCATCGTCGTATCGCCCGGGAACGTCGTCAAGAGAGCGCCGTGAGCCCAACCCAGCCGCACTGCTTCTTCCTCCGGCTCGCCCGTCAGCAAACCGTAGATGAATCCGGCTGCGAAGCCGTCCCCGCCCCCCACACGATCGTACACATCCAGTTCCGCCGTCGGCGCTTGAAAGGTATTCCCGTTGATCCAGGCCACCGCGCTCCAACTGTGCCGGTTCGTCGAATGCACCTCGCGCAGCGTGGTCGCCACAATCTTTACTTGCGGATGCTTCTTCCGCACGTTCTCCATCATGCCGAAAAAGGCGCTGGGATCCAGCTTCGACTTGGCCGCCACCTCCGGCCCCGGAATCCCAAGCCCCATCTGCAGGTCTTCTTCGTTGCCAACCAGCACGTCCACGTTCTTCACAATCCGGTCGATCACCTCCACAGCCTTCTCATGGCCTCCAATCACAGACCATAACTTGGCCCGGTAATTGAGATCGAAGGAATTGATCGCGCCCGCGGCTTTCGCCGCCTGCATCCCCTCGATGATCACGTCCGAAGTCGTCGGCGAGAGCGCCGCGAAGATGCCGCCGCTGTGAAACCAGCGCACGCCGCCCGAAAAGATGGCGTTCCAGTTGAAATCGCCCGGCTTGAGCTGCGCCGCCGCCTCGTTGCTGCGGTTATAAAACACGACTGGCGGCCGCACGCCCTGTCCCCGGTCGCTGTAAACTGCCGCCATGTTCGGACCCGCCACGCCGTCATGCTTGAAGTGCTTGTAAAATGGCGTCACCCCCATCGCTCTCACGCGCTCCGCAATCAGGTCCCCGATCGGATAATCCACCATCGCGCTCGCGATACCGGTCTTCAACTTGAAGCAATCCGCCAGGTTGGCCGCCACGTTGAATTCCCCGCCGCTCACGTGAATCAGGCATTCGGTCGCCTTTCGAAACGGAATGATCCCCGGGTCCAGACGGTGAACCAACGCGCCGACGCCCACAAAATCTAATGCACCTTCGTTACGGATATTGAAACCGTAGTCCATTTCTTCGCTCCCAATGTTGATAGACCTGTGCGCCGATATCGCGTTACGCGTTGTAGCTGCCTGAAGCTACGCGGCCGCCGCGCCCGGTCCAGTTGGTATGGAAGAACTGGCCGCGTGGCTTATCCACCCGCTCATATGTATGCGCGCCGAAGAAATCGCGCTGCGCTTGCAGCAGATTCGCCGGCAACCGCTCCGTACGATACCCGTCGTAAAAAGCCAGCGCGGTCGAAAACGCCGGCGTCGGAACGCCGAACCCGATAGCGTGGATCAGAGCACGCCGCCAGGCGCCGTGATAATTGTCCAGCACATCCTTGAAGAACTCATCCAGCAGCAGATTGTGCAGCTGAGGATTCCGGTCGTAGGCTTCCTTGATCTTGCCCAGAAAACGGCTTCGAATGATGCACCCTCCGCGCCACATCAGCGCAATGCCGCCCATGTTCAGGTTCCAACCCTGGTCCTTCGCCGACTCGCGCAGCAGCATGTAGCCCTGCGCATAGGAGATGAGCTTCGAACAATAAAGCGCCCGGCGCACATCTTCGCTGAACACGTCGCGATCATGCGAATCCTGGTTGTGTTTCGGCCCCGCCAGCACCTTCGATGCCGCCACGCGCTCCTCCTTCAGAGCCGACAGGCAGCGCGCAAACACTGCTTCCCCAATCAGCGTCACCGGCATGCCTAAATCGAGAGCGCTGATGGCCGTCCATTTGCCGGTTCCTTTTTGACCCGCGGTGTCCAGAATCTTGTCGATCAGCGGCGTGCCGTCTTCGTCTTTCTTCGTAAAGATCTCCGCCGTGATTTCGATCAGGAAGCTGTCCAATTCCCCTTTGTTCCACTCGGCGAACACATCGTGCAGTTCGTCCGCATTCAGCCCCAGTCCTTCTTTGAGCAAATGGTAAGCCTCGCAGATGAGCTGCATATCGCCATACTCGATGCCGTTGTGGACCATCTTCACGTAATGGCCCGCGCCCCCTTCGCCCACCCAATCGCAGCACGGCGTCCCATCTTCCACCTTCGCCGCGATCGATTGAAAGATGTCTTTCACGTGCGGCCAAGCCTCCGGATTTCCGCCCGGCATAATGGACGGGCCGTGCCGCGCGCCCTCCTCGCCGCCCGATACCCCAGTGCCGATAAACAGAATGCCTTTCTCGTTCAGGCTTTTCATGCGGCGATTGCTATCGGTGTAGAGGGAGTTGCCGCCATCGATAATGATGTCGCCCTTTTCAAGATGCGGCGCTACCTGGTCTATCATCTGATCGACCGTATCCCCCGCCTTCACCATCAGCATCACGCGCCGCGGCCGCTTCAGGTTCTGAATCAGCTCTTCTATCGAATGCGCGCCCACAACTTGCGTGCCCTTCGCTTCATCGGCAAGAAAATCATCTACCTTGGACACGGTCCGGTTGAAGACCGCTACCCGGAAGCCGTGGTCGTTCATGTTCAGCACCAGGTTTTGGCCCATCACCGCCAGCCCGATCAGCCCGATGTCACACGTTGCATTTGGCATATACCTAATTAAACCGCGCACAACGGCCCACAAGCGACCTGTGCGCTCCGATTTAGACCGCGCACAACGGCCCACCAGCGACCTGTGCGCTCCGATTTAGACCGCGCACAACGGCCCACAAGCGGCCTGTGCGCTACCTATCCCTTGTCCATCAATTCTTTCAGCCGCAGATACCCCGCGCGGCTGACCGGAACCTGCGAAGCGTCTACCAGCACCGCCAGCCGCGTGTCTTTCGTATACGGCTCAATCTTCGCCACACGCTCCAGGTTGACTATATACGACCGGTGGACCCTTACGAAACGCATCGGATCGAGCGCAGCTTCAAGGCTTGAGATGGTCTGCTGTTTCAGGTAAACTTTTCCGCCGCTATGTAGCGCCACATAGTCGTCCTGCGCTTCGGCATATTCAAGCTGGCCGACAGGAATGATATGCACGCGCGTTCCATCTTTCACCACGATGCGTTGCGCGTGTTGCCCCGGCGGCTGGGCCGCGGCCTTCAACTCTGCCGCGTTTGGTGGCTCGCCTTTTTCGCCCAAACGCCGCCGCACCCGCTGCAGCGCCGTGCGGAACCGCTCCAGGTCGAACGGCTTTAGCAAATAATCCACCGCCGCTGCGTCAAACGCTTTCATAGCGTACTGATCGTAAGCGGTCACGAATACCACTGCCACCTCGCTTCCAATCAGCTCCAGAACCTCGAAGCCGTCCAGCTTCGGCATCTGCACGTCGAGAAACAGCAAGTCAGGTTTGTGCTCCGCCACTGCCTTCACAGCATCGAACCCGTTCGCGCATTCGGCGATGATTTCTAGATCCGCTTCGCTGCGCGCATACTCGTGAAGAATCCGCCGTGCCAACTCCTCGTCATCTACAATGAGCGCCCGGATGGTCATGCGTTGCGGCGCTCCGCGGAAGCATCGTAAGGAAATGACAGCATCACGCGATAGAGATTCCGATTCACCTCCACATCCAAACGCGCGGCTTGGCCGTAGCGCGCCAGCAGCCGGTTGCGGACGCTCGCCAGGCCGAACCCATTCTTGCGCACCGCCGGCGCATCGGGGTCGAACGGGTTCTCTATGGTAACGCGCACGCCGTCGCGAACACGCTCGCCGGTCATCGCGATCTCGCCGCCCTCGGTCAACGTAGCAATCCCGTGTTTGATCGCATTCTCTACCAACGGCTGCACTAAAAGCGGCGGTACTTCCAAATCCGAGCACACGGCGTCAAACTGCTGCCTTACTCGTAAACGCGGGCCGAATCGCACCTGCTCCACGTCCAGATAACTCCGCGTCAGCGCCAGTTCTTCGCTGAATGGAATGCTCGCGCGCTCCCCAAGCCGCAAGGAAGCGCGCAAAAAATCGGACAATCGGACGCACATCTCGCGCGCTTTCAAAGGGTCGAGCGTCGTGAGCGCGCTAATCGAATTCAAGCTGTTGAACAGGAAATGCGGGTTCACCTGCGCCTTGATGGCTTTCAACTCGGCTTCGCGCGACAGCAGCTCGGCTTGCCGCGAAGATTCAACCGCCAGCAGCACATAGTACAGCGCAATCGATAAGGCATAAATCAGATCCACCATTCCCGCCAGCACCGGAGCGGCGGAAT
>Ga0070737_10005517_pt1 | contig 12044 bp, 7 predicted proteins | sample Coa_R1_10_FD_66438 | JGI IMG/M metagenome (GOLD analysis project Ga0070737, IMG submission 66438) | Surface soil microbial communities from Centralia Pennsylvania, which are recovering from an underground coalmine fire - Coalmine... | ecosystem: Environmental > Terrestrial > Soil > Unclassified ... | reverse complement strand
CGGGTTGGCGCTCTACGGTCCTTATCTGATGGGCGTGGAGCTGGCTTCATTTTTGCTTTTGGGAGCGCTCGTGGGCGCTTATCACCTGGGTGTGCGGCCGCGTCAAAGGATGGCGAAAGAAAATGGCAATTATTCCCATGAACCAAGGGTTGCTGCTGGCGGGGATCTTGTTCGCGCTGGGGCTGATCGGCCTGCTGGTACGCCGTAACCTGATGTTCATATTGATGTCGATTGAGGTCATGCTCAACGCGACCGGCTTGGCCTTCGTGGTGGCGGGCGCGCGCTGGGCGCAAGCGGACGGCCAGGTGATGTTCATTTTTATTCTTTCGATGGCTGCGGCGGAAGTTTCTGTAGGTTTGGCGTTGTTGCTGCAAATCTATCACCAGCACAAATCGGTAGACGCCGACGCCATCAGCGAGATGAGGGGTTAGCGTGTTCCATTGGTTGTGGCTCATTCCGGCTCTTCCCTTCGCGGGCGCGTTTGTGCTCATCATCTTCGGCCCGCGCATGTCGAAGAAGTCGGTGGCGATTATCGGCCCCGGCGTCATCGCGATTTCGGCGGTCGTCACCATGCTGGTCGCATATGCCTTTTTCACCACTCCGCCCTCTAACTACGCCTACGATCAGCAGTTGTGGACGTGGATGGACGTGAGCGGCTTCCGTCCGCACATCGGGCTTTATCTTGACGCGCTATCTCTCTTGATGACCTTGGTTGTGACCTTCGTGGGTTTTCTCATCCATTGGTATTCCACAGAGTTTATGCAGGATGACGAAGGCTACAGCCGTTTCTTCGCCTACATGAATCTATTCGTCGGTTCGATGCTGATACTCCTGCTCGGCGACAACCTGCTGCTGCTCTTTTTGGGCTGGGAAGGTGTGGGGCTCTGCAGCTACCTTCTGATCGGCTTCTGGTACCAGGACCCGGTAAACGGCCGCGCCGCCCGCAAGGCTTTTTATGTAACTCGCGTTGGTGACACCGCGATGACCCTGGGCCTGCTACTGCTCTTCACCCATCTCGGCACGCTGGATATTCAAGAGTTGATGCATCGCGCGACGCAGCAATGGCCCGTGGGATCATCGCTTGCGGTGTGGGCGGGATTTCTGCTGCTCGGCGGAGCAGTAGGCAAGTCCGCTCAGCTTCCACTCCAGACTTGGTTGCCGGACGCGATGGCTGGCCCTACCCCCACTAGCGCTTTGATCCATGCGGCCACCATGGTGACGGCGGGCGTGTATCTGATCGCTCGCACTCACGTGCTTTACAGTCTTGCCCCGGCAGCGCAAACGGGTGTGGCAGTGGTGGGTATTGCGACGCTGATTCTAGCTGGTTTTGCCGCGCTCACGCAGTGGGACATCAAACGCATCCTGGCGTATTCCACTGTCAGCCAGATCGGGTATATGTTCGTTGCGCTCGGCGTGGGCGCCTGGTCCGCTGCTATTTTCCACTTCATGACGCATGCGTTCTTCAAGGCGCTGCTCTTCCTTGGCGCGGGCATTGTGATTAACGCCTGCCATCATGAGCACAGCATCTTCAAAATGGGCGGGTTGCGGAAAAAAATGCCCCTGGTCTTCTGGACTTTTCTGGTCGCCGGATGCTCGCTCGCCGGCTTGCCGCTGGTCACCGCCGGGTTTTACAGCAAGGGCCTTATCATCTGGCAGGCGAAGGCTGCTCAAAACGGTTCGACAGCGATTTGGGCGCTGGCAGTGTTCGGAGTTCTGCTCACCTCGCTTTATACGTTCCGCATGATCTTCGTTGCGTTCTTCGGCGAAGAAAAGACGCACGTGGAGCATCTCCCCGGCTGGTCCATGAAGATTCCTTGCGTCGTGCTCGCCGTGCTTTCCGTCATCGGCGGCTTCTTTGAAACGCCGCGTTTTCTCGGAGGCGTTCACTCCTTTTCGGATTTTCTTTCGACCGCGCTTCCGGCCGCGATTCCCGGAAATCCGGGCGGCATGTCTGAGCTTGGGTCGGAGCTTTGGGTGACGCTTGCATTCATCGTGGGCGCCGTCGCCGCCTACTATCTTTATATGGTCAACCCTGAAATGGTGGAGTCGCTCACGGCCCCGGCCATCTCGAAAGCCCTACACGAATTCTGGTATTCGGATTGGGGCATGGATTGGCTTTACGACCGTCTCTTCGTGCGTCCGATAATGTGGTTTGCGCGCGTGGATAAGAACGACATTGTGGACAGTTTCTATACCGGCTGCGCGCGGCTTAGCGAGCTCTTCTACCGCGCTCTGAGAACCACCGAGACCGGCCGCGTCCGGTGGTACGCCGCAGCAATTGTGTTTGGATCAATCATCTTTGTGGCCATTGTTCTGTTCCTATGATTCTCATCTGGCTCATCGCGATTCTTTTGATTGCAGGCGTTTTAGCTTGGTTTGCGGGGCGATTCAGCGCGCTCGCAGCCCGCTGGATTTCGCTCATCGCTGTTTCCATTGATTTTGTGCTCGCGCTCAGGCTTTGGGCCAGCTACGGCGGTGAAATGCACCTTGCCCCGCAAGGCGGCTGGGTGGAGCAGGTGAACTGGAGCTGGATTCCGCAGCTCGGCATCCGCTTCCACCTGGCGCTAGACGGCCTAAGCCTTCTGCTGCTCGCGCTCACCTTCCTGCTCGGCATCATTTCGGTGCTGGCTTCCTGGCGCGAGATTCAGGAAGGCGTAGGCTTTTTCCATCTGAACCTGATGTGGATTTTGGCCGGGATCAGCGGCGTCTTCCTGGCCGTTGACCTCTTCCTCTTCTACTTCGCATGGGAACTGATGCTGATTCCCATGTTCTTCCTCATCGCCATCTGGGGCCACGAGCGGCGCATTTACGCAGCGATTAAATTCTTCATCTTCACGCAACTCAGCGGCCTGCTGATGCTGATTGCAATTCTGGCGCTCTATTTCATCCACCACGCCCAGACCGGCGTTTACACCTTTGAGTATGAAGACCTGCTCGGCACTCGCCTTTCGCCGCACACGGCGTTATTGCTGATGCTGGGCTTCTTTGTGGCCTTCGCCGTCAAGCTGCCCATGTTCCCCCTGCACACCTGGCTGCCGGACGCGCACACGGAAGCGCCCACGGCAGGGAGCATCGTGCTGGCAGGATTGCTGCTGAAGACGGGGGCTTACGGGATGATCCGGTTTGTGGTGCCGCTCTTTCCGGACGCGGCGCACCAGTTTGCTCCCATAGCGATGCTCCTGGCGGTGATCGGCATCATTTACGGCTCGGTGCTGGCGTTCGGCCAGACGGATTTGAAGCGCCTCGTCGCCTACACCAGCGTTAGCCACCTGGGATTCGTCCTGCTCGGCATCTTCGCCTGGAACACTTGGGCGCTTGACGGCGCGGTGATAGGAATGATCGCCCACGGCATCTCGACCGGTGCCCTCTTCATGATTGTCGGCCAGGTGCAGGAGCGTACCCACACGCGCGAAATGGGTCGCTTGAGCGGGCTGTGGTCCACGATCCCGCGCCTGAGTGGAGCGGCAATGTTTTTCGCAATGGGCTCGATGGGTTTGCCGGGACTTGGCGATTTTGTCGCAGAGTTTTTGGTGCTGATTGGCACGTATGAAGCACACCTGATCGGGCTGACGATCGCGGCAACGGTGGGCATCCTGCTCTCGACGCTTTACGCGCTGCGTTTCGTGCAGGGGGGCTTCCACGGACCAAATTCCAACCAATGGTCGGTCAAGGATCTTGCGCCGCGCGAAGTTCTGGAACTGATTCCTATGGTGGTGATTCTGATCTGGCTGGGCGTTTATCCGCAGCCAATTTTCAATACTTTCAAAGCCGCGCGAATAAAGCTGCAAGGTTACGCGGCGCAGACGGCGCAAGTGCGAGGGACGCTTGAACAATCAAGCTTGTTGCATCTGACGGGAGTGCGGCGGTGAACGTTTCGGATCTATTTGCAATATTGCCTCTCTTGATTCTGGGCGGAGCCTCGGTCGTAGTGATGGTGGGCATCGCGATCCGCCGCAGCCACGCGCTCGCCTTCGCGCTCACGCTTATCGGATTGGCGGCCGCGTTTGCTTCTCTCTGGACTGTCGCGCCGGAGGCTCCTCGCCGCGTTACCGCGCTGCTGGTGATTGACCAGTACGCGCTCTTTTACATGGGTCTGATTATCGCGGCCACATTTGTGGTGGCGCTGCTTTCCCACGGATACTTTGCGCGCCACGAAGGCGACCCGGAAGAAGTCTATGTGCTCCTCCTCATTGCCGCGCTCGGCTCAGCGGTGCTCGTCGCAAGCAGCCACTTTGTTTCTTTCTTCCTCGGCCTCGAAATTTTGAGCGTTGCCCTCTATGCCTTGAATGCTTATCTGCACACGCGCCGCCTGCCCGTCGAAGCGGGCATCAAGTATCTAATTCTGGCTGCTTCTTCGGCGGCCTTTCTGCTTTTCGGCATGGCCCTGATTTATGCGGAGCTTGGCACGATGGATTTCCTGCGCATCCGCGCCATGCTCTCAGCCGCGCCGGATGCGAGCCATGCGGTGCTGCTGGCGGGGACGGCGCTCATCATCACAGGTTTCGGGTTCAAATTGGCGCTCGTGCCTTTTCACCTGTGGACGCCGGATATTTACGAAGGAGCGCCGGCTCCCATCACTGCCTTCGTTGCCACCGTGTCGAAAGGTGCGATGTTCGCGCTTCTATTGCGTTATTTTTACTGGTCCGGCTCGCGCCAATTCACTCCGGTTTTTGTGGTGTTCACGATCATCGCAATCGCCTCCATGATCGCGGGAAACTTCCTGGCGATGATGCAGAGCAACGTCAAGCGCATTCTGGCCTATTCTTCCATCGCTCACATGGGATACGTGCTGGTGGCGTTTGAAGCGGGCGGGCGACTGGCGGCGCAGGCCGTAACCTTTTATTTGGTGGCCTACTTCATCACCACGCTGGGCGCATTCGGGGTGATCACGGTGATGTCGAACGGCGAACGCGACGCCGATTCCATCGAGGACTATCGCGGCCTGTTCTGGAGGCGTCCGGCCCTGGCCACTGTCTTTACGGCTATGCTGCTGTCGCTTGCGGGCATTCCGCTCACGGCCGGTTTTGTCGCCAAATATTACATCATTTTTGCAGGAGCCTCGTCGGCCATGTGGCTGCTGGTGTTTGTCCTGATCGGCAGCAGCGTGTTCGGCCTGTTTTACTATCTGCGGGTGATTGTGGCCATGTACTCCGGCCTCTCTCACGGCCACGGAGAACCGGAAGCGCACTCTCCAGCATCTTCTCTGGTCCCTGCGCTGTCTTTGACCGGTGGCATCGCGCTCGCCGCGCTCACCATCTTGCTGGTCTGGATCGGCGTTTATCCCGCCACTCTCTTCCAGATCATCCACTCCACCATCAGCAATTCCAGCATTTTGTGAATCGATAATTCCGAAGCAGGTGAGTTTAAGCTTAACTGTTGGAAGAACTAGATAGTTCCGGCCCCGGCGTGGGAGAAGGTTGGTAAGGCTTGAAGCCGGCGCGTTCCATGCCGCGTTGCGCTTCCGGGTTCTTCATGAACGTTTCCCAGACAAAGCCTGTGCGCAGATTTTCCGCCATGAGCATCGTGATTCCTGTGTCGATTCCGATCACGTCGTTGTCATACCAGTTCTTGAGAGGATTGAATGCATCGACGAATCCATACTTACACCAGGCGCCTGCTCCGTAGCGAGTCTTGATGTTCCGGAGGACGCGCATTGCAGCCTCTGGCAAGAATGGCAACGATCCCGCCGCCGCGCTGGGTACAACGGTTCCATCAATCGGCCCGATCGCGGGAGGGCCTCCCCAAACCACGTAGCCGTTATGTTGCGAATCTGAAGCTGTAATGCCCCACAAGTCTTTACTATAGTCAGGGAATTGCTTTGCCAGTTGTATACAGAAGAGGCGGTGAGCCTCAGTAGCGATGGTTGAATTTTGGAAGTAGTCTGCATACCGGTCGCGTTTTCCGCGGAAGTCAAACCATGCTTCTGAATACTGATGCACAAACAAAGGCGCAAACGAACCGATGTAGCGAAGACCGTCGTATTCAAACGTGACTCGTTTCCAGGCGTCCCACGTTTCCGCAGGTAAGGGACGGGAATAAGCCCCCATCCCCAGCAGATACATCATCATGAGTTCACTATAGTCATCCCAACGATACGGGAGGAAGCCAATCTCCGGCATCCAACCCTGTGATAAGAGAGGTGTGTCTTCTGCTAGCCAGCTCCAATCTACGCGGTTGAATATATCGAACGCCAGCCGGCGGATTTCGTAATCCCGAAAATACTCGCGGCATGTAAGAACTCCGCAAAGCAAGATTGCCGTGTCAATGGACGACACTTCCGAATCCCACAGTCTTTCGCCAGTGTTCACGTTGGCAAAGTGAAAGAAAAAGCCCCGGTGGTTAGCCAGCTTCTTCCACAAAAAGCGTAGCGCGGTAAGGACGCGTGTCTGAGCTTGGCGGAGTGAAATAAATCCGCGCTTGTGGCCGATGCAGAGAGCCGTCAGTCCGAAACCTGTTGCCGCAATGCTCGCGACCACCGTATGGTCGGGCCCGCGTACGTTACATCGATCCTTGACGAGGCCGGTTTTCGGACTCGCCTGTTCCCAGAAGAAACCAAAATTGGCCTTCTCCAAATCTTCCAGAAACTGGTCATCATCCTTCGAAATGTTCGTACTGGCTGGAGGCGAAGCCAGGCGAGCATATGGCTCCTGCGAGCCTACTAGAAGAGGCAATGTCTCCGGTGGGAGGAGGGGTAAACTTATACCTATCCCCAATATCTGCCTCAGCAACTCGCGGCGCGAGCGATAATGGCGGTTGTCCTCTTTTTTTCCGTGCACGTAACTAATCTTAAACGATTTCCAGTCCGGGAGAACGCGGGAAAAGAGTAAAGATGCTGTAGAAGCGATCAAGCTGGGTTTGCTACTGCCTCATGCCGCCTGATAGACAGCTTTTCTTGGTCGTCTATATCCTTCCAGCGTCTTCGGCGCTGAGGACAACACAAATGGCGCCACTATATAATTTATAAACATTGTAATAGCAATCTGCACTGGGAAAAAACCGGCGTAAAATATGCTGGGGTGGTTGGGTGAGTCGTGGAAGAAAAGTGGCGATCTGGGTTGCCGCCATTGCGGCTATAGGAGGAAGTTTAGCCGTATTATTTCTGATCCATTCTAATAGAACGCGAGTAATAACGCTAAAAGGCGCGGTCATCAGACAGGATACTGATCCAGACAAAGAATTGCCCATTGCAAATGTGAAGATAACTGTAGCCAATGGCTTGACAGCCAGTTATGGCCAGTCTGATTCTTCCGGTTTTTTCAGCCTCACTTTGCCTAAGGGAAGCAGGCCAGGCCGGCCAGTGGTTCTCCAATTCCGGCATCCAGACTATCATCCGCTCAACCTGAACGTGCTTGCCGATGATAAGCTTTACGTGGCTCGGATGGTGCCGGTCCGGCAGCAACGCGACGTCAACCATCAGGGTCCCCAAAAGGTTGTTTCGAATATCGTAGTGAGATATTCCGTAAAGACGATAACAGCGGTGAACGTAGGCAGCGAGGTAAAATCGTTTCAAGTTGTAAATACCAGCAACGTGCCTTGCAATGGCCGAGAGCCGTGTTCCCCCGACGGCAAATGGAAAGCGGCAATTGGTTCCACCTCGTTAGATGCCGGGGAGGGAAACGTATTCCACAACGTAAGAGTCTCGTGCATTGCTGGACCATGTCCTTTCACAATGATTAAGCCCTATGACTTTTCCCAGGCTGGGCGCATCATCAGCGTAACAGCTCTTGATTGGTCTGACACCGCCACCTTCCTGCTTGAGGCCGAGGTGTTTCATCCCATGGTCAGTGACAGGGTGCGGCACTCTTATCCGGTAATTTTCGGCCGGGCTCTGAACTTCACTGTACCCCCTTCAGCAGAAGGAGTGTGCATTGAGGCTGAGATCGATGGGACTTCCATTATCTTCCCGCTTGGACCAGATCCTGTCTTGCGGTGGGCTACTTGTAACGCCAGAGTCAATCCAAGCCAAACGAGAGTCTATCGGTGTGAGCTTGAGCCGGGCTATCGATTCTGAGAACTGCAAGAAGGCGAAAAGTGCTGGGGACCATCAATTACTGATGATGAATGCTTTGCAGTCGCGGTTTTCGTAAAGGCAAAGATCGCGGGCGGCCAAGCAGCCTGTGGTCCAGACGGCTAGAACTCGCACAAGTGAGGCAGGTTATTGTTTTGAGGGAACCTATCAACGTCGCTATCGAGGAGCGAAACGAACTAGCCTACGTCACTTGGCTTGCAGGAAGCGCTTCCCTGGGCGGATTCCTATTCGGTTACGACAGCGCGGTTATCAACGGAGCGGTTTCGGGCATCCAGCGCGCATTCCATTCCACTAACGCAGGAACAGGATTCGAGGTCGCCTCGATTCTTCTTGGTTGCGCGCTTGGAGCTCTCGTCGCCGGCCGTCTCGCCGATTACATCGGCCGTCGGCCCACTATGATCCTGACTGCAGTGATTTTTGGAGTCACCGCTGCGTGGTCTGGGCTTTCTGGGAACCCCGGAACCTTCATCTTCGCGCGATTCCTAAGCGGAATCGCTGTGGGGTCGGCAAGTGTCGTCTCTCCGGCCTACATTGCAGAAATCTCTCCAGCACGCATCCGCGGGCAGCTCGCCTCGCTTCAGCAATTGGGGATAGTCCTGGGCATCTTTATGGCGTTGCTCTGCGACGACCTGATCGCTCGCGCAGCCGGTGGGGTGAGTATCCCGTACTGGCTCGGGCTTGGCGCATGGAGATGGATGTTCCTCGTCGAAGTCATTCCAGCGGCAGTCTTCACCTTCTGCTCCATCTTGGTTCCCGAGTCGCCGCGTTATCTTGTCGCGGTGCGGCGCGAGGCTGAGGCTCTGGAAGTTTTGCGGCGCATCGAGCCACGCAGCGACGAGAAGAATATTGAGCAAATCCGGAGGACTGTCGAAACCGACCGCAGGCCGCGCTTGAGTGACCTCCGAAACCCGAAGGGGGGCCTTTTACCAATCGTCTGGGTGGGCATCGGTCTGTCCGTGCTGCAGCAGTTAGTCGGAATCAACAGCATCTTCTATTACGGCTCCGTCCTTTGGCGCTCAGTAGGCTTTACGTCCGCAAGTTCACTGCTTATCAACGTGGCGACCGGGCTGGTCAACATCATTTCCACTTTGGTTGCGATGGGGTTGATTGACCGCGTCGGACGAAAGCCGCTTCTCGTGTGGGGCTCCATGGGCATGGCCGCGAATCTAGCTATCATCGCCGCTGTGTTCTCGATAGCTCCCCATGCAGCGCAAGGCCAGGTCACGCTCTCGCACGCCGAAGGACTCGTTGCTTTGCTCGCTGCAAACTTGTATGTTTTTTCCTTCGGAGTCTCGTGGGGGCCCTGCGTTTGGGTCATGCTGGGGGAAATGTTCAGCAACCAGACCCGCGGTGCGGCGCTTGCCATTGCGGTTTTCGCACAGTGGATTGCCAACTGGGCCGTTACCGTAAGTTTTCCCGTCGTGCTCGGAGCGTCTGGACCGGGAGCTGCGTACGGAATTTACCTTGCCTTTGCCTTGGTATCGATTTTCTTCGTTATGGTGAAAGTCCGCGAGACTAAGGGCCGGACGCTCGAAGAAGTTTGAGGCGGGATTACAACCCGGAGGCTCATAATAACATTAAGCTGGTAAAAGCCGGATGTCGGGTCGGAGACCTATGCATGGAACGAGGGTGAGTGACGGCTTTGCGTGAGGAGCCAACATCGGAAGCGCCCGCTTTAGCGAAAACTTGAAGTTGAGGAAATGTAAACATCTAATTAATTGTCGGTTCTCACATACACCACATTGGTGCGTTCAAGCCTCTGCTGTATGATAAATAATCTAGCCGGATGGCATTTTCGCACAATTAACAAATATTAATATTAATTAATTTAATTTTAATTATAAACATCGCTTTCTGTAATAGAATTTCTAGCGAACCAAAGGAGGAGGTGTTCTGTGACTAGAACGAAAGCAAAGGGTGGGACGTTTCCGGTTTTCGTTATTGCATTGAGCTTGGCGATTTGCGGCTTCTATTCAGCGAGGAGCGCATTTGCGCAAGTTGCTGGCGCAAGATTGACGGGCGGCGTATCGGATCCGTCCGGTGCGGCCATCCCTGGCGCCAGCGTATCAATCAAAAACACGGCGACAGGAGTTGTGCACAACGTCACAACGGACAGCGCCGGCTTGTACTCGGTGCCGAACTTGCTTCCCGGCCCCTATTCCGTCACAGTCTCTGCCAAGGGATTTTCAACCTTAGTCCGCTCTGGCATTACATTGGCGGTTGGGCAAACGCTGCAACTGAACTTCACTTTGCAAGTCGGCGCGGTAAGCCAACAAGTGCAGGTGACGGGCGCGCCGCCTTTGGTGCAGACGGCAACTTCTACTGTTAGCGCACAGGTCAGCGGTACGACCGTGCGGCAACTTCCCCTGAACGGGCGAGACTGGACGCAACTGGCCACCCTGCAACCCGGCATCACAGCAATTCTTACTCAGGCCGGGAACGGGGTAAACGCGGCGCGTGGAAATCGCGGTTTTGGAAATCAGCTCACTGCAGACGGTCATCGTCCGAATGAGAATATTTATCGGATGGATGGCATCAGCATCAACGATTACTCGAACGGGGCGCCTGGAAGCGCCATTGGTGTTGATCTGGGTGTGGACGCTATCCAGGAATTCTCCGTGGAAGAGACGAACTACACAGCCGCTTATGGGATGACGTCCGGCGGCGTCATCAACGCCATCACGAAATCCGGCACCAACCATATCCACGGCGACGCTTACGAATTTCTTCGCAACGACGCGCTGGATGCTGCCAATTTCTTTGAGAATTTTTCGAATATTCCAAAGGCCCCGTTCCGGCGCAATCAGTTCGGAGCGTCAATCGGAGGCCCGATCCAGAAAAACAAGACATTTTTCTTTGGCGACTATGAGGGCTTCCGGCAGGCGCTCACTTTTCCATTTACTAACGTCGTGCCTACGGCGGCGGCCCGGCAGGGAATCCTTTCAACAGGCACTGTGACGGTAAACCCTCTCGTAAAGCCGTATCTCGCTTTCTGGCCGTTGCCGAACCATCCTGTGACTCCAGGATCGAATACTGGAATCTTTGCCTTTGATGCGGCGCAGGGCTACAGTGAGAACTTCGTTCAGACGCGGATTGACCATACGTTTTCGGAAAAGGATACGATGCATGGCTCGTACTTTTACGATAGCGCTCCGCTGACGCTTCCCGATTCTTTGGACAATTGGATCGCCGAGGTGTTCACGCGAAGGCAGATGATCGAAGCCGAAGAGACCCATTCCTTCAGCCCAAGCCTGATCAACACGTTCCGGCTGGGCTTTAATCGCACTGTGGGTTTGGTTAACAAACCGGTTAGCGCCATCAATCCGCTGGCGGCCAACACGACTTTGGGCGTAATTCCAGGTTTGACGGCCCCCGGCGTGAGCGGCGTGGGTGGTGAAATAACGCCTTTTGTTGGCGGATTGGGAGGTCTTTCCGAATTCTTTCACACGGGGAATTCGTTCCAAGGCTACGATGACGTGTTTGTGACCCATGGCAACCACAGCATCGAATTCGGCGGCAGCGTCAACCGGATGCAATACAATTTGCTTTCCGCTGGCAGGCCGACGAGCAGCTATGCCTTCAATTCGCTTGCGGACTTCCTGCAAAATATACCGGCGAGCGTGCAAACGCTTAATCAGGCGACGGAGAGCGTGGCTGGACTGCGAACAACGCTATTGGGGGTGTACTTGCAAGATGATTGGCGGGCGCGCCCGAACCTCACATGGAATCTCGGCTTGCGTTATGAAGGGATTACGGCGCCGACCTGCTCAGTGGGGTTGTGTCCGCTGCTTACGAACCTTTATAGTCCCACTCCGGCAATCGAGTCCCCGGTCCTTTTCAACCCGCCTAACTATGCGGGCTTTCAGCCCCGCGTAGGTTTTGCCTGGGACCCGTTCCACAATGGCAAGACGGCGGTGCGCGCAGGCTTCGGAATATTCGACGATCAGCCGCTGCCCTATCAGTACACGGCTAAGGTTGCTTTGGCAGCCCCATTTGAAGAGACGGGCGGCGCGGC
>Ga0070737_10005514_pt1 | contig 12052 bp, 8 predicted proteins | sample Coa_R1_10_FD_66438 | JGI IMG/M metagenome (GOLD analysis project Ga0070737, IMG submission 66438) | Surface soil microbial communities from Centralia Pennsylvania, which are recovering from an underground coalmine fire - Coalmine... | ecosystem: Environmental > Terrestrial > Soil > Unclassified ... | reverse complement strand
ACACGGAGCGTCGCCGTCCCGCTGGGCGTTGCAGCGACTCTCCTCACCGGCGCCGTCGTGCTCGCAGTCGCCCTAACAAGGGGAAAGGCCCTGCCCGAGGCACTGCCCGGTGTCGTTCCGCTTGCCATGGCCGTCGCAGGCGTCGCCGGTGTCGCAGCCGGTACCTTTCTCGTTGCGCGTGCCAGGGACGGGGCCGCCTTCGCCGCAACAGGCGGCAGCCTCCTCCTCACTATGGGTGCCGTGTTCGCCCGCATGTTCCCCACAGTCTTTCCGGACTTCCACCACCCTGCACATTCGGTGACAATCGCCGCGGCGGCGTCCGGGCATTACACTTTGGTCGTCATGACGATCGTCGCAGCAATTTTCACGCCCTTGGTGCTCGCCTACCAGGGTTGGACCTACTGGGTCTTCCGGCGGCGGCTCATGCGCCCGACGACCGGATCCGGCGCAACGGGTTCAGCGTGATCACTAGACATCATGCAGTTCTCGGGAGCCGTGCCCGGCCCGTGTCAGGAATGTGACGCCGTGGCTGCACGTCCTCGATATCCTCCGACCGTAAGAATTCTTCTTGATTTGCCTGCAGTCCGCCGAGGAATCGTTGTTGCTGTGATAACCGGCGTAGCGGTGGTCGCTGGAATGTATCTGCAGGCGCTTGCTCTTGCCCATCTCCTTGATTCTTTCTTTACGCGCCGGCACACCGCCTCCGCAAGCACCTGGGTACTGGGCCTGTTCGCCGGCATAGCTCTCCGCGCCGGCGCCGGATTCAGCGCCGACCAGTACGCCAACTGGGTAGTCGTCCGGGCTAAGGAACAGTTGCGCACACGGTTTCTCACTTCGGCGATGCATGAGGCGATCTCGCAGCATACCGACCCGATACGCATCGCCGTTCTCGCCAGCCGAGGGCTTGACGGTCTCGACGGATACCTCGGCCGCTATCTGCCGAGCCTTGTCTCCCTTGTCGTAACACCGCCTTTGCTCCTTGGTGCCGTCGGCTGGCTCGACTGGCCGTCGTTGCTCATCGTGTTCGTCCCCCTGCTGCTCTTTCCAGTATTCGGGGTATTGGTCGGCCGGAGCACGACGCAACTGGCAACGCGGCGCTGGAACATTACGGCACGCTTCGCCGCCCAGGTTGCCGATACATTCAACGGTCTGCCGGTTTTGCGCGCGTTCGGTCTGACGGCGCAAAGGCGAAATCATTTGACTGCACTCGAACAGCAGCTTGAAACAGCCACCCTGGCGAGCCTGCGTCTGGCGTTCCTCACCGCCCTGGTCCTGGACACGCTCGCCGCCGTCGCAGTCGCACTCGTTGCGGTACCGCTGGGTCTTCGCCTGATCTATGGCCATGTCTCGCTCGTGTCAGCATTGACGGTGCTCGTCATCACGCCGGAGATTCTCGCGCCGCTCCGGAATGCGAGCGCACAATTTCACGAGACGGCGGAGGCGGCGCAAGCTCTCGACGAGATCGCGGCGGCTTTTCGTGGAGCACTCGGGAATACTACGGATGCCGACCTGTCCAACCGGTTACCGAATGCCTTACCGAGGAGCGCCGCCGGCGGATCGCCGGACCCCGGCAATCAAACGATCCGGCTCAGCGGCATTGTGGTCCGCGGCGACCGCCAACGCGACCGGCTGCGGCTCGAGGCTCTGACTCTCCGCCCTGGCACGGTGGTTGTCGTCGTCGGACCTAACGGTGCCGGGAAATCGACACTGCTTCAGGTGGTCGCCGGTCTCCGCGTCCCCGACGCCGGTCATATCACCGTCGGCGACGCTGTGCTGTCACCGGCGGAGCTCACGACATGGCGCCGATTCATCGGCTACCTCCCGCAACCGCCGGCCATCATCCCCGGGACGGTGGCCGACAACCTGCGGCTCGCGCGGCCGGACGCGACAGACGCTGAACTGTACGACGCACTGGTTGCGGCCGGTGCGGCTCGCATGGTCGAGCGATTTTCCCAGGCGCTCGAGACCCGGATCGGCCCGGGTGGTCGGCCGCTCTCCGCGGGAGAGCGGCAGCGCCTCGGCCTCGCACGCATCCTGTTGCGTCGAGCGTCTCTCTATCTACTGGATGAACCGACGGAGCATCTCGACCACGACTCCGAAGATGGCATTCTCGCTACCTTGGCACATCATTTAACGGGCAAGACAGCACTGATCGTGACGCACCGCCCTGCCCTTACGCAGCTCGCCCACGTCGTCGTCGAGCTGCCGGGAACGGACGGAACCGTATCGCTGCGGTTTCCTCTGCCGTCGTCCGCCTCACGCACTGTAGACCTGCCATGAGCGCATCGCCCCCTCCCACCGAAACCGCACTGCCACGTCTCTGGCGCAGAGTGGAGTGGCGGACGTGCCTGAAGGCAGTCGCGATCAGTTGGACCACCGTCGGATCAGGCATTGGACTCATGACGATGGCCGGCTGGCTCATCACCGATGCCTCGCTTCGGCCGCCCATCCTCGCCTTAGCGGTCGCTGCTGCGTCTGTTCAGTCCCTCGCACTTGGCCGCGGCGTTGGCCGCTACGCAGCTCGCCTCGTGTTGCACGCCGCAGCTCTCCGCTATCTCGGCCGCATTCGCTTATGGCTCTATGACCGCCTGGAACCGCTGGTCCCCGCGGCGGTACCTCGCACCGGCGAGGTGGTCAACCGCCTCGTCACCGACGCCGACGTCGTGGCCAACGGTCGCATTCGTGGTGCCGCGGCGATCACTGATGCTGTGGGGGCATGGCTCATCGGAACCCTTGCCGCCATCGCTATTCAACCGGTTCTCGGGATGATAGTCGCGGCCGGAACAGCCGCAGCGCAAGGAATCGCACTCTGGTCGACGACCGTTCATGAGCGTGCGGAGCAGCGACTGAGCGAAGCCCGCGCCCTTCTCAACGCACAGGTGTTCGAGGCATTCTCGGCGCTGCCTGAACTTCTCGTCTATGACCGAAGTGATGTTCTCGACACAGTCGTCCGCCACGCCACCGCCGAGACCCGCCCGCACGAGGTCCGGCACGCTCTCACTGTCGGCCTGACGCGAATGCTCATTTCTATCATCAGCGGAGGCACACTCGTCCTTGTCTTGCTGATCGGGCGTCATCTCGCAGCACGCGGTGCAATCAACGGATCATCTGTGGCAGCAGCGGCTTTCCTTGTCCTTGCGGTCGGCGAGGTCTGTCTCGCCTTGCCCGACGGCCTGCAAAATATCGGCCGAGCCCGAGGAGCGGCCCGAAATCTCAGCGCGGTAGCCAGCCGGCCGCTGCCGAGCCGAGAACCCGCCGTAGCCGGAGTCCCGCCTACCCGGCCGGCGCAGCTGCTGGCGCGTGACATCGTCGTGCGGCGCAGTCAACAGGCCGATTCCGTCTCCCCCGCCACCGGCGTCACGGAATTTCGTTATCCAACAGTGCACGTTCCGCCCCGCGCACGCCTCGTCGTCACCGGACCCAATGGTTCAGGAAAATCGACCTTAAGCTATGTCCTTCTCCATTTCCTCGAACCACTGAGCGGGGCGGTCATGCTCGGCGATGTACCGCTCCACACGCTTCGCCGAACGCAGATTGCTGAGGTCGTCGGATGGATGCCCGACGAGGTTTACATCTTTACGGCAACCGTGCGTGACAATGTGCGCCTGGCGGCACCCACGGCCTCGGATGACGCCTGCAAGACGGCGCTGTCACGAGTCGGACTGGCGCAGTGGCTCACGTCGCTGCCGAACGGGCTTGATACCATCCTCGGCGCTGGAGGACGCCAGCTCAGCAGCGGTGAGCGGCAGCGGCTGGGTCTGGCCCGCCTACTGCTGACCGCCGTGGACATCGTCCTGCTGGACGAACCGGCGGCTCACATTGAACCTCACGATGTGCCTCGTCTTCTCGCAGAGATCGACGCAGAGTTCACGGAAAAGTCCCTCGTCATCATGACCCCCGAAGGCATCGACATACCCCTACGGGCTGACGCAACGATCGTCCTAGGCCGCTAATGGGCGAGCCGAATTGCCTTCACGACCAACAGGACGGCGCTCAGGATGAGGTATCCCCGCAGCGCTACCATGCTGATTTTCGTCCACGTGGACCATTCGACCGGCGGCAGGACGGCAAGCGAGGGCATCCGCCACGTCTGCTTGTCGCCGTACACCGGTGGACCTGCCTGTCCGCTGGGCCGCCCTCGCTGGCTCACTCGTGCGACCAGCCAACCACTGGCACCGAGGACGACCAAGCCTGTGCTGAGACCGATGAGCAACGGAACGATGGGCACCTCGGGGAAGAGGGTCGTCACCATGAGCGTGGCGGAGAGAAGGAGCAGCACCCCGATGATGACACCGGTGACGACATTGAGCCACCGTGGATTGGTCCACGGACCAAGGACGTGGCGGTCGTTGCAGAGCAGCAGCAGAAAGACGCTCGCCGACGGCAGCAGAAGGCCGGCGAGCACCTGCACGCTCGTGGTGATTAATCCCAGCGGCGCGCCCGGAATGAGCACGATCGCCGCAGCAGCAGCGACCAAGCCGATGTAACTGAGGTAGAACTCCTTGGCGTCCCGGAACGACCGATGCAGCGAGTGGCGAATCCCGAAGACGTCGCCGAACGCATAACTCGTCGAGAGAGTAACGGCGGCGGCGCCGATAATGCTCGCATCCAAGAGAACAACAGCGAAGATCGCACCGAGAACCGGTGAGTGCTGCCGGAGCAGATGCGCCACACCAGCGGCGTCAGTGAAATGGCCGTACCCACCGGTACCCGCCGCACCATACGCCGCTGTCACCATGATCGCAATCGCGCCGATGATAACGAAAATGCTGCCGATGACGGTGTCCGCGCGCTCGTAGGAGATGAACCGCGGCGTAATGCGCTTATCGATGATATTGGACTGCTGGAAGAAAAGCTGCCACGGCGCCACCGTCGTCCCGACGATCGCGATGATGAGCAGCACTGCGTTGCTCGTGACACCGCCCGCGATGCCGGGAACGACGAGGTGCCGACCGATCGACGCCCAGTGCGGATGCGCGAGCAGGAGCATGGGAATCTGCAGGAGGGAGACCGCGATGAAGACGAACAGCGACCGTTCCCAGCGCTGAAAGCTTCCCGATGCCGTTATGAGCACGAGAACAACCGCGGCGATGGGAACCACGAGGTATTTCGAGAGACCGATATAGTCGGCGGCGAGAGCTATTCCGATGAATTCCGTCGCCAAGGTCAGAAAATTCAATACGAAGAGGTCGCCCACTGAGAACCAGCCCCACCCCCGGCCGAATCGTTCAACGATCAATCGTGCGTGGCCGACCCCGGTGACGGCGCCGAGACGCACGACCATCTCCTGGTTGACGATGAGCACCGGAATCAGGAGAAGCAGGACCCAGAGCAGCGAATAGCCGTAATCCTGTCCGGCCTGCGCGTACGTGGCGACCCCACCGGCGTCGTTGTCGCCGACCATGACGATCACGCCGGGGCCGAGAATTGCCGCCAGCGTAAGAAGGCGGCGACGCCATGTCGGCCGTTCGGTTAGCGCATCCGCCCGAATGGAACCCAGAGCACCCCGGATGTCACCAATGTGGGCGTCGTCCAGCACAGCCTGCCCGGCGGTCGGTCGTACCTCCATCGCCGCCGGCGCGGTCGTTCCGGGAGCCTCGGCGGGCCAGGACGACGCAGATGCGCGCGTACGAAATCGACGGACCATGGCGCCTCCTCTCAGCAGCCACGGCTCGTCATCACCCCGATCGCAAACCGGTGATCCGGATCGCGGGCAAACGGTCGTGGACGAGCCGGCGGATTCAGACGGTGGTCGGATGATGCGGGCAATCAGGACTTCGGTCCATGCCGCACCTCCCGCCGACCGGGCGCCACGAGCGCATTTTCCTACGAATGGTCGCCGCTGAGAACGCGGCCTTTGTGACTATAACAGGCTGCGAGCCGAAGGATCTCTTACGCCGACTGATCCTCCGCCGGCTCCGGCCGGTATTCCGGATGCGGCGGCGGTTCACGGCGTCGCCACTCCTCCGGAATGATCGACTCAAGGACGTCGTCAACCGTGACCACACCAAGAAGCCGGCCGCTTTCGTCAACCACCGGCAACGTCGTAAGGTCGTAATCTGCCATGAGAATGGCGAGATCGACGATATCGGTCGTCGCGTTCACCCGAACCGGATCCGCGTCCATGATTGTGCCGATCTCCGCCTGCGGGCTCGCCTGGACGAGCCGGGCGACACGCGCGACACCGATAAGGCGGTTCTCCGCATCGATGACGTGCACGACACCGGCCAATTCCGGCTGCACCGTCGTTGCCGCGGCCACCACTGCCAGGGCATCCGCCACGGTCATCGTCTCGCTCACGGTGAGCACGTCGACATTCATCAACCCACCAGCACTCGTGGGATGGAAATGAAGCAGTGCCAACAGTTTGGTGCGATATTCCGCCGGTAACCGGTCAAGGACGCCATGACGGCGTTCCGCCGGTAAATCCTGCAGCGCATCGGCGGCATCGTCCGGACGCATATGAACGAGCACATCAGCAATGTCACTATCGGATTTATCAGCAAGCAGCCGCCGAGCAATGTCCGGCTCAAGTTCTTCGAAAACGTCGGCCTCAAGCTCGGAATCTCCGTGGACATGTTGCAGAATTTCCCGGCGCTCACCGGCGGACGCCTCTTCAAGAAGGTCAGCGAGATCCGCGGCGCGCATCCGGCGCAACCGCCGAGCCGCACGCCGGTGCGTCGTCGGGATGTGCCCGAGCAGCGGTTCAAAGTCTTTCCAGTCCCTGACCTGTGCCGCCGGCCCGCGCCGCCACGGCCACCAGCGACGCAGACGCCGGGTGTCCAGCGCACGAACCTCCCAACCATCCGGTCCGCTCGCCAATTCGATGTCAAAGGCACGGACCAGCTCGGCGTGGGAGACGTCGATAAAGCGATGCCCGAGAAGGTCGGCGCGGAGCAGAAGCTCTCCACGGCGTCGCTCGAAAGGCCGCAAATCCACCGCGTCCCCGGCGAGCATGATTCGCGTGGATTGCACGGCCGCCACCTGCCCCGCCGGGACGAAAATGCGCCGGCGGCCGCTGTCGACGACCAGCCCGACAACCTTGGGATAGCCGGGATCACGCAACCGGATCACCACGTCGACGACCCGCCCGACGTGCTGACCACTCCGAGTCACCACCGGCCGGCGAATCACCGCGGATAATCGCATGACTCCTACCCTACGGCGCTCACGGTGGCCGGCCCGGGGAATTGCCGTGCCCCGGGGATTCTCTGCCTGCCACCTGGGGATTTGCTGCCGCAGGCGGGAGACCTTCTGCTGCCTGCAGCGCGGTACGACAATGCGCTGCGCAGCAAATACTCACACCAACCCGGGGCTGCACACCGCCACCCACTCAAGGCGCTGCTCATCGCTCCACCCTGGCCAACACACGGTGCCGCGCCACGAGGGCGGCGTGCGCCTCCTCCTCGGACACTGCCACCAGACGGACCCGGTCGCCGGGTCGTGCCTGGGCGACGAGCGGCAGGTCCGCGTAAATCACCACCCCGGCCACCGGATAGCCGCCGGTGACCGCGTGGTCGGCGAGAAGGATGATCGGATTGCCGTCAGGCGGCAGTTGAATTGCCCCACCAACCATGCCCATGGTTTCCGCAGGCCGGGTCGCCACTGGAGGCTTACCGATCGGAGCAAGGCGCACACCCACCCGGTCACTCTCCGGCCGAACGCGATACTCGCCGACCAGTTGTGCGGGGTTGCCCTCCACCGTCGGCAGAAAACGGACCCGACCCTCACCCGCCGCAAGGACCACGCCGGCGGCGGCGTTCTTCGCCAGCTCACGCACCTCGTCGTCCACGGGTGGAGCCGAACACTGATCGGCGTCGCCGAGAGGGAGCTCGACACCGGCAGTGAGCGGCGGTGGACCCAGACCGCTCAGCGTGTCCGCTGACGCGCTGCCGAGAGTGAGCGGTGCCGCCACACCGCCGCGGACCGCGACGTACGCGCGGACCCCCGATCGCATCGTGCCGATCTGGAGCACGCCACCCTCGGGAATCGTGACCGACTGGAACGGCGGTACCGCGGCTCCGTCGACCGTCACGGGCGCGGGAGCGCCGGTGACGGCGACGAGAGCCGCCCTGCGGAACCGGAGTCGCGGGCCAATCAGCGTCGCTTCCAGGAGCGGAGCAGACGGGACGTTGCCGACAAGGGCATTCGCCAGTCGGGCGCTGAACCAGTCGGCTGCGCCCGAGCGCGGCACGCCGACGTGCGCGAAGCCCACCCTGCCGAGGTCCTGGATGGTGGTCCGGGCGCCCGCGCTTTCGACAAGAACCGTGTTCTCCGCGGCATCAGCCACGTTCCATCCCCCCGCCGCCGGCGTTGCCCCCGGCCTCCTCCACGGCGACGAACCGCACCCGCCGGCCGGGAGCCAGCGGTGTCGGTGGCGTCGCGGCTGGATCGAAGAGCCGCAGCGGGGTATGGCCGATGATGCGCCACCCGCCCGGACTCGGCCACGGGTAAATACAGCTCCGCTCCCCGGCAATACCGACGGCACCGGCGCGGACTCGCGGTCGTGGCGTGGAAAGGCGAGGCACGCGAAGCCGCGGCGACAGCCCGTCAAGGTACGCGAATCCGGGGGCGAAACCGAGAAACGCGACCGTGTACCGGCCGGCGAGATGGTCCGCGATGACCTCCGCCACACTTCGGCCCAGCAGGGTCGCGACCTCCTCGAGGTCCGGGCCGTCGTAGCGGACCGGGACGACGACTTCCGGGCAGTCATCCGAGGTGCCGACCGGCTCGCGGCTGAGCCGGCCGGGGAGCTGCGCGAGTACCGCCGCCAAGGCGTTCCGCGCTTGCCGCCGGTCGGCGGAAGGGTCCTCGGCGTACCGGACGAGGACCGTGCGCTCGGCAGGGACGACATCGACAACCCCTGGGAGGTGGGAGTCGGCGATATGTCGGGCAACGACATACCGGCTGGATGGGGAAACCTCGACGAGAAAGGCGAATTCGCCGAATGGACGAATTCGCGCGGCGCCGAGGTCTGATGCCGTCATGCGAACGGGCGTAATTCCACGCCGACCGCCCGCAACCGCGCCACGATGGCAGCCGCGAGCCTCGGCGCGTTCGGGGTGTCGCCGTGAATGCAGAGGGTCCGTGGTGCAAGCGAAATCGGGGTCCCGTCGACAGCGGTAACCACCCGGTCGACGGTCATCGCGACGGCGCGCGCCGCCGCCTCCTCGGGATCGTCAATCACTGCGCCCGGCTCACCGCGTGGAACCAAGGTCCCCGCCGCCGTGTACCCCCGGTCCGGAAAACCCTCGACAATGACCGGTACGCCGACGTCAGCGGCGACGTCGACCAGAACCGCGCCCGGCAATGTCAGCACGGGAAGCGTGGGGTTGAACGCACGGACCGCCGCGAGCAGCGCCCGGCCGACTACCGGATCGGCAGCGGCAGCGTGGTACAGGGCGCCGTGCGGCTTGACGTACCGCACCGTGGTACCCACAGCGCGCGCGATCGCGTCCAGTGCCCCCAGCTGATACAACACGTCGGCGAAGAGCTCATCGGGCGGAACGGCCAGCGGCCGGCGGCCGAAGCCCCGCAGATCCGGATAGCCGACATGCGCGCCGACCACGACGCTGTGCTCGACAGCGACGGCCACGGTTCGCCGCATGACAGCCGGATCACCGCCGTGGAAACCGCAGGCCACGCTGGCGCTCGTGACCAGGGCAAGCAGCTCGTCGTCCGAGCCGATCCGGTACGCGCCGAAGGACTCACCGACGTCCGCATTGAGGTCGACCACGGCGGTAGCGACTGCGGCGGGACGGTCGGCGTTCGGCGTCACGCTGCCATCTTCACCCGGCATGCCGCCGGCCGCACGCCATGCTGGGATGACCGCCACCCGTCCGCCCTGCCGGGCGGTACGCCATGCCGGGCTCAGAGCGTCGGCCGTCCAGTGCTCTCTGGAGATCGCTCCCCACATCACACCGCCGCCGACGGCTCGGTAGGCTGAGGGCTGCCAAGACCACGAGTCGTCGGCAACCGGGCTTTCTCCCCGCCGTACCCCGGCGGATTGGGAGCGCCGGCCGACGCCGAGCCGCGCGGGACGCCCATGAAAGTCAAAGAGATCATGAAGGCGCCGGTGTACACGGTCGACGTGGACACGCCGGTCGCCGACATTGCTCATCTTCTTGTTCAGCACCGCATCAGCGCGGTACCCGTGGTCGATGCCTCCGGCGCTGTCGTCGGATTGGTCAGCGAGCACGACCTGATTTCCCGCACCGGCAAAGTTGCGGCCGACATCATGTCGACCGGTGTCATCTCGGTGACCGAGGACACCGAGGTGGAGGACGTGCGCCACCTGCTCCTCGACCGGCGCATCCGCCGGGTTCCCGTCGTCTCCGGCGGCCAGCTCATCGGTATTGTCAGCCGGGCCGACCTCGTCGCTCTCATCGCGATGGAGTGGGTCTGCGATGTCTGCGGTACCCAGGCGCGTGGGGAGCATCCGCCACAATCGTGTCCGACCTGTGCGGCGGACGGGGTGCACTTCGTCCACCAGCCGCAGCCGCCGGGCGCCTGATCCACCGAGCTCCTGCCGGCGCCCCACCAGAGGACCACTCGGGGGACCGGCCTGCGCGCAAACAAGGCGCGCACACAACTGAAGACGCCAAGACCGAAAGCCCATCCGCTGTCCACGTTGAGGAGTAACCGTGCCCTCCGCACAACGCACATCGCGGTCGTCGAGCACCGCTCGGCGGGCGAACCCCGCCACGGCTCCCGACCTTGCAACGACACCCGCTGACCGGCTGGCCCACGAACCACCCGACAAGCTCCGCGCCTACTACCGGATGATGCAACTCATCCGCCGATTCGAGGAACGCGCCGCCGAGATGTACCAGCGCGCGAAAATCGGCGGGTACTGCCACCTCAACCTCGGTGAAGAGGCAACCGTGGTCGGCCTGATGGACGCCATGGCGCCGCACGACTATCTCTTCACGACGTACCGGGAACACGGATACGCGCTGGCCCGCGGCATCGACCCCGGCCGGGTGATGGCGGAATTGTTCGGCCGCACCACCGGTGTATCGAAAGGCTGGGGCGGTTCGATGCACCTCTTCGACGCCGAGACACGCCTGCTCGGTGGTTACGGCATCGTCGGTGGACAAATTCCCCCGGCGACCGGCGCAGCTCTGGCGATCGCGTACCGCCAACCGCCGGGCCCCGACACCCCGGCCGTCGTCTGTCTGGTCGGCGATGCGACAACCAACATCGGCGCCTGGCACGAATCGTTGAACCTGGCCGGTATCTGGCACTTGCCGATCGTCTACGTGATTATCAACAATCAGCTGGGCATGGGGACGCCGGTCGAGAAGGCGTCAGCCGAGCCCGATCTGTACAAGCGGGGGTGTGCGTACCGAATCCCTGGGGTCCGCGTTGACGGCAACGACGTCATCGCCTGCCGGGAAGCCCTGCGGGACGCGCTCCGGAAGGCCCGCGAGGAGCGGGCGCCGTCCATTCTGGAGGCGGTGAGCTACCGGTTGCGGGGACACTCCGTCGTCGACCCGGCTCGCTACCGCAGCAAAGAGGAGGCCCAGCGGCTGCTGGAACACGATCCGGTGACCGCATTCCGGCAGCGGCTGATCGACGTCGGTGTGCTCTCCGCTGACGAGGCGACCCGGATCGACGCGGAGGTGGAGGCGGTGGTGGACGCCGCGGTGGAATTTGCCGACAATTCGCCGCACCCGAGCCCCGCTGAATTGTTCGCGCACGCGTACGCGCACCCGCTGCCGAACATGCCGCGTGCTCTTCCCGGTGACCCGTTGCTCCCGATCGAGTGAAAGGCGTGATCGCGTGCCCGTCATGACCTACCGGCAGGCGCTGCACGACACGTTGCGCGCCGAGCTGCTCCGTGACCCGAACGTCTTCCTGATGGGGGAAGAAATCGGGGTTTTCGAAGGCTCGTACAAAATCACCGCCGGCTTGCTCGCGGAATTCGGCCCGGACCGGGTGCGGGACACCCCGATCTGCGAGGAAGGATTTGTCGGTGCGGCGATCGGTGCGGCGATGTTGGGCCTGCGTCCGGTCGTCGAAATCATGACGATCAATTTCTCGATCCTGG
>Ga0070737_10005513_pt1 | contig 12055 bp, 12 predicted proteins | sample Coa_R1_10_FD_66438 | JGI IMG/M metagenome (GOLD analysis project Ga0070737, IMG submission 66438) | Surface soil microbial communities from Centralia Pennsylvania, which are recovering from an underground coalmine fire - Coalmine... | ecosystem: Environmental > Terrestrial > Soil > Unclassified... | reverse complement strand
GGCGCACCATCCCCGGGAATGTGACCGCGCACTGCAGCCTGCCCGAGTCGTCGATGCCGGTCACGGCGAGGCTCGGCGCGAGCAGCGCGAGCAGGTGGATCGGCGCCTCCTCCCACGGCGTCCCGCCGCGCGTCCAGCGGCCCTCGGCGAGGTCGCTGTTGAGTCCCGCCCAGGCGCCCCCGACCGACGCGTCGGGAGACGCCGGGTTCTCGGAAGGCGTGAGCACGCCCGCGGCCGCCTCGTAGCGGTCGTGCGCCGCGCACTCCTGCGACCAGCGCGGGTTGAGCACGACGCGCGCGGGCACGCCGTCCCGCTCACGCTCGGCGCGCAGCCACGCGAGGTCGCGCCGCGCGTGAAGCGCGACCGTCCCCGCCGGGACCGCCGGCGGCCCGAGCTGCAGCGGCGCTGCCACCGTGCCCGTGCCCGCCGTCACCGTCACCGCGCGCACGTCGACCGTCCGCGCCCCGTCGAGCACCGACAGCTCATACGTCGCGGGGGCGAGTCCGGTGAGCGAGTAGCGGCCGGCCGGATCGGTGTACGTCGCAAAGCAGCCGGCCGCCGGAAGGCACGTCGCGGGGGCCGCGCCGAGCGCCTCGGCCTGGACCCGCATGCCGGGCAACCGGACGCCGTCGGCCTGCGTGAGGACGCCCGAGACGATCGCGCCGGCGGTTGAGGCGCCTCCCGAGGTTCCCTCCGTCGCGGCCACCGCCGGGCCGGCGGACGTCGCGAGCGCCGCCACGACGCCGGCGGCGTGCAGGATGCGGCGGCCGGGGATCATGCCTGCCGGAACACCCGGGCCCCCGCGAACGTTGCGGCCGAGCGAAGCCGCCCGCCGATCGACCGGGATGCGACTACTCGAGCACGACGAGCGTGTCGCCCTCGCTCACCGACTGCCCCTCGACGCAGCGGATCTCGCGCACGATGCCCGGGTCCTCGGCCTCGACGGGCATCTCCATCTTCATCGACTCGAGGATGACGACCGCGTCGCCCTCCTCGACGGCGTCGCCGACCTCGACCTCGATCTTCCACACCGTGCCCGTGATGTGGGCCTCGACATCGATCACTGACGCGTCCTCCTCGGGTCGCCTTGGGCGGGACGATCGCAACCATATCCCGGCCGAACGCCGTAGGCTCCCGGGGATGTCGGCAGACGAGTCCGAGACGACGCCCGCGACGCGATCCGAGAGGACACCGGAGACGACGCTCGACGTCGACCTGCTCGCGGCCTCGCTCCGTGCCGACGCCTCCGATCTCGGCACCTACGCCGAGGCGCTCGCCGCCAAGCTCGGCGAGGCGCTTCCCGGCGCGGTGCGGGTCCAGCGGACACGGGCCGGGCTGTTCGGGCCGAAGCGGGTCGAGTCGATCGCGGTCGACACCGGCAGCGAACGCTTCGAGTTGCGCGTGCGCGGAGGCTCGGTGGAGACGCTCTGCGCGCGCGTGTCGGGCGGAATCGTGTTGAAGACCGAGCCGGTCGGGACCGAGGAGTGGCTCCGGCGGCTGAGCGCCGCGCTCGCGGGGGCGGCCGACCGCAGCCTGACGACGCGGCGGGCGCTCGAGCGCCTGCTCGACATCGAGTAGCCACCATGCCACCCAACCACGAGGAGAGCCATGCCGCTGTTCGGCCGACATGACGACGACGAGGAGCAGGCCGCGAGCCGGGCCGCCGCCCCGGGCGACGAGCTGAGCGCCGAGGTGGCGCCGCACGCGGGAGCGTACGAGGCCGGATCGCTCGAGGGGATCCCCGAGTCCGGCCGGGAGCGCATCGCGCGTATGAAGCAGGACGTGAAGCGCGGCTTCTTCACCTCCGACCTGTCGGTCAACGAGTTCCTGCTCGTCAAGGAGGCCGAGTTCGACCCGATCGGGCTCGTGCTCGGCAGCTCGATCTACCACATCGGCTTCCAGCAGGCCGCGTGGAACCGCAACCAGGAGATGGGCGTCCTCACTCAGGCGATGTACCACGCGCGCGAGCTCGCCATGACCCGCATGGAGGAGGAGGCCGACCAGCTCGGCGCCGACGGCGTCGTCGGCGTCCGCCTCGACATCGGCCGCTACGACTGGGGCCCGGACCTCGCGGAGTTCATCGCGGTCGGAACCGCGGTCAAGCACCGTGGCGGCGAGCTGCACCGCGCGCCGAACGGCCGGCCGTTCACCTCCGACCTCTCCGGTCAGGACTTCGCGACGCTGCTGCGCGCCGGCTACCGGCCGGTGGGGCTGACGATGGGCAACTGCGTCTACCACGTCGCGCGCCAGGGAATGATGCAGACGATCCGGCAGGCGGGGCGCAACATCGAGCAGCCGAACTTCACGCAGGCGCTCTACGAGGCGCGGGAGCTCGCGATGGAGCGGATGCAGAACGAGGCCGACGAGCTGCGCTCCGACGGGATCGTCGGCGCGCGCATCATCGAGCGCAGCCACGGCTGGGGCTCGCACGTCATCGAGTTCTTCGCGATCGGCACCGCGGTCGTCGCGGTGAGCGACGAGCATGTGATCGACCGTCCGGCGCTCGTGCTGCCGCTGCGCGGCTGACCCCGACGGAGCCGGACCGGTCGAACGAGGCCGAGGCACCCGAACGGATCGCTCGCCCGGAGCAACCCATCGACGGAGCGGAATCCCCCGACCGGAGCACACCCCCACCGGTGCCGACCCCCGACCGCAGCCGACCGATGCCCGACGTCCAGATCCGGGAGCAGCGCTACAAGGACGAGCGCCCCGCCGAGCACTTCGTCCGCTACCACCAGCGCACCCGCGCGCACGAGCCCGAGGCGCGGGTCTACGAGGTGGTGCGCGTGTTCACCGTCCTCAACGCTCTGATCGCGTTCCGGGCGCGATCGATCGGCTCCGAGAACGTGCCCGCCGGCCCGGTCATCCTCGCCCCGAACCACGCCTCGTTCATGGACCACTTCTTCACCGCAGGCTTCATCCGCCGGCGAATCCAGTTCATGGCCAAATCGCAGCTGTTCGCGCCGGGGCTGCCGCAATACGTGTTCAGCCACGGCGGGGTATTCCCGGTGCGCCGCGGCGTCGCCGACGAAGAGGCGTTCACGACCGCGTTCGCGGTACTCGCCCGCGGCGGCGCGCTCGGGATGTACTGCGAGGGCGGTCGCTCTCGCACCGGCGAGCTCGCGGAACGGGCGCGGCCCGGGATCGGACGGCTCGCCCTCGAGTCGGGCGCGCCGGTCGTCCCGGTGGCGATCCTCGGCTCCCACCAGGCGCGCAACTGGCGCCGGGGGCGTCTGCCGAAGGTGATCGTCCGTTACGGGACGCCGCTGCGCTTCCCGGTCGACCCCGCGCCGACGCGCGAGCGTCAGCAGTTGTGCGCCGACACGATCCTCGAGCGAATCCGCAGCATGCACTCGGAGATGGTCGCCCTCGGCCCGCGCGGCACCCTTCGCGCCGCGCGCCGGGGGGAGCTCCGCGGCTGAGCCGGCTACAGCCGCTCGTCGAGCCAGGCGAGCACGTCGGCCATCACGGTCTCGCGCTCGGGCTCGTTCAAGACCTCGTGGTGGAGCCCCTCGTATCCGCGCACGGTCAGGTCCGGTGAGCCGATCCGCTCGGCGAGCATGACCGCCCCGGACGGGGGGCAGAGACCGTCGGCGGTGCCGTAGACGAGCAGCGTCGGCACCGTGATCGCGCCCACTGTGCGTGGCAGCGCCGCCACCGCGCGGGCCATCTCCGCGACCGTGAGCGCCGGGATGCGCCCATGGTGGACGAGCGGGTCGGTGCGGTAGGCGGCGACGACCGCCGGATCGCGGCTCACGAGCCGAGCGTCGAGCGCGGTCAGCCCGAGCCGCGGAGCGACGCGGGCGATCCCGCGCGCGGCCGCGAGGGCGGGTGCCGGGGCGTCGAGCGCGGCGAGCGGGCCGGAGAGGACGAGCGCCCGCAGGCGGCGCTGATGGGCGAGCGCGTAGCGGATCGCGACCAGGCCGCCGAGCGAGTGGCCGAGCATCGCCACCGCCAGCCCGGGATGCGCCTCCTCGACTGCGTCGCGGAGCCGGTCGAGGTCCCCGACGACCGCGTCGAGCTCGACGAGCGCCCGCGGGCCCTGCGAGCGGCCGTGGCCGCGGTGGTCGCAGGCATGGACGGCGTAGCCCGCCTCGACCAGCCGTCCCGCGACCCAGTCGTAGCGGTCGGAGTGCTCACCGAACCCGTGGACGAGCACGACCGCGGCGCGGGGCTCGCCGGCCCCGGGCAGCCACGACTGCGTGAAGATCTGAACGCCGCCCGCGCCGTGCAGCGATGCCGCCGCGCGGACGGGGCTCACACCGGTTCCTCGGCCCAGGGGACGACGACCGCGTCCTCCTGGGGCGAGTCACGGGCGACGACGTAGTCGGCGGGCTCCGAGTCCGAGAGGTTCTCGACGATGTGGGTGATGCGCGGCGGCACGTAGAGCATGTCGCCGGGCTCCAGCTCCAGCGACTGCTCGAGGCGGTCGCCCCACACGACGCGGATCCCGCCGCTCAGCATGTAGAGCGCGCTCTCGCACGCGTCGTGGTAGTGCGGGCGCGAGCGCGCGCCGGGGGGCACGCGGTAGCGGCCCATGTGGATGTTCGAGGCGCCGACCGTCGCCTGCGAGATCTCGGCGCCGCCGACGATCCCGCGGGGCGTCTCGCGGTCGGGTCCTGGCTTGACGACTCTCATCCCGCCGGCATCCTACTGCTGTCGGGCAGCTCGATCTGCAGCGGCGGCTGCTCACCGGCCTCATGGTCGACCTGCAGCGTCGTGTGCTCGATTCCGAACCGCTCCCGCAGCAGCGCCTGGAGCGCGCGGCGGCGCTCGTGGCAGTCGTCCCCGGCGTGCACGACGACGTGGGCGGACAGCGCGGGGAACCCCGAGGTGACCTCCCACACGTGGAGGTCGTGGACCTCGACGACGCCCGCGTGGCCGGCGAGCGCGCGGCCGATCTCGTCCGGGTCGATGCCGGCCGGCGCCGCCTCCATGAACACGCGCCCGGACTCCTTGAGCAGGCCGTAGCACGCGTGCAGCAGGAGCGCGGCGATGAGCAGCGAGGCGATCGCGTCCGCGCGGTCGAAGCGGGTGGCGAGGATCACCCCGGCGGCGATCGCGGTCGCGATGAAGCCGTACAGGTCGGTGACGATGTGCCGGTAGGAGCCCTCGAGGTTGAGGCTGCGCCCGGCGCTGGAGCCGCGCGCGAGGATCCCCGCCGCGAGCAGGTTGACGACGATCCCCGTGAGCGCGACGACGAGCACCGGCAGCCCGTCCACCGACGGCGGTGCCACCAGCCGGCGGATCGCGTCGACCACGATCAGCGCCCCGAGCACGAGCAGCGTCACGCCGTTCGCCTGCGCCGACAGGATCTCGGCGCGGCCGAGGCCGTACGTCATCGCACCGCGCGCCGGCCGCTCGGCCAGGCGCGAGGCGACGAGCGCAATCCCGAGCGCGACCGCGTCGGTGAGCATGTGCGCGGCGTCGGAGAGCAGCGCGAGGGAGCCCGCAAGGACGCCGGCGACGACCTCGCCGATCATGTAGCCGACGATCAGCGCGAGCGCGGCCCGGATCGCCCCGCGCTCGGTCTCCCGCGCCGGCCCCTGCGAATGACCGCCGTGCACGTGCCCGGGCGCGTGGCCGCCGTGAGCATGATCGGCGTGCGGGCTCATCAGTTCATCGATGGGTCGGCCGGCATCCGCGCGACGAGCGCATAGCTCCCACCCTTGCGGGTGAGCACGCGCGGCCACAGCGCCTCCGGCTCCTCGCAGAACGCGTCCTCGCGTCGCGCGGGCTCGAGGATCCAGTCGCCGCGCTGAAGCTCGGCGTCGAGCTGGCCCGGCCCCCATCCGGAGTGGCCGGCGAACGCCCGCGCCCGCCGGGTCGGCGGCGGGTCCTCGTGGTCCTCGCCGCCGAGCACGCCGACGTCGTCGAAGGCGACGACCGCCGCGCGGGCGGCGTCCTCGAACTGCGCGAGCACGATCAGTGCGGTCGGCTGGACGGGCCCGCCGATGAACAGCGGCTCGGCGCCGTCGACGAGCTCCTCCAGCTCGGAGACCGCCTCGCCGATGGTCGTCTCGGAGGGCCGGTTGAGCACGAGTCCGAGCGCGCCCTCGGGCGAGTGCTCGATGACGAGCACGACCGTGCGCTCGAAGTTCGGATCGAGCAGCGCCGGGCCGGCGATCAGCAGCTGTCCGCGCGCGGAGGCCACAGCGCGAGGCTACCCGGGCATGCGCCCCAGCTACAGCGCGGGCGTGCGCCCGGCTACAGCCCGTAGGAGCGGCCGATCACGTCGAGCATGATCTCGTCGGTCCCGGCCCCGATCCGGTTGAGTCGCAGGTCGCGCCAGCAGCGCTCGATCCCCACCTCGCGCATGTACCCCGCGCCGCCGTGGATCTGGATGCACTCGTCGGCAACCTGGACGGCCACCCGCGCGGCGTGGAGCTTGGCCATCGTGATCTCGCGCACCGGGTACTCGCCGCGCGCGAACCGCCAGGCGGTCGTGTACGTGAGCTGGCGCGCGGACTCAAGCGCGGTCGCCATCTCCGCGAACTTGTGGCGGATCACCTGGAAGTGGCCGATGGGGCGGCCGAACGCGCGGCGCTGGAGCGCGTACTCGAGCGTCCGGTCGAACACGTGCTGGCCGCCCGCGACCGCGCCCGCGGCGGCGATCAGCCTCTCGCCCTGGAGCTCCCACATGATGTGGTAGAAGCCCTTTCCGACCTCGCCGAGCACGGCGTCGGGCCCGACCCGCACGTCGTCGAACGCGAGCAGCGCCGTGTCGGAGGAGTGCATCCCGAGCTTCTCCAGGCGCCTCTCCCGCGCGACGCCCGGCAGGTCCATCGGCACGAGGAACAGCGTGAAGCCGTCCTCGTTCTCGCCGGCCCCGGCGTCGCCCGCGGTGCGCGCCACGAGCACGATCGCGTCCGCCCGGTGGCCGTTCGTGATGTACGTCTTCGAGCCGTTGATCACCCACTCGCCGGTCGTCGCGTCGCGCACGGCGCGCGTGCGGATCCCGGCGACATCCGAGCCGGCGTCGGGCTCGGTGATGCCGAGGCAGAGGATGGTCGTGCCCGCGATCGCGGGCGTGGCCCACGCGCGCTTCTGCTCCTCGGTTCCGAATGCGAGGATCGCCGGGAGCGTCATATCGGTCTGGACCGCGATCCCCATCGCCACCCCGCCCGAGTGCGCATGCGCGAGCTCCTCGGCGAGCACGAGGCTGCAGAAGTAGTCGCCGCCCTGGCCGCCGTACCGCTCCGGCTTGTCGAGCCCGAGGAAGCCGAGCTCGCCCATCCGCCGGAACACCCAGTCCGGGAACGTGTCGCGCTCCCACGCCTCGGCGTAGGGCTGGAGCTCGGAGACGACGAAGCGGTGGATCGACTCGCGCAGTTGCTCGTGCTCGTCGGTGAAGATGAAATGGCGCCCGGCGGAGGCGTGGTCTGGCTTCAGGACGTCGGCGGTGTCCATCTGTCTCTCTCCTCGGTGCGTGGCGCTCCTCCCGGCCTGAGCACGGTACCGTCCCGCGGCATGGAGCCCTACGAGAAGATCGCCTACCGGGTCTCCGAGGGCGGCGTGGCGACGATCGCGCTGAACGACCCCGCCACTCGCAACGCGCTCTCCGACGAGCTGCTCGAGGAGCTGCTCGACGCGCTCGCCCACGTCCGCGAGGACGACCGCGTGCGCTGCCTCGTTCTCACCTCGACCCACGAGACCGTGTTCTCGAGCGGTGGGAACCTCGGCGGGTTCGCCGCGGACGTGTCGCTCGCTCACAAGCACATCGCCAACGAGCGCTTCCCGGAGACATTCCGGATGGTCGGCGCGCTCGGTAAGCCGTCGCTGTGCGCGGCGAACGGGCACGTGCTCGCGGGGGCGCTCGGCCTCGCGCTCGCCTGCGACCTGATCATCGCCCGGGAGGGCGCCCGCTTCGGCACGCCTGAGATCAACGTCGGGCTGTTCCCGTTCATGATCATGGCGCTCATCTACCGCAACGTCGGGCGCAAGAAGACCGCGGAGCTGATGCTGCTCGGCGAGCAGATCTCGGCCGCCGAGGCCGAGCGGATCGGGATCGTCAACCGCGTCGTTCCCGCTGAGCAGTTCGATCAGGCGGTCGCCGACTGGGCGGGACGGCTCGCCGCCACGTCGCCGCTCTTGATGAAGCTCGGCAAGGACGCGATGGACCGCCAGCAGGACATGGCGTTCGCGGACGCGCTCGACTACCTGCGCGCCCAGTTGACCGTCGCGCTCTCCACCGAGGACATCCAGGAGGGCGTGCGCGCGTTCTTCGAGAAGCGCGAGCCCGTGTGGCGCGGGCGCTGACCGGCGCCCCGGGCGGCGGGGCGGCCGCGTCGCTCAGCCGGCCGCGTAGAGCTGCTGCAGCAGCCCGAGTGAGGACGACGCACCGGCCGCCGACTGGCCGCTCAGCGAGTACCCGGTGACGTAGCCGCCGGTCGCCTGGACGGCGGAGGCGAGCGTCGCCGCGGTCGCGGTGCTGTGGCTGCCGACGCTGAGGCCGCCGATGATCTGCACGCCCGGCCGGGCCTGATTCGCCTGCATGACCGCGGCGCGGGTGAGATCGGTGTAGCCGAGGGTGCGCTTCTGGGTCGAGCCGAACGGCAGCACGACGGCGTCGGCGTAGCGGGCGGCGACGCCCGCGAGGTCGCGTCGGATGAAGTCGAAGTTGAGCCAGCTGCGCCGCGCGTGGGGCTCGAGCGTGCGCACGAGGCCGATCTGCGGCGCCGCGATGAACAGGTAGCCGTTGTGGTGAGCGGCGGTCGCGGCGAGGTCGAACGTCTCCGCGGCGTGGCGCTGTTGGCCGCGCGGTGATCTCGGGCCGAGCGCGAGCACGACCGCCTCGGTGCCGGGGAACACCGCGCCGGTGGCGAGCGCGCGGCGGAGCGTGCCGACGCTCGTGAACTCCTCGGCCGGGGTCGCCGCCGGCAGACCGCTCGCGGCGAGCGTCGCGGCGCTCGCCCCAAGCACGAACGTGCGCGGCGTGTCGAGCGCCTGGTCGACGAGCCCGGCGTCCAGCGCCTGCATCCGGGCGAGCGTCGGCGCGGTCAGGAGCCAGGAGGGCGGCGAGGCGCCGGTGCCGCCGACCGCCTGTGCCTCGCCGGCGAAGTCGTCGAACAGCACCTGGCCGACGCCGCCGGTGAACATCCCGCAGCTGAAGCCCGCGTACGTGGTCGGGTTGTAGTTGTAGTCGGCGACGATCGTCCCGGGCAGGTCGAAGGCGAAGCCGACGACGCCGATCTGCTTGAGCGCGAGGTAGGTGAGGAGCAGGGGCGCCACCCGGGGGGCGTCGGGGACGCAGTTGGTCGTGCCGTTCGCCTGCCACTCGGTGACGATCACCGGCACGCGCTCGGCGAGGTTGCCGAACGCCGCGTCCCAGCTGTCGCTCGTCTGGGTGAGGTTTGGGTAGTGGATCCCGTAGGCGAGCTGCGGGTCGCTCGGATCGGCCGGGTCTGTGATCTTCGGAACGCCGGCGAGCGTCTGCTCGCCGTTCAGGCCGGGGAGGATGATCACGTTGTCGGCGCCGAGCGCGCGGATCTCGTCGACGAGCGACTGCACGCCGACGGCGGTGCACTGGCCGCCCGCGCCGTTCGAGATCACGCCGCCGTTCGCCCACGCCGCCCAGTTCGCGGCGGAGTTCGACACGCCAGGCTCGTTGTAGAGCTCGAACATCACGTCGTCGTCGCCCGCGAACGCCTGCGCGAGCTCCCGCCAGTCGGTGGCGGCGCCCGCGTCGTCGAGCGGGCAGCGCAGCTCGTTGCCGGCCGGCGTCTGCGCCTGGAGCGAGACGATCACGTTGAGACCCTGCGCCCGGGCGAGCTCGACCGCGGAGATCACCTCGTCGAGATAATGCGGGTCGTACAGCTGGTCGGACGGGTTCAGGCCGAACTCGCTCACCTGGAAGCGGACGAGGTTCGCGTGGTCGGCGGCCGCCTGCGCGAGCTCCGCGGCGCCGAAGTGCTGGTGGGCGGGGATGTATTTGCCGGTGAGGTCCGGTGTGGGGGCGACGAGCCCGACGATCTGGACGCCGCGCGGGATGAACGGCGCTCCGTTCTGCATGAGGTGGGGGCCTTGGACGTAGATTCCGCTCGTCGACAGCGGCTGGGGGGCGGCGGGCGAGGGGCGGATGGTGCCGATGTGGCGGGCCGTCCTGGCCAAGGCCGCCGCGGTGCCGATGTGGCGGGCCGTCCTGGCCAAGGCCCCCGCGGTGCCGATGCGGCGGGCGGTGTGGGCCGAGGCCGCCGCGGTGCCGGCGCCGAGCGCCGCCGCGAGCGCGAGCAGCAGCCGGAGCGCGCGCACGGGCGGCCGCCGGCGGGCCGCCGGACCGGGGTTCTGCGTCCCTACCAGGCTCATCACGCGCATCGAACTTAGTCTCGGTACCTCCGACACGTCCAGCCGCGAAAAGTTTTGCTCACCGCCGGCTCGACGCCGGGCGAGGCGCCGTGAGATCGTTCCTGCCCACGCGATGGCCGCCGACACCGAGCAACCGAGCCCGCTGCGCCCGCTCGCCGAGGATCTGCGCGAGCGCCGGGAGCGCCTGCGACTCGGAGGCGGCCCTGAGCGGATCGCGGCCCAGCACGCCGCCGGCAAGCTGACCGCCCGGGAGCGGATCGCGCTGCTCGTCGACGAGGGCACATTCACCGAGCTCGGGATCCACGGCCGGCCGCACTTCTCCCAGCGCGCGATGGACGGGCGCGAGGCGCCCGCCGACGGCGTGATCACCGGCTGGGGGAGGGTCGACGGGCGGCTGTGCGCGGTCGCCGCCTACGACTTCACGGTGATGGCCGGCTCGATGGGCATGACCGGCGAGCTGAAGGTGAGCAGGCTGCGCGAGCTCGCGCTCTCCAAGCGGATGCCGCTCGTGTGGCTGCTCGACTCGGCGGGCGCGCGCGTGCAGGAGGCGATCGGCTCTCAGTTCGCCGGCACCGGCCACCTGTTCCGCGAGGAAGTGCTCGCCTCGGGCGTGATCCCGCAGGTGGCGGCGGTGATGGGCCCGTGCGCCGCCGGCACCGCGTACATCCCGGGACTCGCCGATTTCGTGCCCATGGTCTCGGGCCGCGGCTCGATGGCGCTCGCCGGCCCGCACCTCGTGCGGGCCGCGGTCGGCGAGGATGTGAGCGCCGAGGAGCTCGGCGGCGCGCGCGTGCACTGCCGGCGCTCGGGGGTCGGCGACCTCGAGGCCGCCGATGACGCGGAGTGCGTCGATCAGGTCCGCACCTATCTCGGGTTCTTCCCCTCGCACTGCGATGAGCCCCCGCCGGTGCGCGTGTGCGCCGATCCGGTCGACCGCGCCGACGAGGAGCTGCTCGACGTCCTGCCCGCGTCGACCCGCTCCCCGTACGACATGTACGAGGTCATCCGGCGGATCGCCGACGACGGCGACTTCTTCGACCTCAAGCCCCGCTGGGCGCGCTCGATCATCACCTGCCTTGCGCGCTTCGGCGGCCGGCCTGCCGGCATCGTCGCCAACCAGCCCCGCCATCTCGGCGGGATCCTCGACAACGACTCCGCCGACAAGGCGGCGCGCTTCATCAACCTCTGCGACGCGTTCGGAATCCCGCTCGTCTACCTGGTCGACGTGCCCGGGTTCATGGTCGGCACGAAGGTCGAGGCTGCGGGGATCATCCGCCACGGGGCGAAGATGCTCTACGCGACCGCGAACGCGTCAGTGCCGAAGCTCACGGTCGTCGTCCGAAAGGCCTACGGCGCGGGCTATTACGTCATGTGCGGCCGCGCCTACGAGCCGGACCTGATCGTCGCCTGGCCGACCGCGGAGATCTCGGTGATGGGCGCCGAGGGGGCGGTCGAGATCCTCATGCGCCGCCAGCTCACGCAGGCCGAGGACCCGGCGGCGGCGCGCGCGCGGATGATCGCGGGCTTCCAGGAAACGATCGACGTCTACGGCGCGGCCGGCAACGGCATGATCGACGACGTGATCGACCCGCGCGAAACGCGGGCGACGATCTGCCGGGGCCTCGAGATGGCGGCGGGCAAGCGCGTGCTGCGGCCGCGCCGGCGCGGCCCCGGCGTCGTGCCGGTCTGAGGGAGCATCGCGGTGGCGCTCGCGGACCCGGTCGTCATCACGTGCGGGATCTCGGGCGTC
>Ga0070737_10005512_pt1 | contig 12056 bp, 11 predicted proteins | sample Coa_R1_10_FD_66438 | JGI IMG/M metagenome (GOLD analysis project Ga0070737, IMG submission 66438) | Surface soil microbial communities from Centralia Pennsylvania, which are recovering from an underground coalmine fire - Coalmine... | ecosystem: Environmental > Terrestrial > Soil > Unclassified... | reverse complement strand
TATTTTTTCATCGCGCGCCCAAGATACGACGTGAGCGCTCTATTCCTCGGTCTTGCGGTCGCCACCAAGCTCTCCCCCGCATTACTCCTGCCGCTCTTCTTGCAGGAGATGAAGAACAACGGTCAGAGGGCAAGGTACACCTTGATCTCTGGAGCGACGGTCGCCGCTCTGAACGTCCCGTTCATGCTTGCAAACTTTGACCTCTGGCTCCAATCATACAAATATCTCGCCGACTGGGGGCTCGAGGATTCCTTCATGGTGTGGATCTTCCCTCAAAACATGTGGGGCATCGCAAAGGATCTGAGCCTGATCCTGATCGTATTTTCCGCACTGGCTATCTACTTGTTCCTCCGCCGCAAACCTCTGCTTGTTAGAGCATTCCTCATCACCGGAACTTTCCTGCTATTTTCCTACATCGCGACTCCGCAACTGAATCTTGACCTTCTCCCGTTCTTTTCGCTTGTCCCGATAGTTCCGCTCTCCCTGTTCTACCTGTTCGAGATAGTTGACGTCATGATCATCCTGACGTGGTTCATGTACCCCCAACAGACCCTCCCTGGGCTGACCCAGACCTTTGCTCTGCTGCGGCAGGTTTACCTGGCGTTCATCCTCGCACTGCTTGCTGTATCGAAACGTAAATCAAGCGAACAAGAAGTGTTGGAGAAAAGAGATCTTGAGCGGTAATCCACAAGCAGGGACGACAGACGGTGCTGAAGCAATGAGTGCCCCACCCGAGGGTCCTCCACCGCCAGCTGCACTGACCCTCCCGCCGCGCATTCCGCTTCGGAAACAGATCAGCGCCTATATCGAGAGCAAAGCAAGAGCCGTAAACATCGGCCACTTACTCATCCTGCTCGCCGGGTTACACCTTTTCGCAATGTCGTTCCCAAACCAGAGCGGAACTTTTGTCTTCGATGAATCGTATTACGTCCCCTCCGCGAGGGACCTCTTGAACCTAGTCCCGAACAATCTCGAGCACCCCTTCTTCGGAAAGGTCTGGGGAGCTATCGGGATCTACCTCTTCGGGGACAATTTCTTCGGCTGGAGGATCCTCTACGTCATAATAGGAGTCCTCTGCGTGTGGGTGCTTTACGAGATTGCATTGCTCTTCTTTTCAAGAGAAAAGGCGCTCATAGCAGCGTCCTTCTTTGGATTTGAGACGCTCTTCTTCATTCACACATCGCTTGACCTATTGGAAGGGCCGCCGCTCCTCTTCGGACTGCTCGGGTTCCTTGCCTACTTTAGGAAGCGATATTATTTAGCTGCCTTAGCTTTTGGTCTTTCAATCCTGAGCAAAGAGTGGGGGATATACTTTGTTGGCGCTCTGCTTTTCTATCACATCTGGGCCACAAAATCGATCCCGTTCAGGGGTCTCTTCTCATCTCCCCACGTGAAGAAGTTACTATTGTTCATCGCCATCCTCATCCTCGTGGTCTCGATCCCGTTGTATGCATACGACCAAGTGTATCATCCATACAAGAGCGAAGTCAAGGTGATCCAGACTTCAGTCGTGGTGAACCCCGGGACGGGGGAGACGACCACGCAAACCAACACCACGACTTCTTACGATTACGTCAACTATCCCTGGCAAAATTTTCAGTACTACTACACGTACGCCTCAAGCCTAATTGTGTCTCCGCAGGATGCGAAGAACACGTGGGACAGTTTCGCCTGGGGCTGGCTCCTCCCGTTAAACATCAACCCACTCCCGTACTACGTCACGACCGTCACGGTCACGACGCACGGGGCCAACGGCTCGGTCATATCGACCAAGACGCTGCATCCAATAGATTGGCTGGGCATCGGAAACCTCGTGATCTGGTACTCGATCTGGATCATTGTACCCGTCCTCGCTCTCAAGGCTGTCTCGAGAATGGTCAAGCCGGTTGACGCGTTCATAGCGTTCTGGATAGGGGCGACGTACATACCATCGCTGCTCCTCTCGGCGGTGTTCCACAGAATAGTGTACGCCTTCTACTTTATCAACGTGGACCCGGCGTTGGCTCTCGGCATCCCAATGGTCGTGAGTTACGTGGCGGCGGATAGCCAGAAGCTCCAGCGATACCTTTTGCTGGGTTGGCTTGCGGCGGCAGTAATCTTCTTCATACTATTCTTCCCTGTACATCCATTAGATTTCACATAGGATGTGGCCGCGAGATATGGTTCTTGTTTTTCTTGACAGCCTCCGGTTCGAAGCATCCAGGTTCGAGACGCGAACTATGCCCACTCCGGACCTCAAGGGAAAGGAGATCATATACTGGATCAAGGTCGAAACCGTGGACAGAAGGCTCGCAGTTGATTTGCACAGATTTCTCAAGGGAGCCCCAAAAACCATCGAACTCAGGGTCCCGAGCGCGTTCATAGTTGCAATGACCGAGCTCGAGACGTTCTGGCCGCAGGTGCTTGACATAGAGGTGGGGGAGGCCAGGAGCAGCATCCAATCAGATCAAAAGCGGGTTGATAGTGAAAAGAGTGGTTCTTCAACCGGGAAGCTCTTGCCAGCAAGAGCAGATTCGCGGGCCAGAAGCGGAGAGGCGGCCTGGGAGTTGAACGAAAACCAGCTCGGCGGTTCGAAGAAGTACGTGGTGGAGATAGTGCTGAGGCGAGCGGTGTCTTCGTCATCATCTACGCGGCAGCAGTCCCAGTCGCCGTACGGGTAGAGATCATTCCTTAGCGTTTAATTGCGCAGGCAACGGACCGCAGTCTGAGCTTTGCGACCTGCTTGTATAACCACCTGACCGATGCTCGCACAGGTGAAATCTTTCTTGCAACAGGAAACAAGATCGATCCCCCTGGCATGTATCTCAAAAGTTGGATCACTCCGTTTCCAGCGCTGAAGATTTGAGTGCGACCCGACCCCGCGTCTTTGACCACTAGGTGAAACGACGACATCATTTCGCGCTTTGAGAGCATCTGACCGACGAGATCCAGTGCGAGACGAGAGTAGAGGGATACGGGCATGATCTCGTTCTTTCTGTCGAGCTTCTTGATCGCCTTCATGAACCGCGAGCATGGCCCGCAGTGAGAATCGTAGAGCAAGAACGCGTTTGCACTTCTCATTGCTACTGCTGCTTTACCTCCGATGCACAGCGTTCCCTGTCAGGCGGTCTCCGAAAATCGGCCCCTTTAGAATTCGAACAGTAGAGGAGCAGCACTCGATTTTATTTCTTCGTATTCGTAGATGCTCTTTGAAAGAGTTGAGCCGAGTTATCAACAGGAGTTGCGAGTCGCAGGATCTCGTCCTCGTAAATTGTTCTCGTTACCCCGCTTGCAACGTCTCTGGCTTCATAACAAACATCTTCGTTCCTGATTCTCACGTCGCGATTTGAAATGAGGTGAGACGTAATCTCAAACTCGACTGGCTTGCCCGCGACGTCCACTATCACTAGATCTCCCTTCTTGTACCTGGAAGCCATTTCCTTCTATCTCAACCACCCGTGCACTACTATTTTGCGAGGCTCGCCACTTATAATGATATTTCAAAAAAATACTGATTAATTGCCACCTACTAAACTGTCACTCTCTCTTCCCCCCTCCCGCGGTCCTCCGCTGCGCGAGCGGGAAAACTTCTGCTGGCCGTTCGGGAAAGCCTAAAGCAATTCAAAATAAAAGAGTGAGATCGGAAAATTTTGCGCGTTCCAAGGCTGACGTGGACAATCTTCACGCTGCGCACATTGAACTCCCTCGGCTGGTCTGCCACGATGCCCTTCCTCGCGGTCTATCTCGAGGTCGAGCGGGACGTCCCGCTCTCAATCATAGGGGTGACGTATCTTGCCTCCGGCCTCCTCACGCTATCAAGCGAACTCTTGGGGGGCAGGATGACCGATTCAATCGGCCCGAAGAAGGTCATGCTCATGGGATACTCTTCCTCGGTCATCTCCGCCGCCCTTCTCGGTGGCCTGATTCAGTTCAAGGCTCCCGTCGGCGTGATTCTGGTCGTGTACCCACTGTTCAGTCTGTTTAGGGCAGTAACCCAGCCCGCGACCTCCGCAATCATCGCAAACCAGGCCGATCCAAGATACGTCCGAGTCGGATTTTCACTTTTGAACGTCGGAGGGAATCTGGGCTTCGCGATAGGCCCAGCGATCGGGGGCGTGATCAGTCAAGATTATAGCTACTCAATCGTATTCCTATTCAGCGCTACGATTGCCGCCACGGTGGGAGTAATAACCCACTTTGGAATCGCCCCGGGCCTCCTTCCACGCATAGAGGGAGCCGCAGCGAGATACCCAAAAAGCGTACCGAGGGGGCTCCGGCTAAATGAAGACCGGGCCCTAGTGCTCTTTCTCTTCCTGACGCTGGGGGCGTTCCTCGCACTCGGGTACGAGATCACACCGTTGTCCCTTTACGTCGCTGGATTTCTGCACTTTACAAACCTTGAGATAGGTTACCTGTTCGCGCTGAACGGGATCGTTATAGCGATACTCCAGCTACCGTTGAACAAGCTCCTCGAAAGATCGAGATATCTCGTGCTTCCCCTCATCATCTCCTGCGCTTTCACCGCTTGCTCCTACTTCGTTGCCTCAATATCTGCGAACTTTCAGGAGTATGTCTTGGTCATGCTCATCGTAACGCTGGGAGAGATATTCCTCTCAGTGCCTTCGCAGACAATCGTGACGCTGTTCTCTCGTTCGGAAAACCGAGGAACCTATCAGGGCTACTACTTTGCTGCGAGCTCTTCTGGGCGCTCGCTAGCATCGTTCATCGGTCCTTTGAGTTTTGCCTTGCTCGCGTTCAGTCCGGGTCTTGCTTGGATCTTGGTTGGAACATTTTCACTTCTCTTGGGTTTCGGATACCTTCTGATTTCTGGTCAGCTTCAGAGAGACTACGAAATGCGAAGAAGAGGTGAAGAGACGTTCAAGGAAGCAGACAGCGATGCGAAATTCGGACAAGGACAGAAAAGTAGTACAGGACTGTTCGACGATTGACTTAACATACTGTTCAAGTTAAATACGCTAATCGCAAAAGTGCCGTGCCATCCAAATAGGGAAGGTAGGCCGGATGCCATTTCGAGGGCCGGCTCCGAAAAGAGAAGCTAGATGACTGGGTCGGGTTTGAAAAAGAACTGTTACGTTCATGAAGTCGGAAGCAAGGGAAGGAAAGCGTTCACGCCACAGCCTCCGCGAATTTAGCTCTGATTATTCTAAAAATGAGTTGAGATTCACACCACGATGAAAGCAAAATCCAAGAAAGCAACAGCGACAGTAGTTCTGAGCAAGCACCAGCGGCAGCAGAATAAGAGGAAAAGAGGATCAACAGCCAACAGCCCTACCGTACCTAGGAGCGAGCCAAAAGCCGAGCGCAACCCCTCCAAGCTAGCGATAGCTTACTCTCGCTTCTACGGGGGAAAGATGCAGACAATCCCAAAGGTCCCGGTCACGAGCCTGGACGATTTTACCATCTGGTACACTCCGGGCGTCGCGGCTGTCAGCCTTGAGGTCGCAAAGAACAAAGATCTTTCATTTGAGTACACAAACAGGTGGAACAACCTGTGCATCCTCACCGACGGGTCAAGGGTGCTTGGTCTCGGGGACATTGGCCCTGAGGCGAGCATGCCGGTGATGGAGGGCAAGGCCCTGATCTACAAGTACCTCGGAGGCGTTGACGCGATCCCCATCCCGGTGAGCGCTCACGAACCCGAAGAGATGATAAAGTTTGCAAAGCAGATCGAACCGGCGTTCGGTGCGATACACCTCGAGGACATTGCCTCGCCCAAGTGCTTCCAGATTCTTGACAGCCTGAGGGAGATTCTCGAGATCCCGGTCTGGCACGATGATCAGCAGGGAACTGCCGGAGTAACTCTCGCCGCCTTTCTCAACTCGCTGTACCTCACAGATCGCAAAATCGACGTAACAAAGATAGTACTCTTCGGCGCGGGAGCCGCGAACATCGCCGCAGCGCGCCTCATGATCTCAGCGGGAGTTCCTCCCGGTAACATAATCCTCGTGGACTCAAAGGGGATACTTCACTCGGAGCGGGAAGATATGGACAAGATGATGCTCCAAAACAAGTGGAAGTACGAACTGGCGCTTAAAACAAACCAGGACCGCCTTAAAGGAGACTTGGACGTCGCGGCTCAAGGGGCGGATATCATCATAGCCGCATCCACCCCCGGCCCGAACGTAATATCGCCATCGACCTTGAAGAAGATGAACAGGGACTCGATCCTCTTTGCGCTTTCAAATCCCGTTCCGGAGATCTGGCCGAGCGAGGCAAAGAAAGCCGGGGTGAGGATCGTCGCGACCGGCAGATCAGACTTTGCAAATCAGGTGAACAACAGCGTGATCTTTCCCTCCATCATTAGGGGGGTGCTGGACGTCAGATCAAAAGCGATACCCGATGAGGTCATAGTTGTCGGGGCAAGGGAACTCGCAAATTATGCGATCAGGCGCGGGAACATCTCCGACGAACATATCATCCCCACGATGATGGAGTGGGACATTTACCCACTCGTAGCTTCAGCCGTGGGCGAAGAATGCGTGAACCTCGGGATCGCAAGAAAGAATCTCACGCGGAAACAGATTCAGAATCGTTCAAGGGAGATCATAGACAACGCGAAAAAAGTGATAACTACGATTCAGGATTCGAAGCTGATACCCCCGATGAGATCGGCCCCCACGGAATAGCGCGTCGCAGATGGAGCGCCAGATAAATGGCATGATGGTTAGGGAATGAAGAATGAATTGAAAAAGAGAAGTAGTACTAGCAGTTCAATGAAGAGTCCACAGGAAGCAGGAGGAGAGGTGAGCGGCGGCGGGAGAAGATCTGCTTCATCCTCTGGAGCGGAGCGTCTCGCGATAAAGCAGGACAGCCCCACGTCTATCGAATCGAGGGTCTCGATAAGGGAGATCAAAGATAGCGAGCTGGACAGCGCCGCCTCGTTGATTGCGAGGCTAAAGAGGTTGAACGGCGAGTTTGACCCGCTCCTAAAAACCTCAGCGAGCGTGGAGGCAGACGCCCTAAAGACTCTAAAGTCAGATCTCGACAACAGGGATGCAATAGTTCTCGTGGCCGTTGAAGGGAGCAAGGTGGTCGGAATTGTAAAGGCGGAACTCGTGGACAGAGTGTTTTACGAACCCAGGAAGGAGGGTGCAATCGATGAGTTTTACATACTGCCCGAATTCAGACGGGGAAAGCTCGGCAACGATCTCCTCAACGCGATGGTCGATTCTCTGCAGAAAAGGGGAGCTGTCCTCATAACAGCAGAGTTTCCAAGTCAGAATGACATCGCGAAGAGATTTTACACGAAGCTTGGTTTCAGGTCTCTCACCAACGTTTACGCGAGATCATACTAGCTCCAAAGCCTCCCGCCGTGCAATTTTAGCATCTTGCCAACTGAAGCGCACCGAACTTTCTCGGGTCTGAGGGATCCAGACCTAGAGTCAAGATTACGGGCGCGGATCAAAGATGCAAAGTTCAAAAGGTTACTATCTCTCCGCCCCTTTTGTTTCAAGACGATCAGTTCAACTCAGAAATTTCTTGCAGAGGAACTTGCGACCTCGACGGAGGGCGATTTCGCTCTCGCCCTAGTTCAGACTGAGGGGAGAGGGAGGGAAGGAAGGAAGTGGACTTCAGATTTCGGGGGGTTGTGGCTTTCGATCGTGCTCGAGCCCGATACCCAAAGCGCGCTCGGTCAAATAGTTCTTATCTCCTCCCTAGCGATCAAGGACACGTTGGAATTGGATTACTTACTTGCGAACTGTACAATCAAACCACCGAATGATGTGTACTGCAACGGGAAAAAGATTGCAGGAGTTCTTGCAGACGCTATGGTCCAAGGAGAAAGATCCCTTGTATGCCTCGGACTGGGCGCCAACCTCAACAACGATCCCTCATCGAACGAGGAGATCGCTCAAATTGCCACGAGCTACCGTAATGAAACGGGAAATCAAATCGAGATCGAGGAATTCTTGATCAAGCTCCTGATCCGACTTGACTTGAAGTACCATCATCTACTGATCGGCGGAGGAGGAGAAGAAAAGGAGCCTGACCATTTTTCAGAAACTACCTAACGATTTGACCGCAAGAAAGAAATATCGTGCCGGGTGTCTCAGTCATAAAGATATACCGCCCGACGCGCTGGGGATGCGAATTATTCAAGAGCAGCGAGAAGCAAAAAAAGAGAGAGAGAATACGGGAGGAAGAGATGAAAGACGTTGCCTGCGAATAGTTCGTATTGGACTCAGAAGCTACGCCTCTTTGAGCAGCGCCGAAGAGGGACCAAACCCCTTGATCAAACTCAAGCGGACGCTCTAAAGAAGTCCATCGCGCGTTGGGAAAACGAAGTACTCGCCCCATTCCTCGAGGAGTCTCCGGAGCGAAAGGAAGTCTTCGAAAGTTCATCCGGGATTCCACTCGAGCGGGTTTACACTCCTGAACAGCCTGATTCTGATTACATGGATGAGCTCGGTCTCCCCGGCGAATATCCGTACACGAGAGGAATCTATCCTACCATGTACCGTGGAAGACCTTGGACGATGCGCATGTTCTCTGGCTTTGGCTCGCCCGAGCACACGAACAGGCGCTTGAAGTACTTGCTCAAGGAGGGTGAAACCGGACTCTCGATTGCCTTCGACATGCCCACGCTATACGGATACGACGCGGACAGTACTAGGGCGGAGGGCGAGGTCGGCAAGTGCGGTGTCTCCATTTCTTCACTTGAGGACATGGAAACGATGCTTCGTGGAATCCCGCTCGGAGAAGTGAGCACGAGCATGACCATCAACGCTCCAGCGGCTGTACTCACGGCGATGTACGCCGCGGTGGGGGAAGCGCAGGGGGTACCGATCGAGAAGCTACGCGGCACCGTTCAGACGGACATTTTGAAGGAATACATCGCTCAGAAGGAGTGGGCGTTTCCACCGGAGGCTCACCTTCGGATCATCAGGGACCTCATGGTATTTTGCACGAGGAACATGCCGTACTGGAACTACATCAGCATCTCCGGGTATCACATAAGGGAAGCCGGAGCGAACGCTGTTCAGGAGCTCGCGTTCACGCTCGCTGATGGATTCTCATACGTTGAACTGGGAAAGAAGGCGGGCCTGGACGTTGACGCCTTTGCTCCGAGGCTCTCGTTTTTCTTCAACTGCGACATGGATTTCTTTGAAGAGATCGCCAAGTTTCGGGCCGCGAGAAGAATCTGGGCGACAGTGATGAAGGAAAAGTTTGGGGCAAAGAATCCCCGCTCACTTCTCTTGCGCTTCCACACTCAGACCTCCGGGGTATCGCTCACCTGGCAGCAGCCGTTGAACAACATTATCAGGACGACCATCGAGGCGCTCGCGGCCGTCCTGGGAGGTACTCAATCGCTCCATACGAACTCGTACGATGAAGCGTGGGCGCTTCCGACGGAAGAGGCCGTCACGGTTGCGCTTCGCACACAGCAGATCATCGCAGAGGAAACAGGTGTCACGGACGTGATCGATCCGCTGGGAGGATCCTACTACCTGGAGTGGCTCACCAACGAAATGGAGGAGCGGGCCTTTAGGTATTTCGAGAAGATAGATGGAATGGGCGGAGTCTTGGAGGCGATCAAGCAGGGGTACATCCAGAGGGAGATAGCAAACACTTCCTACGAGAAGAGCAAACTGATGGAGTCCGGACAGAAATCCATAGTCGGAGTTAACAAGTACGTCGTGGAGGAGGAGAAGCCGATTCAATACCTCAAGGTGAATCCGGCGCTGCAACGGAAAGCTTCTACGCGACTCAAGGCGTTACGCCGAAATAGGAACGAGCGTGCAGTGCTAGACTCTTTGAGGGAGTTGAAACGCGCCTTCGCGGATGAACAGGAAAATTCGATGTACCCTATACTCAAAACAGTTAAATCGTATGCGACGTTGCAGGAGATAATGGATGTTGGGCGAGAGGTGTTCGGGGGATGGAAGGAACCAGTACTGATTTGAATCGCTCCAAAGGTGCAAGCATGAATTCGATCCAAGCATCGGAACAAGACATCAAACGAAGGCCGATCCGAATCCTCGTGGCAAAGCCTGGCCTCGATGGTCACGACAGAGGTGCTCTCGTATTGTGTAGAGCGTTCCGCGATGCGGGGATGGAGGTGATATACTCCGGTCTCCTACCCACGCCGGAGCAGGTCGCTCAGATGGCAATCGACGAGGATGTTGACGTCGTGGCGCTGTCTTTACTCAACGGCGCTCACATGACCGCTTTCCCAAAGGTCGTTCAGTTCCTGAAGAAGAAGGGAGGCTCTGACATTGCCGTGGTGGGCGGCGGGATCATCCCGGATTCCGACAAGCCCAGGCTCAGGAGGGCAGGGATTGAAGGAAACTTTGGGCCTGGGACATCGCTTTCAACGATAATCGATTTCGTGAAAGAGACGGTGGAAAAGCGTAGAGCGATCACCGCTCCGGAGAGTCGAAGCTCTTCTAGGAGAGAACATGGGAAAAGTAAATCTAAAGGTTAGAAACGAAGAAAAAACCGAAACCTACATCTCCTTCAGGATCTTCGGGATTCGTTTCAGGTCGCTCTCGAGCAGCGCCCTGATCGACCTGTTCCGGAAGATCGAAGCGGGGTGATAGGTGGGAAATACCCTGCGTCCGTTCTTGGCCGTCATGAGTTTGCCGTGAAACTCGCCCATCACCTTCTCTCCGGTGAAGTACTCCATTGCCGTTGCCCCGAGCGCACAGATGAGTTTAGGATTTATGAGCTCGATCTGCTTTTCAAGGTAGTTGGAAGTGCACGTCTCCACTTCATCCCCTTCGGGTCTCCTGTTGTTCGGGGGCCTGCACTTTACTATGTTCGTGATGTAGACCTGGCTACGTTCAAGGCCAGAAAGCTCGAGGATCGTACCAAGTAGTTTTCCCCCGGCACCAACAAACGGCTTGCCTTGGATATCCTCGTTTCTCCCAGGGGCTTCCCCGACAATCATCAGTTGGGGGCGATCTATCTTGCCGTCGCCGGGTACGGCGTTCTTCCTGGATTCTGAAAGTTTGCACAGAGTGCAACGCCTTATCTTGACATCCATCGCAAGGATGCGCGATCGCGATTCGGTTTCCGTCATTGTGGAACCCCCCAAAAATTGCAACTTATTTTGTGCACATGTTCATTATTAGTTTGGCTGCCCTTTCTTCCGGCCGCTCCTTTGCACCATAATCCACATCCAATTGTTTTTGCATGGTGATTGCGGCCTTGATCTCTGAAACTAGCCTGCTGACTGACAATTCTTCATACTGCACTGTCGGAAAGTGGAATTTATCGTGAAAGCGCTTCGCATTCGATTGCTGCTCCCAATGGTTCTGTATCGGTACGGCCACGCAAGGGACTCCGACGGAAGCGACCTCATTCAAAGTCGAAGCCCCCGCTTGCGTGACGACGCAATCAGCCATCTTAAAGTAGGGAAGCACATCCGGCGTAAATGGTACTATCTGAACCGATGGATCATCCAGTCCTTCCACTCTGGGGCCGGAAAGCAAAACCAAGGATGCGTCGAGCCTCGTTGAGAGCCCCCTTGCGTTTGCGAGGACAAATTCAAGCAGCGGCCTCCCTATGCTCGTCCCCCCAACCGAGAATACTATCACGTTGTTACCGTTTTTACCCTTCTTGCTGAGCAGCTTGGAACGGAGCTCGACCTTCGAGCCAGTTGGGATCTCGCCGACTATCGGTCCCAATATCTCGAAATTCTCTGAGGTAAACCTTCTCAAATTTCGATCATCTGGAAGGGAATCAAGATCGTCGGCGAACAGTCTAAGATCTGCGGAAAGGAAGGCTCTCTTGAGAGCCCGATTCGCATAGTAGAGGATGAGCCTGTTTAGCGGGTTTGCCGAGCGAGTCTCAAACCTAACATAGTCGGTGATGACCACGAGCCTTGGGGGCAAAGAAGACCGAGCATTCCTGTCCCAGAGGAACGAAAACATTGTTTCCGCAAACTCGTCTTGAATTAGGACGTCATAGTCTCTCAAGTACGGCCTTATGAGAAGATAATTCGCCCTTGCAATCCTTGAAGAGGATCTGGCCACCCTGGACATATCGGAGATCTTTCCCGCGCTCGCCTCTCTTTCCATCGCGTCGCTCATTGATTGAAGATCATGAGACAC